>Ga0183098_10354_pt1 | contig 110117 bp, 93 predicted proteins | sample BioMet9_FD_128884 | JGI IMG/M metagenome (GOLD analysis project Ga0183098, IMG submission 128884) | Microbial communities from bioreactor (seeded with sewage sludge) at Lawrence Berkeley National Lab, California, USA - Biofuel... | ecosystem: Engineered > Bioreactor > Anaerobic > Unclassified ...
GTACTAACACCTCGAACATGACCTTGGGGTCGGCCGCCCATTTTCTCCCTATGGAAGAATACGCTTCGTACAGTTTCCCGTACTCCAGTTCCTCAAGCTGGGCGCTCAGCAGCCGCACAGGGTCATTTTCCGGTATTATTATTTCATTGTTCAGTGTGATTACCAGTTGACCGTGACGCTCTGTCAGGTTATACTGGGCTTGCGTTAATTGTGTCTTCATAACTCAATTTTAACGCAAAACAGAGAATCGGCCAACCCTTTCGGGCTGACCGATTCTCTGTTTTTCACCCAGGTTCGTTTTGCAACGCGCCCTTTTCATAATGCTTTTAAAGCCATACGGACGTTTCAGGACTGCTTTGCGTGTCTGTCGGCGGCGGATATGCCCAGCGCTGACAATATGCCCAGCACGGCGCACACGGCGATCATCAGAAAGGTGGAAACATAAGTGCCGCTGCCGTCGTACAGGGAGCCCGCTATGGCGGAGCCGAAGGACGAGAACAGCATGTTGGTGTTCACCACCGGGTAGTTCAGCGGGAAGTGCTTCTGACCGTAGTATCTGCTGATGAACGCGGAGTTCGTGGGCGGGATGCCGCTGTAAGCGAGACCGGTTATTATAAAGCCCGCCGTCAGCAGCACGGTGCTGTGGGTTTTGAGGGTCAGAAGCAGCACGCCGGCAGTGAGGACGAACAGCAGGTTCACCGTCATCATTGTGCGGGCCCTGCCGAGCCTGTCGAACATGCCGCCGAACACGATGCGGCCTGCGCCGTTAAATACGGATATCAGCCCCACGATGGTGGCCATGGTTCCGCCGGACACAGAGGGCGATATTTCCCGCACTATGCCGCTGGCCTGAGATATAACGGCCAGGCCTGCGGCGGTGAGAACGATGGCCCAGAAATAGTATAGCCAGAAGGAGGGCGTTTTCAGCATCTCTCCCGTTTTGAAATCGCCGCCGTTTTTGCTGCCTGAGTCCGTACCGGGGCCCGCTCCGGCCTCCGGTCTCTTAAGAAAAGTACCGCACACGAAGATGACCGCCGCGGTAACGGCGCCGATATATACGAAGGAGGTCCTCCACGCGCCGACGGCGTCGGGCGTGCAGGCCTGGAACACTTTGCCTATGAGGAAGCTGCCTATGCCGAAGCCCATGAGGAGTATGCCGGAAACAAGGCCCTGCTTCTCCGGGTACCACTTGGTGACGCCGGATACGACGATGTTATACGCGATGCCGGAGCCGAAGCCCGCCAGTACGCCGAAGCCAAGATACAGACCCGCCAGGGACTGAGTGCGCGAGGATATGAAAAAGCCCGCCAGAAACAGCAGCGCCGACACCCACAGGTTGGCTCTTGGACTGGTCCTGGGCGTCAAAAAGCCCGCGCCCAGCGAGCCCAGACAGAAGCATATCATGGCGATGGTGAAGGTCAGCGACAGTCCGGCCTTGGACCAGGCAGCAAACTCAGCCGCAATAGGGCCGGAAACCACGCTCCAGGCATATATCACGCCCGCGAACATCAGTATGGCCGCGCCCAGCACAACATATACCCAGCGGTTTTCTCTTTTCATAGGAACTCCTCATTTCAGAAAATTTCACCTCCTCAATAAATGAGGAGGTGAAATTAACAATAGTTAAGATCAGTCCACTCCCGAAGCGTCGATGTTGTGCTCCTTGAGATATTTCTTGCTTATCTTCTTGCCGCCGATGAACAGCGCGGGCAGTACGATGATGGGGAGGTTCAGGTAGCCCAGGATCTTGTAGCCGGTGGAGACCAGCTTCACGATGCCGAACTTGGAGGCCGCGGCGCATACCAGCAGCATCACGCCCACGAATATGGCATCGCGGAGGGAGTGCTTGGCGTCCGCTTTCTTGCTGCGGTAATACTTGCTGAAGCGGGCCACGCCTGCGAAGGCGAAGCCGACGACGGTGGACAGCACCGCGATGAACACCACGAGGATATAGATGCCGGTAAGCCAGTTCATGCCAAGACGCTGCAGGATGGAGTAGAACGGCAGAGCCTCGTCAGTGACTTTGTAAACGTTGGTGTAGCTGAAAATAGTCAGGCACAGCACTATGAGCAGCAGGGAGTTTGCGATAAAGCCTGTGATGGCCGCCTTTTTGGAAGCTTTTCTATCCTCAAGGCCGTCAGCGACGGAGGCGATGTTGGCCACGACGGTGGCCTGGAAGCAGGCGTAGATGATTGCGCTCCAAAGAGCCTTGCCCCAGCTGACGTCGGGAAGATTGACCTTCTGGTTTGCGATGGAGCCGGCCATGTCGCCGTCGCCGTTGGTAGCGACGAGGATCATGATTACGATAAGAATGCCGACCACCACGAACATCATGTAGGACGACGCCTTGCGCACAAGGTCGGCGCCGTAGGCGCACAGCAGCATTGCGCAGGCGATGACGATGAGAACGCCCAGCCAGTAGTTAAGTCCGGTAAAGTTGTTCAGCAGCGTGGCAACAGCGTTAAGGCTGCCGCCCAGAGCTGTGATGATGGTCACCAGGAAGGAAATGTCGAATAGGATGACGAACCATTTCCAGCCGAACAGCTTTTCCACCCACGACTGATAATCATAGGTCTTATAAATGCGGGAAAACTCCATGGAGCAGTAAAGCGCGCAGGCCAGAAGCGCCATTGCGAATACCGTCATGCAGATGCCGGGAATACCGAATTTTACGTAATAGACATCCAGCTGTGTGCCGCTGGCCACGCCGGGGCCGAAGTGAGTGCCCATCCAGACCGCCGCGACGCCTATAAACGCCGGCAGGCCCTTCTTGACTTTGCTCTGGTTATCCATGCTGGTTCCTCCTTTAGTCTCTCTCCTCAAATTTTGCTGTTTTCTGTTCACCTGTTCGCTAAGTTGCTATTTGAGTGAATTTTATATTGGGCTTGTCAAAATGTCAAGAAGTTTGTTGAAAAAACATGACAAATTCTGTACACGTTTTTTCGTGCAATATTTATGCGGATGTCAAGGTGCCGGGTTCCTGACAAGTTAAAAAAATCCGGCGTGCTTTAAAGCTAAAGTACGCCGGAAGGTTTTGATCGATTTCAGCGGATCTCGGGCATGGAGCCGTCCACGTCGCTGGTGTATGAGGTGAGCATGGATTCGTAATCCTTTTTGCAGGCGTCAAAGTCCTTGCTGCGGATAGAGGTGTAGATGTTGTAGTGCACGTCTCTCCGCTTGTCCATAGAAAATTTCTCCACATGGGCCTTGTCCCATTTGGACACATTAAAAAGGATATATTCATACGTCGGTTCCCTTGCGACAGCAAAGGCGTTTATATACAGAGTGTTGTGGGACATGCGGCACACCTGCTCATGGAAGGCCAGGTCAGCGGTTGCCACCAGGCGGCACCAGTCCTCGTGATCCATGGTGTCGTGCCTGGCGTAAGCCTCCCTGTGGGCCAGGGCAAGGCTTTCCAGCTTTTTAATATCCTCATCCGTCGCCCGTTCTATGGCGAGTCTTGCGCACTCAATCTCCATGTGGTCGCGGAATTCGCACACGTCCCGCATGAGGCCGGTCTTCTCATAAAACTTGGAAGCGGCGCTGAGGTAGCTTTCAAAGTCAAATTCTATGACGTAAGTGCCGCTGCCGGTGCGCGTTTCCACCACGCCCATGGCGTTGAGCTTCTGAAGGGCCATGCGCACCGTGAGCCTGTTGACGCCGAAGCGCCGGGCCAGGTCGGCTTCCGACGGCAGCCTGTCGCCGACCTTCCACGCGCCGGATTTGATCTGGTTCTGTATAGACTCGCATACCAGCTCAGACGCGGAAACTTTTTTTATTGTCAGATCTTCTTCCATAAATTTCTCCATAAGGCAAAATGCCTGAAAGTTCGTTACTTTTTTTACTCTAACTCAAAAGTTCAGCAATTTCAAGGGCTAAATCTTATCGGCATTTTTGCGGGTCCCGCAGCGGCTCCCGTATTTTGACAGGGCTGAAACAATTTTTTCAATATCCCTTGACAATTACTCAACGAAAATATATTATCCAGATATGCAAGCGAGTTAGCGAACAGATTTCTTAGGAAGGATGATAATATGGCAAAGGAACTTATGTCCGGCAACGAGGCCGTCGCCCGCGGCGCCTGCGAAGCCGGAGTATCATTTGCATCCGCGTATCCCGGCACTCCCGGTACCGAGATACTGGAGAACATCGGAGAGAAATATTCTGACAGGATAATATGCGAGTGGGCACCCAACGAGAAGGTCGCTTTCGAGGCGGCAGTGGGCGCGTCCATCATCGGCGGCCGCTCCATGGCGGCCATGAAGCACGTGGGCCTGAACGTGGCGGCCGACCCCATGTGCACCTTCGCCTATACCGGCGTCAACGGAGGCATGTTCTTCGTATCCGCCGACGATCCCGGCATGCACTCGTCCCAGAACGAGCAGGACAACAGATATTACGCCAGATTTGCAAAGATAGCCATGCTAGAGCCTTCCGATTCCCAGGAGTGCAAGGATATGGTGAAGACCGCGCTGGAGATCAGCGAGCGCTTCGACACGCCGGTCATGCTGCGCATGACCACCCGCGTATGCCATTCCAAGAGCCTTGTGGAATTCGGCGAGCCCGTGGAGCAGGTAAAGCGCGAGTACGTCAAGAACCGCACCAAATTTGATCCCGTACCCGCGATGGCAAAGATTATGCACAGCATGGTGGAAAAGCGCTGGAAAGCTCTGGGCGAATTCGCCGACGAGTGCGCGCTTACCCGGGAGATCTGGAACGGCGGGGATATAGGCATCATCTCCTCCGGCGCGGCGTTCAACTACGCCGTGGAGGTCTTCGGCGACAGGGCCAGCTATCTGAAGCTGGGCTTCACCTGCCCGCTGCCCATGGGAAAGATCAAAGAGTTTGCCGGAAAGGTCAAAAAGCTGTACGTCGTGGAGGAGCTGGAGCCTTACATGGAGGATCAGCTGCGCGCCGCCGGCATCGAGTGTGTGGGCAAGGCGCTAATCCCCGAGGAGGGCGAGCTCAATCCCGACATCATTCGCGCCGCCCTCACCGGCGAGGAGACTCCCACCATACAGTACGACAAGAGCGTGGTGGCCGGCCGTCCTCCCATGCTGTGCGCGGGCTGCCCCCACGTGGGCCTGTTCTACGAGCTGGGCAAGATAAAAGACGTGGTGGCCGTGGGCGACATCGGCTGCTACGCGCTGTCAGGAAATCCCCCGCTGAACGCCAAGGACTTTGCGCTTTGCATGGGCGCGGGCTTCTCCATGGCCCACGGCGCGGCCAAGATCACGGAAAAATTCGGCGCCGGGCACAAGATAGTCGCCGTCATGGGCGATTCCACCTTCTTCCATTCCGGCATGACCAGTCTGCTGGACGCCGTGTACAACAACTCCAACGCGGTTTTCATCATCGTGGATAACCGCATCACCGGCATGACCGGCCACCAGGAGAACCCGGGCTCCGGTTTTACCATCACCGGCGCTCCAGCGCCCGAGGCCGACATCGAGGGCATCGCCCGTTCCTTCGGCATGAAGGACATACATAAGGTCAATCCCATGGATCTGGCGGCGGTGCGCGAGGCGCTGAACGCTTCCCTCGCCTTTGAAGGCCCGTCCCTGATAATCACCCGCTATCCCTGCGTTCTCAAAAAATGGAGCCAGGAGGACAAGGACGAGTTTGCCCCCGACAGAACGCCCTATTTTGTGGATCACGACAAGTGCATCGGCTGCCGCAGCTGCATCCGCGTGGGCTGCCCGGCGCTGAGCTACGATAAAAACGCCAAGAAGGCCTCGGTGGATCCCCGCACCTGCGCCGGCTGCGGCGTCTGCGCCCAGGTCTGCCCCAAAAAGGCAATTTCCAGAAAGGCCGGTGAGTGAACATGAGCGACGAAGTAAAAAACGTGGTTTTGTGCGGCGTAGGCGGCCAGGGCACCATCCTGGCCAGCAAAATACTTTCCTCCTGCCTCATCGATGCGGGCTACGACGTGAAGATGAGCGAGATACACGGCATGAGCCAGCGCGGCGGCAGCGTGACCACGCAGGTCCGCTACGGCAAAAAGGTCTGGTCTCCCATTATAGGCAAAGGCTCGGCCGATGTGCTGGTGTCCTTTGAGAAGATGGAGGCCCTGCGCTATCTTGAGGACGTGAAGGTTTCGGGCGCCACCGTTATCATTAACGACTATGCCATCCAGTCCCTGCCCATTCTGCAGGGCGTGACCGATTATCCCGAGGACTGCATGGACCGTGTTAAGGAAAAGGTGGAGAACACCAAAATCGTGGACGCCACCTCCGTGGCCGCTGCCATCGGAAATCCCAAAGCCGCCAATGTGGTGCTGCTGGGCGCCGCGGTGAAGGCGCTGGGCCTTACGGACCTGGACTGGGACGCCGCCATAGAGAAGTGCGTAAAGCCAAAATTCGTGGAGCTGAACAAAAAAGCATTCCAGGCCGGACTGGAAGTCTGAGCGATACTGTGTTAAAATCTATCCATAAAATATAAACAGGAGGATTTCTTCATGAAAATAGCCATACTCGGATCCGGCGCAGCCGGCAGCGTCTTCGCCGGTTATCTCAGAAAGGGCGGCGCGGACGACATCACCCTGGTGGATCTTTACAAAGCCCACATGGACAAGGTGGCCAAGGACGGCCTCATCTTGCGCAATCCCGACGGAGAGTTCCATCTGACCGGCTTCAAAACCGCCTATACCGCCGAGAATATAGGCATTATGGACATCGTCATCCTCATGGTGAAGGCCACGCAGACCGACTCCGCCATGGCCGCAGCAGCGCCGTGCATCGGCCCTGAGACCGTGGTCGCCACTCTGCAGAATGGCCTGGGCAACGACGAGAACGTGAAGAAATTCGTCCCCGCCGACCGCATCATCTTCGGCTGCGGCAACATGGGCACCGAGCTGCCCGAGCCCGGCGTGTGCGTGGCAAAGCCCGCCAAGGGCAACAACATGTTCATCGGCCCCGCTCAGAAGAGCGCCCTTACCGACAGAGCGGGCGCCTATCTTGAAAAGTGCTTTGCCGCCGGCGGTCTGGAGCCCAAATATTTCGACGACGTGCGTCCCTACGTCTGGCGCAAGGCTACATCCAACAGCGGCTTCAACACCGTGTGCGCGGTGCTGCGCCTGAAGATCCGCCAGGTACACGACGATCCCAACGGCGTGGAGCTGGTGTGGCGCATCTGGCACGAGGCCGCAAACGTGGCCGAGGCGCTGGGTATCCCCGGCATCTGGGAGTATATGCAGAAGGAAATGATGAACGTTGTCAACAACCTGGGCGACTATTACCCCTCCATGGCCCAGGATATGCTGATGCACGAGCGCCAGACCGAGGTCACCTGCCTCACCGGCGCCATCTCCGACTACGGCAAAAAGGTCGGAGTGCCCACTCCCACCTGCGACGTGCTGACTCTGGTGGTCAAGGCCCAGGAGGCCAACTACGCAGAGCAGTACAAAAAACCCTGATTCTTTTCTTGCACACATATATTTTTCATCTCCAAACACAGCGAATATCCCCGGATTTTCCGGGGATATTCGCGCAAAAGGAAGGCTTTATTATGAATGATCGAAAGCTAACCGCCATACTCATATCGCCAAGGGACAACGTGGCCACAGTCACGAAAGACACGCTCCCCGGTGAAACGGTGACCTATCTCAGAAACGGGAAGACGGAGACGATCGTCTCGGCGGGAGTGCCGAAGTACCACAAGATCGCGCTCTGCGAAATTTCAAAGGGCGCCGACATATATAAATACGGCGAGATCATGGGCCGGGCCGCGCAGGATATTCCGGCGGGGGCCCATGTGCACTGCCACAATGTGACCAGCGGGGTGAAGGAATGAAATTTTACGGTTTCAGAAGGCCGGACGGCACCGTGGGCATACGCAACCACGTCCTGATAATGGCCACTGTGGGCTGCGCGGCTGAGACCGCCGATCTTGTGGCGAAAAACCTTTACGGCGCGGTGTCATTTATAAATCAGAACGGCTGCGGCGAGTCTGAAAAGAACCTGCAGCGCACCCGGGACGTGCTTATCGGCATGGCCGCGAACCCCAACGTTTACGGCGTAATATGCATCGGTCTGGGCTGCGAGATAAACCGCATGGATGAATTTATTCCCATGCTGAGGGTGCGCACCGGCAAGCCAGTGGAGCAGCTGCTCATACAGGAAGAGGGCGGCACCATAAACGCGGCGGCCAAGGCCACAAAAATGGCCCAGCGCATGATTATCGAAGCCTCCCGCTGCCGCCGGGAGGAGTGCGACCTTTCGGAGCTGATTTTGGGAATAGAGTGCGGCGGCTCCGACGCCACCTCGGGCCTTGCCTCCAACCCCGTCATGGGCCTTGTTAGCGACGCGGTTGTGGCCGCTGGCGGCACCGCCATGTTCTCCGAAACCGTGGAAATGATAGGCGCGGAGCATCTGCTGGCAAAGCGCGCCGCCACGCCGGAGGTGGCGGAAAAGATACTGGAACGCGTCCGCTTCCGTGAGGCCGAGCAGGCTGCCGTGGGAGACGACGTGCGCAAGACCCAGCCCTCCCCCGGCAACAGAGACGGCGGCATTACCACTCTTGAGGAGAAATCCCTTGGCTGCATACACAAGGGCGGCCACACGCCAGTAATGGAGATGCTGGACTGCGCCGCACCGCCTACAAAAAAGGGCCTTGTACTCATGGATACCCCGTGTTACGACATGCTTTCCGTCACGGCCAAGGCCGCGGCGGGCTGCCAGCTCATCGTGTTCACCACCGGCCGGGGCAACGCCATCGGCAACGCCGTGACGCCGGTATTTAAGGTCACCGCCAACTCCGACACCGCCAAGAAGCTGGAGGACAATACTGATCTGGACATGAGTCCGGTGCTCACAGACGGCGTATCGCTGGAGACAATGGCGGACGAGACGTTGAAAGACCTTGCGGAGGTGCTCTCCGGCCGCCTTACCAAGGCGGAAGTGCTGAAGTTCGGGTATTCAGAGGCGTGCATCAGCCGCATATGCGACTATTGCTGAAAGAAAGGAAGCTCAGATGCAGAAAATCACCGTGCCCTACGGCAAAACAGAACTGGAATTTGACCTTGAGGACGATATAAATGTGACCCGGGCAAATCTCAACGATTATCCGGTTATAGAGGATTTTGACGCCGCCGTGAAAGAGGCCCTGGCAGCGCCCATCGGCAGCGCGCCTCTGCGGGAAAAGGTGGCCCCGGGAGACAGGGTGGCCATAATCATCAGCGATTTTACCCGGGCGTCATACCGTACGGACCGTTATCTGTGCGCCCTGCTGAACGAGTGCAATGCCGGAGGAGTGCCGGACGAGAACATCGACGTGGTCATCGCCACGGGCTATCACCCCGCCGCCACAGAGGAGGAGAAGCATATCCTGGCCGGGGAGGAGGCATGCTCCCGCGTCAGGGTGGAGAGCCACAACTGCCGGGCGAAGGATCTGGTGTACTACGGCAAGACCGTGCGCGGCAACGATGTGTATATAAACAATACCGTGGCCACCGCGGACAAGGTGGTGCTCACCGGCGGCATATGCTACCACACCTTTGCGGGCTTCGGCGGCGGCCGCAAGAGCATCGCCCCCGGCGTGGCGGGTTTTTCCACCATCGAGGGCAACCACCAGAACTGCTTCGACAAGACCGTAAAATACGGCATCGACCCCCACTGCAACAGCGGCATACTGGAGGACAACCCAGTTTCCGAGGAGATGTTCGAGATCGCCGCCATGGTGAAGCCGGCCTTTCTTGTGAACGTCGTTGTCAACGATCACGGCGATTTCTGCGGCGTGGTGGCCGGCGACTGGAAAGAAGCATATTTCAAAGGCGTTGAAATAATCAAAAAGATATACAGCGTGAAGCTGGACCGGAAATTCGACGCCGCCATCATATCAAACGGCGGCGCTCCCAAGGACGTAAATCTTTACCAGAGCGTCAAGGGCCTGCACAACGCCATGTTCGCCATGAACAAGGGCTCCAGCGTGGTGCTGTGCGCCCAGAATTTCGGCGGCATGGGCCCGGAGGGCTATATAAAGGGCTTCAGAATGGGCGGCTACGAAAAGCTGTGGGAATATCTGAAAAATGAGCGCTACGACCCTGAGATGGCCATATCCATTCTCACGATGCGCTATACCCAGCACATGAAGGTATACGTTATAACCGACCTCCCGGACGAGGACATAGAGCTTGCCGGAATGATACCCGTCAAAACGTCCGCGGAGGCCTGGGAGCGCATAAAATCCGATAAACCGGGACTTAAGGACGTGATGGTGCTGCCCTGCGGCGCACTGACCTGCCCCACAGTCGAGTGCTGAAAAGGAGAGAAAAATGTCTGATATAGGAGCTTTCAATAAATTCGAGCTGCTGTCCAACAAAACCTGCTACAAGGCCTGCGGCTACACCGACGACGACCTGGACAGACCCATCATCGGCATCGCCAATTCCTACAACGAGATGGTGTCCGGCCACATGAATCTGCGCGCCCTGGCGGAGCAGGTGAAGTACGGTGTTTACCGCGCCGGCGGCACCCCGGTGGAGTTCGGCGTCATCGCATGCTGCGACGGCATAACCGACAACCACAAGGGCGCGTATTACGTGCTGCCCTCCCGTGAAAATATTGCCGATGCCGTGGAGATACAGGCCCGCGCCCACAAGCTGGACGGACTGGTGCTGCTGGCAAGCTGCGACAAGATAATCCCCGGCATGCTCATGGCCGCGGCACGGCTGGACATTCCCTGCGTTTTTTTGCCCGGCGGCTGCACGCTGTCCGCGCCGCCCTTCGGCAAAAAAATACGCTCCGACACCACCAGCATATCCGAGGGCCTGGGCAAATACTCCAACGGCGAAATAAGCTATGAGGAGCTGCAGGCTCTCACCCAGTACTGCGCTCCCACCTGCGGCTCCTGCCAGTTCATGGGCACCGCCAACACCATGTCCGTGCTGGGCGAGGCGCTGGGCCTGGGCATCTCCGGCAGCGGGCTCATCCCCGCGGTGTACAACGAGCGCAGGCGCTGCGCCTTCAAAAGCGGCGAAATGGCCGTGGAGCTGGTGAAAAACGACGTCACCTCCCGCAAGATACTCACCTGGAACGCCATTGAAAACGCCATCATGGTGCTCATGGCCGTGGGCGGCTCCACTAATGCCGTCATACACACCTGCGCCATAGCATATGAACTGGGCTTCGACCCTAAGGACGTGCTGGCGGCCTTCGACAAATACAGCACCGTAATCCCGCACATCGCGGCGGTGGATCCCGCGTCGCTGATCTACGACTGCGAGGATCTGTACAAGGCGGGCGGCATCCCGGAGGTCATGAAATCCATCCGCAAATACCTGCACACGGACGTGATGACCGCGGACATGCGCACGCTGGGCGAAAATCTGGACGCCTTCGTAAATCACTATCCCGCCAACCGCGACCTTATAAGGACGCTGGACGATCCCCACAGCACTCTGGGCGGTCTTGCCATCATGCGGGGCAATCTGGCCCCTGACACCGGCGTGGCCAAGCCCGCCGCCATCGCGCCGGAGGCCCGGCAGTTTACCGGAAAGGCCATCTGCTTCGACGGCGAGCCGAATTGCGTCAAGGCCATACAGGAGCACAAGATAAAACCCGGCCACGTCATAGTCATCCGCTATGAGGGGCCCAAGGGCGGACCCGGCATGCGGGAAATGTACCTGCCTTTGAAGCTGCTCAACGGTCAGGGCCTTGCCAAGACCACGGCGCTCATCACCGACGGCCGCTTCTCCGGCACCAACAACGGCTGCTTTGTGGGCCATATCTCCCCCGAAGCCGCCTCCGGAGGCCCCATCGCCCTGGTGCGGGACGGCGACGAGATAACGGTGGACGTTATAAACAAGCGCCTGGACGTGCACGTTTCCGACGAGGAGCTGGAGCGCCGCCGCAGGGAGTGGCGTTACGAGCCCAAAACGGACGTCACCGGGTACCTGGCACGGTACGCAAAGCTGGTGTCCTCGGCCAGCGAGGGCGCCGTACTGAAATAAACCTGTCCGGAAGGAGAATAATATGCCGGTAATACATATAGAATCGCTGCCGCCGGAGCGGGAGAAAGAGCTTCCGAAGATTTTGGAGGAGATAACCTCCGGCATCGTGAAGGATACAGGGCTTCCGGCCGACAGAGTGCAGCTGTATTTTACGGAGATAAAAAGCGGGCGGTACATTTATAACGGAGTATGCCGCGAACATCTGTCGGCGGACGCGGCGCACCCCATGGTGCACATCTATGTCAAGGACGGCAAGACCAGGGAATTCATGGAAAAGCTTGTCCTGTCCGCCGCCCGCACTGTTTCGGCGGCCTTTGAAATAGAGCCGGAAAACGTTCTGGTCATGGTAAACCAATATTCCGACGGCGAGTTTTTCTGCAAAAATAAATTTATGTGATCCCCTACCGCAGGATGCGGGAGGAGCTGAAAACAAAAGAGTGAGCGCGAAGCTGCTGAAAATGCCGGGGCTGGCTGAGCCCCGGCATTTTTATAGCCACTGTTATTTTCTTAACGTTTTCTGTGACGAAAGTGTTGCATTACCGCCGTATATGTTCTATAATCTCAAAGAACTCTTCAGACAGCGGGACCCTGCGGGTGTCTGAAGAGCCAAATTTATATCGTTCTATCGGTAAGGAGAAAAAGTGGAAAGCGAACTGAAAAAGAAGTACGGCCTTATGACGGCCATCTGCATGGTGGTGGGCATCGTCATCGGCTCCGGTGTTTTCTTCAAGGCGGAGGCGGTGCTGAAGGCCACCGGCGGCAACATGCCCATGGGCATACTTGCCTGGCTCATCGTGGGCGTCATCATGATCGTGTGCTCATATGTATTTGCCACCATGGCCACCAGATATTCCAAGGTCAACGGCCTGGTGGACTATGCCGAAGCCACCGTGGGCGGCCGCTACGCATACAATATCGGCTGGTTTATGGCCACGCTGTATACCCCGTGCCTGGTGTCCGTTCTGGCGTGGGTGTCCGCGCGCTATGCATGCGTGCTTTTGGGATGGGACATCACCGGCGGATCCTGCATGACCATCGCCTGCTTTTTCCTGTGCGCGGATTTCGTAATGAACGCGCTCTCCCCGCGGGTGGCGGGCAAGTTCCAGGTATCCACCACTGTTATAAAGATGATACCGCTGGTGCTCATGGCCGTTATCGGCACCATAGCCGGCCTTACCAACGGCAGAATGGCGACAAACTTTTCCGCGGCGGGCGCGGTGTCCGGCGCTTCCGCGGGCGGCGGACTCATGTCCTCCGTGGTGGCTGTGGCCTTTGCGTATGAGGGCTGGATACTGGCCACCTCAATTAACGCGGAGCTGAAAGACGCCAAGCGAAATCTGCCCCTAGCCCTGGTGGGCGGCTCGTTCATAGTCGTGCTTACTTACATCCTTTACTACATCGGCCTTACCGGCGCGGTGGATACCAAGGATCTCATGGCCAGCGGCGAGGCCGGAGCCAAGATGGCGTTCCAGCATCTGTTCGGCCAGGCGGCCGGCACGGGAGTGTTCGTACTCATCGTCATCTCCTGTCTGGGCACGCTCAACGGCCTTACCCTTTCAAACTGCCGTGCGTTCTACGCCATGGCCGCAAGAGGCGAGGGCCCCGGCTCAAAGATGCTCTCTCAGGTGGACTCCGTCACCGATATGCCCACCAACTCCAGCCTTCTCAGCCTGCTGTTCTCCGCAGTGTGGCTGCTGTATTTCTACGGCGCAAATCTGGGCGGCGGCTGGTTCGGGTCCTTCGACTTCGATTCCTCGGAGTTGCCCATCATCACGCTCTATGCCATGTACATCCCCATGTTCATACAGTTTATGCGCAAGGAGAGGGAGCTTGGCGCCTTTAAGCGCTTCGTGATGCCTGCCCTGGGCCTGGCTGGCTGCGCGTTCATGGTGTACGCTGCCTTTGTGGCTCACGGCGCGGAGGTGGCCCACTATCTCATCGTGTTCGCCGTGTTCATGATAGTCGGCAACCTGCTGTATCACCCCTCGGCAAAGAAAACGAAAGACGCGGCATAATACCGTCTCTTTTTGTTGCCTTGCCGGGGTTGACGCGCCGTGTTATCATAATAAGAAACAGGTGACAGGAGACAGCATATGGCGCTCGACAAGGTAAACGTACCTTCCGTAAGGGAGGCGTTCATACAGGAGATAGAAAACAAAATACTGTCCGGCGAACTGAAGGTGGGGGACAAGCTGCCCTCGGCCAGAGAGCTGTGCAGAATAATGGGCGTCAGCCTGACGGTGGTGAACGCCGGTGTAAGCGAGCTTGCCTCCATCGGCTTTCTGGAGGTGCATCCCCGCCGCGGAACTTATGTGGCCGACTACAAACTCAACGGCAAGACCGAGGCGTTTGCGGCGGTTATGCGCTATAACGGAGGAAAGCTTGACGACCACGAGATACGCTCCTGCTGCGAAAGCCGCATTGCGCTGGATTCCTATGTTGCTAAGCTGGTCACCGACAGAGCGGACGACGAACAGATCGCCCAGCTCGGCGAATATGCGGAAAAACTGCACGGCATAACTGAAGTGGAAGAGTTCTGCACCGCCATAACGGATTTTTACCGCAAGCTGTATTCCATGAGCGACAACACGTTTCTTACCCTGCTGTTCAACTCGACCCTGGAGCCGCAGAAGGGCATTTACTCGGCATATTTCAGAAAAAACGGAGTTGCCTCCACGCTGGCCAATACGGAGAAAATTTATGAGAGCATCGCCGCCCGTGATGCGGACAAGGCCGGACGGTATCTGCTGGAGGCGGTGAACTCAGCCATCAGCGGCGACACGTCCATTCTGAAGGGATAACCTGATAGTATCAATATATGGGACTGCGGGAAAATTTTCCCGCAGTCCTTTTTTGCGATTATTTTGCCCGCCCACTTGAAAAATAATTAACGATGTAGTACAATAACGCTGACCACTTCACGTGGTCACTACGCAACTCCGAAAACGCAGAAATACTTTGTAAAACCGCGATTTTGCAGCAGCAGTTCAGTTCCGCGTATGGATTGATACTTTGCTTATTCTTGTCATTCAATCATCAATCGCAGCCGGCGCTGCACTCGCGGACAGACCAGTCGGAAACACAGGATTCACCGCGGCGCGGGCCGCGATAGTCACCGCATAAGAGAAGACAGGCAAAAAGTAAAAAGACTAATATTTAGAAAGGGATAAACACAAATGACGCGTGACGAAAAGATTTTCAAGCTCGGCAAGGAAATTACCGACCGGGCGACCGTGATGATCGGCAAGGACAAGCTCACCACGGATTCCCCGGAGTACTGGGGCATCAACTCCGCGCTGAAGTTCACCGCCGTAAAGTACGACGAGCAGATGGCGAACGATGTTCTGGACGTGGCCATCACCATGAAAAAGCGCGTTCCCCAGACCATTGAGCAGCTGGCCAAGAAAAACCCCTCCTTTGACAGGGACCGCCTGCTGAAGATCATGCAGGCCATCAGCGAAAGCGGCCTGGTGGAGTACCACTGGGAAAACCTGGACAGCAAAAACCCCAACCATGAGAAGCGCTGGGTACTGGACATGTTCGTTCCCGGCAGCGCAGAGATCATGATGATCCAGCCCGAGCATGCCGACATGTTCCCCGAGACCGCTGACTTTTTCGAGCGCATGGCATTTCTGCCTCTGGCCGGAATCACCGAGATGGTGCCTCCCGGAGGAGCCGGAATCGGCATGCACGTCATCCCCGTGGAGAAGGCCATTCCCGCCGAGAGCCAGTCCGTGGACATCGAGCATCTGTCCCACTGGCTGAAGAAGTACGAGGGCCATATCGGCGTGTCCGTTTGCTCCTGCCGCAAGCAGCAGCGCATCCGCGGCGAGGGCTCCGGCGATGTGGAGGCCGAGTGGTGCATCGGCGTGGGCGACTTTGCGGATTACTGCCGCGAGACCAACCACGGCCACGACATTACATATGAGCAGGCCATGGAGATTCTCCAGAAGGCCGAGGATCGCGGCTATGTCCATCAGATAACCAACATCGACGGCGAAAACAAGATCTTCGGCATCTGCAACTGCGCCGTGGGCGTGTGCAACGCTCTGCGCACCAGCCAGCTTTTCAATACTCCCAACCTCTCCCGCTCCGCCTACGTCGCCGAGAGCGACCCGTCCAAGTGCGTGGCCTGCGGCAAGTGCGTTGAGACCTGCCCCGCCAGCGCCGTGCGTCTGGGTCAGAAGCTCTGCACGGAAGAGGGACCCATCCAGTATCCCCATCACGAGCTGCCAGACGACACCAAATGGGGCGAGAGCCACTGGAACAAAAATTACAGAAACGACAACGGCTGCATCCAGACCTGGCCCACCGGCACCGCCCCCTGCAAGGTGGCCTGCCCCGCGCACATCGCCATCCAGGGCTACGTCAAGATGGCCGGCGACGGCAAATATCAGGACGCGCTGAAGCTCATCAAAAAGGACAACCCGTTCCCGGCAGTCTGCGGCTCCATCTGCCGCAAGTACTGCGAGGACGCCTGCACCCGCGGAACCGTTGACCAGCCCATCAGCATCGACGAGATCAAAAAGTTCATCGCCGAGCAGGATATGAAGTCCGAGCATCGCTACATCCCGCCCATGAACTCCTGCACCAGAGATCACTTCGACCAGAAGGTCGCCATCATCGGCGGCGGCCCGGCCGGTATGTCCTGCGCCTACTTCCTGGCCATAGAGGGCTACAAGCCCGTGGTGTTCGAGAGAGAAGCGGCTCCCGGCGGAATGCTGATAAACGGCATTCCCAGCTTCCGCGTTGACAAAAAGGTCGTCAATTCAGAGATAGATGTTCTGCGCGAAATGGGCGTGGAGTTCAAGTGCGGCGTTGAAGTCGGCAAGGACGTTACCATCCCGCAGCTGCGCGAGCAGGGCTACAAGGCCTTCTATGTGGCCGTCGGCCTGCAGAAGGCTCTCAAGCTGAACATCGAGGGCGAGGATCTGAAGGGCGTCGAGGGCGGCCTTGACTTCCTGCGCAATGTCAACACCGGCAAGGCCAAGAAGACCCAGGGCGACACCGTGGTCATCGGCGGCGGCAACGCGGCCATCGACGTGGCGCGCACCGCAGTCCGCATGGGCAAGGGCAAGGTCCACATGGTCTGCCTTGAGAAGGATGAAGAGATGCCCACCGTTCCCGACGAGAAGAACGCAGGCATCGGCGACGGCGTCATCATCAACAACTGCTGGGGTCCGAAACGCATTCTGGGCAAGGACGGCAAGGTCACGGGCGTGGAGTTCGTGCGCTGCCTGTCCGTGAGAGACGAGACCGGCAGGTTCCATCCCGTATACGACGAGAAGGAGACCATGACCATCCCCTGCACCAGCGTCTATGTCTCCATCGGCCAGAGATCCGAGTACGGCGATCTGCTCAAGGGCACCGCGGCCGAGACTCCGGACGGCAGAATCGTCAAGTGCGACGACGTCACCTTCCAGTCTGCCGAGCCCGACATCTTCATTGGCGGCGACTGCGCCACCGGCCCGAAGTACACCATCGACGCCATTGCCACCGGCCGTGAGGGCGCCGTGTCCATCCACCGCTTTGTGAACGTTGGCCAGTCCCTGACCATCCACCGCAACACCAGACACTTCAACGAGCTTGATAAGAAAAACATCGTTCTTCCTCCGGACAGCTACCGCAAGCCCGCACGCAGCGAGCCCGGCATCGACAAGAAAAAGGTCCTTTCCATGGAGGATGAGCGCGTCACCTTCACGCCGGAGCAGATCAAGTCCGAGGCCTCCCGCTGCCTGGGCTGCGGCCGCAGCGTGGTCGATCCCAACAAGTGCATCGGCTGCGGCATCTGCACCACCAAGTGCGAGTTCGACGCCATACATCTGAAGCGCCTGCGCCCCGAGTGCACCCACATGGTGCCCGCCGAGGACAAGTTCAAGGAGATCATCCCCTACGCCGCAAAGCGCGAGGTGAAGATCATCAAGAAGCAGCTTTCCGAGAAGAAATAAGTTTACCGGTTGCCCGGGCGGACCGCTTGCGTCTGCCCGGGCAGAAGCAGAAAGGAACAGCCGTGCACGAGCTTAATATTGTCACCTATGTCCTGGACAGGGTGGAGGAGATAGCAAAGGAAAACAACATCACCAAGGTGGCCTCCGTCACCCTGGAATTCGGAGAGGTCTCCGGCATCGTCCCGGAATATCTTTCGGACTGCTGGAACTGGTTTGCAAAAAAGACTCCGCTTATAGAGGGCGCAGAGCTTAAAAGCGAGATCATCCCTGCCATCACATGGTGCGACGACTGCAAGACCACCTATCCCACGGTCAAATACGGAAAACAGTGCCCCAACTGCGGCAGCGGCAAAACCTGGCTGCAGCAGGGCAATGAGATGAACATCAAAGAAATTGAAGTCATGTGAATTCGCCGCGAGGCGGTGAATTTTTGTCAGACCTTGTTAAAATTTCCACATATATTGCTGAGGGGAAGCATTTTAATGAAAGATTTGAAACACCTGCTGTATTTTGAAAATCTGCTGCAGAATGCCGGCAACGAACTCATCGATCAGGCAAAGAGCGACGGCGGCGTATGCGTCGCCTACGTCTGCGAAAACACCCCGGAGCCGCTTCTGAACCTGGGGAACGCCTTCTCCATCCGGCTGCGCGCGCCGCGCACCAACTCCATGGAGATGGGCACCTATTACATGACCAGCTTCCTGTGCGAGTACAGCCGCGCGCTGCTGGAGCGCGCCATCGAGGGCGGCTACAACTTCTCCGACTGCATCATCGCGCCGGACGGCTGCTCCATGATGAACCGCTGCGTGGAGAACATGGAGCTTCTCAAGACCATGAGCGCCGACAACGACAAATTCTTCTACGAGCACATGGAGATTCCAATGAAGGCCGACGACAACGGCCTGAATCTTTACGTGCTCCAGTGCAAAAATCACATCCTGACGCCCCTGCACGACACCTTCGGCATCGACGTGTCCGACCAGGCCATACGCAAGGCCGTGGCCGAGCACAACCGCATGTGCCGGCTTATCCGGGCAATCGGCGAATTCCGCAAGGGCAGCGAGCCCGCCATAACCGGCTATGAATACGCCGTCATCACCCTGGCCACCTATGCCGCCCCCCAGGCCCTCATTATGGACAGGCTGGAGGAGACCCTGGAAGAGCTTAAAAAGAGAAAGCCCGACAAGACCAAATACCGCGCACGCGTGGTGGTGGTGGGCTCCGAGGTGGACGACGCGGAGTTCATCAAGCTTGTGGAGGAGTCCGGCGCCTATGTCTGCGCAGACCGCTTCTGCTTCGGCTCCTTCCCCGGCAGAGATCTGATAGAGCTCACCGACGATGAGGACGCCCTGACCCAAATCTGCCGTCAGTACATGTACAGAGGCCAGTGCCCCCGCATGATGAACATGGAAAAAATGCTGGGCCGCCGCCAGTACGTCAACGATCTTGCCAGGGAATACAACGCCGACGGCATCATCTACGAGCAGGTCAAGTTCTGCGACCCGTGGGCCTATGAGAGAATGATCGGCACCCACGTGCTCAACGAGCAGTTCGGCTACCCCGTGCTGTCCGTGGACCGGCCGTACAACATCGATACCTCCGCCGGCCAGATGCGCACCCGCGTGCAGGCTTTCGTGGAGAGCATAGAGATAAAGAAAATTCAGGGAGGTGCTGACTGATGGCAAAGGAGATCGGAAAAGACAGACTGGGCGACTTTTTTGCCGAGGGCAGCCGGGTCAGAAGCCGCCGTGAATGGCGCGGCCTGAAGGACACGCTGTATGATTACTCCCGCTGGCTGGGGATAATGTTCACCCTGGCAAAATTCGTGGCCAAGCCCCGCAATGTGAAGGCCATGTTCCGCTATCGCTGGATGGCAAACTATCTTGCCGTGCCCATGATGGTGGACCGCCACACCCAGGGTCTGCGCGGCGAATACCTGCGCATCTGCCACATCGAGCAGGACCTTATCATCGAGGACGTGGCAAAGCTGCTGGACAGCCTTTTCCGCGGCGACCGCAGAATAGGCAACGACGAGGAATTCTCAAAGAAGGTCGTTCTGGTGGACGAAAACGAGATGACCGCCGTCATGATGGGCTTCCCCACCCTGAAGGGTCTCAGCCGCGAAACTCCTTCCACCTATATTTCCGTGCTGCTTAACCAGCGCGCCGCCTGCCATTATATCGACGTGGCGCAGCAGTTCGGTCTGGCCGGCGACGTGTGCCCCATGCCTGAGGCCGAGGCCGGCGTCTCCATCGACGACGACGCCCCCGTTCTGGGCGCCTGCGCCATCCAGTGCAACACCACCTGCGACGGCTCCATGCTTGGAAACGGTGTCATCTCCATGCGCCTTGAGCTTAAGGACGGGATACCCTGCTTCCAGCTGGCTGCGCCTCTGCGTCACCGTGAGGACGACGTGCAGGAGTACGCGGCTCAGGAGATCCGCAACGCCATCGCCTTCATCGAGGACAAGACCGGCGAAAAGTGGGATTGGAACTATTATTTCGAGTGCGCCAAGCGCGTGAACATCGCAACAAAGAACAGACTGAACTGGCTGGAGATGAACAAGACCGATTATCCCCAGGTGTTCGGCTCCAACCTGGCCCTCTATACAGAGACCAACTACATGGCGATCTGCGGCAAGGTGCCCGCCTTCGTAAAGGCCGACGAGAAGATCACGGCCCTGGCCGAGCAGGCCTATAAGGCCAAAAAGCGCGCCGCAAAGGAATACCGCCACAGAGCCATCGTGTGGGGCGTGCAGTCCCACTTTTACATGGACTTTTTGGCCTGGCTTTTGAACTGCTGGGGCATAGTGCCGCTGACGGACATGCTGTCCATGGTCTCCACCCGCGAACTGGTGGAGGAGGACACTCCGGAAAACCGTGAGCAGGCATATTACGACATGGCGTGGCTCACCGAGAATATGATCATGCGCAACCGCACTCACGGCGGCTACAAGGTGCTGCTGGACGAGCTGTGGGAGTTCTGCGAGGAGTTCAACGCCGACATGGTCATCCTTTGGGAGCACATGAGCTGCAAGGCCCTGGACGGCATGCACGGCCAGTTCGAGGCCAAGGCAAGAGAGCACGGCATACATCTGGTTTGGGTCTCTCACGATCTGTTCGACCCCCGCGTGGTATCCCGTCAGGGCGTCCGCGAGCAGATAAACAACTACATGCGCACCGTCATGCGCGAGGAGCCCCTGGATCCCACGCTGGAAGTTCTGCCGGACGAGGAATCCTGGTAATTGGAAAGGAGACGCAATATGTCAAAACTGCCCCTTAAACTGCTTATGGCCGGCGGAGCTTTCTTCGCCGTGACCTTCACCGTATATTTCTTCAACCTGGACATGAAGCTGACTTCAAAAATCGAGCCGCTTCTCATCAAGCACTACGACACCATGCCCAGAAACACCTATCTTTAATTTGTTGCAGAAACTGCCCCGGAAGGTCTTTTCAAGTGACATTCCGGGGCAGTTTTGGTTGTTGTTAGGTTCGTTCGGCGCTGCGGTCGGCCAGAGACTTAAGCGTCTCGCCTTCCTTCAGCGCGCCCAGTTGCACGGAGAGCTCCGTCAGCTCCTTTTCCAGCGCGTCGGAGAAGCTGACGCCGGTTTTCCTGTTCTCCTGGAATTTCCGATATTCTATCTCGCCGGGGACGAATATCTCGTCCACGCCTGGGGATTTGCGGCTGTCCTTCATCATGCCGATGTATCTGTCCACCTCGGATTTGAATTCGTCTATGGGCATGAAGCGGGAGGGGTCGATAAGTATGAGGAAGAAGCCTGTGTTTTCCGTCTGGAGCTTGGAGAACAGGCCTATGTCCGTGCCGAAGGCGGCGCCGGAGAGCATGGTGCTCAGCGCGTCCACCATCACGGCCAGACCGTAGCCCTTGTGCCCGGAGATGGGGGAGAGGGAAAACGCCTTGGAGGGGTCGGTGGTGGGATTGCCGTCGTGATCCTTGGCCCATTCCGCCGGGATGCTCTTGCCCTCACGCTCCGCCGCCTGTATCTTGCCCATGGCCACGCAGGTGGTGGACATGTCCAGCACCATGGGGTACCGGGTGTTGGCCGGCACCGACACGATGATGGGATTGGTGCCGATGAGCCTGTCCGCCCCGCCGAAGGGTGAGGTGAAGGCGTATGTATTGCAGCCCACCACGGCGATCATGTCGTCCGACGCCGCGCGCCAGCCGTAATATGAGCCGCAGCCGATGTTGGCGTTGCGCCGTCCGGTGGCAAAGGCTATGCCGAATTCTTTTGCTTTTTTCAGCGCCTCGTCGTAGGCGCGGTTCACGGAGATGATGCCCGAGCCGTTGTCGCCGTCGAACACCAGCACGGCGCCGGTGTCCAGCACCTTTTCAAAATTTGGGTGCATATTCAAAACCCCGGCCTCGATCTGCCGCAGATAGCGGGTGAGGCGGCTGAGACCGTGGGAGTAGACGCCGGTAAAATCCGAATGGGTGATGACCTTGCCGATGGTGTCGGCATCCTCGGGGGCAAAGCCCGCCGCCGTGAGTATGCCTTTTACAAGGCTGCGTTCTTCTTCATAGCTGAGTTTCATAATGTCCTTCTTTCCCGGCTTCGGCCGCGCAAACGTAAGTTTATGGATATATTAGCATATTTGACCCCGGCTGTGGGCGGGAATTTAACAAAAAAGAGCAAAAAAAATACGCCCCTTTCGGAGCAGCGCGGGAAAAAACCACAAAAAAGGAATAACCCCTGACTGCATCGTCTCTCGTGAACCATCGGCAGTCAGGGGCTATTCCTGTGAATTCTTAGTATCTAGCATCATTGGTTACCTCCTTTCTTGTATTACGGCGCTTTCAAGTCGGTGAAACGTCTAGGTCAGAGCACGTTTTCGGGTTACCTTTCAGATCTCAATGCGAGATTAGCTTTGTGCTGCCTTGTACGGATCTTCTTGACTTTCAGCGCCAATCCCCTTGAAGCGGGGCCGCTCCGCAATCCGGAGCCTCTTAACTGTGCATCGGTATCACCTTTCTCTGGTTACAATATACCAAATTACAATGCCGCGTTCAAGGGGCATACTCCCCGATTTCACCCCGCAAATTTTGTAATAAATCACAGTTTTTATTAATAAACAAAGAAATTTTATAGATATTATTGACAAACACGATTTACTCAGCTAAAATAATAGTGTTGTGTGCCGGCGCAAGCTATGCTTGCGCCGGCACATTGTATTATTTGTAGTTGTAGGGGTCACGCTTAAAGTGCACGCCGCTCCAGTAGACGTTTTCGTTCACCTGGCACTTGGGGCCCAGCTCCACGCCCTTCAGGGCGTAGCGCTTGAATTCCTCAAAGCCCACGCGGTCTATGATGTAGCCGATATGCTCCTTGCGGTCGGGGGCGTCGGGGCTTATGTACTTGTCGCAGAATTCGTAGGTGTTGACGATTATCTTCAGGATGCTCTCCTCGTCGGCCCATATGAGCCAGTCCTCGCCCAGGCGGGGATTTTTTTTGCCGGAGCGGCCCATGATGACAAGCTTGTAGTAGCGCTCCTTGCTGCGGGTCCAGGCCCGCATGGGGCACTTGGTGACGCACACGCCGCAGCCCACGCATTTATCCGTGTTGCGCACTACCTTGTAGTTTTCCATGCTCAGCGCGCCCACGGACAGATTTTTGCAGCCTTTGACGCAGGCCTCGCAGCCCACGCACAGGGTGGGGTCGTACTGGGGCTCGGTCATGCCGATGATGCCGAAGTCGTGCATGCGGGCCTTGATGCAGTCGTTGGGGCAGCCGGTGAAAGCCACCTTGAAGTGTATATCGTTGGGGAAGATGGCCTGCTCGGTGCGCAGGGCGAAGGCGGCCGTGTTGTAGTTGCCGAAGGGGCACTGTTCGTTGCCTATGCAGGCGCAGACGTTGCGGGTGCCGGAAGAGGTGTAGCCCGCCTCCGGGTGGGCCTCGTTTATCTTCTGGCCCACGATGATGGGCTCCAGCATGCGGTTGACGTTTTCCATGTCCTGCAGCTTTATGCCCATTATCTCGAAGCCCTGACGTGTGGTCATGTGCACCACGCCGTTGCCGTATTTATCGGCGATGTCCTTTACGGCGCCCAGAGTCTCCGAAAGGCAGCGGCCGCCGGGAACGCGGACGCGGACGGCGGTCTCGCCCCTGACCTTGGAATAGCGGAAGGCATTTTTCTTCAGCTTTTTTACGTTTACATCCATGTTGGCACCCCCCTTAATCTATCATGTCTTTTGCTTCTTTCCAGCAAAAGACGGGTCCGTCCAGACACACATACTTGCTGCCGATGCGGCAGTGTCCACACTTGCCGAGGCCGCAGCACATCCTGCGCTCCTGGGCGAGCCAGATGTTTTCATCCTTGAGTCCGCGCTTGGCAAGACCCTCGGCGGTGAACTTCATCATAAGCGGGGGACCCACCACGATGCCCACTGCACTTTCGATGTCCCTGAACTGCAGGTTGGGGATGTACTTCGTCACCATGCCCAGCCCATAGCCCGGCAGGTTTTCGGGGTTGGCGTCCACCGTGAGGGTGAGATCCAGCTTCTTTTTCCACTCGTTCTCCATCTCCGCGCGGAACAGCACATCGGCCGGGGTCTTGTAGCCCACGATGACCCTGGTGCTGACGGCGTCTTCCGGGTGGTCGCTGAAATGCTCGATGACGGCGCGGACGGGGGACACGCCGGTGCCGCCGGCGATGATGACCACCTCGCGGCCCTTGTAGTTTTCGATATCGAAGCCGTTGCCGTAGGGGCCGCGCATGAAGAGCCTGTCGCCCACGTAGTTTTCAAATATTTCGTCCGTGACCTTGCCGATGCGGCGGACGGTTATCTCCACCCAGCCGGGGCCCATGGAGCTCACGGAAATGGGGGACTCGCCGAACTTGGGCAGGGAGACCAGGAAAAACTGCCCGGCCTTCAGAGGCCCGTCGTAGGCCATGCGGAAGGTGTATTCCTTTTCTGTATGCTTCAGCACCGACAGTATTTCGGACTGAAAGGGAAGGTACTCATTCTTCATTTGCTTCGACCTCCTTCATGGCGTCGCCCAGCTTGTTGACGCAGGCGGAAAACGAGATGTATTCCGGGCAGATGTCGTCGCAGCGGCCGCAGCCCACGCACATCTGATATCCGAAGCGATCCTTGAAATCGTAGACCTTGTGCATTACCTTGAAGCGCATGCGTTCGCCCTGCTTGCTGCGGAAGCTCATGTTGCCGGCAATGTCGGTGTAGCCGTCCACCATGCAGCTTGCGTACACCCGGCGGCGCTCGCCCACCTTGGCGTTGTCCTTGTAGAAGATGTCCTGGGTGGTGAAGCAGGTGCAGGTGGGGCAGGCAAAGTTGCAGCGGCCGCAGCCGATGCAGCGCTTGTCGTACTCGTCCCAGACGTGGGACTTTCTCACCTTGGGACTGAGGTTATCGGGAACGGTCACCCTGACTTCGTTTTCCGTGACGTACTCCACGGCCTCCTCGCGGGCCTCGGCGCCCAGCTCCTCCACGGCGGCGCGGACGTCCGGGTCGGAGCAGTCGAAGTACCAGCCGCCGTCCCTGGGGGTGACGTAGGCGCCGTAGCCTTCGCAGGTGTTGGTGCCCATGCTGACGCAGAAGCAGTTTTCAAAGGACCGGGGGCAGCCCATGAGGACGAAGTGCACCTTTTCGCGCATGGCGGCGTAATAGCTGTCGGCGAATTTGTTGTTGAGATAGATCTGATCCAGACGGCGCACGGCGTTCATGTCGCAGCTGCGGACAAAGACCAGCCTGTCCTTTTCCGGCACTGCGGGTACGGTGACGCTGTCCTCAGTGAAATAGAACATGGTGGTGTTGGGCGGGAGTATGGCGGCCTTGAAGGAATAATCGGACTTCTTGTCGAATACCACGTCCCGCGCCTTTTTGACGGCGTCGTAGCGTACCACATCGGTTTCGGAAAACCGCCCGGTACCGGGGAAGAGCACTGGCGCCCAGATCTCGTATTTGTCTCTGAGCTTTTCGATCAGGCTGTCGGCCTGAGCTTCGGTAAGCAGATATCCCATTGATTTCACCTCTCGTATATAATTCCGTTAATCTTTACTGATGCCATTATTATGAAGCGCGCCGCGAAAATAAGCGTGATATTCGTCACATGCGGCGGAGATTAATGCCTGGGCTGCACGTAATACGCGCCGTCGGCGGCGCGGCAGACCCGCACGCCGAAAACGCCGTCGGCAAAACCGGAAGCGAAGAGCTCATCGGGCGGCAGCGCCACCTTCATGCCGCCGTCGGAGAGCAGCACGACACGGTCGGCATATTGCAGAGCATGAGGCAGATCGTGGAGCACTATGACCACGGTCTTTCCGTCGGCGGAGAGCTTTTTCAACTCATCCAGCAGCTCGAACTGATGGGGCGCGTCCAGCCAGGCGGAGGGCTCGTCTAAAAGCAGGGTGCCGCTCTCCTGGCACAGGGCCATGGCCAGATATACGCGCTGCCGTTCGCCGCCGGAGAGCTCCCGCAGACTGCGGTCCCGCCACCGGGAAACGCCCATGCGCTCCATGGCGCGTTCCGCTGAGACGCGGTCGTATTCGGTCATGTGCCGGGAAAGTCCAAGATGGGGAAACCTGCCGTGGCACACCAGAGCGTAAACGTCGATGTCCGGGACGGCGCGTATCTGGGGCATGTAGGCCACCGCCCGGGCAAACTCCCGGCGGCCGAAGACCGAGGCGTCCCGCCCGTCCACCTGCACGGCGCCGCCCATGAGAGAAAGCTGGCGGGCTGCCGTGCGCAGCAGTGTGGTCTTGCCGCAGCCGTTGGGTCCGATGAGGGCGGTGAGCTGGCCGCTTTGGGCGGTGAAGCTCACGTTTTGCAGTACGGGCGTGCCGTCATAGCCCACCGCGACGCCGCGAAATTCAATCATACAGCCGCCCCCTTTTGTGGCCCAGGAGCAGGCTGAGGAAGAACGGTCCGCCCAGCAGGGACAGCAGTATTCCCGACGGAAATTCGTATGGCGCGAACACCACGCGGGAGATAACGTCGCATATGGTCACGAACGCCGCCCCCAGCAGGGCCGAGGCCGGGATGAGCCAGCGGTGGTCGGAACCGATGAATTTGCGCGCAATGTGGGGCACCAGCAAGCCCACAAAGCTCAAAAGTCCCGCAAAGCTCACGGCCGCGCCAGCCAGCAGCGCCGAGGCCAGAATAGCCAGAAAACGGGTCCGGCCCACGCTGAGGCCCAGCCCCGCCGCGCTCTCCTCGCCCAGGCACAGGACGTTCACGTCGGGAGAGAGGATGAGCGCCAGAATCAGTCCGGCCAGCAGAAACGGCAGCGCGCCGGTGAGGTTTTCCATGGTGGCGCCGGAAAAACCGCCTGCCATGAAGGCGTCGGAGCCCACGGCGGCGTCGGGATATAAAAGCCGCAGGGCGTTCACGCCGGCCGTCAGCATGCCGCCCACGGCAATGCCCGCCAGCACCAGCGTGGTGCGGGACAGCCCGGCGCGCAGAGCCAGCAGATATATGAGCATGGCGGCACCCAGAGCGCCCACAAACGCCGCGGCGGAAACTGCCGCGGCGGAACCGGGCAGCAGAGACGACGCCAGCAGGGCGAAAAAGCCTGCGCCTGCGTTTACGCCGATGACGTTGGGGCTTGCCATGGCGTTATTCAGCACCGCCTGCAGAAGCACGCCGGCCACAGCCAGCGCGGCTCCGGACGCGGCGCACTCCAGTGTACGCGGGATGCGGACATGCAGCAGTATGCGCCGGGCCGGGTCGGCGGCGTCGGAGCCCAGCGCGCCGAAAAGCCGGGAGAGGGAATAGCTCTGACTGCCGAAGGCCAGACTGAGCATGGCGGCCAGCAGCATAAGGCCGGTCAGCGCCGCGATGACGTGGAGCTTTTGCTTATCCGATCGTATCGGCAAGCTGCGGGTATATGAGCTTTGCCAGGTATTCATAGCTTTCACCCCATTTGGTATTGGGTTTGTAGTGGAAAAGATCCTTGGGCAGAATGTCGTAATGTCCGTCCTTCACGGCGGAGAGGCCTGCCCACGCGGGATTGGACTGGAAGTTTTCGGCGATCCAGGCTTTGGCGTCGGTCTCGCTGCCCATAGGCACCACCAGTATGTAGTCCGGGTCGGCGGCGATGATTTTTTCCAGGCTCACGTCCTCCAGAAGGCTTTTGTCGGCGTCGGCAAGATTTTCCGCGCCCAGATCCTTCAATATGGCGCCGGTCACGCTGTCGGAGCCCTTGGCCTTGCAGCCGGAGGAGTAGGCCCGCAGCAGCAGCACGGTGGGCGGCTGAGCGCCGGAGTCGGAAACGGTTTTGACCACCGCGTCTATCTGCGCTTTTACGGCCTCGCCGTTTTGCTGATACAGGTCGTCCCTGCCGGTGAGTCCGCAGAATATTTTCAGCATGGCAAGATACTCGTCAAAGGTCTCGCCGGAGAAATACGCGTGGGGAATGCCGGCGTCGGAGAGGGACTGATCCAGCTTCACTTGGGCCGGTATCTGGGAGGATAGGATGACGAAGTCCGGGGACAGGGCCAGTATCTCCTCCAGATTGGGTCCCTTGACTGTGCCTACAATTGAGGTGTCCGTGCCCAGATCCAGATGCCGTTCGTCCACGGCGTCCTGGGTGGCGCCCACCAGTGTGCCGCCGGAGAGCGTCCACGCCTCGGCAAAGCTGCCGTAGAGAGACACCACCCGGTCGTGGCTTTTTATTGAAACCGTTTTTCCCAGAGCGTCCTCAAAGGTCCCGGCCTCCGGCGCGGAGGCGGAGGGGGAGACCGCCGCCGTGCCGCAGCCGCACAAAAGGGTAAGCGCGAGAACTGCCGCAAGAACAGATGATAATTTTTTCACAAAGCATCGCCCGCCTATTCTTTTTTCTCTTTTCTGGGAAAAAACTATCATAAAAGGAAGGCTCTGAATGTTGCGGCGGCAACATTCAGAGCCTGAAAACTGTTCAGATTAGTACAGCGCGCTTATTTCAACAGCCGGAAGGTGTTTTTGTCGTAATCGATGAGTCCCGCGTCCCGCATTGCGGACAGCTCCCTGGTCAGGGCGCTGCGGTCGGTGCACAGATAATCGGCCAGCTCTATCCGGCCGAGAGAGATTTGAAAATAATCACGGCCCTGCTGCTGGGATTTTATTGAGAGATATGTGAGTATCTTTTCGCGCAGGGTCTTTTTGGATACCACATCTAGCTTTTCCATAAGGCTGTGGTTTTTGTCGGCGATGAGAGTGACCATATTTTCGATGAGCTTGTTGTGGAAGGCGCAGGAATTGGAACAGGTGTGCAGCACCCGGTGGAAGGGCATAAAGAGTACCTGCGTATCCGCGCCGGCGCTGAAGGTCACGGTGGACAGCGTTTCGGTGCCGCAGGCGAAGGTCTCCCCGAAAAGCTGATTTTTTCCCATTACCGCCAGAATGGCCTTGCCGCCCCACACGTCCTCTTTAATCATCTGCACGGCCCCGGAGAGTACAACGCCGATATTTTTGACATTTTCATTTTCGATGGATATGTATTCGCCCTTTTTATATGACTTTGTATATCCTCCCAGACATTTCAGCATGGCGTCCAGGTCGTTCCTGTCTATGCCGGAGAACAGCGGCGTGCCCGCTATGTCGTCTATGCAATCCAAAATTGCGCACCCCCTTGCCGAAAAATATTATACCCCCGGGCGGCGGCGGACGCAACGGCGCAGCGTAAAGAATGAAGATAAAAAGGTGAGGCGGGCGCGAAAACGCCCGCCTCACTGCGGATATGTGCCGATTTTTAAGCTATACGGCTTTCCGCGGGATATCCGACGACGTCCCGGCAGCCGCGTATCACAATATATTATCAGCCAAACGCAAAATTGGGTAAAAAAATTCCAGGGTCTTAAACCCTGGTACCCTCAGATTATCGTTCGCTGTTTGTGGTTTCGCTGTCGCTGCCAAAAATCAAATCATCGATATCTTCGAAATTTTTTTGTACCATAGGTTCTCCTTTCTTTAATTATACTTATATTATACACCACCATGTCAAGCCCGGCCCACAATGGGAATTTATAGAACGTTAACATCAGGTCCGGAGGTAGGCGGTATAATGATGACAACGCAGAAAGGAGCACGAGAAGGAAATGATGAAAAGCAGAGGAATTACGGTTTTAATTCTGGCGGCGGCGCTGTGCATATCCCTTACCGCGTGCGGAAGCAGGCAGCCTGCGTCGGATGACATGGACGCGCGGCTGGACAAGGCGGTGGGCCAGGCGCTGCTGGCGAGCGCAGCGGATGAATATGACCCCGCCGAATGCTCCGGCGAAGGGCATATTATCATGGGCTATGACAGCTCCAGCTCTACAGTGAAGGCATATGTGCTGACCATGTGCGGGCAGTATGCGTTCCAGGACGGGAACCTTGTAAAAAGCTCGGGCTCCGGGGTTATCCCGGCGGTGATGACTTTTACAGACAAGGACGGCGCGCTTACATCCACCGGGATAAAATATCCTGACGACGGGGACCTGTACGCATCCTCCATAAAAGAGATGTTTCCCCAGAAATACCAGACGCGAGTGCTCAATCCCGCGGACGCCGATGAAAAAACGCTTACTGCGCAGGAGCAGGCCTATGCCGCTGCCTACCTTAAGGCGATAGGACGCGAAGCGAAGATAGGCGGCTATGGCGATTTTCCTCACACGCTGCCGGACATCCCCGTCCAGGCCTCCAACAATCTGCTGAGTTTCGAGGATGAAAACGGCTATCCCATGTGGCTGGGCAATCAGGAGAAAGTTGAGAACGGCGTGAGATACGTCTATGAGAAAAAATGGGACAAGTCCGCAGGGGAAATAGTGTACACAAAGTACGAGTACGGCACCGACAAAGTCGCCGAACAGTTCTTTTTCGACGACGCCACCGGTTCGCAGATAAAAAAGTGAACCGGCGGATCCGGTAGATATAACGCGCTACACGCTGTGGGGCGGCCTTAGAAGCATCAGGATTAGCTCCCCCAGCGTGCCGCGCCATTTTTTTGCCTTCCTGCCGCCGTAATAGGTGGCCTGGGGCCGAAAAGAGCCCAGCGCCTCGGGCGTCAGCGAGAAAATGTCCTTGTCGGACACAAAGAAATCCGCCCGCATACCGGGCAGCAGCGCGCCGCGCTCGTCAGATTCCAAAATGGCTTTGGCGGCATTTGAGGTGTAGCAGCGGAAAGCCTGCCAGGGGCTTATGGACTCATCCTCGTTATAAAACTGCGTCATGCCCATCATCTGCAGCCACGGGTCCAGTTCCTGTACCGGGGAGTCGGAGGAACCGCAAACCAGTATGCCTTTGTCGATGAGCGTGCGGAACCGCAGCCGGGCGAGCATCTCGTCCGGCAGGTGCTGCTCATAAGTGTGGAGATACCGCTTGTCCACCCAGGAATAGCCGGGCTGCATCATAACAGCCCAGCCGCTGCGGGCTATGGAATCCAGCGCCTGGTCGGAGGCGAATTCGCAGTGCTCTATGCGGTGCAGGCAGTGAGGCTGAAGTTTTTCCAGAGCCGCCGCGATGCGGTCGATGGCGCGGTCGCCGATGGCGTGGCAGGCGATCTGAAAGCCCGCGCTGTCGGCTTCCTGCACAAGAGAGTCTACAAATTCCTGCTCATAATACGGCGGCGCGGTCTCGCCCGTGTCCCGGTAGGGCAGGGAAAAAGCGGCGGAGTGGGCGCCCGAGGCGCCGTCCATCTCCCAGTCCCCGCAGCCGCCGATGCGGCGGCGCTTCTGGTATTTCGTCAGCGGCAGGGCTTTTTTGATGTCGGTGTACTGGAAGTATACCTTCACCCCCACAGAAAAATGGCGGGCAAGATGCACGATAAGCTTTGTGGTGGGGTCCTTTGGCGAATCGCCGTTGCCCTCCAGCGCACCCACGCAGGAAATGCCGAAGGCGGCGCAGGCGTTGTGAAAATTCGCCACGCCCCTGGCTATGGTGCGGGGCGTGACCGAGGAAGCGATGATATCGGTGAGCCTGCCCTGCACTCGTTCGTGTGCTTCGCCTGTGAGTACCCCGCTGTGATCGGCAGGGTCGATATCCAGCTTCTTCAGCATGGCGGAGGACAGAGCGCTGGCGTGGCCGTCGATAGTATAGATGATGGCGGCCCTGCCGCCGCACCAGTCGTCCAGCTCCTGCCTTGAGGGGAGCCGGCGCTCGTCCACTGCGGTGGCAATATAGTTTGTTCCCACGATCAGAGCCCCTTTGGGCTGCTTATCGGCAAAGGCACGGACCTCCGCCTCCACGCCGTCTATGCTGTGCGGCGCCACGGCGCCGTTTTCGATACGGCACACCGTGAAGCCGGTGGAGGTCACCACCGTGGGCAGAAGATGGATGTGCCCGTCGATAATGCAGGGATAGACATGCCGGCCGTCCAGGGATACGACCCTGGCGTTCCCCGTCTCAGCCGGGTCGAGGGCGGCGATGCGGCCGTTTTTCACCAGCATGGAGGAGGCGGTGTGAGCTTCATCCCTGCCGGTATGGATCACGGCGTCGGTAAACAATACGGCTTTTGACATTTCAGATAACACTTCCCACGGCCATCAAAAGATAGGCGATAACAATAAATATCTGGGAGGCGGTGTTTCCCAGCGCACCCAGCATGGTGCCGGGCACCTCCCTGCGGGCGATGCGGTAAGTGGGCACCACCATCACGGCCACGATGATGGCCACGGCTCCGCCGGCCAGTTCCAGAAAGTCGATGAAGCCGCCGATGTTCACCATTGCCAGAATGAGCGACGGCAGAGTGGCCAGCAGCCAGCACAGACTGCTGCCCAGCTTCAGCTGTTCCTCCACAATGCCGGAGAGCGCCAGAGATATGGACCAGTAGGTGGTGAGCATGGCCAGCACGGTGAACACGCCGCCGACGATCTGCGCCCAGGCGCCGATGCCGGCGCTCCAGCCGGTCATGGCCACCTCGGTGATCTCCGATGATGACAAAAGCGCGCACAGAGTGATGACGCATATAAGAATGAAGTTGTTGAAAAGGCCCCAGAAAACGGCCTTGCGGATTTTTTTGGTATCGCCGCCCAGTCCCTCCACAGCCTGAGGAATGGAAAAGAACGCAGAGAAGGCCAGCATGGCCATGCCAAAATAGGAAAGCCCGTCACGAACTGTGCCGGGGGTCATCGGCAGGGGATGCTGAGGCGCGAAAAACGACGCGGCCGCCAGCACGGCGATAAGCCCGAAGATAAAGGTCACGGCAATCTTTTCGGAAACGCCCACGGCCTTGAGGCCGAACAGCACCACCGCCGCGGCCACGATATAGAAAAGCAGCTTGGACACGGTGAGCGACAGAGGCACAAAGCCGGCCAGAACCTCCGCAGAGCCGTCGATATAGGCGGTGAGATTTGTCACCAGCACCACGGCCATGAGTACGAAAAAGATAATTGTAAGGGGGTATTTCGCCTTACCGCGGAACAGAAACCGGGAAAATACGGAGACTATCTGTGAGCCCTCGCCGCATTTCTGCGCCACCTCGGCAATCATCATGTGCAGTACCCAGCTGGCGGCAAAGGCCAGCACAAGGATGAAGAACGAGAGAATAACGCCGTTTTTCGCAGTGAGATAAGGCATAGCCAGCACGCCGCCGCCGATGCCGTAGCCCGTAACAATACAGGCTGCTTCCCATACGGTAAGCTGCTTTGATTTCATGATTGCCACATCCATTTCCCGTTCAAATTATGGTCAACAGTATATTACAAACCCGCGGGAAATCAAACATATAATTTGACGCGAATTCTGGGACGGACGCGCAGCGGTCACCGCGCCTGAGCGCCGGGAAAGAAATTCGCGCCGCATCCACAGAAAGTGACATTTGGCCTTGAATTGGCGGCAGAAAGATAGTACGCTTATTATATAACCGCTATGCGGAAAAATTTTTGGAGGTTGAAATGAAGAAAAGCAAAAATCTGTTTGCCTTGCTGCTGACGATGGCTCTGATGATCAGCCTTATGCCTGCGGCATTTGCCAGAGAGGAATGCCCTTCCGCTTCCTTCACCGATGTGGATACATCCATGTACTACCATGAGGGTGTGGACTACATGGTGAAAAACGGGTATATGAAAGGATACAGCGCAAAAGCTTTCATGCCCAACGCCGACATAACTCGCGGGATGGTCGTAACCGTGCTTTATAATATGGCCGGCAGGCCCGAGATCTCTGCCGCGGCCAAGTTCCCCGACGTGTCTGCCGGAGCATACTACGGCAAGGCAGTGGCGTGGGCGGCCGCAAACGGTGTCGCAAAGGGAAATTCCGACGGAACTTTTGCTCCCGACACCAGTGTGACGCGCCAGCAGCTGGCAAGCTTCCTATACAACTACGCGTCGTTTCTTAAGATGGACGTCTCTTCCAAGGGAGACCTGAGCAAGTTCAAGGACGCGTCTTTGGTTTCTTCGTATGCCTCTGCCGCCATGGGCTGGTGCGTGTCGTCGTCCATAATTTCCGGCACAGGCAGCGATACTCTGTTGCCTCAGGGCACGGCCACCCGCGGTCAGTTTGCCAAAATGGCCTGCAGCTTCTCCATGCTTATGACGGCGCCCTCCGTGACCACGCTGGCTGTTTCCTCGACAGCCCGTACGGGCGTGAAAATACCCGCGTACATCACACTGCCTCTGGGATATGAAAAGACCAAAACATACCCCATGGTCATACTCTGCCACGGCCACGGCGGAAATCACAACGAGTGGGGCGGCTTTGACAAGATAACCAGCGGCCTTGCCCGCAGCGGAATAATAGCTGTGACGCTTGACTATCCCGGCTGCGGCGCCAGCACTGAGAGCTTTACCCAGAATACGCTGACAAATATGAAAACCGACACTCTGGACGTAATAAACTATGTAACCGGCAATTACTCCGTTGACAAAAACGAGATTGGCATCTTCGGCTACTCCATGGGCGGACGCATCACGCTGGAGCTGCTGGCTCAGAAATCTTACAGCTTCGCCGCGGTGGAATTCGTCGCTCCCGCAGAGGACACTGCCGATCTGAAGAAGCTGTTCGGCGGCGCAGAAAAATGGGACGAAATGAAGGCGGAAGCCAACAAGAACGGCTATGCCACATTTACGACTATTTACGGCCAGGTGCAGCAGCTCAGCTACAAGTGGTTTACCGATCTTGAGGCTACCTCCACCGGACTGGCCGAGGCGGCGGCGAAGAACTATACCGGCGACAGCATGGTGGTCTACGCCACTAACGACGAGGCGGTTTCTCCCAGCGTGTCAGCTGGCGTAGCCAAGGCCTTCGGCTCGGCGGTTGTAAACACCTTTGCCGACGGTCACAGCTACAGCTTCTACGGCCATACCCCATACACCGTTTCCACAGTAAACGAATGCTCGGTAAACTTCTTTAAGGACGAGCTCCTGACCAAGGGCACCGGCGTCACCGGATATGTGGCCTCCATAAGCGCCGACGGCAGTCTGGCACTTACTATAAAAGCCTCCGCGCTGACCGCTGCCGGCATCAAGGCCGGAGATTCCGTGAAGGTCACCGTGGACGGTGTTGCGTTCACCATGCCGGCGGTAGCTGCCGTCTCCGCCGTAAAGGGGCAGAACGCCCTGGTGATAAGCGGCGATACGCTCACTGTAAATCTTGCCGGCGGCAGCTTTTCCGAGGCAAACAAGATAGCGGCGAAGACCGTTCTCAAGGATGGCACGGCACAGTGGTACTATACCGAAGCTGCCGATGTGCCCGCCGCGGTATCTATTTCCAAGTAAGGTACCCGGAAAGATTGTAAGCAGGCCCCGCGGACACGGCAGTATTTGTCGTGCCGCGGGACATTTTCTGTATAAGGCGTCGCCATTTAGACGCTGCTGTTTGTATCATTCGGGGAAATGTGGTATCTTAAACTGGCAGGGCAAAGGGCCGGACAACAAAAAATACCGGCACCGCCGTTATAGGCAGCAGGGAGGGTCTGACAATGAAAAAGAAAGAAAAAAGCAGATCGCAGCTGATAAAGGAACTAGTTCACATCACGGACGAGGAGCTCAGCGATGAGGAACTGATCCACGCGCTCATAGCCCAGAAGGTCACCGTCAGCGACAACGACGGCGGACGGAGTGGCCAAATTTGCCGGTTCATGGTCGTTTATATTTTCATTTCTCGCGGGCATGTGCGTGTGGATGGTAATCAATGTGCTGATGGGCGCCAAGGCGTTCGACAGCTACCCGTTCATATTGCTGAACCTGGTGCTGTCATGCATTGCGGCGGTGCAGGCCCCTCTCATTATGATGAGCCAGAACCGTCAGGAGGCCAAGGACAGGGAGCGGGCCGAAAACGACTATAAGGTCAACCTGAAAAACGAGATCGTCATCGACGACCTGCACTTGAAGCTGGATCAGATAATCAGAAATCAGAAGAGCATAACGGACGAGCTGAAGAGTTTGAAATCCCAGATGAACATGCCTACGGATAACGGCACAAAGAACTGAGGCGGCATCATACGGAAGATTCCAGGCGTCAGGCGAAACAGTGAGCATAAGCACAGCCCGCGGATCCGGCAGAGCCGGATCCGCGGGCTGTGCTAATTATAGAGGCGCGGGGGTTTCAGGCGCGCTTGCCGCCTGTCATGCCGCCCTTGCCCATCTGGCCGCCGCCCATCATCTGGGCGGGCATTTCGGTGATCTGCTCGCCGTTTACGATCACCGTGCCGCCGTTTATCTCGCCGGCGGTGTCGTAGTCGAAGGAGGAGGTGGGGGCCGTGATGTTGATGGTGCCGCCGTTGACATAGATGCTGCCGTTGGCGTCCACGGCGTCGGTGTCGCCGCTGCCCATGACGATGGTGATGTCGCCGCCGTTAATCTCGACGGCCACCTCGTAAGCGGAGCTCTTGGCGGAGGCATTGATGCCGTCGTCGGAGGCGCTGATGGAAATGGTGCCGCCGTTTATCTGGATGCTGGTGGCTTCGATGCCCTCGGCGGAGCTTATGGTGAAGGTGCCGCCGTCTATCTCCGCCGCTGTTGTGGCATGTATGCCGTCGCTGTCGGAGGTGATGTCGAAGGTGCCGCCGGATATGTAAATATAGCCCAGGGTTTCGTCGTCGGAGTTTTCACTGTGCAGACCGTCCTTTCCGGCATCCAGGGTGAAGGTGCCTCCGCAGACGGCTATGGAATCCTTGCCCTCCAGGGCGTGCTTCGCGCAGTCGATGCTGTAGGTGCCGCCGGTTACGGTGAGATCGTCCTTGGAGGTGATGCCGTTGCCGGTGGAGGAGATGTTAAGCGTCCCCGTGCCGTTGAGTACCAGATCGTCCTTGGAGAATATGACGGCGTCAATGTTGGTGTCGCCGTCGGCGGCAAAGGTCCCTGTGACGGTCAGCGTGCTGACGCTGTCGGTGGTGGTGATGAAGCACTTGTCGGCTGAAACCACGTATATGGCCGGGGAATCGGTGTTGGTGATGCTCACGCCGTCCAGCACCAGCTGTACCTTGGCGTCGTCGGCCTGGGCGTTCACGGTGACGGTGCAGTTTTCGGCGGTGCCCTTGATGATGTAGACGCCGGATTCGGTGATGGTGATGTCCTGGCCGTCCTCCACCGTGTAGGTCACGGCGTCGGAGGTGTCGGCGCTCTGGGCAAGATCCCGGTCGGTGAACAGGGAGCTTGCGTCTATGAGCGAGCCGGAAACCGAGGAGGCTGCCGTCGTCTCGGCGACGGCGGAGCCCGACTGGGTCTGGGTAGATGCGGCCGTCATTGAGGAGCAGCCGGTGGCGAACAGGGCAAGGGACAATATCATCGCCGCAGATATGATAACGGTTAATATTTTTTTCAAAGACGAGACCTCGTTTCTAAAATATAATGAGTGGTTATTTGACCGCAACGGAGCATCTCCGTCCGGTTATAAGACGATAATAATTCCCCAAACTCAAAAATACTTAAAGAAACACAATAAACAGCAGCTTTAATTTTGCAGCGCAGAAAAATCCGGATAACGTAAATGCCGCAGCTCGCAGAAGCCGCGGCATTTATGCTTATTCCCCGAAATCCTTTCCGTAGGGCCAGCCCTCAAGACCGCCCAGGTCGTACACATTTTCATAGCCCAGCGCCAGCAGCCGTTCCGCCGCCTCAAGGCTGCGCCTGCCTGTGCGGCAGTACACCAGCGCGGCGGTGGATTTGTCCGGAATGACGCTTTGCGCCGAGCTGGCGCTGATGTCGTCCAGCGGAAAGAGCACAGCACCGGAGGCGTGCTCGACGATATACTCCTGCTCGGTGCGCACGTCCAGCAGCAGGGCGGAAGGATCGGCGTCCAGCATTTGCCGCGCCTGGGCAAAGTCGATCTTTTTGTAGGATGGTTTCATAATTTCACCTTTTTAAAATATCTCAAGGCCATAATACAACGCCCCGGCGGCAAATGCAAATGCTTCCCGCAGAGATAAAAAAGCCCGCCGAAAAATGTTGCCGGGCGGCAGAGCGCATGATAATATCATAGTATAAAATACTGCGGAGGAAAAAGCTATGGAACAGTTCAAGCCGGGAAAAGAATTCGCTCTCAGTCTGGACGAGAAAGACAGTCTGGCAGCGCTGAGAGAGCATTATTACACGCGCCCCGGGCAGATATACATGGACGGCAATTCCCTGGGCCTGTGCTCCCGGGACGCGGAGCTGGCGGTGGAGCGCGCAATGAGCGACTGGAAGACGCTGGGCATCAACCTGTGGACCGGGGCGGAGACCAATTATTTCCTCTATCACGATTCCATAGGCGCAAAGCTCGCCAGGCTCATCGGGGCGGAGCCGGAGGAGGTCACGGTCTGCGCCAACACAACACTGAACGTGCACCAGTGCTGCGCCACCTTCTGGCATCCCGACGAAAAGCGCTTCCGCATACTGGTGGACGACCTGAATTTTCCCACGGACAGATACGCGCTGGCAAGCCAGATAAAGACCCGGGGCATGGACCCCGCCGATGTTCTCAAAACGGTTGAAAGCCGGGACGGCAAATTTGTCTCCGAGGACGACCTTATCGCCGCCATGACGCCGGATGTAGCCATGGCGCTGCTGCCCAGCGTGCTGTACCGCAGCGCTCAGCTGCTGGATATGAAGCGCCTCACAGCCGCGGCGCACCGGCGCGGCGTTATTATCGGCTTCGATCTGTGCCACAGCATCGGGAATGTGGATCACGACTTCCGGGACATAGACTGCGATTTTGCCGTGTGGTGCAACTACAAATATCTCTCCGGCGGCCCGGGCGCTGCGGCGGGACTTTATATTAACCGCCGGCATTTTGAAGAAGGTCCCGGTCTGGCCGGCTGGTGGGGCAACCGCAGCGACACACAGTTTGAGCTGCGGCAGGACTTCGCCCCGGAGGGGAACGCCGGCGGCTGGCAGACCGGCACGGGCGCGATACTCAGCATGGCCGCGGTGGACGGAGCGCTGGACGTATATAACGGCGTTTCCATGGAGGACATCCGGGCAAAATCCCTGAAGATAACGGCGTACCTCATGTACCTGATAGACACCGAGCTTGCGGGTTACGGCTTTTCCGTCGGCAATCCCAGGGACGACGCCGTGCGGGGCGGGCATGTGGCGCTGGAGCACCCGGACGCCGTGCAGATAAACGAGGCGCTGAAAGCTGCGGACGTGATACCTGATTTCCGCTATCCCAACGTTATAAGGCTGGCGCCCGTGCCCCAGTACACCCGGTATCAGGACATGTACGAGCTGGTGATAAGGCTTAAAACCATCATGGACACTGGCAGTTACAAAAAATACGCCAAAAAGGCCGGCACCGTGGCCTGAGAGCGGCTGCGCATACGACAAAGCTCTGCCGAAAGGCAGAGCTTTGTCGTTATGATGAGGAAGAGAGGATGAAGAAGGATTTCGATTTATCACTTGCCGAGGAGCTTTTTCATGTCGGCTTCGGGCGTGCTGATGGGAGCTATGCCGAAGTTTTCCACCAGGTAGTTCAGCACGTTGGGGGAGATAAAGGCGGGCAGAGTCGGCCCCAGGAGAATATTCTTGATGCCCAGGTGCAGCAGAGTAAGCAGGATGCACACCGCCTTCTGCTCGTACCAGGAAAGGACGAAGGACAGGGGCAGATCGTTCACGCCGCAGTCGAAGGCTCCGGCCAGGGCCACGGCCACCTGAATGGCGCTGTAAGCGTCGTTGCACTGGCCCATATCCATGATGCGGGGCAGACCCGCCACGGCGCCCAGATCCAGATCGTTGAAGCGATATTTGCCGCAGGCCAGAGTGAGCACCACGGAGTCGGCGGGGGTCTGCTTCACAAACTCGGTGTAGTAGTTGCGGCCCGGCTTTGCGCCGTCGCAGCCCGCCACCAGGAAGAAGTGGCTGATCTGGCCGGCCTTCACGGCCTCCACGACCTTGTCGGCGACGGAGAGCACTGTGCCGTGGCCGAAGCCGGTGGTGACCTGTGCGCCGCCGTTTATGCCGGTGAATGCCTTGTCCTCGTCATAGCCGCCCAGCTCCAGAGCCTTTTCGATGACGGGGGTGAAGTCCTTGTCCTCGCCGATGTGAACAACATCGGGGAAGGACACCACGTCGGTGGTGAATACTCTGTCCTTATAGGAGGCTCTGGGGGGCATGAGGCAGTTGGTGGTGTAGAGAATTGGGGCGGGAATGCCGTCAAATTCCTTCTGCTGGTTCTGCCAGGCGGTGCCGAAGTTGCCCTTCAGCTGGGGATATTTCTTCAGCTCGGGATAGGCGTGGGCCGGCAGCATTTCGCCGTGGGTGTAGATGTTGACGCCCTTTCCGGCGGTCTGCTCCAACAGCAGCTTCAGATCCTTCAGGTCGTGGCCGGTGACCACGATGAACGGGCCTTTTTCCACGGTGAGCGGCACGGCAGTGGGAACGGGAGTGCCGTAGGTCTCGGTGTTGGCCTTGTCCAGCAGGGCCATGCACTTAAGGTTTACCTCGCCGGTCTCCATTACCACGGGCAGAAGCGCGTCCATGGTGTCCTCGCAGTTTATGGCGGTGAGGGCGCGGTAGAAGAAATCGTTGACGGCGCGGTCGGTGTAGCCCAGCGCCATGGCGTGCCAGGCGTAGGCGGACATGCCGCGCAGACCGAAGAGTATGAGGGACTTAAGGGAACGGATGTCCTCGTTGGCGGTCCATACCTGCTGCATGTCGTAGTCCTCGCCTCTGGCGCAGGGATCGGAGCACACGGCACAGCCGGGAACCAGACTGTCGCGCTGGGCGTGGACGCGGTCGATCATCTCATTGATGGTCTCGTTGTTGAAGTTGACGTTGGTGATGGTGGTGAAGAGACCCGCCAGCATGGCTCTGTCAGTCTCGGCGGAGGGGGTCTCGCCGCTGCCGTCCACTGAGCGCGCCAGACCGATGAGGGCGCCGGTCAGCTTGTCCTGCAGCTTTGCGGTGTCTGCGCTTTTGCCGCATACGCCGGCTCTGCCGGTGCAGCCGGTGCAGCCGGCCGTCTGCTCGCACTGGAAGCAAAACATTTCGTTCATGATATAATCCTCCATAAGTTTAAGTTGTTTTTGTCGTTTTCATCAGGCGGCGGAGCTTCGTTTGCTTTTTGCCGCTCTTGATTTTCTGACGTGAGTATATTACAATAAAAATAACATGTATGTTGTATTTGCAACGCGGGAGAATTTTTATGAAAAATATTGATCTGGCGCTTCTGAAGCATTCGGAGCTTTTCCACGGCATCGAAGAGGGCGAGATATCCTCCATGCTCGCCTGCCTTTCCGCCGAAACGAAAAGCTATGAACGAGGCGCGTATGTGCTGAGGTACGGCGAGCGGGCCAACTCCGTGGGCATAGTGCTGTCCGGAAGGGTGAGCGTGGTGCGGGAGGACTACTGGGGCAACCGCAACATCGTCTCCGCCATCGAGCCGGGGGAGACTTTCGCCGAGAGCTACGCCTGCGCTGAAAACACGGCGCTGAGCGTGAGCATACAGGCGGATGAGGCCTCGCAGGTGCTGTGGATGGACGTGCGGAAAATACTCACGGCCTGCTCCTCGGCCTGCGAATTCCACAACAGACTTATCCGAAATCTGGTGTCCCTGCTGGCAAAGAAAAATCTGGGCATGAACCGGAAGTTGGCGCTGATGTCCCAGCGCAGCACCAGGGAGAAGCTGCTGTCGTATCTTTCGTCGGAATCCATGCGGCAGAAGTCCCCGTCGTTCACCATACCCTTCGACCGTCAGCAGCTGGCGGACTATCTGTCCGTGGACCGCAGCGCCATGTCCAACGAGCTTTCCAAGCTGAGGCGTGAGGGCGTGCTGGAATACGAAAAAAACCGCTTCACAATTCTGGAGACAGGCGAGAGGAACATATGAATAATGCGGGACTGTATTATTTACAGTCCCGCATTAAATATATTTCAATAATTGTGTATGTGGAAGTGCTCGTGGCCGTGATCCTCGTGGACGTGGTAATACTCGTCCACCAGATTTACCTTTCGCAGCAGGTCGATGTTTTCCAGCAGCTTTTCCGTGGGCAGATCGGCAGCCACATGATGGGTTTCGTCGAATAGGATGGCACGGTTGGAGATCTCCTGCACCAGCTCCAGATTGTGGGTGGAGGTGATGATGGTTTTTCCGGATTTGTTCAGGCTTACGATGAATGCCGCAAGCCAGCGCTCCGTCCGCGGGTCGAGACCGTTCATGGGCTCGTCCAGCACCAGCACCTCCGGGTTCAGGGCCAGCGTGGCCGCGATGGCGACCTTCTTCTTTTCGCCGCCGGAGAGGTGGTAGGGCTGGCGGTCGCGGAAGCTCTCCAGATGCAGGAGAGCGAGACAGTCGTCCACACGTTTTTCCACGGCGGATTCGTCCATGCCCATCTGGCGCGGGCCGAAGGCCACCTCGTCGAATACGTTGGAGCAGAAAAGCTGCGCCTCGGAATCCTGAAACACAAAACCTACCCGCTGGTGAAAACGCTTGGAGAACCTGGGGTCCTTCATGCGCTTTGCGGTTATTTCCTCGCCGTCGAAGCTGTAAGCGCCGGAGGTGGCGAATATAAGGCCGTTAATAAGCTTGAGAAGCGTGGATTTTCCGCTGCCGTTGGGACCCAGCAGGCACACGGACTCGCCGGGCTCCACGCCGAAGCTGATGTCCTCCAGGGCGGGATGGCCCTCATATGAATAGCTTACGTTTTCCAGTTTTATCATCGGTCCACCTCAGACAAGATTTTGAAAATAAACGAACAGCCAGACAAAGCCGGCGTTGAGCAGTATATACGCCCCGTCGTAAACGGTGAAATGGAATTTGCCCACGGCCCGGTACTCGCCGGTAAAGCCGCGGCACTCCATGGCGTAGTACATCTCCTCGCTCATGTCCCGGGATTTTATGAACAGCATGCCGCCCACGCCGCCGATGGAGCCGTATTTGCTGCGGTTTTTGCCCACGGAGCGCAGCTTCAGGGCGTAGAGCATCTGCAGCGCGAATTCGCCCAGCATGACGATGTATTTAATTGTGATGTCGAAAACGAAGATGAAAAGGTCAGGGAAAAAGAAACGCTTCAGCGAGCTTATTATGTGATCCCATCGGGTGGAGCAGGAAAGAATGTTCACCGACAGTACGCAGGCAAAGACCTTGGCCGGGATCATGGTGACGCTGTACCGGCTGCCGTGGAGGGCGGCGGGCAGCAATATTACATATGTAAATACGGCGGCTATCACGGCGCCCTTCAGCGATTTGCGGATATCCCCGGCGGGGAGCATGGCCAGCACCGCCACGATATATGCCAGCATCAGATATACGAAGGTGAAGTGCCGGGAGGAGGACATCAGCACCACATACAAAAGGGTGAACAGCAGCTTGAAGCCCGGCGATACCCACAGAAGATCCCGGCTGCGTCCGCTCTGCTGTTTTATCTTCGATATAAGGCCGATGAAGGACAGAATGCTTTTGTCGATAAAGCGGTCGCTGTCCGTGGGCGGAGAATAATTTTCCGGCTGCGCAAGCCACTGGGGCACGTCTGTCATGGCAAATTCTGCCTTTCGTAGGAATAGGGTATAATGTCAGAAACTCTGACATTATACCCTGAGGATAATTAGATGTAAACGGAAATTATTTTGCCTGGGCGGCGGAGCCGTTTCGCCGGTCGCCCAGAAGCTTGAAGATTATCACCAGTATGGCAACGCCCAGAACGGCGGATACGACATAGCCCGCGACCTCCGGCAGCCCGCTTACGGAATAGTCAGGCAGCAGGGCGGAGTAATCCAGCCCATCGGACATGCCCTGGGGAGTATAGCCGGCCAGCCCGGAGATTTCCTCGCGGCTCCATTCGCCCCAGGCGGTGCCGGTGGCCAGAAGGCCCAGGGGCGTGAGGCAGATGAGCCCCAGAATAAGTCCCCATATGGCGCCGGTTTTTTTCGCGGGGGCGGGGCCTATCATCTCAGGCGAAACCTTTTTAACATATGTGACGATGAGCAGGGTGAACAGCACCTCCACCGGGCCGGCCACCGCCAGATGCGGGATGACCATGGCCGGGATGGAAACGGCAAGTCCGTAGGGGCAGTACAGGGCCTGCCCGGCGGCGTCGGTGAACAGCAGCGGCTGCACGCCGAACTCCACCGCCGCGCACAGAGAGGCCACCACCAGCCCGAAGTAGGAGCCCAGAATTATGGCCGCGGTCTCCCCGCCCTTGGAATTGAAGCGCTCTTTTACAAACTTGTATATATAGTAGCCCACGAAGGGGAGCACAAAGGCCATGTTGAAGCAGTTGGCACCGAAAGCCAGGATACCGCCGTCGCCGAAGAGCAGAGCCTGTACCAAAAGCGCGACTGAAACCGAAATACAGGCGGCCCACGGCCCCATCAAAATTGCTATTAGCGTCCCTCCCACGGCGTGACCGGTGGTGCCGCCGATTAGAGGCACGTTGAACATCATCAGCAGAAAGGACAGCGCCGCGTATATGCCCAGCTGCGGCATTTTGGCCCTGGATATTTCCTTCTTCACTTTTTTCGCGGAGACAGTCCATGCGGGCACCATGGCCGCCGCCATGACGGCGCAGGTGGACGGGCTGAGATAGTTGTCGGGAATATGCACGGTTTGTTCATCCTTTCGATTAGTGCTGACAATATATTAACAGCGGGCATATTCCGCCGCAAGCCTCCCGGGGGGATAAAATTTGTGCAGATGCCGGGAGAAAAAAGGGAGTTCTGCAAAGCCCGCGGCTTTACAGAACTCCCTTTTTGGGGACAGCGGCGATCAGACCATTTCGTCCTTTTTGCCGAGAATAGCGGCGGCCGCGGCGCATGCGGGGCAGTCGCAGTATTTTTCCCCGGCGGCCCTGCGCGCCTCGGAGCGGGCGGCCAGCTTTGCCGCGCCGTCGGCACCGAAGAAGCCGGCGCCTCTTTCGGAGCGGGCAAAGGCGATGAGCTCGTCGATGGGGAGAATATCCTCCTCCAGCTCCTTGATATACTTTGCGGTCTCGGTTTGCTCGTTTTCGGTGCCCACTGCGTCCAGCCATGCCTGCGCCGCGGCTTTTGCCTCCCGGCAGCAGGAAGAGGCGTTCATAAGGTCATGGGTTTTTTCGGTGACGAAATCCAGAGTTTCCTTTTTCATTATTGTGCGTCCTTCTTTCTCTTTTCGGGGCTTAAAAGCCCAGCTTGTAAATTTTGTTTGCGTTATTGAAAAATACGTTCTCAAGACTTTCCTCACCCACCAGGCGGGAGATGAAATCCACGTAATTTGCTACGTCCACTGCGGGGTAGTCGGTACCGAACATGAAGCGGCTGTCGTCGTCCACGTAGCGCATCCAGGTGCGCAGGGCCTCCACATACCCTGACTGGCGCTGGAAATAGCGGTCAAGGTCGGTGACGCCCTCCAGCAGACCGGAGAGATCGGCGGCCACGTTGGGGTTTTTCTCCAGCACGGCGGCGGCGTCCGCCAAAAAGGGATTGCCGAAGTGGCACATGACGAACTGCACGTCCGGAAAAGCGGCGGCCGCGTCGTCCAGAGTCAGGGGGTGGCTGTATTTCAGCCTGCCCATGTTGTCCGCCGTCATGCCGGTGTGAAAGGCCACAGCCTTGCCGTATTTTCCGGCCAGCCGGTAGTAGGGAGCCAGGCACTTGTCCCCCGCATACACAGGGGCGTAGCCGGTGTATACCTTGATGCCTGCGCATTCTTTTCGGCGCAGGTGGTATTCCACCAGCTCCAGCGTCTCGTCGTCGGGTTCCAGCGACCGCTGATAATCCCCAACGCCGATGCAGTAGCGGAACTGCGGCGGGAGCCGGTATGCGTCCCGGGAGAGCGTCTCATTTCCCATGACTACGCCGCAGCGTATGTCCAGCTTTTTATACAGCTTCGGCAGCTCGTCGGGGGCGGGGAAGGGGGAGGCCCCTCCGGTTTCCATTTCGTATTGTGCAGGGTCAAACAGGTGCAGGTGCGCGTCGATGATTTTCATTTAAAGGCTTCCTTACAAACAGTTCTTATAATATATTACAGCACAGCGTGCCAAAATGCAATTATCGGGGGAGAAACGGTTCTGCCGCGGCGGAATATAAACCCGCCGCGGCAGTCTTGCCTTTATGGCTTTTGGGGCCGTCAGATGCCTTTTATGTGCATGAACTTCCACAGGTCGTCAAAGCTGGTGTCCGGGTTCATGCCGGTCATCGCGCAAAGCTGCACGATATAATACGCGGCCGTTTCCGGCGGCAGCTCCATGCTCATTCTGCCCATTGCAATCTGCCGCTCAAATCCCTCCGCTATTTTGCTGCATATGCTCTTGAGGCTGCGCTTCTCGTATTCCAGCACCAGAGCGCTTTTTGCCGAGGCGTCCAGCGCGGAAAACCCGTAGCTGCTTTCAAAATGGCTGATGCGCTCGTATATATACCGAAGGTTGTCGTAGCTGGAGTTTTCAGGCGTCACGAAGGAGTCGATATCGTTGATAATGGCGTTCCAGTCCGCCTCCATTATCTCCATGATAAGGTCGTTTTTGCTTTTGAAGTAGCCGTAAAAAGTACCGGTGCCCATGCCGCACTCGGCGGTCAGGGAGGGCACGCTGAAGCTGTTGAAGCCGGATTCCATGATGTGCCGCTTCCCCTGCTCCATCAGTTTGTCACGGGCGTTTATAAATTTTGGTCTCACTTTGATCGCCCCCATCAGAACATGCTTAAAATTGTTATCATAATATCAGAGCTTTCGCCGATATGCAACAAAAACCCCGAAAAACAGCCGCCGCAGACAGGATAAAGTATTGAAAATACCATATTGACTATTGCGTTAGTATATGCTAACATTATGATAGTTAGGAGCTACTAACACAAGGAGGCAGATTCATGACGTTGAATCAGTTAAAGGTCGGCTCATCGGCCACCATCAAAGCCGTCGGAGGGCAGGGCGCGCTGCGATGCCGCCTGCTGGACATGGGACTTACGCCGCGCACCCAGGTGAAGCTGCAGAAGACGGCACCTATGGGGGACCCCATTGAGATACAGATTCGCGGCTACGAGCTGACGCTGCGGGTGGCGGACGCCGTGAAGATCGAAGTTGAACAGGAAGGCGGCGCGGCATGATATTCGCGCTGGCCGGAAATCAAAACTGCGGCAAGACCACGCTTTTCAACGCCCTGACAGGCTCCAACCAGCATGTCGGCAATTTCCCCGGCGTCACGGTGGATCAGAAATCCGGTGAGATACGGGGACAGAAAAACTGCACTGTGGTGGATCTGCCGGGCATATATTCTCTGCGGCCCTATACACAGGAGGAAATAGTATCCCGGGACTTCATCTGCGACGAGAAGCCGGACGGGATAATCAATATCATCGACGCCACAAACATCGAGCGCAACCTCTATCTCACGCTGCAGCTTATCGAGCTGCGGGTGCCAATGGTGCTGGCCCTGAACATGATGGACGAGGTGCGCGCAAACGGCGGCACCATAGACGTTGACAAGCTCAGCGCCGCGCTGGGGATCCCGGTGGTGCCCATAAGCGCCGCCAAGGACGAGGGTATCTCGGAGCTTATCGACAGGGCCGTGCAGACCGCAAAAAGCAAGACTTATCCCAAGGTAACGGATTTCTGCGCGCCGGAATCTCCTGTGCACCGCTGCATACACGCCGTGGTGCATCTCATCGGCGACCATGCCGACAGACTGGACATCCCGGCGCGTTTCTGCGCCACAAAGCTTATAGAGGGCGACGAGGGCCTGGAAAAGCTCATGGAGCTGGACCAGAACGAGAAGGAGCTGCTGGAACACTGCATCGTGGAGATGGAGTCCGAGTCGGGCCTTGACAGGAATGCGGCGCTGGCCGATATGCGCTACAACTTCATCGAAGGAGTTGTGGAGAGCTCGGTGGTAAAATGCCACGAGAGCCGGGAGCACAAACGCTCCATGGACATCGACCGGGTACTCACCGGCAAATATACAGCCATACCGGTGTTCCTGGGGGTCATGTTCCTGGTGTTCTGGCTGACTTTCAGCGTAGTTGGCTCGGCACTGTCCGACTGGCTCAGTATGGGCATAGACTGGGTGACAAAAATTGCAGATGCAGGGCTCACCGCCTACGGCATCAACCCGGTGGTGCACTCGCTGATAATCGACGGCGTCTTCGCCGGTGTGGGCAGCGTTCTGAGCTTTCTGCCCATAATCGTTACGCTGTTTTTCTTCCTGTCCATTCTGGAGGACACGGGCTATATGGCCAGAGTGGCCTTCGTCATGGACCGGCTTTTAAGGAAAATAGGCCTTTCGGGGCGCAGCTTTGTGCCCATGCTCATCGGCTTCGGCTGCTCCGTGCCCGCCATCATGGCGGCCCGCACGGTATCCTCGGACAGGGACAGAAAAATGACCATCATGCTCACGCCGTACATGAGCTGCTCAGCCAAGATACCGATATATGCAGTGTTCACGGCGGCGTTTTTCCCCAGTCATGGGGCGCTGGTAATGATCTGTCTTTACGCGGCGGGCATGATAACGGGCGTCCTTGTGGCGCTGGTGCTGAAGGGTACCCGCTTCCGGGGCCAGCCCGTTCCGTTCGTGATGGAGCTGCCCAACTACCGGCTGCCCTCTGCCAAAAGCGTGGGTCTGCTGCTTTGGGACAAGGCGAAAGACTTCCTGCAAAGGGCCTTTTCAATAATTTTCATCGCTACGATCATCATCTGGTTTTTGCAGACCTTCGACACCAGACTCAATGTGGTGACCGACTCCTCCGCAAGTCTTCTGGCCCTCATCGGTCAGCTCATCGCACCGGTGTTCTCGCCCCTTGGTTTTGCCGACTGGCGGGTGACCACCGCGCTTATCTCCGGCTTCACCGCCAAGGAGGCGGTGGTGTCCACCCTGTCGGTGCTCCTGAATACAGGAACCGAGGCCCTGCCGGCGGCTCTGTCCGCCATGTTCACGCCCCTGTCGGCCGTGAGCTTCCTCGTGTTCACGCTGCTGTATACTCCCTGCGTGGCGGCCATTGCCGCCGTGAAACGCGAGCTGGGTTCCGGATTAAAAGCGGCCGGCCTTGTGGTTATGCAGTGCGCCGTGGCATGGGCGGCGGCATGGATCGTGTACACAGTGGGAGGACTTTTGATATGACCATCATCGACTGGCTTATTCTGGCCGCCGTGGCGGCGTGCGTGATATTGGCGCTGAGGCATCTGCGCCGTCAAAAGGGCAAAGGCTGCTGCGGAGACTGCGGCAGCTGCTCCTGCTGTTCCACCTGCAGCCGGCAGCCGAAATAATTGATTACATAAAGGATGAAAACAGGGCTGTTCTTTTTCAAGAACAGCCCTGTTTTGCGTTAGCTGTGAAAAATTTATGCAGAGACAGTGAAGCTGCTGCTGACGCCGGTGAAGGGAACACAGCAGCCCAGGAGATTTTTGGCTATGCCGTTATACTGCAGCCGGTACAGACCCGGCTGGATGGAGGCGTCCTTCAGAAGCCAGGAGACCGTTGCCCGGGACGTGAAGCCCGCTGTGCGCTGCCAGGTGAAGGTGGTATAGGGGTCGGCGTCCGTGCGGATGGTCTGCCAGGTCTTGCCGCCGTCGGAGGAGGTCTGCACCTCCATATAGGAGTATTTGCCGCCGGAGCAGTATTTGGCCAGTGTGCCGTTTGCCTTCAGCTGAGCGACGTTTCTGGGGTTTGCCGCCTGGAAGGTGACGGATACAGTCTGGCCCATGGAATAGCCGCCTTTGGCATTGGTCACGACCTTGCCGAATAAGCCCGTATCCTTTACGGTGCCCACCGCGGCGGCGGGGGTCTTGACCATGCGCCCGCTCATATCGGGGGCCTCTTTACCGGAGCCGCAGGTCTCTCCCGAGGCCATTGCGGCGGCGAGAACGTCCAGTTCCTGGGTCATGGCGCTGCCGCTCCAGGGCCCGAACAGCACGGTGGAGCCCTCATAGTGCTGGGCGGCGTATTCCTCGCGGGTGGTGACATACTGACTGTATGAGTTCGTCAGCGTGGATAGAACGACCTTAGTCACGCCCGCCGGGGCCAGCGTTTCCAGCAGAGCCTCTCTGGTGCGCTGGGCCTGAGTGGAGGTGACCTCAAAGGGCACGCCGGCGATAACAAGAGACCCGATGCGTAATATCTGCAGGGGCTGGACAGTCTGCATAAGACTGCCTACATTTAAGCATACCACCTTTTCGGCCTGGGCGGCGTCGAAGGAATCGGAATTAAGCACCTTCATGGCCGTGGGCCACAGCGGGCCCATGAGATATTGCAGACCGTACAGATTGAGCTGGGAAAAGTCGAATTTGTGCTGGGTCCAGCTGCCGTCGGCGTTCTGTGTGTAGGAGTTCTTCACCTGCCCCTCGGCGGCGGAATCCACCGGAGCGCCCTCCTCGTCGCCGGCCATAATGCCCGCGCCGATGCAGGGGGTGGAGGTGGAGGCGTTTTCAACTTCGTCCCAGGGCATATAAAATTCGCCGATGTATTTTCGGTCCACCTTGATATTGCTGAAATCCAGACTGGTGTAGCGGTAATCCACAGTGCTTCCCAGGTCGGAGGCGCTGTTGTAAAGGGTATTGGCCTCGTTCAGCTCCTTCGTGCCGGCAACGATCTCGTTTTCGATGACGTTGAGGCTGGGATCCAGCTGATTGGGCCGGAGAAAGTCGTCGTGATAGTCCGCCTGAGGGGTGTTGGGGCTGGCGTCGCCGCTTTCGCTCTGGGCGAAGGCCGCCACAAAGCCGTCCCCGTGCTGCTGTTCCATCTCGTAGGCGGCGTAGCCCTTGTGGTCGGCGGAGACCAGGGTGTTGTCTATGCTGTTGGAGGTGCCGTGGCTGCCGAACCAGTTCAGCGCGCCTATGCCGCTGCCGGCGGAGTTGTTGAAGCGCAGCAGTACCATCTCCGGGTTCACGCTGGTATATATGTCGGCGCTGGGATCGGCGTCGTAGTTCTGCTTATACGCGTCCAAGGAACGGTTCGCCACCGCGCCGGCAATATCGCCGGAGGCGATGGAGACGGAGCCGGGCTGCAGGTTCTTGTCGGCAGCCTGGATGGCGTCGGCGATGCCCCGCACCACGACCTTATAGTACACGTCGTCAAAGCCGGGCACTCCGTTTACCAGATCGTAAAGGCCGTACCAGGAGGTGTTTGAAGGCGAGGAATGGCAGTGAGTGGCGGCCAGCATAACGTTCTGGACGTTGTAGCGCCCGCCCAGACCCCGGGAGTTCAGCTCCTTTATAACGCCGGGTTTTATGCTCTCCGTCATGTGGACGATCTCGGCGCTGACGTAGCACACGCGGCTGCTGCCGCTTTCCACCACAAAGGCGCGGGCGCTGAGATTCATCAGCAGGCCCTTCATAAGGTCGCCCACTGAGTTGTAGCCTGTGCTTATCTCGGTGATCGGGCCGGTGATGTCGCCGGTGCCCACGCCCACCTGCATTCCCGACGAGGCGGCCGCGGCGTCGGCGGCAAGCCCCTGCCAGGGCAGAACGCCGCACAGCAGCACGAAGCAAAGGGCGGCGGCGGTGATTTTCTTCATTACATTTCGCTTCATTGTTTCTCTCCCCCCTTAAAATTGCGCAGACGTTTTTCACTCACTAAATATACTTTATACCAATCACTGTCATGACACAACATGAAATTTCCAGTTTCCGGTATTTAATAGCAAAAATCGCCGCCTGTTTTAAAACAGGCGGCGATTTTTTCAGTCTGTCAAAGAACCCAACGTAAGAATCAGGCCAGAGCGGGGTTTTCGACATATCCGCGCAGAAAAGCGCGTAAAAAGCGGCAAAAGCCGGGGCTATTCCACCCCCATGTCGCTAACTTTTTCAAATTCATGCATGCGAACTTCAGCCTGACCCAGGTTTCCACCTTTGACAGACCCCGCATGTTCGTATAACGCATCGCGTGTTTCTCTTTCGCATCGGCAAAGACGCGCTCAATCGTTTCTTTACGTCGATCGTACAACTCATTGCCGCGCTCCGTTTTGCGGATCGCATTGGCAAGGTCGATGTACTCCTGCCAGATGTGCCGCTCTATGACGCGCTGTCCCGCCTCGTTTGCTCCGCAGGTCTTTCGGAAGGGACAGGCCCGGCACTCTTTCGGCGTGCTGCGGTACAAGCGCTTGCCCTCCTTATTCGTTGTCGTATGCCGCAGTGTGTGCCCCTGCGGGCAGGTGATTGTATCGCTCGCCTCATCATATTTGTATTCCCACGGGCGGTAACGCCCGGCGACTGCGCCCGGCGACCGCGTGTATGGCAGCACCGGGATCCGGCTGTCTTCAAAGACTTTCTTTGTTATCCAGGGCTTCTTGTATCCCGCATCCATGACAATGAATTCTGTTTCCTCGAATTTGCCGACTACTTTCTCATAAATCGCGTCGAACGCTACGCTGTCGTTCACGTTTCCCGGAGTCACCTCAACGTCCAGTACCATGCCGTGCCTGTCACAGGCCGTGTGCGCTTCGTAGGCGAGCTGCTTTTCGTGCTCGCCCTTGTGGTACATTCCACACTCGGGATCGGTCGTGGAAACGGTCTTTTCCACCGTGCCACCGCCCTGACCGTCATCGTCGTCATAAGGCAGCTTGCCCAGCTCCTCGCGTTCGGCATTGACCTCCCGGCGCAGCTGTTCTTCGTAGACCAGCGCCGCTTTTTTCACCTGTTCCTTCTGGACTTTCTTTTTGTTGGCGCTCGCCTTGATGTGTGTGCCATCAATGAACACCGCCGACGGATCCACCATTTTGTTGTTGATTGCCTTGTTGAGGATGTGCTCGAAAATCTCGCTCGCCAGTTCCGGCGGGAAGCGTTTGCAGAACGCATAGCTCACCGTTGCGAAGTGAGGGATGTTATCCAGCAGCCCGTAGCCCAGAAACCACCGGTAGGAGATGGTGTCGCAAATCCGTTCATAGGTTTGCCGCAGCGACGGTATGCCGAACAGATGTTGGATCAGCACCATTTTGATTAAAACGACAGGGTCCGTTCCCGGTCTGCCGTTGTCCTCGCAGTAGTATGGCTCCAATCGCTCATACAGCCAATCGTAGTCCATCACCTTCTCAATTTTTCGTACCAGATGGTCCTGCGGCACCAGAGCATCTATGTCCGTCATCGCGATATCTCTTCGCTTGTCCGGCTGCTTTTCCCACATCGCTATCGCCTCCAACCTCTATTTTACCACTCCTTCTCCTTCGTGTGCCTACCTTTTTTGACAAGCTGCAAAAATCGCCGCCTGTTTTAAAACAGGCGGCGATTTTTTGCACTTCAGGCTTTCGCTTCGCAGTACAGGCAGCGATAGACGCGGTTTTCCCGGTCGGCCAGGCGGAATATCTGGGGCAGCTCCTGCTCGGTTGCGGAAATGCAGCGGGGATTTTTGCATTTCAGCACGCCCACCAGCTCCTCCGGCAGATCCGGGGTCTTCTTTTCGGCGAGTACGCCGTTTTTGATGATGTTTATGGTGGCGCCCGGGGCGGTATAGCCCAGCAGGTCCAGATCCACGTCGATGGCGGCGTCGATCTTTATGATGTCCTTGCGGCCCATCTTTCCGCTGGCGGCGTTTTTGATTATGGCCACCTGGCAGTCAAGAGCCTCCAGATTTAGAAGTCCGTAAAGCTCCATGCCCTTTCCGGCGGGGATATGGTCGATGACTATGCCGTTTTGAATAGAATCTATATTCATTATTTCACCCCCAGCAGCATCATGATAAGCGCCATGCGTATGTATTTTCCGTACAGCACCTGCTTGAAATAGCAGGCCCGCGGGTCGTCGTCAATGGCGGTGGATATCTCATTCACGCGGGGCAGCGGGTGCATTATGCACAGATCCTGCCGGGCGTTTCTCAGCTTTTCAGGCGTGAGGATGTAGCTGTCCTTCAGGCGCAGATACTCCTCCTCGCTGAAAAAGCGCTCCCGCTGGACGCGGGTCATGTACAGGATGTCCAGCTCTCCGATGACGCTTTCAAGATCCGTGGTCTGGACGTAAGGTATGCCGTTTTTCTTCAGCACGTCGTTTTTAACATAGCTGGGCAGCTTCAGCTCCTCCGGGGATATGAGCACCACATTCAGCCCCTTGTAGCGGGACATGGCGGCAATAAGGGAGTGGACGGTGCGGCCGAATTTCAGATCGCCGCAGAAGCCCACGGTGAGGTTTTCAAAGCCGCCCTTTTCCCGCTGGATGGTCAGCAGGTCGGCCAGGGTCTGGGTGGGGTGGTTGTGGCCGCCGTCGCCGGCGTTTATCACCGGCACGGAGGAGTGCATGGACGCCACCAGAGGCGCGCCCTCCTTGGGGTGGCGCATGGCGATGATGTCGGCGTAGCAGCTCACCGCCCGGGCGGTGTCCGCCACGCTCTCGCCCTTGGAGGCGGAGCTGCTCTGTGCCTCGGAAAAGCCCAGCACGTTGCCGCCCAGCTCGTACATGGCCGCCTCGAAGCTGAGCCGGGTGCGGGTGGAGGGCTCGAAAAACAGAGTGGCCAGCTTCTTGCCCCGGCACTTTTCGCTGTAAGCCGAGGGATTTGCTATTATGTCGTTCGCCGTGGCGATGAGGGAGTCGATCTCCTCCGGCGAAAGGTCGCGGATATCTATGAGACTTCTCATTTCTGCGCTTCCTTTCCAATGTCCGTCCAGCTCTCGTCCGCAGGATCGTCCCGGAACTTCAGCAGACGGCGCACGTCCTCAGGGCGGATATAGCCCTTTTCGGCGGCGACCTTAGCCACCGTGTCGAAATTCGTGAGGCTGTGGTTTTCGATCCGGGCCTGGGCCAGCCGTTCCAGGCCTTTTTTCATGCCGTAGGTGAATATGCTCACCACGCCCAGCACTTCGGCGCCCGCGTCCCGCAGCACTTCCGCCACCTCTATGACGCTGCCGCCGGTGGAGATGAGGTCCTCCACGACCACGACCTTCTGTCCCGGCTCCAGCTTGCCCTCTATCTGATTTTTGCGGCCGTGATCCTTGGCGCTGCCCCGGACGTAGCCCATGGGCAGACCGGTGATGTGGCCGACAATAGCGGCGTGGGCGATGCCCGCGGTGGAGGTGCCCATCAGTACCTGGCAATCGGGATAGTAGGTCTTGACGGCGGCGGCCAGCGCGTTTTCCACATCGCTGCGCACCGCCGGAGCCGTCAGGGTCAGACGGTTGTCGCAGTAAACGGGACTTTTGATGCCGCTGGCCCATATGAAGGGTTCGTCCGGGCGGAAAAACACCGCGCCGATGGAGAGAAGGTCTCCTGCTATAAGCTCGTTTGTCATTTGCCGCCTCCCAAAAATTCTGATACGCATTTTCTGTATGCCGCCAGCGGGTCGGCCGCGGCGGTGATGGGCCTGCCGACGACTATGTAATCCGAGCCCAGTTCCCGGGCCTTCGCCGGGGTGGTCACCCGGGCCTGATCGCCGTTTTCGCCGTCGGCAAAGCGAATGCCGGGGGTGACGGTGAGAAAACCTGCGCCGCAGGCGGCGTGTACCATGCCGGTTTCCAGGGGGGAGCACACTACGCCGTCCAGCCCGCAGCTGGCCGCGTTTTTGGCATAGCACATCACCGCGTCGCCCATGTCGCCGGGTATGAGCAGTTCAGCGTTCATCTGCGCCTGAGAGGTGGAGGTGAGCTGGGTCACGGCGATGAGCAGCGGCCGGCTGCCGTCAGGCCGGGTGAGGCCCTCCAGCGCCGCGGTCATCATGGCGGAGGTGCCGGCGGCGTGGACGTTGCACATGTCCACGTCCAGCCGGGACAGCACGCGCATGGCCTTCATCACCGTGTTTGGTATGTCGTGGAGCTTCAGGTCCAGAAAAATTTTGTGCCCGCGGGCCTTGATGTCCCGCACTATCTGCGGGCCCTCGGAGTAGAAGAGCTCCATGCCGATCTTTACAAAGGGTTTTTCCTCGCCGAACAGCGAGAGAAAGTCCATAGTTTCGTCCCTGCCCGCGAAGTCGCAGGCGACTATTACATCTTTTGCCATATCAATGCGCCTTTCCGATTATATCCTGAAGTTTTGTGATTCCGTACTTTTCCATGACGGCCGGCAGGGCGTTGACGATGTCCCGGCAGGCGAAGGGGTTTTGCACGTTTGCCGCGCCCACCTCCACGGCCGAGGCGCCCGCAAGCATCAGCTCTATGACGTCATTTGCCGTGGACACGCCGCCCGCGCCGATGACGGGCAGCTTCACCGCCTCGAAGGCCTGATACACGCACCGCACTGCCACCGGCAGTATGGCAGGACCGGACAGCCCGCCCATGCCGTTTGCCAGCACCGGCTTTTTTGATCCAAGGTCTATGCGCATGCCCAGCACCGTGTTTATAAGGCACAGACCGTCGGCTCCCGCCTCGGCGCAGGCACAGGCTATTTCGCCGATGTCCGCCACATTGGGTGTGAGCTTGGGAAAGAGGGGCTTTGCGGTGGCCGCCCGCGCCGCTTTCACCGCCTGGTATGCCGTATCGGGCGATACGCCGAAGTTTTTGCCGCCGCAGTGAACGTTGGGGCAGCTGATGTTAAGCTCTATTATGCCTATCTGCTCCGCACCCTCGCACAATGAGCAGCAGTACGCAAATTCCTCAGGCGAGAAGCCCGCGACATTGAGTATGACGGGCTTGCGGAAGAATTTCGCCAGAGCCGGCAGCTCCTCGGCCAGCACTTTTTCAATGCCGGGATTCTGCAGCCCCACGGAATTGAGCATGCCGGAGGGACACTCCGCTATCCGGGGGCCGGGGTTGCCGAAGCGGGGCTCTTTTGTGGTGCCCTTCAGGGCTATGGAGCCCAGAATGTTCAGGTCGTAAAGCTCCGCGAACTCCGCGCCGTAGCCGAAGGTGCCGCTGGCGGGGATGACGGGGTTTGAAAGACTCAGCGTGCCGAGCTTTACAGCTGTGTCGGCCATATTATCTCCCCCTTTTCAAATACCGGGCCGTCCCGGCACACACGCCGGGGGCCGTTCGCGGTCTTTATTGTGCAGCCCATGCAGGCGCCGAAGCCGCAGCCCATGCGGGCTTCCATGCTGTATTCGCCGTCTATGCCCGCGCCGTCCAGCGTCCGCAGCATGGGCAATGGGCCGCAGGCGTAAAAATACGACCACCCGCCGCCGGACAGCGCGTCCGTGACAGCACCCCTGACGCCCGCCGAGCCGTCCATGGTGTAAAGAAGCGTTTCCGCCCCCAGGGCGGCAAATTTCTCAGCGTAAAATGCGTCGCCCGCCGAGGCAAAGCCCAGCGCCGCCGTGACCCTCGCGCCGCGCTGCGTGAGCGTCCGACACAGGCCGTACATGGCCGATACTCCGGTGCCTCCGCCTATGAGCAGGGGAGCGGCGCCGCATTTTTCAAGGCCGAAGCCGTTTCCAAGACCCGCCATCACGTCCAGCTTTTCGCCAGGCTCCATATGTGAGAGCGTTTCCGTGCCGCCGCCGGAGACGCGGTATATCACGGTCAGGCTGCCGCTGCCGGAACGGCATACGGAAAAGGGGCGGCGGAGAAAATTGCCGGGTACGGCTATTTCCGCAAACTGCCCCGGCGCGCAGGGCGGCACCTCGCCCCGCAGAGCAAGCTCGAAGGTGTCCCGGGCGAGGGGCCTGTTATGTTCAATTTCCAGAACTGTCTGCGTCATTGGGATTTTCCTTTCAGATGGTGGAGACCTTCATGGTTATTTCCTCCAGCACGTCCAGCAGGGCCTTTACTGTGTCCAGCGCGGTGAAGGTGGTGACGCCGTTTTCACTGGCGCACTGCCGTATCTCGTAGCCGTCGGAGAACACTCCGGCGGAGCTGATGTCACGGGTGTTTATGATGTAGTTTACATAGCCCTGACGGATGGAGTCCAGTATTTCCTCGCTGCCGTCGCTAATTTTCCGGCGCACGCGGGTGCGGATGCCGTGATCCTTGAGGAAGCGGGCGGTGCCGGGGGTGGCCTCGATGTTGAAGCCCATGTCGTAGAAGCGGCGTATGAGGGGCAGAGCCTCCTCCTTGTCGGCGTCGGCGATGGTGACGAAAATGGTGCCGTAGTTCACCACGTTCATTCCGCTGGCCTGCAGGGCCTTGTAGAGGGCGCGGGTCATTTTGTCGTCGTAGCCTATGGCCTCGCCGGTGGACTTCATCTCCGGGGACAGATAGGCGTCCAGACCCCGCAGCTTGGAGAAGGAGAAGGCCGGGGCCTTCACGTACCAGCGCTTTTTCTCCGGCGGATAGAGCTCCGTAAAGCCCTGCTCTTGAAGGGACTTGCCCAGAATGACCAGCGTGCCGATGTCGGCCAGATTGTAGCCCGTGGATTTAGACAGGAAGGGCACTGTGCGGGAGGAGCGGGGATTGACCTCGATGATGTACACGTCCTCCTTTTTGTCCACGATGAACTGTATGTTGTAAAGGCCCACTATGCCGATGCCCAGACCCAGACGTCTGGTGTAGTCCAGTATGGTGTCTTTAACTTTTTGGGAAAGACTGAAGGTGGGATAGACGCTGATGGAGTCGCCGGAATGTACGCCGGTGCGCTCCACAAGCTCCATGATGCCGGGGACGAAAACGTCTTTGCCGTCGCACACGGCGTCCACCTCCACTTCCTTGCCGGCGATGTAGCGGTCCACCAGCACGGGGCGGTCCTTGTCGATTTCCACGGCGTTTTTCAGATAGTAGCGCAGCATGTCCTCGTTGGCCACGATCTGCATGGCCCTGCCGCCCAGCACAAAGCTGGGGCGCACCAGAACGGGATAGCCTATCTCGGAAGCGGCGCGCACGCCCTCCTCCAGCTCGGTGACGGCCCGGCCCAGGGGCTGGGGGATGTTCAGCTCCATCAGCACTTTTTCAAAGCTGTCCCGGTTTTCCGCCCGGTCGATGGCCTCCACGCCGGTGCCGATTATCTTCACGCCCCGCTCCCGCAGCGGCTCGGCCAGGTTTATGGCGGTCTGTCCGCCCAGGGAGGCGATGACGCCGAAGGGATGCTCCAGCTCCACGATATTCATCACGTCCTCCACCGTCAGCGGCTCGAAGTACAGCTTGTCGGAGCAGGTGTAGTCGGTGGACACGGTCTCTGGATTGTTGTTGATTATTATGGCCTCGGCGCCCGCGGCCCTGATGGTCATTACCGCGTGGACAGAGGAGTAGTCGAACTCCACGCCCTGGCCGATACGAATGGGGCCGGAGCCCAGCACGATGATTTTCTTCTTGCCGGAGACCACGGATTCGTTTTCATCGGCGTAGGTGGAGTAGAAATAGGGGATGTAGCTTTCAAACTCGCTGGCGCAGGTGTCGATCATCTTGTATACCGGGAAGATGCCGGCTTTCCGGCGGGCGTCGTATACGGAAAGCTCGCCGGTGTTCCACAGCCTGGCGATAAATTTGTCGCAGAAGCCGTACTTTTTGGCCTCCCGCAGCATGTCCATGTCCCAGGGCCTTGCCTTCAGCTCGTTTTCCAGCTCCACGATATGCCGCATCTTTTCAATGAAGAACAGGTCTATCTGGGTGGCGTCGCATATTTTGCCCATGTCCGTGCCCATGCGCAGCAGCTGGGCGATGGCGTACAGCCTGTCGTCGGTGCCCTGGCGTATATATTCCATAAGTTTGTCGTGATCCCAGGTGTCGAACTTGGCCGACCAGATGTGGCACACGCCGGTCTCCAGCGACCGCACGGCCTTCAGCATGCTCTCCTCGATGGTGCGGCCCACGGCCATTACCTCGCCGGTGGCTTTCATCTGGGTGGACAGGGTGTTGTTGGCGTCGATGAATTTATCGAAGGGGAAGCGGGGCATCTTCATCACCACGTAGTCCAGCGAAGGCTCGAAGCTGGCTGGCGTGTTGGCAATGCGTATCTCGTCCAGGGTCATGCCCACGGCGATCTTGGCGGAGACCCGGGCGATGGGGTAGCCGGTGGCCTTGCTGGCCAGCGCGGAGGAGCGGGACACGCGGGGGTTGACCTCGATGACATAGTAGTCGAAGCTCTGCGGATCCAGCGCGAACTGCACGTTGCAGCCGCCCTCTATCTTCAGCGCGCGGATGAGCCGCAGGGCGCTGTCCCTGAGCAGATGGTATTCCTTGTTGGTGAGAGTCTGGCTGGGTGCGACCACGATGGAGTCACCGGTGTGTATGCCCACGGGGTCCACGTTCTCCATGTTGCAGATGGCGATGGCCGTGTCGTTGGAATCCCGTATGACCTCGTATTCTATCTCCTTGTAGCCCTTGATGCTTTTTTCCACCAGCACCTCGTGCACGGGGGAGAGCTTCAGGGCGTTTTTTATAAGCTCGCGGAGCTCATTTTCATCGTCGGCAAAGCCGCCGCCGGTGCCGCCCAGAGTGAAGGCGGGGCGAAGCACCACGGGGTAACCTATCCCCTCGGCGGCCTCCAGACCGTCCGCCTCGGTGTGCACGGTGCGGGAGGGCAGCACCGGCTCTCCCAGACTCTGGCAGAGCTGCTTGAACTGCTCCCTGTCCTCGGCCATGCGTATGCTGTCGCTGGAGGAACCCAGCAGCCGGGTCTGGCACTCCCGCAGCACGCCCTTGCGCTCCAGCTGCATGGCGATGTTCAGACCCGTCTGGCCGCCGATGCCGGGCACGATGGCGTCCGGCCGCTCATAGCGTATGATCTTGGCCACGTATTCCAGCGTCAGAGGCTCCATGTATATCTTGTCCGCCACGGTCTTGTCGGTCATGATGGTGGCGGGGTTGGAGTTTACCAGGATGACCTCGTAGCCCTCCTCCCGCAGCGCCAGACAGGCCTGGGTGCCGGCGTAATCGAACTCGGCGGCCTGCCCGATGACGATGGGGCCGGAGCCGATGACCATTACCTTTGATATGTCGGTTCTTTTAGGCATTTTCTCCGAACCTCCTCATTTCGTCGATGAACATGTCGAACAGATACGCGCTGTCCTGGGGGCCGGGGGAGCTTTCGGGATGGTACTGCACGCTGAACATGGTGCCGTCGGAGCTCATCATGCCCTCCACGGTGTCGTCCAGCAGGTTTATGTGGGTGACCTCCAGACCGGTGCCCTCAAGGGACGCGGCGTCCACCGCGTAGCTGTGATTCTGGCTGGTTATCTCTATTTTGCCGGTGCGGAGATTTTTCACCGGGTGGTTGCCGCCCCGGTGGCCGAATTTCAGCTTGTAGGTTTTGGCACCGCAGGCCAGACCGATCATCTGATGGCCCAGACATATGCCGAATATGGGCACCCTGCCGCGAAGCTTTTTCACAAGCTCAATAACGGGGCCCACGTCCTCAGGGTCGCCGGGGCCGTTGGAGAGAAACACGCCGTCGGGAGCCATGGCGCTTATCACCTCCGCCGGGGTGTCCCAGGGCACCACGGTGACGTTGCAGCGGCGGGCGTTCAGGCTTCTGATAATATTCAGCTTTATGCCGCAGTCCACCGCCACCACGGTGTATTTGTGGTTGGGCGTGCGGGAATACCAGCACTTGCGGCAGCTGACCTTCGACACGGCGTCCCGGGGGATGCCGGTTGAGGCGAGCGTCTCCAGCGCTTTTTCCCTGGGAGTATCCGCGCCGGTCATCAGCACCTTGCGGCTGCCGTGATCCCGGATGCTGCGGGTGAGCTTTCTGGTGTCTATGCCCTCAATGCCGGGGATGTGGTTTTCCTCCAGGATTTCGCCCAGCGTTTTGGTGAAGCGGAAGTTGGATGGCTCGTCGTTATATTCGCCCACTATGAGCGCGCCTATGGTGGGGGTCTTGGTTTCATAGTCCTCGTCGGTGACGCCGTAGTTGCCGATGAGGGGGTAGGTCATCACCACTGCCTGATAGGTGTAGGACGGGTCGGAGACTATCTCCTGATAGCCCACCATGGAGGTGTTGAAAACGATCTCGCACACCCTGTCCTCGCTGCCGCCGAAGGCGGTGCCGTAATACTCGGTGCCGTCCTCGAAGACCAGCTTTCTGTTTATAATTTTTGCCATACCGCTTCTCCTTTCACCGCCGTGAACACAATTTTACCCTGTACCGCCATGCCGTCGAAGGGCGTGGCCCTGCCCATGGACAAAAATTCCCCACTGTCCAGGGCGTATTTTTCGTCAAGCTCAGCTATGCAGAAGTCCGCGTCGTCCCCGCTCTCCAGCCCTCCGGGCAGACCAAAGCGTTTTCGGGGATTTATGCTCATGAGCTCGATGAGCTTTTCAAGGCTTATTTCGCCAGTGAGCACCAGTTTTGTAAACATAGCAGGAAACGCCGCCTCCAGACCGCTGACGCCCATGAGGCTTTCCCGCAGTCCGCCGGATTTTTCCTCCGGCGTGTGGGGGGCGTGGTCGGTGGCGATTATGTCTATGGTGCCGTCCCGTATTCCGGCGAGGAGCGCCTGCCTGTCGGCCTCGCTGCGTACCGGCGGGTTCATCTTGAAGCGCCCCTCGTCCCGGAGCTGCATATCGTTCAATATCAGATAGTGGGGAGCGGTCTCGCATGTCACGTCCGCTCCGTCCGCCTTGGCCCGGCGTATGAGCTCCACGCTCTCCTTTGCCGATACGTGGCAGACGTGATAGGCGCAGCCGGTTTCCCTGGCAAGGCGCAGATCCCGCTCCGCCTGCCGCCATTCGCTTTCGGATGGTATGCCCGGCAGACCGTGGGCTTTCGCGTATTTTCCGTCGTGGATGCAGCCGCCGCGGACAAGGGCCTTGTCCTCGCAGTGGGCGGCGACGATCCTGCCCAGCGCCTTCGCCCTCAGCATGGCCGCGCGCATCATGTCCTCGTTCTGCACGCCGCGCCCGTCGTCGGAAAAGGCGATAACATTGGGGGACATGGCTTCCATGTCGGACAGCTCCGCGCCGTCCTCGCCCCGGGTGAGAGCACCGTAGGGGTACACCCGCACGCGGGCGTCCCGGCGGATGATGTCAAGCTCCCTGGCAAGATGCTCCGCGGAATCGGGCACGGGGGAGAGATTCGGCATGGCGCCCAGAGCCGTATATCCGCCTCTCGCCGCGGCCGCGGTGCCGGAGGCTATGGTCTCCTTATAAGAAAATCCCGGCTCCCGCAGATGCACATGCACATCTGCGAAACCGGGAAAAATATACATATTGTCAAAATGAAATACCTGGGCGTTGGCGGGAGCCGATGATACCACCCTGCCGCCGTCGATGAAGAGCGGCTCGCCGGAAAACTTGCCGCCGCTGTATTTTTTTGCTCCGCAGATAACAGCTTTCATTGCGCACTCCCAACAAAAAAGACCCTGCCGAAGCAAGGTCTGAATACGCAGATACCGCGCGCAAGCGCGCCCATATCACTATTCCGCAACCTTGTCGGCATCTCGGTACCGAACTTAAAGATCTATTTTCATCAGGATAGCATACCGCCGCCGCAAAGTCAACAAATACATATCTGAATTTTTGTAGTAATCTGCCAAAATAATTTTTACAAAATTTTTTTCGGGCTGTCTTTCGTTTTTGTGAGTTGTGATAAAAATGCAAAGAAGCATTGATAAAACAGCAAATTAACATTGACATTGGCAAAAAAAGCGGCCTATAATTCAAAAAAGCGAGCAGGAGCGCTCCCTTTTGCCGGGGCGGGCCTGCTTTGCTTTCTTTTAACGCATTTTTCAGCGGGAGGTAATGAACATGGGCACACAGGAGGAGAGCGCGCGGATAATGGAGGCCTGCTCACCGTTCAGAGAGCATGACGCCTGCGGCATAGGGGCCGTGGTAAATCTCAACGGTGAAAAGACCCGGGAAGCCGTGGACAGCGCGTTAAAAATCGTGGAGAAGCTGGAGCACCGCGCCGGAAAGGACGCTGCGGGCGAAACCGGCGACGGCGTGGGTATGATGATACAGATCCCCCACAAGCTAATGAAAAAGGCTGTCGCGGAGGATGAAATAGAGCTGGGCGAAGAGAGGGACTACGGCATAGGCATGTTCTTCTTCCCCCGGGACAACCTGCGCAGGGCTCAGGCCAAAAAGATGATGGAGATAATTGTGTCCAAGGAGGGCATGGAATTTTTGGGCTGGCGCGACGTGCCAACCCACCCGGAGGTGCTGGGCAAGCGGGCCAGAGAGTGCATGCCGGTGATATGCCAGTGCTTTGTTAAGCGGCCGGAGGACTGCCCCAGGGGGCTGGCCTTCGACAGAAAACTGTACGTCGCCCGCAGGGTGTTCGAGCAGTCCAACATCAACACATATATTCCGTCCTTTTCCAGCCGGACCATCGTATATAAAGGCATGCTGCTGGTGAGCCAGCTGCGGAAGTTTTACGACGACCTGCAGGATCCCGACTGCGTCAGCGCCATCGCGCTGGTGCACTCACGCTTTTCCACCAACACCAACCCCAGCTGGGAGCGGGCGCACCCCTACCGCTATATAATGCACAACGGCGAGATAAATACCATCCGCGGCAACGTGGACCGCATGCTTGCCCGCGAGGAGACCATGCGCTCTCCCGTGATGGAGGACGACATGGACAAGATCCTGCCGGTGGTGAATGCCTCCGGCTCCGACTCCGCCATGCTGGACAACACGCTGGAGTTCCTTATGATGAACGGCATACCGCTGCCCAAGGCCGTGATGATGACCGTGCCGGAGCCATGGGCCAACGACCGGCGCATGGAGCCGGAAAAGCGGGACTTTTACCACTATTATGCCACGATGATGGAGCCCTGGGACGGCCCCGCGGCCATAATATATTCCGACGGCGACTCTCTGGGCGCCATGCTGGACCGCAACGGTCTGCGGCCCTGCCGCTGGTATCTTACGGACGACGACAGGCTTGTCCTGGCCTCCGAGGTGGGCGTGCTGGACATCCCGCCTGAGCATATCGTGAAAAAATCACGGCTTCAGCCAGGAAGGATGCTGCTGGCCGATACCGTGAAGGGACGGCTGGTGGACGACGACGAGCTGAAGCTGGGCTACGCCCGGCAGCAGCCCTACGGCGAATGGCTGGACGCCGACCTGGTGCATCTGGATGAGCTGAGTCTGCCGAATATAAGGCTGGACCGGTATTCTCAGGTATGGCGCGACAGACTGTACAAGGCCTTTGGGTACAACTACGAGGAAGTCAAGGACAGCATACTGCCCATGGCCCGGGACGGGGCGGAGCCTACGTCCTCCATGGGCGTGGATACGCCCCTGGCGGTGCTTTCCGAAAAACACCAGCCGCTGTTCTCGTATTTCAAGCAGCTCTTCGCCCAGGTGACGAACCCGCCCATCGACGCCATCCGGGAGGCGATAGTCACCGATACCTCGGTGTACGTGGGCTCCAACGGAAATCTGCTGGAGGAGAAGCCGGAAAACTGCAGCGTGCTGCAGATACATAACCCCATACTCACCACCGTGGAGCTGATGAAGATACGCTATATGGACCGTCCGGGCTTCCGGGTGGAGACCATATCCCTCCTGTACTACAAGGGCTCGCCGCTGGAAAACGCGGTGGAGCGCCTGTTCGTAACCTGCGACAAGGCTTACCGGAACGGGGCAAACATACTCATCCTCTCCGACAGGGGAGTGGACGAAAACCATGTGGCCATCCCGTCGCTGCTGGCCGTGTCCGCCCTGCAGCACTACCTTGTGCGCACGAAAAAGCGCACCTCCGTGTCCATCATCCTTGAAAGCGGCGAGCCTCGCGACGTGCATCACTTCGCCACGCTGCTGGGCTACGGCGCCCAGGCCATCAATCCGTACCTGGCGCAGGAGTGCGTGGAGGAGATGGTGACTATAAAGCTGCTGGACAAGGATGCCGGCGCCGCCATCGACGACTACAACGCCGCCATTCTCCACGGTATAGTCAAGATCGCTTCAAAGATGGGCATATCCACCATACAGTCCTATCAGTCGGCCCAGATATTCGAGTGCGTGGGCATAAATCATGCGGTGATCGACCGGTATTTCACCAACACGGTCAGCCGGGTGGAGGGCATAGGGCTGGAGGAGATAGGCGAGGGCGTGGAGTGGAACCACAATCAGGCCTTCGACCCGCTGGGGCTGGGCTACGATTCCACGCTCAACAGCGTGGGCGACCACAAGTTGCGCTCCGGCGCCGACAAAGAGGACCACATGTACAACCCCCAGATCATCCTGCTGCTGCAGAAGGCGGCCCGGGAGGGGGACTATTCCGTGTTCAAGCAGTATTCCGCGCTGGTGGATTTCGCGGACAAGCCCCACACGCTGCGCGGTCTGCTGGACTTCCGCATGGACCCCAGCGGCGGCGTGCCGATAGATGAGGTGGAACCGGCAGAGTCCATAGTACGGCGCTTCAAGACAGGCGCCATGAGCTACGGCTCCATCTCCGCAGAGGCACACGAGTGTATGGCGAAGGCTATGAACAGCATCGGCGGCAGATCCAACACCGGCGAGGGCGGCGAGGCCTCCGAAAGATTTTACGACGACCGCTGCTCCGCGATAAAGCAGGTGGCCTCCGCTCGCTTCGGCGTAACCAGCGAGTATCTGGTCAGCGCGAAGGAAATACAGATAAAAATGGCCCAGGGAGCAAAACCCGGCGAGGGCGGACATCTGCCCGGCAAAAAGGTATACCCATGGGTGGCCAGGGCCCGCTGCTCCACTCCGGGCATCACCCTCATATCTCCGCCGCCTCACCATGACATATACTCCATCGAGGATCTGGCCCAGCTTATTTACGACCTGAAAAACGCCAACAGAAAAGCGCGCATATCGGTGAAGCTGGTGTCGGAGGCCGGCGTGGGCACCATCGCCTCCGGCGTGGCCAAGGCCGGGGCCCAGGTCGTCCTCATATCCGGCTTCGACGGCGGCACCGGCGCCGCGCCCCGCTCGTCCATACACAACGCGGGTCTGCCCTGGGAGCTGGGCGTGTCCGAGGCGCATCAGTCGCTTATCAAGGACGGCCTGCGTTCCAAGATAGTCATTGAGACGGACGGCAAGCTGATGACCGGACGCGACGTGGCCATAGCCTGCATGCTGGGCGCCGAGGAATTTGGCTTTGCCACAGCGCCGCTGGTGACCATGGGCTGCTGCATGATGCGCGTGTGCTCCCTGAACACCTGCCCCGTGGGCATTGCCACCCAGGACCCGCGGCTTAGAGCCCGCTTTTCGGGAAAACCGGAGTATGTGGTGAACTTCATGATGTTCGTGGCCCAGGAGCTGCGGGAATACATGGCCCTGTTGGGCATACGCACGGTGGACGAGCTGGTGGGCCGCAGCGACCTGCTGCAGGTGCGGGAGCATCTGGTCACACACCGGGCCGAGGCATTGGATCTGAGTAGCATACTGCAGAACCCGTACGGGGAACATGTGCCCCACTTCGACTCCGCCGACGTGTTTGATTTCAAGCTGGAAAAGACGGCGGATATGCGGCTGCTGGTAAAGAAACTGGGAAAGAGCCTGGACGAGGGCAAAAAGGGAGAACTGGACGTGAAGGTGTCCTCCACCGACCGCGCTTTCGGCACGCTGTTCGGCTCCGAGATCACCCGGCGGTATCCCAGGGGCCTGCCCGACGACAGCTACGTTATAAACTGCAAAGGCGGCGGCGGACAGTCCTTTGGCGCGTTTATTCCGAAGGGGCTCACCCTGCGGCTTGAGGGCGACTGCAACGACGGCCTGGGCAAGGGCCTCTCCGGTGGCAGGATCATTCTGTACCCGCCGAAAAACAGCGCCTTCGACCCCGGCGACAATATCATCGCGGGCAACGTGGCCCTGTACGGCGCCACCTCCGGCAAGGCGTTTATAAACGGCATGGCCGGCGAGCGCTTCTGCGTGCGCAACTCCGGCGCCGACGCCGTGGCGGAGGGCGTGGGCGACCACGGCTGCGAGTACATGACCGGCGGCCGTGCGGTGATTTTGGGGCCGACGGGCAAAAACTTTGCGGCGGGAATGTCAGGCGGCATCGCCTATGTGCTGGACACGCGCCACGATCTGTACATGCGCCTTAACAAGGAACAGGTCAGAAGCGAAACCATAACCGACTACCGGGACAGGGACGAGCTGCGGGAGCTTATAGAGGAGCACGTGGCCGCCACCGGTTCGCCCAGAGGAAAACAGATACTGGAAAACTTCGACGCGTATGTACCGGGCTTTAAGAAGATAGTACCCCGCGGCTACGACAAAATGCTCAGGGCGATAGAGAGCTTCGAGGAGCAGGGCTTGTCCCGGGAGCAGGCGGAGCTTGAGGCCTTCGCGGCCTGCACCAGGGCATAAGGGGGGACGGAAAAATGGGAAAACCCACAGGATTTCTTGAATACGACCGCGCAAACGAACCGTGCCGTCCGCCGCTGGAGCGGGTGCGGGACTGGGATGAATTCCACATTGCCCTGCCGGAGAGCGTAAGGGAACAGCAGGGGGCGCGCTGCATGAACTGCGGCGTGCCGTTCTGCCAGGCGGGACTGCTTATAAAAGGCAAGGCCTTCGGCTGCCCACTGCACAATCTCATCCCCGAATGGAACGATATGATAATGATGGGCAACAAGGCCCACGCGCTGGCCAGACTTTTGAAGACGAACAACTTTCCGGAGTTCACGGGCAGGGTCTGCCCGGCGCCATGTGAAAAGGCCTGCAACTGCGGCAAATACGAGGGCCCCGTCACCATAAGGGAGGGCGAACTGAGCGTCATCGAGGACGCCTGGAACGAAAAACGGATGGTGCCCAGACACCCGCCTCAGTATTCGGGCAAAAAGGTGTGCGTGGTGGGCTCCGGTCCGGCGGGCCTTGCCGCCGCGGATCAGCTCAACCGCCGGGGCCACTCCATAACGGTCATCGAGCGGGAGGAGCGGCCGGGAGGCCTGCTGACTTACGGCATCCCCAACATGAAGCTGCCCAAGAATGTGGTGCGGCGGCGGGTGGAGATGATGACCGACGAGGGCGTGACCTTCGTCACCGGCGTGGACGCCGCAAAAAAGGCCACGGCAGAGCGGCTGCTGCGGGAGTACGACGCGGTGATCCTCTGCTGCGGCAGCAAAAAGCCAAGGGCGCTGGGCTTAGACACAGAAGGGGTATCCGGCGTGTATTACGGAGTGGACTTTCTGAAAGCGTCTGTGGAGCGTTACCAGTTCGGCAAGAGCCCGGCCGTGCCCACGGCCGAAGGCAGGGACGTGGTGATCATCGGCACAGGCGACACGGCCGCGGACTGTGTGGGCTCCGCCCTGCGGCAGGGCTGCGCCTCGGTGACTCAGCTTGTGCGCCGCAAGAGGGAGGATTACCCGGCAGTCATGCCGTCGGATTACGCCCACGAGGAGGCGGAGGCCGTGTTCGGCCGCGATCCGCGCCGTTACGGCGCGCAGGTGAAGTCCCTTGTCACGGACGGCGGGCGCCTTACCGGAGTGGTCACTGCCGACGGCGACACCCTGCCGTGCACCCTGCTCATCGGCGCCACGGGCTTTGCAGGCTGCGAGGAGAACGTGTGCGCCGCCTTCGGCGTGGACATGGACAAGACCGTCCTTACCACTGCCGGCAGCTACCAGACCAGCGTGGGAAAGGTCTTTGCCGCAGGCGATATGCGCCGGGGCCAGTCGCTGGTGGTGTGGGCCATTGCCGAGGGCCGAGCCGCCGCCGCGCAGGTGGACGAATATCTCATCGGCTACACAAATCTCGTATAAAACGAAACGCGCCCGGAAATTTTCCGGGTGCGTTTCCCGTCGTGATGCCGGATTATTCCATTGCGGTCAGGCGCAAAGCGTGGTAAGGTTAAACAAGAAAAAACACGGAGATGAACAGGAATGAAAAGAACATCGAGGCATATATCGCTGCTGCTGGCGCTGGTGCTGGCACTGACTATGGCGGTTCCCGCGGCGGCGGAGTCCGCCTTCAGCGACGTAAAAGCCGGCGTATGGTATGAGCCGTATGTGACCCAGGCCAGAAACGACGGACTTATCAGCGGCGTATCCGCCGATAAATTCGCTCCTGACGGCACCCTGAGCATAGCCCAGGCGGTGACTCTGTCCGCCCGTATGTATCAGAAGCACGCCGACGGCACGGTGACGCTGAAAAACGGAGACACCACATGGTATGCTCCTTATGTGGACTATGCCGTGGAGAAGGGGATAATCGCCTCCGGCGAATACGACGGCCGCTGGACGGCCACTGCCGACAGGGCGGAATTCATCCAGATATTCTACAAGGCGCTGCCGGAGAGCGAATACGCCGCAAAGAATACGGTGGAGGACGGCGCTGTGCCCGACGTGGCCTTAAACGACGACTGGGGTCCGGAGGTTTACGCCTTTTACCGCGCGGGCATACTCACGGGGGACGCCCGCCATTACTTCAATCCGGGCACCAGCATAAAGCGCAGCGAGGCCGCTGCCGTCATGGCCAGAATGTTCACGCCCTCACTGCGCCAGAGCGTGACGCTCTCCGCGGCTTTCGGAAAGCTTCCCGGATTTAACGACGCCGCCACGGAGGACAACCTGATGGCGCTGGCAAGCGCCTACGATTCTGACGGAAAATTTATCCTCCAGTCCGCGATGAACAGCGGCGAGGACATAGCCCGCTGGGGCGGCGGCACGGCCATTAACATGATAAACACCTCCGTCCACGAGGAGTGCCACTTCTTCACGCACAGCGCGGCGGACTACGGCACCGAAAACATATATCTGGGCGGCGGAAAGAAAATAAACGTCAGATACACCCAGGTGTTCCCGTCAAAAGAGATGGGGGCGCAGATACCGCAGAATCTGAGGACCTTCAGGTATGACACCTATGTCGGCCCCGACGCGGAGAGCGACCTTTCGTCAAACGTATACGGCCCGTACGGCCTGCTGAACGAATTCGCCGCCTACTGCTGGGGTACCAACACCTCGGTGAAGCTGTTCGACTATTACAAGACACTGCCGCAGACCCCTGACACATGGTTCAGCTATGTGCAGTCGGCGGGCTCCACCTTTGCCGCTTACGCCGAATTCAAATATTATATTCTGGAATATCTTATATATGCCCAGGCCAACCACCCGGACGTATACAAGGCGATAATGGCAAACGGCGATTTCAAGACGGCCTTCAATTCCGTTGACGCGACCTTCACGTCGGTCATATCCGAATATATGGCCAACCTTGACCGGGTGGAGACAATTATGACGGCCAAAGGATACAGCACCAAACAGGCGGACGGCTATTTCTGGATAGGAAACACCGGCGTGGGAATAAGCTCCGACGATTACGACACGCTGATGACGGAGATGGCGAAGCCGGCATACCAGAACATGCTCAAGGCCCTGAAAAACTGAACATAACAAAAAAGGAAGCCCGGAACATCGGGCTTCCTTTTTTGCGGCTGTCGTTATGAGCACAGCCTGTGCAGGGTGCGGCGCAGCAGCTTTGCGTCGATAGGTTTTGGCACATGGGCGTCCATGCCGGCCTTGAAGCATTTGTCCACATCCTCTGAATAGGCGTCGGCCGTCATGGCGATTATGGGGATGGTCTTGGCGTCCGGACGCTTGAGAGAGCGTATTTTTGCTGAGGCGCGGTAGCCGTTCATCACCGGCATCTGTATGTCCATGAGTATGGCGGCAAACTCCCCGGGAGCGGATTTGGAAAAAAGTTCGGCAGCTTTTGCGCCGTTTTCCGCCCGGACGACCTTAAGCCCGAAGTTTTCCAGCAGCCGCTGGGCTATCTCGGCGTTCATGGGATGATCCTCTGCCACCAGAACGGTGCCGCACAGGGGACTGTCGTCCTCGTCTTCGTCCGGACTGCTGCCGGACGGGACTTCGGTAGGCTCCGCTTCCGGGCAGATGAAGGACACGGTTATCACCGTGCCTCGGCCGGCTTCGCTTTTCACAGTGATGGAGCCGCCCATGATGTCCACGATGCGCTTCACTATGGCAAGGCCGAGACCGGTGCCCTGTTCAGTCAAAAGCGGGCCGGCGGCCGCGTATTCCCTGGTGAAGGGATCGAACATCACTTTCTGGAAATCCTTGCTCATGCCCACGCCGTTATCTTTTATCTCGAGATTGCAGCGTATTTTGCCGCCGGGCAGCCGTACGCTGCCGGTGGAGCATACTATGGCGCCGCCGGCAGGAGTATATTTCACGGCGTTTGAAAGCAGATTCAGCGTTATCTGATTCAGCCGCACACGGTCCACCAGTATGGTGCCCGCGCTGCCCTTGTCTGAGATTTCCAGACTTATGTTTTTCTGGGCGCACATGGGCTGAAAGATGCCTTTCATGGTGCCTATGTAGTCGTACAGAGCATAGGGCTCCGGGTGCAGCTCGATGGTGCCGCTGTCGATCTTGGATATGTCCAGAATGTCGTTTATAAGGCTCAGCAGGAAGGTGCTGGAAGCCCTGATGTCCTCCAGGTCCTCGCGGAGCTTGTCCGGATCGTTGAGGTCGTCGAAGGCAAAGTCAGTACGGCTGTTGATGACGTTCATAGGCGTGCGTATGTCGTGGCTTATTCTGGAGAGAAATTCCGACTTGGCCCGGTTGGCCTTCTCCGCCGTCTGAAGGGCGCGCACCAGCTTTTACCGGTTCTCCCGCTCCTGCTCGAATATTTCCGTCACGTCGGTGAGCAGGAAAACTATAACATCACGGTTTTCGTCAAGATAAAACACGTCGTCGCGCATACGCTTGAAGGGCCTGCCGGGCAGCGCTTCGCTGCGCTCGTTCTTTGAGTAGTAGACGACGTAAGATTCCTTTTTTGCCAGCGCGTTTTTTATGGCGGGGATGGAAAATTTCTTCAGTACCTCGTCCCTTTCGGCCGGCAGAATGGCCTTCTCGGCCATGGCCTTCAGTGCAGTTTCAAACCTGATCCCGTTGAAGGTGGCGTCCAGAGGATCTTTGGTGGATTTGATGAAAAAAATGCCGGTCTGAACGTCGTAAAAGGACACGGTTTCGTAATTGCGGCCTATGATCTGATTGGAGATCTTTTCGTATATCACCTGGTCGTTGATGTCGCGGGTGTAGAAAAACGCGATCATATCGCCGGATTCCGGGTCGGGCAGTACCTCGGCGCTGCAGGATACCCAGTGCACCGCGCCGTTTATAAGGCGCCGGTAACGAATTCCGGTTTCATATTTTCCTGAGCTTATGGCGTTGCGCAGCCCTTGCCCGCAGAAGGTCGCCAGGTACAGCATCCTGTCCTTTCCGTCAGGTATGAGGTTTGCCACATGCAGCATGACCTGACGGGTTTCGGAGTCGGGATCGCCGATGGGGGGCGCAACGGCCAGAGCCTGTCTGACGACCTCATCCCTGACCGGCGTGATCATAAGGGCCGCATCTGCGGTCTGCAGATCTATCTGAGTGTTGCGGGTGACGTTAAAGGAATATGCCTCGAACACGTCGCCCTCCAGCGTTTTTATGCGTACGCGCTCCCGGCGCAGGCGCTCCTCAGCATTTTTCTGCGCGGTCACGTCCATGGAATATGCCAGAGCCTTCACTGTGCGTCCGGTTTCGTCGCGGACGGCGGTCATGGTGATCTTCAGCCACAGGTATACGCCCCTGTAGAGCATCTGCACCGTGCAGGTGGCCTGATCCGCGCCGTCGTCGATCTGCCGTACCATCTCCCGGTATGCGTTCTCGTCCTTCGTGTTGGGCCTGGCCTGCTCCAGAAAGCTGTCGGGAAAATTCTCCCAGACGGTGTTAAGCTGGGAATAGTGGTTGTTAAGCGCGTATATTTCTACGCGGTGCCTGTCGGGGAAATATGTAAAGTACTGCACCTTGGAATTGTTTATGGCGTCTTTCAGGGCATCCCGACTGTCTCTGAGACTGGCCTCGGCCTGCTTCTGCTCGTCAAGATCGGTGAAGGAGGCGTAGTAGTACCGTATTCCGTCATTTTCGTAGGCCGGCCTGAACCGCACGCAGGCCCAGTGGAGCTCTCCGTCCTCGTCCACGACCCGGTAGGTGACGCTGCCCTGAGCATTTTCTTTTCCCCGCACCTTTTCATACTCGTCGAAAAAGAGCTGACGGTCGGGCTGGTAGACGCCTTCAATGACTCTGCTGCCGAAAAACTGCTTGCCGTATTCCAGACCGAAGTGGTGGGCCCGGAAACAGCCCTCGTTGGCATAGTCAAGATAAAATGCGCCGTCCTGGATGTGCATCAGGCCCACGCCGCCGGGGATGTTTTTTATAAGATTTTCATAAAGGCGGAAGTTTTTGGCCTCCTCCTCCAGCTTTATGGTGTCTGTAACATCCCGGCTGGCGCCGTAAAGCCCGATGATCTTCCCGCTGTCGTCGTAAAGGGGACGCTTCCAGGTCTGGGTCCAGTGCTCGGCGCCGTCAACGTCGGGCAGACGCTCGATTATGCCGCATACCGGTACGCCGGTAGCCAGCAGCTCCCGGTCGTCGGCAATATATTTTTTGGCCAGGGCCTGGGGAAAAATGTCCATGTCGGTCTTGCCGGTCAGCGCATCGGCAGACGGCAGCCCCACCAGCTCCGCAACGGAGTCGGAGGCCGCCCGGTAAACAAGCTGCGTATCCTTTATGAACACATAATCGCTGCTGCCCAGAAAGGCGGCTTTCAGCGCCTTGGAAAGGAAACCCTCAGTGCCGGGGACAGAATCGTTGCCCATTTATAACCCTCCCTAAGTTCACAGAGGAAGATTCGACCGAAATAATTTTTAATTATATCATACATTTTTGAAAAAGTGATATTTTTATATATCTTTTCAAAATTTATATTTAATAATAAAATTCACGGCGCTCATATGCTATAATATACCGGTAAAATTCCGAAAGAGAGCTGCGCATGAAAAAGTACAACGCATTTCAGATCAAGCTGTTTATGGCCTTCCTGATGGTGTTCGACCACATCCACGGCATACCCGGACTTGTTTCCCCGACCTGGGAAGGAATATTCCACGTCATCACCAGGTGCGTTGCGGTATGGTTCGCCTACGCCGCGGTGGAGGGCTTCGTATACACCCGCGACCGTCTGCGCTACAACGGCAGGCTGTACCTTTGGGCGGGGATAATGATGGCGGGCAGCGCGCTGCTGGGCTGGCTGTTCCGGTCCAGGGGCGTGACGGTGGGAAACAACATCTTCCTGTCGCTGGCCCTGGGCGAGACCGCGCTGAACGCCCTGTATACGCCCTGGAGGGGAAGCGAGCTGTGGAGCCCCGCAAAACAGGGACTTTTGAAGGCGGGGAGAGCCGCCGCCGTGACTGCTGCCCTGGCCGCGGCCGTGCTGTATGCCGAGGGCGGCATACTCATCGTTCCGTTTATGATCTTTACATATCTGTTCCGGGAAAAAAAGACGGCGAGAAACGCCGCGTACATACTTATGTCGGCGGCGCTTTTTGCCATTAGCTTCAAAATATATCCCACCGCCGCCGAGACCGCGGACATGCTCATGTACAACTCCGACTGGATGTTCATAACCGTCATCCCTGTGATCGCCCTATATAATGGTCAGCGCGGCCCCAACGGCAAGTTCAATAAATACTTTTTCTACGTGTTTTACCCGGCGCATCTGTGGCTTATAGCGGCAATTGCATATTTCGTAAAATAAATCCATCCGGAGGACGATAATGTCAGAAACAGCGGAAAAATGGGATCGGGCGGCGGAGAGCTTTCAGAAATCCTTCGACCGCGGCGAGGATGAGTACAACGCGGCCCTTGTGGAGTTTTTAAAAGATAAATGCGGTCTGGCACCGGGGAAACGGGTGCTGGATATCGGCTGCGGCGTGGGCAAATACGGCGCGCGCTTCGCCGCCATGGGCTGTGCCGTCACGCTGACGGACATATCGCCAAAAATGCTGGAATACGCCGAGAAAAATCTGAAAAAGACCGGCGGGGTATGGCGAACCATATGCGGCGACTGGAAGGATATTACCGAGGGAGAGGCGGCGGCAGGCGGGGAATTCGATCTTGCCATATCCACCTTTTCTCCCGGCGTGTGCGACGCGGAGACGGTGAAGAAAATGAGCGCCGTCACCGACGGCTGGTGCTTTGTGGCCAGATTCTACAAGTGGGAGGACGAGCTTGCCGCGCTGTTCAGACGGCGGCTGGGGCTCCCGGAAAAACAGGAGGGCAGGAGCCTTGAGGACGACTGCGGGGAGATAATACAATATGTGTCCATGGCGGGCTTCACGCCGCTGGTGGCGTACCGGGACTATTGCTGGAGCGACAGACGCACGCCCGGGGATACCGCGGAGCGGTTTCTTCGCCGGGCCTTTGAAGACATGCCCGGTGAGGAAATGGAACAGACGGCCATATGTACTGCGGAGGAGCTGGCCGGGGATGACGGCCTTGTGGCGGACGAGGTGAAGACCAAGGTCGCCTGGATATACTGGCAGACAAACGCGCAGCAATAAATATCCGGCGGAAATTTTCCGCCGTATATTTCAGCTTTTCAGAGAACTAGAGCAGAAATTGTTTTTATGCCTTTGGGGGGGGAGCTCGAGGGGGGGCGCAGCCCCGCCTCGAATGAGATGAATAGCCGCCAAAGCCATGCGGCGCATGGCTTTGGGGAGCGCAGCGACTTTTTTGCGAATATGCTCTTTCGCAAAAAAATCGGCGTTTAGAGCCTGTCAAGAATACTTTTTTGACAGGCTCTAAAAATCCGGCGGAAATTTTCCGCCGGATATTTTACTCAAACAGATATACACGGGTTTCATACGGCTTTGTGACAAAGCCGCCGCCGGAGAGCTCTCCGCCGTAGTTTTTCAGCAGCAGCCGGCCGCTGGAAAGATCGTATCCCGGCGGCGGAGCAAAGCGTACCGGCTTTTCGGTAAAGGAGCATATCACCAGCAGACGCTGCGTACTGTTCCTGCGCTCGTAAACATAGAGCTGCCTGGAGGCGGCGTACCACTCACGGTATCTGCCGTCGAACACGACAGGCAGAGATTTCCTCAGCTTCACGGCAGCGCGGTAGAAGTTGAGGAGAGAACCGGGGTCGGACTCCTGTGAGGCGACGTTTACTTCGGTATAGTTCGGATTCAGATAAAACCACGGCTTTGCGGAGGAAAAGCCGGCGTATTTTTCCGCCGACCACTGCATGGGCGTGCGGGCGGAATCCCGGGAGGCCCGCCACAGGCGGCGCAGCCGGAGCTTTTCCGGCGCTTTCGGATGCCAGGATTTGTATTGATACCGGGTCTGAACGTCCTCGTACATGCCGGCGCTTTCGGGCCGGAAGTTGGTCATTCCTATCTCCTGCCCCTGATATATAAAGGGCGTGCCCTTCAGAAACAGATATGCCGCCGCCAGACATTTGCCGCTCTCGGAGCGGTATTTTTCGCTGCCGTAGCGGGAGATTATGCGGGGATGGTCGTGGTTTTCCAGATACAGCATGTTCCACGCCCTGCCGTCAAGCTTCCGCTGCCAAGAGCCGAAGGCCAGTTTCATCAGCGGCAGGGAGAAAGGGACGGGCATGTAATCCGTGAAAAGGCAGTCGGCGCACATGCACTGGAACTGTATCATCATGTCCAGCTCCCCGTCGGGCTCGGCGATATACTCCAGCGACTTTTTCGGCGTTATCATGGGCGCTTCGGCCAGGGTCATGCAGTCGTAGTCCGCCAGGGCGTCGCGGCGGAACTCGGAGAGATAATCGTGTATATGCGGGCCGTGGTTATAGTAGGGCAGACCCTTTGAAGAGGGCATCAGGTGATCGTCCGGCAGGCCGGGAGTTTTGGAGATAAAGGTTATCACGTCCTCACGGAAGCCGTCCACGCCCATATCCAGCCAGAAACGCAGGATCTTTTTTACCTCCTCCCGCACCAGCGGGTTATCCATATTCAGGTCCGGCTGTTTTACGGCGAAGGTGTGCATATAGTATTCGCCCCGCACCTCATCCCACTGCCAGATCTTTCCCTCGAACATGCTGTCCCAGTTGTTTGGCAGGCTGCCGTCGGGCTTGGCGGGACGCCAGATGTAATAGTCGGTGTAGGGCTCTGCTCTGCGGCGGCTTTTCTGAAACCACTCATGCTCGTCGCTGGTGTGATTAACCACCAGATCCATTATCACCTTCATGCCCCGGCTGTGGGCTCCGGAAAGCACTTTTTTGAAGGCCGGAAGTCCTCCGTACATGGGATCGATGTCCGTGTAGTTTGAGATGTCGTAGCCGCAGTCAGCACCGGGGGAGGGGTAAAGAGGGGAAAACCATATGCCGTCCGCGCCCAGGGATTTGATATAGTCCAGCTTTTCCAGCACGCCGGCGAGGTCGCCCACGCCGTCGCCGTTCTCGTCCATAAAGCTCCGGGGCCAGACCTGATAGAACACCATGTTTTTATACCAGCGCGTACGCTCCATATCGGCGCCTCCAGTAAATTTTTGCTTATTATACCACCGGTGCGCCCTTTCGTCATCTGCCGATTGACAGCGGCAGGGCAAAAAGATAAAATGATTAAAAAGTTTGAATTTCAGGGGGCTGAGACATGGAATTTTCCTTTCCGGAGGGCTTCGTTATGGGGGTTTCCTCCGCCGCCACCCAGATAGAGGGCGGCTATACCGGCCACAGCTGGAACGACTGGTACGACAGAGGACACATAAAGGACGGTTCCGACCCCGCCGTGGCCGACGATCACTGGAACCGCTGGCGGGAGGATGTGGATCTCATGGCCGACATGGGCATACGCGCCGCCCGCTTCGGCGTGGAATGGTCCCGCCTGGTGCCGGAGGAGGGGAGACCCGACGCCTCGGCCGCAGCCCGCTACCGGGAGGAGATAGAATACATGCGCCAAAAGGGCATAGACCCCCTTTTGACAATACACCATTTCACAAACCCCATGTGGTTTGAAAACCGCGGCGGATTTGCGGATAAGGATAACCTGCACTTTTTCCTGGAGCTCACGGAGCTGGTGGTTAGAAGCTTCGGCGATCTGGTGAGCAATTATATAACCGTCAACGAGCCAAATGTTTTCGCGGTGAACGGATACATGTTCGGCGCGTGGCCTCCGGGCAGAAAATCTCCGGGGGACACCTTCCGGGTGATGTCCAACATGGCCTGGTGCCATATCCAGGCATACAACATGATCCATGCCATGCGGCGTGACATGGGCTTTGACGACACCATGGTGGGCTTTGCCAATCATGTGCGGGTTTTCGACCCCGAAAATCCGAAAAATCCCGTCCACATTACCGCGGCAAAGGCTGCGGAATGGGGCTTTCAGGGCGCTGTTACCAGGGCCTCCATGCGCGGCGATTTCATCGCGCCGCTGAGGAGCCCGTTCATAGTGCCCATGGGCGAATACGCGGATTTCATAGGCGTAAACTATTATTCGCGCTCGGCAGTGTCCGGCCTTTCGGACGGAGTACGGGAAAACTGCCCGAAAAACGACCTGGGCTGGGAAATATACCCCGAGGGCATCGTCCGCTGCACCGAAAAGCTGCTGAAGGTGCTGCGCCGCCCGGTGTGGGTGACGGAAAACGGAACCTGCGACAGGGAGGACGCGTACCGCGCCCGCTATATCTGCGAGCACCTGAAGGCCATGACGGATTCGGGACTGCCGTTTGAGAGATACTATCACTGGTGCTTCTGCGACAATTTTGAGTGGCTGGAGGGCGAGAGCGCCCGCTTCGGACTGGTGCACGTGGATTACGAAACGCAGGAGCGCACCGTTAAAAATTCCGGCCGGTTCTATTCCGAAGCCTCCGCCGCCGGCGGGGTCACGGAGGAAATATACGAAAAATATGTCTCCGGCGAGAAATATAACGTAAGATGATCGAATATAAGGACAAAGTTTTCCATATAAGCGCCCCCGGAATGTCCTATATGTTCCGTGCGGACGGTTACGGCCTGCTGGAGCACCTTTGCTTCGGCCCGCCGGCGTCCATGGCGGACGCGGCTGCCCTGGCTGTGAAGCCGGGCACCGGCTGGGGCTGCGCCGTAGTGCTGCGGGAGGACGACAACGCCTCCTGCCCGGACGTCCTGCCCCTGGAGTGGAGCGGCGCGGGCCGCGGCGACTACCGGGAGGCCCCGGCAGAGCTGGAGACAGACGACGGTCCGGTGAGCACGGATTTCAGATATGCGGGATATGAGATAATCAAAGGCTGCGCCCCCATAAAATGCGGTCTGCCTCAGGCGGACGGCGGGACGGAGACCCTTGCAGTAACTATGCGCGACGACGCGCTGAAAGCCGAACTGAAGCTGTACTTCACTCAGTTCGGCGCTGCGGTGACCCGGAGGGCTGAGCTTGTAAATCTCGGTTCCCGGCCGCTTTACGTGCGGAAGCTCATGAGCTTTTCCACAGATCTCGCCGGCGAGTACGATATGCACTCCTTCAGCGGCGGGTGGATAGCCGAGGCGCGCAGGACAGTGTGCCATGTGGGCATGGCCAGGACGGTAAACGAGAGCGTCACCGGGTTTTCCTCAAACCGCGCCAACCCCGGCTTCATGCTGGCGGAAAAGGACGCGGGTGAGGATAACGGCAGGGTGTACGGCTTCAACCTTTTGTACTCCGGCAGCCACTATGCCTCGGCCCAGCGATCACTGCAGGGGCTCACCCGCGTAATGCAGGGCATCTCTCCGGTCGGCTTTCGCCGAAAGCTCATGCCCGGGGAAAGCTTTGAAACGCCGGAGGCGGTGATGGCCTTCTCCGAAGCGGGCTTCAACGGCCTTTCCCATATCATGCACGATTTCGTCAACGCACACATCGTGCCCCGGGCCTGGCGCTATAGGGAGCGGCCCGTGCTTTACAACGACTGGGAGGGCTGCATGTTCTCCTTCGACGAATCCAGACTCCTCGATCTGGCCGCGAGAGCAAAAAAACTGGGCTGCGAGCTATTTGTGCTGGACGACGGCTGGTTCGGCGGGCGAAACAGCGACCGGGCCGGGCTGGGCGACTATAACGTCAACGAAAAAAAGCTGCCCTCCGGCATAGACGGACTGGCAAAAAAAATAGGGCGCATGGGCCTTGAATTCGGACTGTGGTTCGAGCCGGAGGCCGTGAACCCGGACAGCGATCTTTTCCGCGCCCACCCGGACTGGGTGCTTGCGGAGCCCGGGCGGGAGAGTCTTACCTCCAGACACGAGCTGCTGCTGGACCTGCGGAAGGAAGAGGTGCGGGACTATATCGTGTCCTCGGTCTGCGGCGTACTGGATGGGGCGGACGTGAAATATGTGAAATGGGACATGAACCGTCAGTCCTGCGCGCTGGGCACGGCGGCCCACGAATACATTCTCGGCCTGTACGACGTGCTGCGGCGCATATTCGCCCCGCGGCCGGATATTCTGCTGGAAACCTGCTCCTCCGGCGGCAACCGCTTCGACCTGGGCATGCTTTGCTTTTCACCCCAGATATGGTGCTCGGACGACACCGACCCAATAGAGCGGCTGGACATACAGGGCGGGCTTTCATATCTCTATCCCCAGTCCTGCATGGGCGCCCACGTATCCGCCTCGCCCCATGCCCAGACGCTGCGCCGCACGCCGCTGTACACCCGGGGCAACGTGTCGTTTTTCGGCGTGCTGGGATACGAGCTTGACCTGAAGGATCTGCTGCCGGTGGAAACGCGTGAGATAAAGGCGCAGATCGCTTTTTACAAGGCGCACAGGGAGCTTTTCCAGTTCGGCGAGTTTACCCGCCTGCCGGCGCCGGGGGATGCCGCGGGCTGGCAGGTGATGAAAAACGGCGTCGCCGCCGCAGGGATTTTCAGGCGGCTCGTCCGCGCCGCGCCCGGCTACGGCCGGGTGCGCTTTGCCGGGCTTTCACCGGACAAGCGCTACCGGGTAGAAAGCAGAAAGCAGAGCCTGCGGGTGGGCGGCTTCGGTTCGCTTATCAAATATGTCTCGCCGGTGCGGATCTCCGTGCACGGTGCGCTTTTGAGAACAGCCGACAAACACTACGCCATGCCCGACGGCGGGGACAGCTTCACCGCCTCCGGCAGAACGCTGCTGGCGGGGTTTTCCCCGGCGGGGCGCTTCACCGGCGCGGGCTACGACAGTGCATCGCGAAATCAGGGTGATTTCGGTTCGGAAATATATGTGATATCGGAGGAGACCGGCCATGTCAAAAAGAGATAAGAGCAACAAATATTTCTTCGGTCTGGGCACGGTGGGCAGGGATATGTTCTATGCCTTTGAGGCCAACGCCCTGCTGTACTTTCTTTCCAACGTCCTGTCCCTGCCGCTGGCCGTGTTCGCGTCGGTCAGCGTGGTGCTGTCGGTGCTGCGCATATGCGACGCGCTGAACGACCCCATCACCGGACTCATCATCGACAATATCCACTCACCATGGGGAAAGTTCAAGCCGGCCATCGTGGTGGGCGGAGTGCTGAGCGTTATATTTTATCTGATGATGTTCGGCAACATCGGTTCCGGCACCGTCTTCGTGGTGGTCTTTGCCATTGCGTATATCCTCTGGGATGTCAGCTACGGCATAAACGACATCGCCTACTGGACGCTTTTGCCCACGCTTACGGTGGATCAGAAGCAGCGGGAGAGCTTCGGCGCTTTCGCCCGCATCTGCGCCAACGTGGGCATGTACATAGTCATGGTGGGCTGGCAGCCTATAACCGCCGCGCTGGGCAATACGCCGGGGGCCTGGTTCAAGGTGGCCGCGGTGATAAGCGTGGTGTACCTTGCCTTCCTGTGCTTCCCCGTGTTCGGCGTGAAGGAGGACCTGAGCCGCTTCAAACAGGAGAAGGGCACCACGCTGAAGCAGATGTGGGACGCCCTTACGAAAAACGACCAGCTCATGTGGACCACGCTGTCAATGGCGCTGTTTATGGTGGGCTACTGCACCACCACGGGCTTTGCAACGTACTACATGCAGTACCTGTTCGGCAACATAAACATGTACGCGGTCCTGGCCGGCGTGTGCGGCGTGGCCCAGTTGGGCGCGCTGATGATATTCCCTCTGTTTTCCAAAAAGCACACCAGAAGGCAGCTTTATACCGGTGCGACGATCCTGGTCGTGGCGGGCTACGCGGTGTTTTTCTTTGCGGAGCACTCCATAATAATGATAGCGATCGCAGCCGTTATTATCTTCGTGGGTCAGGCCTTCATACAGCTTTTGATGCTGATGTTCCTGGCAGACACCATCGAGTACGGCCAGTGGAAGCTGCACAAGCGCTGCGAGTCCATCACCTTCTCCATCCAGCCGCTTATCAACAAGATCGGCGGCGCGCTGTCCACGGCGGTCATAAGCCTGTCGCTTATCCTCTCCGGGATAAAGACAAAAGAGTCGGACGTGGCGGCGACGGCCATCGACACCGCCGGCAAGATGACTATCAAGGGCTTCATGTTCATACTGCCGCTGGTGTTCATCGTGGCTGGCTATTTCATCTATCTGAAGAAATACAAGATCGACAGCGACTTCTACAAGCAGATACTCTCAGACCTGGAGGCGCGGGGAGACATGCGCGCCTCGGACGAGGAATAAATCACAAATTATAAAAGTCTCCGCCCGGAATTTTCCGGGCGGAGACTTTTGTTACACGGCCACAGGTATTTTGTCTGTAAATTCGTTATACTGATAATTTTCAACAGTGAAGCTGTCCCGGGTGAACTTATAGAAATCGTCCACCGCGGGGTCGATGTGAAACAGAGGGGCGGGCTTGGGGTCGTTGGCGATTATTTTTTGTATGGCGTCCACATGGCGGTCGTAGATGTGCGCGTCCGCGATGACGTGGATGAACTCGCCCGGCTGGAGGCCGGATATCTGCGCCATCATCATGGTGAGAACGGAATACTGCACCACGTTCCAGTTGTTGGCGGCCAGCATGTCCTGGGAGCGCTGGTTCAGTATGGCGTTGAGCTTGTTCCCGGACACGTTGAAGGTCATGGAATAGGCGCAGGGGTACAGCGCCATCTCCGAAAGATCCGCAAAATTGTAGATGTTGGTCATTATTCGCCGGGAGGCGGGATTGTGCTTCAGGTCCCAGATGACCTTGTCCACCTGGTCCATGTCCCCCTCGGGGTAGTGGTTCTTAACGCCAAGCTGATAGCCGTAAGCCTTGCCGATGGAGCCGGTTTCGTCCGCCCAGGCGTCCCACACCCGGGAGCGCAGGTCGTGTACGTTGTTGGACTTTGCCTGCCATATCCACAGAAGCTCATCTATGGCGGACTTCCAGTAGGTGCGGCGGAGGGTCAGTATGGGAAACTCCTCCGAAAGATCGTAGCGGTTTACAATTCCGAATTTTTTTATTGTGTGGGCGGGCGCGCCGTCCTCCCAGCGGGGACGCACCTCCCGGTCGGTGTCCCAGACGCCGTTTTCAAGGATGTCTCTGCAGTTTGCGATGAACAACTGATCCGCGCGGCTCATATTCCTCACGCCTTCCGTTATTGTTTTTGCCATTTTACCACAGAATACCGCGCCGCCGCAACAGGGAATAAGCACCCAGGCGGCAAAAGCTTTCGGATAATTCTACAAAAAAACGCATACAAAATCAGGCAGTATTTCTGTTACAAAATTCCCCTTATATGAAAATATATACACTGGTCCCGAGGGGGGATCAAAATAATTACAGGAGGATAAGAATGAAGAAATCTTACAGGCTTCTTTCCGTGCTGCTTGTGATCGTTATGGTGTTCGCACTTATGGGCAGCGCCCTGGCTGACACGGCCGTTACAGCGGCGGCGGGGAGCAAGGACATCGTTATCCTGCACACCAACGATGTGCACGGCGGCTACAACAAGGGTATGGGCTACGACGGCCTTGCCGCATACAAGACCGACCTTGCCAAAACCAACTACGTCACGCTGGTGGATGCCGGCGATTTTTCACAGGGCTCCACCATGGCCACGCTTTCCAACGGCGAGTATCTTGTGGAGCTTATGAACGCTGTGGGCTACGATATAGTGGTCCCCGGCAACCATGAGTTCGACTACGGTATGGCGCAGGCGCAGAAAAACCTTGCCGCGCTGAAGGCCAAGGTCATATCCTGCAATTTCGTGGATCTTGCCACCAAAAAGCCGGTATACGACGCTTTTACCACGGTTAAGTACGGCGATACCACAGTGGCTTACGTGGGCATCTGCACCCCCGAAACTTATACCAAGTCTACTCCGACCTACTTCCAGGACAAAAACGGCAACTATACTTACAGCTTCTGCGAGAACAGCTTCTACCAGACCATCCAGAGCTCCATCGACGCGGCCAAGGCCGCCGGCGCGAACTACGTGGTGGCAGTGGGCCACTGCGGCATCGATGCGCAGAGTACGCCCTGGACCTCCAGTGAGATAATCGCCAACACCACCGGTCTGTGCGCCTTCATCGACGGCCATTCCCACAGCACAGTGGCCAGCCAGGACGTGAAGGACAAGGACGGCAAGACCGTTGTTCTCACCCAGGCCGGCACCAAGCTGGGCGCCGTTGGCAAGCTGACAATATCCACCAAGGGCGTAATCACCTCCGAACTTGTCAGCACCTATGATACCAAGGACGCGGCTGTGACAGCCAAGATCGCAGAGATTGAGAGCCAGTACAAGAGCACCATAAGCAAGGTCGTTGCCAAGAGCAGCGTCAATCTCATTGCAAAGCACGCCGACGGCTCCTGGGCTGTCAGAGACGCCGAGACGAACATGGGCGATCTGATCGCCGACGCCTACCGCGTGGTAATGGGCGCTGATATCGGTGTTATGAACGGCGGCGGCATACGCGACAACATCGCAGCCGGCGACGTCACCATGGAGGACATCCTCAATGTCATGACCTTCGGCAACATGGCCACAGTGGTAAAGGCCACCGGCCAGCAGATAAAGGACTGCCTTGAAATGGGTGCCTCCGCATACCCGGGAAAGAGCGGCGGCTTCGTACAGGTGTCAGGCATGACCTACACCATAGATTCCACCGTTCCCAGCTCGGTTGTGAAGGATGCCAAGGGCAACTTCCAGTCAGTCAGCGGCGAATACCGCGTCAAGGACATCATGGTTGCCGGCAAGCCCATCGATCTTGCCAAGACCTACACCGTGGCCTGCCACAGCTACTGGCTGACCAACTACGGCGACGGCATGACCATGTTCAAGGGCTGTCCCACCATCCCCGAAAAGCACGAGAAGTATGTGGACAACTACATGCTCAGCCTGTATATCCAGAACAACCTTAAGGGTGTCATCGGCACTCAGTATGCCGCGCCTCAGGGACGCATCACCATTCTCTGCACCGCCTGCAAGACATTCTCCGATGTGGTTTCCGGCTCCTGGTACGACAGCTATGTCAAATACTGCCTTGACAACAAGCTGATGACCGGCAGCACCGCCACCGCCTTCCAGCCCGCAGTGAAGATGAGACGCGCCATGTTCGTCACCATGCTGTGGCGCTTGGCCGGTTCTCCGGAGCCCACCGCAAAGACGGCGTTCACCGACGTCGCCGACGGCGCATGGTATGCCAAGGCCGTGGCGTGGGCTGTGGAAAAGGGCATCACAAAGGGAATTACGGATACCACCTTCATGCCTGCACAGACCATGTCCCGCCAGGAGATGGCGGCATTCATCTACCGCTACAACAACTCCCCGGCAGTTACCGGAGCGCTGACCTATACCGACGCCGCCCAGATTTCGACCTGGGCTGTTGACGCCGTAAACTACTGCACCGCGCAGAAGCTGATGACAGGCACCACCGCCACCGCCTTCGGCGCCGGCGGAAATGCTGACCGCGCCACCGGCGCGGCGGTCATCACCCGCATGCATCAGGCGGCAGCCGCAGCCGCGGCGCCCAAAGCCTGAACCACATACGCAAAAAAACTCCCGCCCATCTGGGCGGGAGTTTTTTGATGTTCTGAAATTACTTCAGCTCGACAGTGGCGCCGGCGGCCTCAAGCTTGGTCTTGAGCTCCTCGGCCTCGTCCTTGGAAATGCCTTCCTTGATCTTGGCAGGGATGCCCTCAACCAGAGCCTTGGCCTCAGCCAGACCCAGGGAGGTGATGCCGCGGACTTCCTTGATGACGGCGATCTTGTTGGCACCGAAGCTGGTCATGACGACGTCGAACTCGGTCTTCTCCTCGACAGGAGCAGCAGCAGCGGCGGCAGCGGGGGCTGCAGCGGCGGCGGCGGAGACACCGAAGGTCTCCTCGAGAGCATGTACGAGCTCGCTGAGCTCGAGAACGGAAAGGCCCTTGACCTCTTCGATCATGGCGCTGACTTTTTCACTAGCCATAATAAATTTCCTCCAATAAATATTTGTTGTTGTGGCCGATTATTCGGCTGCGGGGGTCTCTGCGGGTGCTTCCGCGGGAGCTTCGACAGGAGCTTCTGCGGCGGGCTCTGCGGCTGCTTCTTCGGCTGCGGGAGCCTCGGCAGCGCCACCCTTCTTTGCGATCTGGTCGAGAACGACGGCCAGACTGGTGATGGGGGCCAGCATGGTGCCCAGAACCACGGAGATAAGAGCTTCCTTGGAGGGCAGGCTTGACAGTTCCTCGATCTCATATGCTTCGAGTATCTGTCCTTCCATGAAGGCGGCCTTGATGTTGAACTTGTCGTTCAGCTTCTTGGAATAGTCTGAAAGGATACGGAACGGGGCGATGGGGTCGGCGTCGGTGGTAGCCAGGGAAGTGGTGCCGTTGAGAACGTCATCAAGTCCGTTGAGGCCCAGATTGTTCACCGCGAATCTTGCAAGGGTGTTTTTCACGACGGTGTACTCGACGCCGTTTTTGCGCATATCGGTGCGCAGAGCGGTATCCTCGTCCACGGTGATGCCCTTGTAGTCCACGAATACGCCGGAGCTGGCCTTCTTGAGACGCTCGGTCAGTTCTTCGACTATCGCCTGCTTTTCGCTGAGGACTTTTGCGTTAGGCATGTGTGTTTTTCACCTCCACACTGAAATTCACGCCCAAAAAAATGCCTTCGCATTCCCGAAAGAACACGAAGGCAGAAAGCAATCAAAAAATGATGCTGTCCTCGGCAGGATTTACGGCCATGGGCCACCTGCTGTCTTTGGAGCGCCAAAATAATATATCAGGCGGCGCCCCGTTTGTCAATGCTTTTTCACATTTTTTGCAGCTTTTGGGCGGCTTTCGCCGTATGGAGGGCCAGAATGTACGGCGTTACCGCGCCCACGCCGCCCGGCACGGGGGTGATGGCGTCGACAGTGTCCCGGGCAGCGGCCATGTCCACGTCGCCGCACAGCATGCCGTTCTCCAGCACGTTTATGCCCACGTCGATGACAATCTGTCCGGCAGACAGCCTGCTCCCGGCAACAAAACCCGCCCTGCCCACGGCGGCCACAAGGATTTCCGCATTTTTGCACAGCATCTCCGGATCGGGCGTACCGCGATGGCACACCGACACTTCGCAGCCGCGGTCGGACATCAGAGTGGCTATGGGCGCGCCCACCAGGGCGCCGCGCCCGATAACGGTCACCTTTCGCCCGGGAAGCTCCACGCCGTAGCAGTCCAGCATTGCCATCACGGCGGCGGCGGTGCAGGGCGCAAAGGCGCTGCCGGCGGCAAAGTTCATGCCGTCCACATCCTTGTCGGGACCGATGGCCGCGCCGATAAGACCAAAATCATACTGCCGGGGGCACATGACGATGACCCCGTGCACGCCCGGATCCTGCCCCAGCTTGTGAGCGGCCTTCACCAGCGCGTCCTGGGGGACATATCCCGGCAGAACCGCCGTATAGACATCCACGCCGCATTTTGCGCAGATCTTGCGGACGCTTCGCTCATATGCCAGATCGTCCGGCTCCTCTCCTGCCCGGAGAATAGCCAGCACGGGTGAAAAGCCCAGCTCTTCAACTATGTGCGCAGTCTGCGCCTTCACCGCGTCCGCGGCGGGCGCGCCGTACAGCAGCCGGGTCATCAGCGGGCTAGGCGCTGTTCCACCACAGCAATGGCGGAGTCGATCTTGGGCATGTTTTCCTGGAACACGATCTCAAACTCGCGGCGCACGGTCATTGCGTACACGTCGTCGTCAAAATACTTTACGTTGGCCAGGCAGGTGAAGCGGGCGCCTTCCATGACGGCCTTGCACAGCTGCAGGGCAACGCCGGCGTCGCTGACGGCTCCCAGGCAGCCCTTTTCGGCGAGCTCAGCCAGGAAACCGGCACACTCGGTCATCTTGTACATCACCTCGGTGGGAATGGCGCAGGCCAGCCGCAGGGAGGCCTGATAGTGTTCGGTGACAGAGGGATCGGATTTGTCCATGGGGGCGTACTTTGCCAGCGGGGCGAAGGCCTTTATGTCCTCGTCCACCAGGTGGACGAGATAGGTGCGCAGAATTTCAAGCTCCTTGGCGCAGCTGCGGATATCATCCTCGTACTGCTTGTATTTTTCCTTGCCGACTGTGAGGTTGGAAACCATCAGGCCCAGGGACGCCGCGCAGGCTCCGCACAGGGCCAGCACACTGCCGCCGCCCGGCTTGCCCTCGGCGGAAGCGGTCTCGCGGGTGAATTCGGTAAGGGATTTGTCTGCAAATCTATCAATTTTTTCAACGGCCATATTATTCACACTCCTGTTCATAGTTTTTGGTTTGATTATATTTTAACCCCTTTTGCTCCACGGCGCAATACCGGCGTTAAAAATATGCCGGAGGAGGAAACGGCATAAGGAAAAACGCCCTCTGCCGTGAGGCAGAAGGCGTTTTCTTGTTTGAAATGAGGGATGTAAGAGATGTAGGAGAAAGAAAAAGTGTGTCGTCGGTTTCCCTTTGACAATTATAAGATACTACGACTTTGTGACCGCCTTATGAAGCGAATAAAAACAAATTGTAAACAAAACCGCCAAATGTATCTATTTATACAGCTTTGCCAGGCCTCCCTCGGAGGTCTCGCGGTAGCGGTTGTTGATGTCAAGACCGGTCTGGCGCATGGTCTCCACGACCATGTCGAAGGATATTTTCCGGGTGGAGGTGAGGAAGTTGGCCAGCGACAGGGCGTTTATGGCCCGCATGGCGGCCACGGCGTTGCGCTCGATGCAGGGGATCTGCACCAGGCCGTTTATAGGGTCGCAGGTGAGGCCCAGATGATGCTCCATGGCCACCTCGGCGGCGTATTCGATCTGGTCGATGCCCATGTCGTGCGCCTCGGCCAGGGCGGCGGCGCACATGGAACAGGCGGAGCCGATCTCCGCCTGACAGCCGCACTCGGCGCCGGAGATGGAGGCGTTGCTTTTTATTAGGTCGCCTATCAGTCCCGCGACGCCCAGGGCGCGGACGATCTGCGCGTCGGAGAAATTTTTCTGCTCCTGCATGTACTTGAGAGCGGAGGGCACCACGCCGCAGGCTCCGCAGGTGGGTGCGGTGACGATGGTGCCGGAATCGGCGTTCTGCTCCGCCACGGCAAAGGCATATGCGCATACGATGCGGTTTTCCCTGGTGGCGGCGGATTCGTCTATATGACGCTGATTATAAAGATACTGGGCCTTGCGCTCCACATGCAGGCCTCCGGGCAGCTCGCCGGTTACAGACAGGCCCGCATCTATGGAGGCTTTCATGGTCTGCCAGACGGTGAAAAGATATTCCCATATCTCCGGACCTTCCATGCGCTCCACATAGTCGGACAGCCGCAGGTTCCGGTGCTTGCAGTATTCGGCGATCTCGCCAAAGCTTTTTTCGCCGTATACTTCGGGAGCGTCAGTGTCGGGACGGCCCTGTATCTTTATGGCTCCGCCGCCCACGCTCATCACCCGCAGCGCGGCCAGCGGGCGCCCGTCCTTGTACGCAAAGAGGTCCATGGTGTTTGGATGGGGCAGATCGCAGGTCTCCAGGTCAAAATCCACCTCCACCGGAACGGGGGACAGCGCCTTTTCGATGGCCTTGTCCGTCTGATGGCCCCGGCCGGTCCGGGCCAGAGAGCCGTACAGCACCACGCTGAAGGCGTCGGCGCCGGGATTTTCCTTCTTGATAAGGGCCGCCGCCCGGGCGGGGCCCATGGTGTGGGAGCTGGAGGGGCCGCGGCCGATGCGGTAGATCTCTCTTATGCTTTTCATTCTGCACACCTTTCCGCCGGGCAGTCCCGGCCGCCGATGACGATATGTTCATATTATAGCGCAAAAGCGGTATTTATTAAATAGCTTGTAAAAAACTAATAAGTAATTGTCAAAGGTTCTGCGAGATTCTCTTGACAAAAGGGCGGCAAGAACATAAATTGAATGTAATGAAGACTGTTGTCAGACAAACACTATAAAAAGGAGAAAAAATCATGGATATGAAGTTTTATTTCTGCGCCCACTGCGGCAACATCATTGCATACGTCAAGGAGAGCGGCGCCAAAGTCGTCTGCTGCGGCGACGAGATGCAGGAGCTGAAGCCCAACACCACTGAAGCTGCCCAGGAGAAGCACATCCCCGTGTGGAAAAAGGACGGCTGCAAGGTCGTCGTGGAAGTCGGCAGCGTGGCCCATCCCATGGCCGACGACCATTACATCGAGTGGATCTGCCTGCAGACCAAGCAGGGCAACCAGCGCAAGTTCCTTAAGCCCGGCGACGAGCCCAAGGCCTGCTTCGCCATCTGCGATGGCGACGAGGTTGAGGCGGCCTACGCCTTCTGCAACAAACACGGACTCTGGAAGGCCTGAATAGCTTTATAAGTTGATCCGGCGGGCAGATACATGCCCGCCGGATTTTTGCGCGTATGAGCGAAAAACATATCCAAAAAACGTAACACATAGGTGGTTACAGTCCGTTGACATCTTTGGACACGCGGCCTAAAATGTAACATGACATATAAGCCTTTGGAGAAGGGCTTAAGGGGGAAAATGAAGTGAAAAAGAGCACAAAACTGCTGGCTCTGTTTCTGGCTGTCGTTCTGACGGCGTCATTGTTTGCGCTCCCTGCCTCCGCTCAGTCCAGCACAAAAGCGTCAGGCAGCACCAATTATCCGGTGGTTCTTGTTCACGGACTGCTGGGCTGGGGCTCCTATGACGAGCTGAACAAGATTATCCCGTACTTCGGCATGGGCACCGGCAGCGTGACGGACTATCTAAAGCTTTACGGATATAAATGCTATGCCGCATCGGTGGGCCCGCTTTCCAGCGCATGGGACCGCGCCTGCGAGCTGTACGCTCAGCTCACCGGAACCCAGGTGGATTACGGCATACTGCATGCCCAAAAATATGCCCACGATCAGTACGGCGTCAGCTACACACAGCGCAACAAGCTGATACCGGGCTATACGGTAAGCAGCACGAATAAGATCAATATAGTCGGCCATTCCTTCGGCGGCGCCACGGAGCGTCTGTTCCTGGACATTCTGGCGGACGGCTGCAAGGCTGAATACGAGGCTGAAAAGGCCGCGGGCCAGACCCCGTCTCCGTTCTTTGCCGGCGGCAAGGCCAGCTGGGTATATTCCATAACCACCCTGGCCGCCCCCAGCAACGGCACCACGTTCATCGAAGCCAACGAGGACTTCACCGACGCCGCGTCCATACTTGCCACAGCCATGGCCAAGGCGCTGGGCATCACAAAATACAAGGGCGTCTACGATTTCGACCTTGATCAGTTCGGCATCTACAAAAACAACAACGAGACCTTCCTTGAGGCTCTGGACAGAGTGCTGAATTCCGACTTCATGGCGCACAACGACAACGCCTTTGAGGATCTCACCATCGACAAGGCGCTGGACATCAATAAGGGCATCCAGATGCAGAAGGGCGTCTACTACTTCTCATATTACGGCGACAGGACCTACGCCGGCGCCTTGACGGGCTACAGAATGCCCAACGCCAGGATGTGGAAGCCTTTTGTGCCGTTCGCCGTGAACATGGGCATGTACGAGGGCAAGACCGCGGGTTATTACATGGACGGCTACGGCAGCAGCCTTCAAAAGGTCAGCGTTCCGTCCACCACCTGCGACAAGAGCTGGTGGCCCTCCGACGGCATGGTGAACGTGGTGTCCGGCAGGTGGCCGTATCATCTGGTGAACGGAAAAGTCGCAGCGGATCCCCATGTAAGCTACAACGGCACCGGCACACTTAAAACCGGTATATGGTATGTCCTGCCCCAGCAGCCGCTGGATCACGTGGGCTTCACCGGCAGCTTTTTCAACGAGGGCATAGTCGCCACGCACATGCTGTATCAGGGCATAATGAAAAACATCGTCCGCTGCGGAGGCTGACGATATAGCAGAAATATTGTCCGCCGTACACGGATATTTTGTACAACCCGTCGGTTGACATTGAAGTGCGGGGCTGTTATAATCGCAAACGTTAAACAAATTTTCACGAAAGGAGACGCGCCATATGAATTTCAACCGCTTTGCAATGATGGATATGATGATGTGCATGTGCAGCATGCGCATGATGCGCCATACCCAAAAACGTGGCCCGTCTTCCTTCATGTCCTGATAGTTTGCGGAAAAGCTTGTCTTTAACGTAATTATGAGGCCGGAAGCCTGAGGGCTTCCGGCCTCATTTTATTTTGCTTTGGAAGGGAAACAGCCGGCAATGATAGAAATTCAAAATCTCAGCAAAACATACAGCAATTCCGGAGAGCCGGTGAAGGCGCTGGAGGACATAAGCCTCACCATAAACGACGGCGAGATATTCGGCATCATCGGTCTTTCCGGCGCGGGCAAATCCACGCTGGTGCGGTGTATAAACCTGCTGGAGAAACCCACTGAGGGCAGGGTGCTGCTGGACGGACAGGATCTGACGGGGCTTTCCGAAAAAGAGCTTTTGAAGGTGCGCCGGGGCATCGGAATGATTTTCCAGGGCTTCAACCTGCTGGAGCAGCGCACAGTGCTTAAAAACGTGTGCTTTCCTTTGGAGATAGCGGGAGAGAAAAAGGAGCCGGCCAGGGCCAGAGCGCTGGAGCTTTTGGAAATGGTCGGGCTTAAGGATAAGGCGGACGTGTATCCATCCCAGCTGTCCGGCGGACAGAAGCAGCGCGTGGCCATAGCCCGCGCCCTTGCCACAAAGCCAAAATACCTCCTCTGCGACGAGGCCACCAGCGCCCTGGATCCCAATACCACACGTTCCATCCTGGAGCTTTTGAAGGAAATCAATGAAAACCTGGGCGTGACCATCGTGGTCATAACCCATGAGATGCGGGTCATCGACCGCATATGCGACAGGGTGGCCGTCATCGACCAGAGCCGCATAGCCGAAGAGGGGCTTGTAAGCGAAGTGTTCGCAAATCCCAGATCGGAAATAGCAAAGCAGCTGATACTGCGGCAGGACGACGCCTACGCCGCTTTCAAAAAATTCACCGGACGGAAGCTGAGGCTGGTGTTCGACGGAGTTACTTCAAACAAGCCTTTGATCTCCGAAATGGTGCTGGCCTGCCAGGCCCCCGTGAGCGTCATGAGCGCCGACATGCGGGACATCGACGGCATAGCGTACGGCTATACGATAATCGAGCTTCCGGACGACGAAAGACTTGCGGCAAAGATAACGGCCTGGCTGGACGCCAGTCCCATCAAGGTTTACGAGGAGGAATGAGAGATGCTGTCGGAAATGTTTTATAAGCTCTGGCAGAGCGGTGTCATACAGCTGGGTATCTGGGAGACGGTTTACATGACCCTCATCTCCACGGCTGTGTCCTACGGCATAGGTCTTCCTCTGGGGCTGCTGCTGTGCGTCACGGACGACGGCGGCATACATCCGATCAAATGGCTGAACCGCACGGTGGGCGTCATCGTAAACGCCCTGAGAAGCGTACCGTTCATAATCCTCATGGTCGCCATGCTGCCCACGGCAAAGGCCATTGTGGGCACCAGCTTCGGCAACAAGGCGATGATCGTGACGCTCATCATCGCCGCCGCGCCGTATGTGGCGAGGATGGTGGAATCATCAGTGAAAGAAGTAAACGCCGGCGTCATAGAGGCCGCACAGGCCATGGGTACCTCCGCCTGGAAGATAGTGTGGAAGGTGATGGTGCCGGAGGCGAAGCCCTCGCTGATAACGGGCTCGGTCATATCAATGGTCACCATACTTGGCTACTCCGCCATGGCGGGCACCATCGGAGGCGGCGGACTGGGCCAGATAGCGATAAACTACGGCTACCAGCGTTATAACGACGATATTATTTGGGTGTGCGTTGTGCTCACCGTGATAATAGTGCAGATCATCCAGGAGGTCGGAACTCTAATCGCCCGCAAGACGGACAAGAGACTGGGCTGAACGGAAAACGGAAGGAGCAGAAGATGCTGAAAAGGTTGAAAAAGCTCGTGAGAGCCAATTTCTGGTTTGAGCGAATGCCGGACTCTGATATATCCGCGCTGCGCTGAATGACCCGAAACCATTAATCAATTAATAATTTAGGAGAATAAAAAATGAAAAAGATAACATCGATAATTCTGGCCCTTGTGCTTACGCTTTCACTGCTGGCGCTGTCCGCCTGCGACTCCAAGACCACCGATACCGCGGCGTCCGCCGCTCCCTCCGCGTCCGCCGACGACAAGACCATCACGGTCGGCGCATCCGCAGTCCCCCATGCCGAGATACTGGCTCAGGTCACCGACGCGCTGGCTGCAGAAGGCTATACCCTTAAGATCGTCACCTATGACGACTATGTGCTGCCCAACAAGGCCCTGGCCGACGGCGAGCTGGACGCAAACTACTTCCAGCACAAGCCCTACCTTGATAATTACAACTCCGAAAACGGCACGAATCTTGTCTCCGCTGCAGCCATCCACTATGAGCCCTTCGGAATTTTCGGCAACGGCGTTACGGATCTGAAGGATCTGAAGGCCGGCGCCACCATCCTCATCCCCGCAGACGGCTCCAACGAGACCCGCGCTCTGTTCCTGCTGCAGCAGGTCGGACTTATCAAGCTCCCCGCCGATGCCGACGCTGAAAAGGGCGTCACCACCCTTGACGTTGCAGATAACGGCGGCTACAACATCCAGACCGTGCAGGCGGATACCGTGGCGGCGCAGCTGAAGAACAGCAACGCCGGGTCCATCGCGGTAATCAATGGCAACTATGCTCTTGAGGCCGGTCTGAAGATCGCCGACGCGCTGGCCACCGAGGACGCCTCCGGAACCGCTGCCCAGACCTATGCCAACATCATTGCCGTCCGTTCCGGCGACGAGACGAGCCCCAAGATCAAAGCCCTTATCGCCGCTCTCGAGACTCAGGCCGTGAAGGATTACATCACCAAGACCTATAACGGCGCCGTGGTGGCAATATTCTGAAACCATTGCATATCAAAAACGGGAACCGTTCCTTACATTGGAACGGTTCCCGTTTTTATGCTTGCTTTTCAGCTGTCCCAGCCGGGATTTTCCATCTCGTGCCGCTTTTCGCGGGTCATCAGCAGCCGTACGGTTTCCCTGGGGTCCTCGTCTTCGTACAGCACGTCGTAGGCGGCGTTGACGATGGGCAGCTCCACGCCGGCCTTTTTTGCCATCTCCCGGGCGGATTCGGCGGCATAGTAGCCCTCCACCACAGCTCCTACCTCGTCCATGGCCTCCTTTGCGGTCTTGCCCTGGCCGATGAGTATGCCGGCGCGGCGGTTGCGGGAGTGCATGGAGGTGCAGGTGACGATAAGGTCGCCCACGCCGGAGAGTCCGGCGAAGGTCTCGTGGCTGGCGCCGAAGCGCATGCCCAGCTTGGCGATCTCGGAAAGGCCGCGGGTCATCAGCAGCGCCTTGGTATTGTCGCCGAAGCCCAGACCGTCGGATATACCGGCACACAGGGCAATGACGTTTTTCAGCGCCGCGCCCAGCTCAATGCCGGTGACGTCGGGGCTGGTGTATACCCGGAAATCCTCGTTCATAAAGGCATCCTGCACGAATTCGGCCGTTTCGGCGTCGCTGCAGGCGGCCACACAGCCGGTGGGAAGATAACGGGAGACCTCTTCCGCATGGGTGGGGCCGGACAGGGCTGCAACGGTGCGGCCGGTCTCCTGCGCCACGATCTCAGACATGCGCATGCAGGTGCCGGGCTCGATGCCCTTGGCCACGGACACCACCACGGTGTTTTCTGAAAGATACGGAGCAATTTTTCTGGCGGTCTCGCGTACGCCAAAGGACGGAGCGGCCACGACCACCAGATCCTTTCCGCCGGCACAGGCGGGGTCACTGGTATAGATTATGCCCTCCGGCAGAGTGACGCCGGGGAGCTTGGGATTGATGTGGGTGTCGCGCAGGGTCTGGGTCTGCTTTTCACTGTGGGACCACAGCGCCACATCGTGATCGTTTTTCAGCAGCACCATGGATAGGGCCGTGCCCCATCCGCCGCTGCCTATGACAGCTGTTTTCATGTTCTGTATGTTCCTCAACTTTCTGCTGGGTACATTTTCCTTTTTCGATTATATGCTCTATTGCCGTTACGGTCAAGCGCGGCGGCGAAAGAAAAACTTTCCTGTATCTTAAGCCACCGTCATGGAAATACTTCCATGACAGGGGGCTGATGGAATGCAGGGAAAAGTGGAAATATGCGGTGTAAACACCGCAAAACTGCCGGTGATGAAAAACTCCCGGACGCTGGAACTAATCGCTTTGGCCCAGGCCGGGGACGGCGGAGCCAGGGACGAGCTGGTGTCGGGAAATCTGCGCCTGGTGCTGTCGGTGATTCAAAAATTCACCAACAGGGGAGAGAGCATGGACGACCTTTTCCAGGTGGGATGCATCGGACTTATCAAGGCCATAGACGCCTTCGACCTTGCTCAGGGCGTGCAGTTTTCCACCTACGGAGTGCCCATGATAGCCGGGGAGCTGCGGCGCTTTCTGAGAGATCACGGCTCGGTGAGAGTGTCACGCTCCATGCGGGACACGGCCTACAGGGTGATGCAGGCGAGGGAAAAGCTCACCGCCGAAACCGGCCGGGAGCCGGATGCCCAGGCAATTGCAAAGGAACTGGGTATAAAGCGGGAGGACGTGGTGTTCGCCATGGACGCCGTCAGCGATCCGGTGTCTCTCTATGACCCGGTATACAGCGACGCCGGAGAGAGCATGTGCGTCATGGATCAGATAGGCGACACCCGGGACACGGATGAACAGTGGCTGGAAAAACTGGCGCTGGGCGAGGCCATGTCGAAGCTCACGGAGCGTGAAAAACGCATACTGGCACTGCGCTTCGGCGAGGGCAGGACCCAGATGGAGGTGGCCTCCGACATAGGCATCAGTCAGGCCCAGGTGTCGCGCCTGGAAAAAAGCGCCGTCAGCCAGATAAAAAAGAGCCTGTTCGTGTCGTAGACACGAACAGGCTCTCAGCAATCCGTTTTGTAATTATTCGGGCGGTTAAATATCCTTAGGTGCGGTGCCACCGTTTTTCTTGTGCTGCTTCACGCACTCGGTGAGCAGGTATTCTATCTGCCCGTTTATGGAGCGGAAATCGTCGTCTGCCCATTTGGAAAGATCGTTCCACAGGGAGGCCGATATGCGCAGCGGGACTTGCTTTTTTCCGTTGTCTTCCACGGCGCCTGCGCCTCCTTTAACTAAGTCTTATGCTGAGATTATAACATACTTTCAGCCGCGGGTGTACCGCAAATTCAATAAATGCTGCCTGAATTTACCACCGGCTGGGCGTCGCGGTTGCCGCACAGCACCACCAGCAGATTGGACACCATGGCGGCCTTGCGCTCCTCGTCCAGATCCACCACGCCGCCGTCCTTCAGCTTTTCCAGGGCCATTTCCACCATGCCCACGGCGCCGTCCACGATCATTTTCCGGGCGTCGATTATGGCGGAGGCCTGCTGCCGCTGGAGCATGGCTGCGGCGATCTCGGGGGAGTAGGCAAGGTACGTTATGCGGGTCTCCAGAATTTCCAATCCCGCCATGTCCACCTTCTTCTGGAGCTCTTCCTTTATTTTGTTTGCAACCGCCTGGCTGCTGCCGCGCAGGGAGGTCTGGCCGTCGTTGTCGTCGCCGCCGTCGGCCACGTCGTAAGGGTACAGCCGCACGGTGTTGCGCAGGGCAGCGTCGGCCTGGATGGACAGATAATCCCGGTAGTCGTCCACGTTGAACACGGCCTCGGCGGTGTTAACCACGCGCCAGATGACCACGATGCCTACCTCGATGGGATTGCCCAGCAGATCGTTTATCTTCTGCTTGCCATTATTGTGGGTGATGGCCTTCAGCGAGATCTTCTTGCCGGAGGCGGAGTCTTTTTTGTGCAGCAGATCCAGCGCGCCGGCAGTGTTTGCCGCCGCGGCAGGGGCCGCGTCCTGAGGCGCGCCGGGTTCCCGCACGGCGGGGTTCACGCCCACGCAGAAGGGATTTACATAGAAAAATCCGGGATTTTTCAGACTGCCGTAATAGTTGCCGAACAGGGTCAGCACCAGCGCCTCGTTGGGCTTGATTATTTTCAGCCCGGCGAAGGGCACCCACGCAAACAGCCAATATACCGCGCCAATGATCATCATTGCCACCGCACCGTTGGGAGCGGGCATGCCGAAAGCGTCCGCCCTGGAAACGCCGACAGCGCCCAGCACGAAAAGCGCCACGGACGCCGCCAGCAGCAATACGCCCGTTATCAGTATGCCCATACCGCTGATGGGCCTGGGTATCTTTTCCTCAGTGACAAGAGTTCTTTCTTCCATTTGAAAGTCCCCTCCAATTCAAAATGATATCATAATAATATCAGAAGCACGGCGATTGTCAAGCTTTTTCTTGACATTTAAGATTTTATCAATAGAATAATAGGGCGACTTCAGGAAAAGGAGACAATAATATATGAATGAGTATCTTGATATATCCCCGGAGGTAAAGGCGGCGCTTTCAGCCGGCAAACCTGTGGTGGCGCTGGAGAGCACCATCATCTCCCACGGCATGCCTTACCCCAAAAATGTGGAAACGGCAATGCTTGTGGAAAAGACCATCCGGGATAACGGCGCGGTGCCGGCCACCGTGGCCATAATCGGCGGCAGGCTGAAGGCAGGCCTGTCCCCGGAGGAGATAGAGTATCTGGGCAAAACGGGCAGAGGCGTGGCCAAGGTAAGCCGCCGGGATCTGCCGGTGATCGTGGCCAGAGGCGCGGACGGCGCCACCACCGTCACCACCACCATGATAATCGCCAATATGGCGGGCATTCAGGTGTTTGCCACCGGCGGCATAGGCGGCGTGCACCGCGGTGCCGAGACCACCATGGACATCTCCGCCGATCTGGAGGAGCTTTCCCAGACTCCGGTTATGGTGATCTGCGCCGGCGCCAAGGCCATTCTTGACCTGGGCCTGACGCTGGAATATCTGGAGACCAAGGGCGTGCCGGTGATCGGCTACGGGACCGACGAGCTGCCTGCGTTCTATACGAGAAAATCAGGCTTCGGCGTGGATTACAGACTGGACACCCCGGCACAGCTGGCTGCGGCGTTTCGCGCTCAGCGGGGCATGGGTATGAAAACCGGCATGCTGGTGACGAACCCCATTCCTGAGGAGTACTCCATGGACCACGAGATCATAAACAAGGCCATCGACCAGGCGATAGAGGAAAGCCGCGCGCAGGGCATAAAGGGCAAGGAGACCACGCCGTTTTTGCTGGCCCGCGTGGCGGAGATCACCGGCGGCGACAGTCTGGAGAGCAATATCAAGCTGGTGCTGAATAATGCGGCTCTGGCGGCAAAAACCGCCGCGGAGCTGTGCGCGAAATAAGCGGATTATGAAATGCGCCCCGGAGAAAATGCCGGGCGGCAGAAAACAGCGCAATAAATGGACTATGCAGGGCGGATTTCTCCGCCCTGCATATTTTTGATTTTTGTTTGCTTACGACTTGTAGTCGCCGATGTTTTCAACTTTCTTTTTCAGCTTGTGCTCTTTGCCGTCAGGAGTGACCACACGCACGCTCTCCAGCGTCTCCACGGCACCGCGGCGCCACTCGGCCAGATATTCCTGCCGCAGCGCGGCGCGCTCGGTCTGTTCTTCCTCTGTGAGCTCCCGCGTGCGGGAAATACGGGTAAGCTCGCTTATTCTGTCCTTTTTGTCCTGCGTCATTAAAAAAGTACCTCTCAATCCGCGAATACAAGACCGTCCAGTACATCACCGGAATAATGAGCGCCGTCGGGCGTGTCGATCATCTGTCCGTCGCTGGACAGGTGCAGCCAGCAGTCGGCGCCGTCCTCGTTTTTGCACAGCACCCATTCCGCGTTGTCCGTGGCTGTTATCGTCAGCGCACCTCCGGTTTTCAGAACGGATTTGGCTGAGCCCAGGTCGTTTTTCGCGTAAACGTATACATCCTTCAGCGCGGTAACAGGGTAGGTGTTGTTGCCCAGCGGGTAGTAGAGCTGCTGCGGCACCACGGCAAACTTTCCGTCGTCGCCCACCCGGTAATCACAGGCGGCAAACCAAGTCTGCAAAACCGAAAGGCGGACATACGCGCCCACGGTGCCCTTGCCGTCAAAGCTCAGGTCGGTGCCGGTCTTGCCGGCCTGAGTGGAATAATACGCGAGCCCGCTGACCTGACCGATATAGGCCACAGCTTTGCCGTCCCAGCGGAAAAAGTCGGTCACGTTGTCGTCGCTGGGGCCGTAGTCCATGAGGGCTATCTCCAGCCTGCCGTCTGCGGCGTCCACATCGGTTATTACAAAATTCTTTTCGTCGGGGCTGTTGGAATAAAATCCGGCGGCGTAAAGGCTCTGGGTAAAGTCCGTGCCGTTGATTTTCAGCGCCGTTATCCGGGGCTCGGCGTTGGGGTCGGCCACGGTGGTGTCCACATAGATTTCGTCCTCCTTGCCGTCCCCGTCAAGGTCGGCCTTCACGGTCTCCTTCGACACGCACACCAGCGGATACTCCACGGTCTGTGGGTCCGCCGTGGCCTGCGGATCGGTCTTGCTGCCGCAGGCGCAAAGAGCCGTCAGCATGACAAGGGCAAGGATAATTGCGGTAAGTTTTTTCATTGTTCTTCTCCTTTGGGCGGCATACAGTCCCGCAATGAACATGACGGCACGCCGCACAGTTCCGTTGCGCAGTGTGTAAAAATCACTTTTCTATGGTGCCCAGCTCGTCCAGATTCTTTTCAAAGGCGGGGATGAAGTGCTCCATAAAATAGCGCACCTCCGGCAGCTCCGACTGCTCCAGAACCGTCCGCGTCTGCTCCTCGGCAGAGAGAAACTCGTTGTTTCCGGCCTTTCGCTCCTCGATGCACTTGATGTACGCCGACAGCTTGTCGGCGGCTTTTACCAGCGGATGCAGCTCTTTCTCCACTTCACCGGTGATTATTGGCTCATACGCGCCGCGCATCTCCACCGGAAGCATATTCAAAAGCTTTTCAGAGGCTAAATCCTCCACCTGATGATACGCGTCCATGATTTCGGCGTTGTGGTATTTGATGGGTGTGGGCAGGTCGCCGGTGAGTATCTCGGAAGCGTCGTGGTACAGGGCCACGGCGGCGCACTCGTTCGGGTCGCAGGGTCTGCCGTACACGTCCCGGCGGATAACGCCCAGGGCGTGGGCGATGACGGCCACCATGTGGCTGTGCTCCTGAATATTTTCCGGCAGGGAATTGCGCATCAGGCCCCAGCGGGATATGTAACGCATGCGGGATATGAGAGCGAAAAAGTTTTCATTGGACATTTATATCCACCTCCGATGGCTGATATTTCACTATGGATTTTTTCTCCCAGACGCCGGAAAAATACCGGGCCGCGCCCATGATTATGCACAGCGTCCAGCCCACCGGCACGGCGTACCACACCGCCTGATAACCCACGCCGAAGGCGAACACCATGATGTAGGCGGAGGCCACGCGGGCGCCCAGAGTGGAAAACGAGCACAGCATGGAATACAGCGCGTCGCCGGCGCCCTGCAAAAGGCCCATGGTGGGCAGGTACAGGGAGAACATGCAGAAGAAAAAGCTCATGAACCGTATCATCTCCACCGCCATGCCCAGGCTGACGCCCTCGATGCCGAAAAGACGTGCGATGGGCGGAGCGAAGATATATGCCAGCGCCGCCACAAAAAGCGTGATCGCCAGTGACAGCAGCTCTATGCGCTTCCAGCACTCCCGCACGCGCTCCGGCTTCCGGGCGCCCAGATTCTGCCCGGTGAAGGTGGACATGCCGTTGTTCAGCGCCATGATTGGCACGAAGATGTAATTTTCCACACGGTTGCCCACGGTGAAGGCAGCCATGAGATCCTGACTGAAATAATTCACCAGCCGCTGCATGAACACGCCGCCGAAGGCCACAACGCTCTGCTGCAGCATGGTGGGAATGCCCAGCTTCAGGCACACCGCGCCCTTCTCCCGATCGAACACGAATTCGCCCCGCTTATAGCGGAACACGGCGTAGTGGCGGTACATGTATATGACGCTGAACACTGTGCATATGGCCTGTGCCAGCACCGTGGCCACGGCCGTACCGGCCACGCCCCAGTGGAACACGATGACAAAGGTCAGATCCAGTATGGCGTTCAAAACGGCGGTGACGCACAGAAAATACAGGGTGGCCTTGCTGTCGCCAACGGCGCGCAGCACGGCGGCCACGGCGTTGTAGGCAAACTGGAAGATAAGCCCGCCCGCGTAGATAGTGAAGTAGGAAATGCCAAGCTTCAGCACCTCGCCCTCCGGCACCTTCATCAAAACCCGCAGCAGCCAGGGTGACAGCAGCGCGCCGATGACGGACACCGCCGCGCCCACGCTTATTAGAAGTATTAGAGCGGTGGAGGCGCAGCGGCGCATCTCATCCGTGCGCTTCGCGCCGAAAAGCTGAGATATGGCGATACCGGTGCCATTGGCCAGACCGAAGGATATGGCCAGGAACACAAAGGTCAGGGAGGCGCAGTTGCCCACGGCGGCCAGCGCCGCGTCGGACACAAACTGGCCCACAACGATGCCGTCCACAGTGTTGTAAAGCTGCTGCAGCAGGTTGCCCAGCATCAGCGGCAGGGAAAAGCGGGCCACATGTTTCCAGCCTGTGCCCGTGGTCATATCCAGTCCGCCCGCCATAGCCGCGCCCCCCTCACATTTTTGCAGTAAATATTATTTTATCATGCGCAGAGCTGGAATGCAATCGCAACGCGTGCCGACGGAAAAAGCGCAAAACTGCGGCCAAAGCGACAAAGTTTGCGGGCAGATAAAAAAGCGGCACAAAATTTATCAAATGTTTTACAAAATTTTTGTGGAATAAGCACAAGGCTTGCTGAACGGAAAACCGCAAAATATAACCACTTTTGTAACTATTTAATGTTATACTGACATACGCAGAATGAAGAGCAAGAACCCGTCAACGGCAAGCCCGCGGGAAACCGCGCGCACGCAAAGCCCGGAGACTAACGCAAAACACCGCCATGTCCGTCCGGCTGCACAGGATCCGCTCGAATTATGAAAATAAGGAGAACGAACGATGAAGAAAAGCACAAAGATCCTCGCGCTGGTGCTGTCCCTTGTCATGGTGCTGGCACTGATGCCCATGGGAGCAATGGCGGCGGTTCAATATCCCACCGCATGGCAGGTATCCAAGTCCAAAACCGCCACGGCACTCGACAACAACAACGAAACCACAGTGACCCTGTCTCTGCCCAGTGCAGAATATAAAAACTCTGCCGATGTTGTTTTTGTGTTGGATAAATCGACCAGCGGCAATATTCAAGCAGCTAAGAATGCAGCCTGCAATATGGTAGATGATCTGGCAACAAAGACAAATGTTAATGTTAAAGTAGGGGTCATCGTTTTTAATCGCGATGTTACTGTTAACCTTGGACTGACCGAACTTACTGCAAGTAGTGCCCAAACCATTAAGGATGCAATAATCGCTGGCGCAAGCGGCGGCTCAAATACCCAAGGTGGTTTGCTTAAAGCCGACGAATTACTCGCTGCTGATACCGAAGTACAGAATGCAAACAAATATGTTGTGTATGTGACCGATGGTATCGGATATGTTTGGGGTTCTCAGGGCCATCCCATGTCATCTGCCTATTTGTATGGAGAGAATGGTATAAATGGCGGATGTCCTTCAACGTCATCTTTTGAAGTACGTATAAAAGCTGCAAAAGAAGCAGACCAAACATTTACTGAGCCGACATTCGCAGAAGTTTATAGTGACGACGCTGGAGAGTCAGTTGCAGCGCAATATGATAAACCTTTTGCAACTAATTTTGAAGCTTCACAATGCATTCCGTTTGCTCAGACAGCAACAGTTGTGTCCGCAGTTGAAAGAGCAATATATCTGTCTGCGCATACTTACAATGATTTGGCGAGCAAATACAACTGTATGTCAATATGGTACACGCCATATGGACTTGCAAATCCAGAGTATCGCCTTGCAGCTGATTATATGACTTGGACTGGGACAGTCGGAAAAGCCTTTTGTCTGGACAACAATACTGATTCCCAGCTTACTGCTGCATTTGATACACTCGAAAACAAAATCCTTTATACTGTAAATATAGGCACTGTCACCGATGTAATCGGCAGCAATTTCGACCTTAAGAGTCTTGATACAATGGCGCTCACCGTAGGCGGCAAATCTCTTCCCGCGTCTGTTGATACGGCAAAGAACACAGTGAACTTTGGCACAGCCGATAACAATGGCGTGTATCCGTACTCCGTGCAGTACACTTCCGGCGATGGCGAAAACCTTGTTTGGACTATAAACGTCCCTGTCGAAAATGCCAACCGTGTCCAGCTGTCCTATACCCTGAAGCTTGCCAACAAGAGTACAACCGCCGGCACACATGGCGTTCTCGACCTCAACGGCGACGGCAAGGCAGATGGTACCGAAACAGAAGTAGTTGCCGATAATGCGCTGTACACCAATGAAAGCGCAGTGCTCAAATATAAAGATTCCAACGGTAGCACCGGAACACCTGAAAATTTCGGCAAGCCCTCCGTTTCCTACTATGTGGCGCCATCAGGCGGCGGTGTGATTATTAACCCCACCCCGTCTCCGAAACCCACCGACATCCCTGATCCCGAGGTGCCTAAGGCCGAGCTGCCTGCCGATCTGAATTCCACCGATCATATCGCGTACATCATCGGCAAGCCCAGCGGAAACGTTGACCCCAACGGTCAGATCACCCGTGCTGAGGTAGCCACCGCGTTCTACCGTCTGCTGACCGCAGAGCGCCGCGACGCCATCTTCACCAGCACCAGCACCTTCTCCGATATGACCAAGGGCCAGTGGTTCAACAAGGCTGTGGCTTCCATGGCCAACGGCAAATACATCAAGGGCTACACCGACGGCACATTCGGCGGAAACCGCAGCATCACCCGCGCCGAGTTCGTTGCCATCGCCGCCCGCTTCATGGATGCCAAGAGCGGCACAGTCACATTCTCCGACGTGTCCTCAACCAACTGGGCGTATCAGTATATCTCCACCGCCGTGGCGTACGGCTGGATCAACGGCTATCCCGACGGCACCTTCAAGCCCGACCAGGCCATCAGCCGCGCCGAGGCCATGAAGATCATCAACACCATGCTGGCCCGCGGCGTGGACGCCGCCGGTCTTATCAGCGGCATCAAGGCCTGGCCCGACAACACCAATGTGAACGCCTGGTACTATTATGAGATCATCGAAGCCACCAACAACCACCTTTACGAAGGCTCCAGACCTTCCGAAAAGTGGTCCAGCCTCCAGACCAATTATGTCTACGACATAGTGAAATACGAACATCCCTGAACCATAAGCAGCAAGGCGGGCCTTTTGGCCCGCCTTTTTTAAATTTTCCTTTACAAATATAATAATAAGTGGTACTATATCACAGCATTCGCCCGCGCTCCCGGCCCCGGGACAAAGCCGGAAAATACCGGTTTCCTTTCCGCCCGCCGCCTAGACGCAGGGTATTGTGAAATAAGAAAGGGGTAATCAAAATGATTACAAAAGACCAGAAGACCGCAGTTATCGACCAGAACAAGACCCACGAGGGCGACACCGGTTCCCCGGAAGTCCAGATCGCCATTCTCACCGAGCGCATCAATCAGCTCACCGCGCATCTGAAGCAGCATCCCAACGACGACCACAGCCGTCTTGGCATGTACAAGATGGTCGGTAAGCGCCGCAGACTGCTCGACTACCTTGCAGACAAGGATATCGAGCGTTACCGCGCAGTCATCGCAAAGCTGGGCATCCGCAAGTAAGCGGAGAGTCCAAAAGTCTGGCAGACAGCCGCTTAACAGCGAGGTTTGCTCTGACGCTGAAGGGTATGAAGGTATTTCTTTACGGGGACAATTTAATATTGCCCCCGTAAATTTTTACCGCCATACAGGAACAAAAGAGGAGTGGCCCGACCGCTTTAGTATTTGAAAATGTGCCCGGAGACCGGACATGCTTTCAAGTGCTAAGGAGCCGGGCAGCTCCGGGACCGAAAGGAGCTCAAATGAGCATCATTACCACACACAAGGAATTTCCCAATTACAAAAAGTACGAGATCATGTACGAAGGCCGCCCCCTGTCCATGGAAGTGGGCAAGATGGCCGAGCTGTGCAACGCCGCCGTGCTGGTGAAGTACGGCGAGACCACCGTGCTGGTGACCTGCACCGCGTCCCCCCGTCCCAAGGACGGTGTGGATTACTTCCCCCTGAGCGTTGATTTCAACGAGAAGCTGTACGCCGTGGGCCGCATCCCCGGCTCCTTCATGCGCCGCGAGGGCAAACCCAGCCTGAACGCCGTGCTGGCCAGCCGTCTTATCGACCGCCCCATGCGTCCGCTGTTCCCCTATGACCTGAGAAACGACGTGGTCATCGCCTGCGAGGTTTTGAGCGTGGATTACGACTGCTCCCCCGAAATCACCGCCATGATCGGCGCCGCCGCTGCGGTCGCCATCTCCGACGTGCCCTTTAACGGCCCCATCGCCGGCATCGTGCTGGGCTGGGACGGCGAGAAGTATCTCTTCAACCCCACTCAGGAAGAGCGCAACACCACCAACCGCATGATCACCACCATCGCCGCCACCCACAAGAAGATAGTCATGATCGAGTCCGAGGCCAAGGAAGTGCCCGACGAGATCATGTACGAGGGCATCGTGCAGGCTCACGAGCATGTGCAGCCCGTCCTGGATCTTATCGACAAGATGGTCGCCGAGATAGGCAAGCCCAAGTTCGAGTATGAGCACGCCTCCTTTGATCAGGAGCTGTTCGACCTGCTGTGCGCCAACGATATGGAAGGCATGGAGTTCTGCATGGACACGGACGACAAAAACGTCCGCGAATCCCGCGTGAACGACTGGATCACCAAGGTGCAGGAAAAGTATCTGGAAGAGCATCCCGACATGATGAACTACATGGAAGAGATCCTCTACAAGATGCAGAAAAAGATAGTCAAAAAGTGGCTTCTGGAAGGCCACCGCGTTGACGGACGCAAGATGAACGAGATCCGCCCGCTGGGCGCCGAGGTCGACGTCATCCCCAGAGTTCACGGCTCTGCGCTGTTTACCCGCGGCCAGACTCAGGTGCTGTCCATCGCCACCCTTTCCACCCTGTCCGATGCCCAGAAAATCGACACCATCTGGGAAGAGGAAGAAAAGCGCTTCATGCACCACTACAACATGCCGCCGTATTCCACCGGCGAAGCCAGAGCCGCCCGTTCCACCGGCCGCCGCGAGTACGGCCACGGCGCTCTCGTTGAGAAGGCGCTGCAGTGCGTGATCCCCTCCGTCGAGGACTTCCCGTACTCCATCCGCGTGGTCTCCGAGATACTCTCCTCCAACGGCTCCACCTCCCAGGGCTCCATCTGCGGCACCACCATGGCGCTCATGGACGCCGGCGTGCCGCTGAAGGCACCTGTGGCCGGCATCAGCTGCGGCCTTATCCAGGACGGCGACGACTTCACCACCTTTATAGATATCCAGGGCGTGGAGGACTTCCACGGCGAGATGGACTTCAAGGTGGCCGGCACCAAGGACGGTATCACCGCCATCCAGATGGACCTTAAGAACGACGGACTGAAGCACGAGATCGTGAAGAAGGCCTTTGAAATGACACGCGAGGCCCGCTTTGAGATACTGGACAACGTGATGCTGCCCTGCATTTCCGAGCCGCGCCACGAGCTGGCCGCTTCCGCGCCCAAGATGATCCAGATGAAGATCAACCCCGACAAGATCCGCGAGGTCATCGGCTCCGGCGGCAAGGTCATCCAGAAGATCACCGCCGACACCGGCTGCAAGATCGACATCGACGACGACGGCACCATCTATATCGCCTCCAAGGATATCGAGGCCTGCCGCGCCGCCCGCACCACCATCGAGAACATCGTGTTCGTCCCCGAGGTGGGCGCGCTGTACTATGGCAAGGTGTCCAACATCCGCTCCGACTTCGGCGCATGGGTGGAGCTTGCCCCGGGCAAGGACGGCCTGGTGAAGATCAAGGATCTGGAGTTCAAACGTACCGAAAAGGTCGAGGACGTGCTGAAGCTGGGCGACATGACCTGGGTAAAGGTCATGAACATCGACGACCGCGGCCGTATAGATCTTTCCCGCAAGGACGCGCTCAAGGAGCGCGGCGAGGCGTAAAAAATACTGTTAAGCTCCCGCCTGTTCACACACTGAACAGGCGGGAGCATTTTTGCGGGAGTGACGCATGCACGAACCGTGTGGTTTTATCAATGTTTCTGAATTTAGCTGCTTTGGCGTCAATGCGCAAAGAGGGGCCGACCACCTCTGCTGCGGTTTCGGTTTTCAATGCCGCAAGTGCCAAAAAATTTGCAGGGAAGCCGCGGCAAAAGTCTGCGGCGTCCCTGCAAATATTGATATACCGGGAAAACGGTATTATTCCTTGACGATCTCTGCACTGGGCGCATTTTTGCGTACGCTCTCAATGCCGTTGAGGCAGGAGGCCTTGGCCGAATAACCTTCGGAAGCGGCTATCGTCTCGCCGTTTCTGGCCTTCAGACGAAATCTGGTTTCGCCGCGCTTGTCCGTATAGACTTCAAATTTGGGGTTCTTCTGCTGCTCAAAGTCTGCGACGGTCTGATCCTCCAGAGCCGCTATCGGCGCGTTGACCGCAACGCTTTTGATTCCGGCAGTGCAGGACGCTTCAGAGGAATATACCTCGGATCTGGCGATTATTTCGCCGTTGCCCGCTTTCAGGGTGAACGAAAATCCGCTGGGCGTCTCTTTGACAACAAATTTTCCCATAGAAAATCCCACCTTTCAAAAATTTAGTTCTGTCACTATTATCGCGGAAAACAAAGGAAAAATCAACAGCTTTTTTTCGTTTCATCCGCATCATGCCTGATCGGAGGTGCATTTGGATCCCTTCGGCTGTGATTTATACCTATGCGGATCCCGTGACCCAGTGAAAGCAAAAATGATGGGCGCGTTGCAAAACGAACCTGGGTGAAAAACAGAGAATCGGTCAGCCCGAAAGGGTTGGCCGATTCATTGTTTTGCGTTAAAATTGAGTTATGAAGACGCAATTAACGCAAGCCCAGTATAACCTGACAGAGCGTCACGGTCAACTGGTAATCACACTGAACAATGAAATAATAATACCGGAGAATGACCCTGTGCGGCTGCTGAGCGCCCAGCTTGAGGAACTGGAGTACGGGAAACTGTACGAAGCGTATTCTTCCATAGGGAGAAAATGGGCGGCCGACCCCAAGGTCATGTTCGAGGTGTTAGTAC
>Ga0183098_10355_pt1 | contig 109793 bp, 88 predicted proteins | sample BioMet9_FD_128884 | JGI IMG/M metagenome (GOLD analysis project Ga0183098, IMG submission 128884) | Microbial communities from bioreactor (seeded with sewage sludge) at Lawrence Berkeley National Lab, California, USA - Biofuel... | ecosystem: Engineered > Bioreactor > Anaerobic > Unclassified ...
TGAGATCAAGACCCTTGCTTTTATGTTTGCCAAAAATATCACAGAAATTAAGCTTTTCATAAAAGTATTGGACAGCAAGAATAGGTCCGATAGGAACACATATATTCTTGTTAGGAATTGTAGGGAAGGCTCTTTGTTTTGTGATGTACATTGGATCAAATAACACAAAACAAAGAGCACTTATTTGGCATGAAAGTACATGTGGGATATCTTCCTCACGTGCTCTTTTCCTCCTTTTTCCTCGTAATTGCAAATATTTCACTCATTATTGTTATCCTTTCATCAACCGATAATATCTCGTTCTCAACAATCTTTGTCTTTTGAGTTTCTCCCTTTTTATATCCAGTTTCATCTTCGTACATCTCATCATTTGTGATAAGATGCCATATTATCGTTGCAATTTTCCTTGCAAGGGCAATAATTGCCTTTGAATGCCCAATTGACTTCTTTTTCCTGTTAAAAAACTCTTTTAACTTGCTATTTTTCGTTTTTGCCGCTGCCTGAGCAATTTGTGTCAAAATCCACCTTGCTTCCTTAGGTCCTCTCTTTGTGATCCTACCGTTGTGGTATTTATCTGCGGATTGGTACACATTAGGAACAAGACCAAGCCAGGACGCAAGTTTATCTCCTGAAGAAAAATCGTTAAAATCCCCAATTTCAGCAATTAGAGTTGCTGCTCCAAGTTTCCCTATACCTGGAACAGACATTAAAATTTCCATTTCGTGCTTATGATTATTATAAGCATAATTGAATATTTCGTTTTCTAAAACTTCTATTTCATCGTCTAGACTCTTTATGAGTTTCAGACAGATCTGAAGCCTGAATGCAGCACTTTGAGAAATTTCGTTATTAAGAACTTCTCGTATCTGATCACTTTTTTTACGAACATTTGGGGAAAGACTTGCTATAATCTGGTCAACGCTCTTACCTGAAGAGATTCCCGATAAGATCATTATACCATTCTTGCCAAATATATCTGTCAGCACATTCTTAAGATTAAACATTTCAGGCGCGAGTATAGCATGTGCTTTGTTTTTTATATCGGTTCTTTTTTGTACAAGGCTATGACGAAGCCTAATGCATGACCTGAATGCTCTATGATCTATTGGGAAAATTCTTGATGGCTGAATCATATTATTCAATGCAAGTTGCGCAATGAATTCTGAATCTAGCTTATCTGTTTTTTTGTGTGTAAAAGCCTTCATATCTCGCGCATTTCCAACTATTACAGGTAGATAATTTATCAATGAATCATGAATCGGAACCCAGAAATCACTGGTTGATTCGCATGCAACAACATTACATTTTTCTGATATTACCCATTTTTTAAAGGTCAAAATGTCATCATCGGTTCTATTAAAACGTTTTTGCTGTTTTTCACCGGATCTGCAGAGGATTGTAGCAATGAAAAAGAGTTTGTGAATGTCTAAACCACAAGCTTTGTTTATAACTTCAATCAAATTAGATCACCCAATTTATTTGGGCAGTGGAATTGCCTCAAAGGCCAATTTGGCATCCGTGATCAAAGTCACATGTGAGCCTTCGATGGCAATTCACTGATTAGTTTTATGACGGTTTTAAAAAACCAAAATAAGTACAACCTTACTGCCCAAGATAATGATGGGATCTATTGTCAAAAAAGGTTGAGTAGAGTACTTTCATTTATTTGTGCCTGTTATTCAAAGAATTTCATGTGCGTTTTATGCAAAAATACAGCAAGCAAGATAACCACACCGTAAATAGTTTCAAATCCAGGTGTTTTCATACTTCCTTTCTTAGAAGTTTTTGGGCTTTGCGTCTGCTCTACAGTTTTTTCTCCTATAAAATCTCCCAAGGCCTGAGGAGAGCCTCCTACAGGCACTGTGGCTGTAACAGAGTCGGTTGAGGTATCAATTACAGATACAGTGTTGCTGACAGAGTTCACCACATATACTTTTGTCCCTGCAGGATTGACTGCAACTCCGTAAGGATAGCTTCCTACAGGCACAGTGGCTGTAACAGAATTGGTTGAGGTGTCGATTACAGAGACAGTATTGTTGCCATCATTTGACACATATTCCTTTGACACATATACCTTTCTTCCATCTGGAGTGATCGCAATTCCGTAAAGATAGCTTCCTACATTTACAGTAGCTGTAACTTTATTGGTTGCAGTGTCAATTACAGAAACAGTGCCGTTTCCAGTCGCCATGTCATTGCTCTCCACATATACCTTTGTTCCCATCCGGTTGACTACAACTCCATAAGGAGAGCTACTTACATTCACAGTAGCTGAAACAGTATTGCTTGCTGCGTCAATTACAGAAACATTGTTGCTGTTTATATTCGTCACATATACCTTTGTTCCTGCCGAGTTGACTGCAACTCCGAAGGGAGAGCTCCCTACAGGCACAGTGGCTTTGACGGTGTTTGTTGCTGTGTCAATTACAGAAACATTGTTGCTGTTTATATTCGTCACATATACCTTTGTTCCTGCCGAGTTGACTGCAACTCCATAAGGAGAGCTCCCTACAGGCACAGTAGCTGAAACAGTGTTTGTAGCTGTATCAATTACAGATACGCTATCACTGCCAGAGTTTGTTACATATGCCTTTGTTCCCGCAGAATTGACTGCGACCCCCCAAGGTGAGGAACCGACATCCACCGTGGCTATAACAGTGTTTGTAGTTGTGTCAATTACGGAGACATTGTTGTCCCAAGAGTTCGTAATATACGCATATGGTCCCATGGATGAAGCATTCTTAACATCTATTTCGTTTGTCTTTGAATCTGTACCGTTCGCATTGCTTACTGTCAAGTTAACTTTATAGGTTCCTGCTTTGGAGTAAACATGCGTTGGATTCTGATGTGTTGAATTAGCTCCATCTCCAAAATTCCATTCCCATACAGTAGGTGTACCTTTGGTTTTGTCAGTAAAGGTGACATTCAGAGGCGCCTTTCCAAAGAGAGGGGATACAGAGAAAGCAGCAACGGGCGGAAGTTTGTCAGGGAAATGGCAGATGAAATCATTTTCAGAGGAAGCATCAAATGGGAGTTTTGAACTAAGATTATACATGTAGAGATAAGGGATTCCATTGCGATAATTCATCCAGGCTATCCTATCATCATAGATGGCAGGACTATCTGCTGATACACTGAAAACGAGTGGAGTTTCGATGGAAGTGGAAAGGTTGTACATGTAGAGACAGGAGGGACCACGAGAATCAATCCATACTATCCGGTCTCCGTAAATAACAGGGGGGTTTGCGGATCCGCTGTTGGTTATTTGAGTTTTATTGGAGGTGGAAATATTGTACATATATATATCGAAGCTTCCATTGTAAATATCCCAGTGCTCCCACACTATTCTGTCTCCGTATATAGCAGGGTTAATTTCAGATCCATCTGTGGTGATTTTAGTTTCCATATGAGTGGAGATATTGTACATATAGAGGTTGAGATCTAAGTTTCCATTGCGATTATCCACCCAAACTATCCTGTCACCAGAGATAGCAGGATTCCCTTGAGTTGAGTTACTAGTGGTTATCTGGGTTTCAGTGGAAGTGAAGATATTATACATATAGACATTGGAGCCATTTCCATTACGACTATCTGCCCACACTATCCTATCACCAGAGATTGAAGGGTTACCTTTAGTTGAGTTATTGGTAGTTATCTGGGTTTTAGCGGAAGTGGAGATATTATACATGTAGATATCGGAGTTTCCATTGCGATTATCCGCCCACACTATCCTATCACCATAGATTACAGGATTGGTTGCTGATCTGTGGTTAGTGACCTGAGTTTCGTTGTGAGTGGAGAGATCGTACATGTAGATATCGGAGTTTCCATTGCGATTATCTGTCCACACTATCCTATCACCATAGATAGCAGCAACCGATCCTGTGGTAATATCTACTGATTCTTCATTGGCAGAATTCTCCTCTGATACTCCGGTAATAGAATTCTCCTTTGATGCTATAGTATTATCCACTAATCGGTTGGTGATCATCGAAGTTTCAGTTATTGTGGGCGAAGCGCTTTGTGCAGAAGCCATCGATGCTGAAGATGAAATGAGAATTAAAAATAAAATAAGGGTTGTTGATGATAACGCTATTGAATACAATCTTTTCCTCATTTTCATTTATTCTTACACCCCTATAAAATTTCTATTATGTTAATACTGAATGTACTATAATATCCTTTATATCTATTGTTTTCAAAACTGAATAATACTTAAGATCTAACATACAGGACTGAATAAAAACAGGAAGTAAACCCAACAAAAAGGATAAAAAGCAAAGAAATGTAAGAACAGGCAAAAAATAAAAATATATTTATCAGTGTGCGAGGGTTGCCCAGCCCGGGCTTGAGATAAGGGCAGGGATAAACAGACCTGCCCCCAAACAGCTGTGCAGACCCGATCGAAAGATCTGCATGAGCATTAATAAAAGTTGAAACTGCACAAATTTAATGTTAATGTAGGCATTCGGTCTTCAGCTCTTATGGCATTCACATATCGATTTTGTGTTACAAGAAAAGCTATTTGCATTTTCAAAATTGAGCGTTCATATCTACGGGTAGATCTGGTAAAAACAAGATATAACCATAAGCGTACATACTGACATCTATGCTCGTATACACTCGAAACAAGCTTAGGAGCCACCCGGTAGATTGAACTCTTTTAGTTTTTGGAACCAAAGGGTGGTTCGTTTGGCTATGGATGCCTTCTTAGACATACCCTCCCTGAGGACTTTAAATCAACCATGGTAGCTAAGGTAGGTAATTCGGAATCAGTCTTCCATGAAACTTCTGATGAATTGTTTGAAGAAGTCTCATGCTTCTTGACACCTAAAACAGATGGTAAACTAGAATTTATTATAAATTGATCTAAGGAGGAATGACCAGTTTCTGCAGGCATGACAACTATAACAGCACTTGTTTCTGTGCCAACTACATATATAGCGTTGTCTCCATAACTTGTCATATATGCTTTTGACTCCTCCGGGTGACTGACTGTAACTCTATAAGGATTATTTACTAAACTCCCAATTGACCAATAGGAATAGACTTGACATAACTTGTTTCATCCCTCAGTCATCCCTCCTCGTTTTAGAAGATCTTATTGAAAAAATCAGTATTCAAGCAGAAAACGTTTTTTACTAAGGTTAAAAAACTAATTCAAAACATTTATTTTTGCTAACTGTTATAATATAAACTGTATAATATCATTCAAAAGAAAATCGTGATTTAAGATAGTGGAACTTATCCCCCTTAATGTGAAAATTCGTAAAAAAGAGTAAAAGTTAAAAATAAACGGGAATAACTGAGTACACGACAAAAAATCACAAAAACACTAGCTGAGAAAGCACAGGATTGACAGTGTATCCCTTAAAAATCTGACAACCATTTCCACGTGCTTGCTCTTTCCATGCATTCCAACCTCATGATTTAGAGGAATAACAATGATCACAGGTGAACTGAAAAACAAAATCGACCGCATATGGGACACTTTCTGGTCCGGCGGCATAGCAAACCCCCTTGAGGTTATCGAACAAATTACCTACCTGCTATTTTTACGGAGGCTGGACGACCTCCAGACGCTTGAAGAAAACAAATCAGTCCGCCTTAAACGCCCTATGGAACGCCATATTTTTCCTGAAGGCCAGGACGATAAGGGCCGATCTTACGAAGACCTGCGCTGGTCCCATTTCAAAAATTTTACTCCGGCAGAGATGTTTACAATAGTCAGCGAACATGTCTTCCCCTTCCTGCGGACCCTGGGCGGAGACGACTCAACCTATGCCAAACACATGGAAGGCGCCCGCTTCACCATTCCCACTCCTGCCCTGCTTTCAAGAGTGGTGGACCTTCTTGACGACGTGCCGATGGAAGACCGCGATACCAAAGGAGACCTATACGAGTATATGCTCGGCAAGATAGCATCTGCTGGCCAGAACGGACAGTTCCGGACCCCGCGCCATATTATCCGCCTGATGGTTGAGCTTACTTCGCCGCAGGCGACAGACATCATATGCGACCCTGCATGCGGGACAGCCGGATTTTTGATGTGTGCGGGCGAATACCTGCGTGAACACTACCCGAATATCCTGCACGACGAAAAGCTGAAACAGCACTTCCACCAGGATATGTTCCACGGCTTCGATTTCGACAACACCATGCTCCGCATAGGCAGCATGAATATGCTCCTGCACGGCGTGGAAAACCCGGATATTCGCTACCGCGACTCTCTTGCCCAGGACTATTCCAGCGACGAGGAAGCCTATACTCTTGTCCTTGCAAATCCTCCTTTTGCCGGCTCGCTGGACTATGAGAGCACTTCTAAGGAACTCCTGAAAGTAGTGAAGACCAAAAAGACCGAACTGCTTTTCGTTGCCCTTTTCATGCGCCTTTTAAAGCCAGGCGGACGGGCGGCTGTTATCGTTCCTGACGGCGTGCTTTTCGGCTCAAGCAAAGCCCATAAGGAGCTTCGCCGCATGCTTGTCGAGGAGCAGAAGCTTGACGCGGTTGTTTCACTTCCGGGCGGCGTTTTCAAGCCATATGCCGGCGTTTCTACTGCTATCCTCCTTTTCACGAAAACAAATTCAGGAGGCACAGACAATGTCTGGTTCTACGATATGCAGGCCGACGGCTGGAGCCTTGACGATAAACGGAGCCCGCTTTTGAGCGAGGATAAACTGGGCCCTGTCCCTTCAACCGGGCTTAACGAAGACGAGCACGCCAAAAATAACCTTCCTGATGTCCTTGCCCGCTGGCAGGAGCGCAATAAGAGTGAACTCAAACGAGCCAGGACCGAACAGAGCTTCTGCGTGCCAAAAGAGGATATTGAAGCCCAGGGGTACGACCTTTCCCTCAACCGCTACAAGGAAGTTGTGTATGAAGAAGTGGAATACAGAGCCCCGAAAGAGATACTTGAAAGCCTCGCAAAGCTGGAAGTGGAGATTCAGCAGGGGATGAAAGAACTGGAAGGGATGTTAGGATGACTGTAGATCTAGTTTCTTTAGGAGAGATCTGCAAAGAAATCTATCGATATCCAACTTACTATGGCATAGAATACTTGAATAATGGAGTTCCGGAAGTGAGAGGGGAACTGATTACTGAGGATGGAACCATTGATTTGGATAGACAGAAATGGAGATTCATTTCGGAAACTACATCATCAAAATTTCCCCGGACAAATCTAGAAGAAGGAGACTTGATTATGTCCGTTCGTGGAACAATAGGCAAGGTTGGTATAGTACCTCATGAGCTTCACGGTGGCAATATCACGGCCAATCTCATCCGAATATCTCCAAATAAACAAAGAGTGTATGAGCGTTATCTCTGGATGTATATGCGCTCTCCTGAATTTCTTAATTCCTTGGATAATGAATCATCCTCAACAACGATCAAAACTATTAAGGCTCCGAATTTGAAAGCTCTCCTAATTCCTCTTCCCTCATTAGAGAAACAAAAGAGAATTGCAGATATTCTGGACCGTGCGGAGGCTCTACGAGCGAAACGTAGAGCTGCCCTTGCTCAGCTTGATGAAATCACGGAAGCTATTTTTATAGAGATGTTCGGTGACCCTGTAACTAATCCTAAAGAATGGAAAAAAGTTGGTATGCCCGAGGTAGTTGTTGGGAAATATGGAATAAAAGCTGGTCCATTCGGTTCTTCACTCAAAAAAGAAGAGTACACTACAAGTGGTTACCGTATTTACGGCCAAGAACAGGTTATAGCTGGTCGGTTTGACATTGGTGACTATTACATTAGCGAAAGAAAGTATCAACAATTGAAGGCATGTGCTGTGAATGAGGGAGACTTATTGGTCAGTCTTGTCGGTTCTTTTGGTAAGGTGCTTGTGGTCCCACCTGGAATTGAACCGGGTATTATCAATCCTAGACTTCTCAAAATCACACCAAACAAGAACTTGCTTACTTCAGACTTTCTTACAGCGCTACTTTCACTCCCAGCCATTCAAGCAGAATTTGAACGTATGGCTCATGGCGGGACAATGGGAATTCTTAATGCAGGTTTACTAAAACAGTTGCAGGTAATTCTTCCACCTCTCGACCTCCAGCGTGAATTCTCCCACCATGTTAAAGCCATCGAAAATTATAAATCAGCATATGAAGCCTCGCTGGCAGAACTGGATGAGCTTTTTTTCTCTCTTCAGTACCGGGCTTTCAGGGGTGAACTGTAAGATGAGTGCTGTTCCGCCATTCTCTGAAGGTCAAATTGAAGCACTTGCACGATTGCTTGGGGAATGCGGAACTGGTGACGATATTTCTCGATTTTTTATCAGTAAGGGATTGGTGGATAATTCCGGTGAGTCCACAAAATGGAAACGGCTTTACTGGGTATTCCTGAAATATCAAAAACAACATCAGTGCGCGAATTTGATAGTTGACTTTATTCAATCTTTTCTAACCCCCGCTCGTTTCGTAGGGCGCAATGATGAGTTCGAAACGAATCGCCAGCATCTAAACACTATACTTTCGTTCTCAGGTTTGGAATACGGGAAGGATGGAAAATTCAGGCAGTGTAAGATCGCAAAAACTCTTGATGAAGCTGAAAAAAGGGCACGGACTATCCGGGCAAAGTTTAAAGGAAGACAAATACATCCAGAAGTCTTGAAGTATTGCCGTCCTGAGCTTTTGCAGGATAATTATTTTCATGCAGTGTTTGAAGCTTCTAAAGGTCTGGCTCAACGGATAAGAGATCTTTCTGGGGTACAGGCAGATGGTGCTGCTCTTATCGATAAGGTTTTTTCAATAGAAAAGCCAATCCTGGCGATTAATTCATTGCGAACTGAGACCGAAAGATCTGAACACAAAGGTTTTGCTCTACTTTTAAAAGGTTGTTTTGCAGCTGTTCGTAATCCATTAGCTCACGAACCAAAAATACTCTGGCAGGGTGAAGATGATGCTGCTGATTATCTTTCTCTTATCTCACTCTTGCATAGGAAACTGGATGAGTCTACCGTGACAGGACTAAAAGGAGACTGATTTTTATGAAAGCTACTGAAGCCAAATTGCTTGATTTTCTCAGAAAATCCCCTCAATTTGTGATTCCCATCTATCAGCGCACATACTCATGGACTGAAAAAGAGTGTCTGCAGCTGTGGGACGATATTCTACGCACAGGAAGTAACGATGAAATCTCAGCTCACTTCGTCGGCTCTATTGTCTACATCGAAAAAGGGATCTATCAGGTATCCAGCCAGTCTCCTCTGCTCGTAATCGACGGACAGCAGCGTCTGACCACAGTAACCCTGCTGATAGCTGCCCTTTCCAGAGCGCTTGACCAATTCGATGAAGAAAAACGTGAGCCTTTGGATGGATTTTCTCCGCGCAAACTGCGCAATTATTATCTGCTCAACCCGGAAGAAGAAGGAGAAAGGCACTACAAGCTTATCCTGTCACAGACAGATAAAGAATCACTCACCTCTATTGTCTCCAACAGAGAGCAGCCAAAAGAGTTTTCTCTGCGGGTAACGGAAAATTTCAAACTTTTTGAGTCATGGATTGCCGGATGTAAAGATAATTTAACTCCCCTTTGTAAAGGGCTTGCCAAACTTATAGTAGTTGATATTGCGCTAAACCGCGATCAAGACAACCCACAGCTCATTTTCGAAAGCATGAACTCTACCGGCAAAGAGCTTAGTCAGGCCGACCTGATCCGCAACTATATCCTGATGGGGCTGGAACCACAGCTACAGACAAGGCTTTATGAACAGTTCTGGCGGCCAATGGAAGTGGATTTCGGACAGGAAGCCTACAGTGAGCAGTTCGACGGTTTCATGCGCCATTATTTGACTGTTAAGACAGGAGAGATTCCGAGAATCGGGGAAGTCTATGAGGCGTTTAAAGTTCATGCGAATTCTACAAAGACGGCACAGGCGGGAGTAGAAGCGCTTGTAGTCAACATCCGGATCTTTTCCCGCTACTTCTGCGCTATGGCGCTCGGAAAAGAGACAGATCCTGATTTGAAACTTTCTTTCCACGACTTACGCGAGCTTAGAGTAGATGTAGCTTATCCATTCTTACTCGAACTTTATCACGACTATTCAACCGGAATGCTGTCAAGGGAAGATTTTGTTGCAGCAGTTCGGCTGATCGAATCCTATGTGTTCCGACGCGCTATTTGCTCTATCCCAACAAATTCATTGAACAAGACCTTTGCGACCTTTGCCAGATCCCTCAAAAAGGATCGTTATCTCGAAAGCATCCAGGCGAACCTTCTTCTCTTACCATCTTATCGTCGCTTTCCCAGCAATGAAGAATTTAGGCGCGAATTGCAAACCCGTGACCTCTACAACTTCCGAAGCCGCAGTTACTTGCTCAGACGCTTGGAAAATTATGGACGTAAAGAACGTGTCCAGGTAGACGAATACACTATAGAGCATATCATGCCGCAGAATGAGAATCTCTCCCTGACCTGGATAGCAGAACTGGGTTCGGATTGGAAAATGATTCATGAGACATGGCTTCATACTCTTGGCAACCTTACACTTACTGGATATAATTCTGAGTATAGTTCTCGGTCTTTCAAAGAAAAACGTGATATGGTAGGCGGCTTCAAAGAAAGCCCTCTAAAACTCAATAAAGGAATTGGTCAGCTGGACCAATGGAATGAAGAAGCTATTAAGGAAAGGGCTGGCAGGCTGGCAGATATTGCTCTTGAGGTTTGGACAGCTCCAAATATTAAAAATGACCTTCTGGAAGTTTACAAGTTCAAAGATGTAAAATCGGGCTACACAATCGAAGATCATCCATATATCCATACCGGTTCAATGCATGAACTTTTTGAAGCCTTCAGGAAAGAAGTGCTTGCTCTTGATCCCTGTGTAACCGAGGAATTTCTCAAGCTTTACGTTGCCTACAAGGCTGAGACCAACTTTGTGGATGTAGTCCCACAAACTAAACGGCTACGCCTGTCTCTTAATATGTCTTTTTCTGATATCACCGATCCAAAAGGGCTCTGCAAAGATGTTTCCAACATAGGGCGTTGGGGTAATGGTGACGTAGAAATTGGCTTGGCATCATTGGATGAGCTTCCCTATGTAATGGGTCTGGTAAGACAATCTTTCGAACGGCAAATGGGTAACGGAGGATATTAATGACCAATTTTGCCTTTCTCGAAGCCGAATGGCCTTCTTTGTATGAGGCAGCCGAAAAAGCCTCAAATGCGGTTTATCCTGACCCTCGCACTGCCTGTTTTTACGCTCGCAGGGCTCTGGAACTGGCTGTGCAGTGGATATACAAGTACGATTATTCACTGCTCCTGCCGTATCAGGAAAATTTGAGTGCTCTCATTCATGAGCCTACATTCAAAAAAGTTGCGGGAGAGGCAATCTTCAACAAAGCACGGGTCATTATCCAGCTTGGAAACGAGGCTGTGCACAGCAACAGTTCCATTCAGGCATATGATTCAGTGACAGCCGTGAGTGAACTTTTCCACATTACCTACTGGCTGGCACGCACCTATGCGCGAAAAGAAAAGCCTGAACCCGGGCTGAGCTTTAACCCTGATGACCTGCCAAAAACAACAGTCCCGAAGCAGACCATAGAGCAGCTTCAAAACCTGGAATCCAGCCTCCGGGAAAAAGACGAAAAACTCTCTCTACTTCTGGCCGACAAATCCGCAATGGACGAAGAACTCAAACGCCTGCGTGCCGAAGTTGCAAAGGCAAAAGAAGCTTCAGCCCTACAGCCGGACACACACGACTATTCCGAAGCTGAGACCCGAAAAAGCCTGATTGACCTCCTGCTTAAAGAAGCCGGCTGGGCCCTTGACAAAGCTCAGGACAGGGAATTTGAAGTATCAGGCATGCCAAACGAAAGCGGGGTCGGTTTTGTAGACTATGTGCTCTGGGGAGACGACGGAAAGCCCCTTGCCCTCGTTGAAGCAAAGCGCACTACCAGAGACCCGCAGGTCGGCCAGCAGCAGGCAAAACTCTACGCCGACTGCCTGGAAAAACAATTTGGGCAGAGGCCGGTGATTTTCTACTCAAACGGATACGAAAACTGGATCTGGGACGATTCCATGTATCCTCCAAGGCAGGTGCAGGGTTTCTACAAAAAATCCGAACTTGAACTCCTTATCCAGCGGCGCAGCAGCCGCAGGTCTCTTTCCGAAGCCAAAATTAACTCAAAAATTGCAGACCGCTACTATCAGACTCGTGCCATCCGCCGCATCGGAGAATCCTTTGAACAGGACAATGACCGGAAAGCTCTGGTAGTAATGGCAACAGGCGCTGGCAAGACCCGTACAGTCATTGCACTCTGCGACCTTCTCATGCGCTGCAACTGGGTCAAACGAGTGCTTTTCCTGGCCGACAGGGTAGCTCTGGTTAACCAGGCCGTAAATGCCTTCAAGCGGCACCTCCATGATTCCGCTCCTGTGAACCTTGTAACGGAAAAAGACACAGACGGAAGAGTGTTCGTTTCAACCTACCCGACAATGATGAAGCAGATAGAAGAAATGAACAACGGACAGCGCCGCTTTGGATCCGGGCATTTCGACCTTGTAATTATTGATGAGGCGCACCGTTCGGTTTTCAAGAAGTACAGAGCGATTTTCGACTACTTTGACTCTTTCCTTGTTGGCCTTACAGCAACACCCAAAAATGAAATTGAAAGAAATACCTACAGCCTCTTTGACCTTGAACCCGGTGTTCCCACCGATGCCTACCAGCTCGAAGAAGCTGTAAAAGACGGTTTCCTTGTCCCTCCAAAAGCGGTTTCAGTGCCACTGAAGTTCCAGCGCCAGGGGATCAATTACGACGACCTATCCGATGAGGATAAAGAGCAGTGGGAATCTCTGGATTGGGGGGACGAAGACGGAGAAATCCCTGACAGGGTAGAGGCCGAAGCCGTCAATAAATGGCTGTTTAATAAAGACACCGTAGATAAGGTGCTGGCACACCTGATGACACGAGGTTTAAAAGTCGCTGGCGATGACCGCCTGGGCAAGACCATTCTCTTTGCCAAAAACCAGGCTCATGCTGAGTATATTGCCGAGCGGTTCAATGCCAATTATCCGCATTTCAAGGGCGAGTTTGCCCGTGTTATAACATTTAAGACCGAATACGCCCAGAGCCTGATAGACAATTTCTCGGTCAAAGAAAAAACCCCGCATATAGCCATCTCAGTGGACATGCTTGACACAGGGATCGATGTACCGGAGGTCGTGAATCTGGTGTTCTTCAAACTGGTGCGTTCCAGGACAAAGTTCTGGCAGATGATAGGGCGTGGTACCCGTCTGTGTCCTGACCTTTTCGAACCTGGAAAAGACAAACAGTTCTTTTATCTTTTTGATTATTGCCAGAACCTGGAATTTTTCAGCCAGAACCCGGAAACCACTGACGGTTCACTGGGAGATTCGCTTGGTACACGCCTGTTCAAGTCACGTCTTGAATTACTCTCAGAGCTTGACCGAAAACTTGAATCTGGCATCGATTGTGAAGCCGGTGCCGAGACCTCTGCAATATATGGTGAACCGAAAACTGAAGCTGAAGTCCGCTTCTCGATTGCCGAAACGTTACACAGTGAAATTGCTTCTATGAATCTGGATAACTTCGTAGTGCGTCCCAGGAGGAGACTGGTCGAGAAATACTCAAAACCCGAAGCCTGGATAAAATTATCCAGCGAAGACTTCTCCGAACTTTCCCATGAGGTAGCAGGTCTTCCCTCAGAATTGCAACCGGAAGCAGAGGAAGCAAAACGTTTTGATCTCCTGGTCCTGAACCTGCAACTGGCTTTACTGCGCGCCGAGCCAGCCTTTGAGCGCCTGAGCAATCAGGTGAGATATATTGCAGGTCTGCTTGAAGAAAAATCAGCCATTCCAATGGTACGTGAACAGATGAGTCTAATTCTTGATGTGCAGACCGATGAATGGTGGGAGAATGTGACAACTCCCATGCTGGAATCGCTTAGACGGCGCCTCCGGGATCTGGTAAAACTAATAGAAAAACACCACAGAAAGCCGATTTACACTGACTTCGAAGATGAAATGGGCAGAGAAACCGATGTGGAATTACCCGGTTTTGCCGAAGCCGGAGATTTTGAAAAGTTTCGCGCCAAGACCCGTGCTTTCCTCCTGGAACATCAGGACAATACCGTAATCCATAAGCTTCGGATGAATATTCCATTGGCTGCACCTGATCTTGATGAACTGGAGCGGATACTCTCTGAAAGCGGGCTGGGAGGACCGGAAGAAATTGCCCTTGCCAAAGAGGTGTCACATGGACTCGGTCTCTTCGTGCGTTCACTTATAGGTCTTGATAGGGAAGCTGCAAAACAGTCACTGGCCACATTCCTGACAGGTAAGACCCTGACTGCAAACCAGATAGAGTTCATAAACCTGATAATTAATCATCTTACAGAACACGGAGCAATGGACGCTGCATTACTTTATGAGTCACCATTTACTGACCTTACGCCACAGGGCCCAGATGGGCTTTTCACCTCAACTCAGATTGATGAATTGATAGCTACATTGGAACAGGTCACGGCAACAGCATTAGTGCCCCCATGTTCGCAACAAATTACTGCGTGAAAATCTTTTTAGCCGCGCTGGATAAGTAAGACTTTCAAGCAATGTCAGGGAATTGATTTAACATCCATTTTGAACTGACTAAAGTTAAACATAGGGCGAATAATTAAAATTATTTAAAAAGAGTCTTCGGAGTGAGTCGACCAAATTTTGTAAATAGCCGACTGCGTTTACTGCCGATTCAATTTAGTAGTTGATTTTTAGTAGCTGCCGATTCAATTTAGTAGTTGATTTTTAGTAAATTGATTATTACTCTATTAAGCCAGGAAGTGAGATTTTTAACAGGCTCCTTAAGGCTTCACAGTGTCAACCAAATCCAGAATTCTCAGAGCAAGATGTGCACCGTTTGCTCCATTATCGATCCCTACGCTTCCTACAGGCACTCCTGGGGGCATCTGAGCAATAGAGAGCAGGGCATCGAGTCCACCAAGCTTCGCGCTCACTGGGACTCCTACTACAGGTCGTTTTGTTCTGGAAGCTACAACCCCAGGAAGGGCTGCGGATAAACCTGCAATTGTAATAAAGACCTTTGCATCAGTACTTGAGATGTAGCTTTCAAGTTCGTCAGGGTTCCTGTGAGCAGAGATAACCATTACTTCGTAAGTGTATTTGCTCTTTTCAAGCACGGATATCGCACGGTTGGCGATAGGCCTATCGGATTCGGAACCCATAATTACTGAGATATCAACCATTTTTAGCTTCTCCTGAGCAGTCAGGGCAGACTTCCTTTGCCGCTCAACTCGTTTTGACGTTCAATACTCATCCTGATAAGAATCTCAAATATAGCCTTTATAGACCCAAGATCAAGGTTGAGCTCGGTTGCGGCATTTAAAGCTCTGCTAATTACAACCTCATTTTGCTTCTGGTCATTTATCGAAGTTCCATTTATTCTTTTTGATTCAAGTACTCTTTCAGCCAGATTTACTCTTATATCAATTAGAGCAAGAATTTCCCTATCAATTTCTTCGATTTCTCTGCGGACATCTTCAAGTTCGCTCAAGTGAACCCCTCGTTTTATATGAAGAAGCGTAAAACCCCTGTATCTTTAGCTCAGGGGATATAAGCGTCAACTTCTCCCTATTCTTTTCAGTATTCTTTAACTTCATATAGACCCATCGGATAATTTAATATTAGATTAAGGTATGCGAAAACCAGGCAACCTTATTCCAGGAGTCTACCATCAGGCTCAGCAGGTCGTAGAAAAACCTTCGACTCTAGCTTGTAACTACGTAAAGCCGAAACAAGCGAAAGAGTGAGACTCAGTACGGACGGTTCAGCCGGAATTAAAGCCTTTGGAGATGCCGATGGTCATCTATGAATTAGGAAGCCGCCAAGTCTTTAGCTTAGTGGCAGTTCACAAAGACATTGCGTCTCTGTTATTTATAGAGGTTTCTATAACCCTGCCTTCGATCCCACAGCTTTCCCAGGCCGACCTGAGCTCTTCGATCTGGTTTTCTTTGACAAGCGCAACATACGCTGGGCCCGAACCGGATAGACTTACCCCTTTTACTCCACATTCCAGGGCTCGAAGAATGCACTCAGTATCAAAGCCAAGAGCGCTGCAGTAGAGGAAACCGTTTAAGGTCATTGCTTTTTCATATTCTCCTGCGAGTGCAAGTTCATATGCCATATCCACATATGGGGCAATGAGTTTTGAACGTTTAACATTTGTTTGCGAACTGAACACTTTTCTGTTCGGCGCAAAAATAAGGACTTTTGAATTGTATTCTTCTCTTTTAATCAGTTTCAATTCCCGGTTATCAGTGACCACAACTCCGCCGAAAAAAGAAGCACAGGCATCATCAAAAGACCCTGTTATGGTTACTTTTGCTTCTCTTGCAGCTCTTACCCCAAGTTTTACAGCATCAAGAGGAGGCATTGATTCTCCAATAGCATTTAAGGTTGCCAGTACAGTTGCATTGGCAGCTGCACTGCTGCTCTTAAGTCCGCCTGCAAGAGGAATATTGCTGCTTGTTTTTACCTTGCCCCCAAGTTTAATCTCAAAGTGTTCAAGCACAAGTTCAACACACCTTTCAATAAGAAAAGTGTCTGCTTCAGGCATTCCTTCAATCGATCCGTGGATTTTTCTCTCGCAGTCCGAGAGTTCCACCTCTGAATATGTTTTTAAGCCAGTTCCAAATGCCGCACCTTTCCAGGTTGCAAATGCTGCGATAATGGTTCCTGCTCCCGACGCGCAGGCGTGCCCTTCAAGTATCATCATGCTCAGAATGCGTTGTTCTTTAATATTTATTACTGCGTTCCTTCACAGGGTCCAGGTCTCCTGAAACGCAGAACTCTGCAACATATTCATAAAAAAAGCGGACATCCACAAATATAAATAGTAAAGTTGAATCACGTATATAAAAAAAGACTTCAAAGTATTATCAGAAAGCGCTATTTGAATCAGGAATAAACATTTCTAATTTCAGATCTAGCAGATTTAATCAAAAACGGGGAATCATTATCGAGACCAGAAAAGTACAGCAGACAGGTGGATCTACTTATATTATTTCCCTTCCTAAACAATGGGCTGAAAAAGTGGGGATCAAAACAGGCACGAGGGTTTCCATTCAAGCCCAACCTGACGGAAAACTACTGATAAATCCCGCTCTTGAAGGGCGGTCAATCAAAACGAAAAGAATTGATGTTACAGGTTGTGGAGCAAAAGCACTTGAACGAGACATTATTGCTGCATATCTCCATGGATATGACAGGATCGAACTTTTCTCGGAAAGGATACTCGTCGAACAGAAGCAAACAATTAGGAAGGTATGCTACAAGCTCATAGGTCCTGAAATTACTGAGGAAAGCTCGAACTGTGTGGTTATCCAGGACCTCCTTAACCCGAATGAACTTCCTATCAAAAAAGGTGTACAGAGGATGTTTCTTATTGCGGTGTCCATGCAAAAGGATGCGGTAAGAGCCTTTAAAACTATTGATCACGACCTTGCACTTGACGTAAGTCAGAGAGATGACGAGGTTGACAGGTTATATCTCCTGATCTCCAAGCAGTTTCGCTCGATTCTCTGTGAAGGCGGAATGACGGGCACCACAGAAACAAGTGTAGGGGAATACCACGAGTACAGAATGGCGGCAAGCCCTCTAGAAAGGATAGCTGACCACGCACAGAAAATAGCAAATGCCACCTCAAAGCTGCAAGAGCCTGTTAATGATAAGGTGATGGAAGAGATCGATAAACTCAATGCTGCTTATATGGAACTGGTAAAACAGTCAGTTGAGGCCCTATTTGAGGCGAATACTTCTCTTGCAAATCAGGTAATAGATAATGTTGACAACATGCGCGCATGGGTAGAAGAACTGCATGAATCTGTTCTGAAATTGAAATCCAATGAGATTATGATTTCACTCGGGACAGTCGTAGACAGTTTATCCAGAATAGGAGACCTTAGCTCCAATATAGCCGAAATTGCTATAAACATGGCAATTCGGGACAGATGAGCAAATCTGGGGCAGATGAGCAAAATTCTATCGAAGAAACCAGAGGCTCTCTCCAATCTGAAAAGGTAAATAATAGATATTTCCATGTAAAATATCTATGCGTTTCCAGGTAAAAACTCTCAAAAGTAATAAAAAAGTTAAATATATAACTAAGGTCTTAAATCGAGATAATAGGTTTAGCTTTTAATGCTCTTAGTTGCTCAAAAAATATATTTAAATTTATAAAAATCTTCTAGAGTTCCCAAAAGATATCTTGAAATATCTGGAGGAAAATTGAGCTGTAAAAATTATAAAAAGAATTAAGTGAGAAGGATACCAGAAGATATTCTCATAAAAACGATTTATATTTTTAAGATTGAATGAATAAAAATAGGAAAAAATATAAAGGAAAGTGCAGAAATCAGTGCACATATAAAAATTTAATACTAATGACAAGAGTTCTGGAGAGCTTAAAGTCTTCTGGATAAAAAGCTTTTTATTTCTGGATAAAAAGCTTTTTTATTAATGTGGTGAGGGAATCAGGCGATAGAAAGCAATTTATTTATATTCTGGTGTTATTTCCACGGAGGCACTTTCTATTCTACCATAGAAAGGACCTTAAATTTCCTATTTATCTCAGATATACTGGAAAGGAAAAAACATCTACAATTTCCCCCAATCCCCTCAGTACGATAAATAGAAGTTACTTAAGTGCATGGATCAATAGATTAAAAATTTAAGTACAACCCGTAAAGGAAAGCAATCCGAGAAATCCTTAGGTACTATGCTTTTCCCAAAGGAGGGAAGCTATGAATATGATAAAACGATTTAAGGTAAGCTTTTCAAAAATTTTCAACAAGCTCTTTAAGAAGAAAGGAGCATGCATAGGAATCTACGGTCCCCCCAATGCCGGTAAAACGACCCTTAGCAACCGGATACTCAAGGATTGGGTCGGAGCTGAAGAAACAATGGGTTCTGTTTCTCATATCGCTCATGAAACCCGGCATGCCAAGAGAAGGAACGCAATAAATATTGAGACCAACGGACACACAATTAGCCTCGATATTGTAGACACGCCCGGACTTGCCACAAAAATCGATTTCCATGACTTCATGGAGCAGGGAATGAGTGATTCCGAATCCAAGAAACGATCCAAAGAAGCAACAGAAGGCGTAATCGAAGCTGTCAAATGGCTGGATGACCTTGATGGTGTCATACTTGTTATGGATTCCACCGAAAATCCCTATACCCAGGTCAACGTAACAGTAATAGGGAATATGGAAGCCAGAAACCTTCCGCTTCTGATAGTAGCAAACAAGGTAGACCTTCCTGATGCCGATCCAGCTGTCATAAAGGAAGCCTTCCCCCAGCATCCTATGGTGCCAGTTTCTGCTCTTGAAGGAGTGGGAATGGACTCGTTTTATGAAGCTCTGGCAAAACAGTTCGGGTGATCTACATGCAGGGAATTCAGCTTGATTTGATATCCGAAGCCAGAATCTCTCAGATGGCTTCAATGGAAAAAGTCAGATACATAATCGATGAGGTACGAAAAGGTAAAATTCTTGTGCTTGAAAAGGGTCTGAACCCGATGGAGGAAGCAAAGCTTATAGAAATGACAATGTCAGCGATCCAGCCTGATGTTTTTTCGGGTATAGAGATGCAAAGTTATCCTGCAAATACGGACGGTTCATTTATTGGTAAAATTTTCAAAAGACAGAGCAGTAAGAGACTTACGGTAATAGGGCCTGCAAACCAGCTCAAAACCCTTAAGAAAGATCGGAATCTCATAAGTGCACTTGTCTCTGCAAGTAAGTAAACGAAGTGGAAGCAATGTGTGCCCAAAAGACCCAAGACGAGGAAGCTATAATCTACCCTCCCCAGTCTCTAGGTTCCTTTGAGATGGGCAGGAATGATGTCAACTTAGTCTGTACTTACGGGAAAATTGCCGTATGGTTTGGACGGAAAGTTCCTGATTATATTATAGCGCAGATACTAATAGGAATTTCAAAAGTTGACCAGTCTACAGTTCATGAGTTTGAAATTGTCTGCAGTTTTGATGAGATTACGGAATATGAAAGTAAAGGGTACACACTCGTGTCCTATGGAAAAACAGCTGGTGGTTATCGCGTAAATTATAGTATTCCTTTTTCCAATAAAAAAGCCCTTTTCCACCTATCAAAATTTATACTTGAAGAGCTCCAAAAAGGAGAAACGCGTAAAGACTTTTATTGGAATGGGAGTGACTGTGATATCCAGAGGCTCTATTACGAATTAAAAAATAATATTGAGAACTGGGAACTTAAAGCTATTAATTATAAAACTGAGTCGCAAACAAGCAGGTAAAACCTGAACTGCTGGCATTGCGGCAAAGTGAAAAGAAGGCTTCCGAAATTTGCCCTGAGATCCGACTGTAAATTTGAAGAAGGGTTTTGGTAAAGACATTTCAGGAGTATTTTCTATTATTTACATAGGCAGGTAATTATTATAATAATATGCCGATAAATATCATTAACATAGGCCGATAAATATCATTAACATAAGCAGGTAAATAAAATTTAATCCATTAATTATTATAGAATCAAGCATTTAACCAGGCACTTAACTCAATGTTTTTCGGAGAACTCATATGGAAAAAGTTCAGGTAAACGACTGCGAAGATGTACTATTATCAATGAAAATGATTGCAGTAAACCTTAGTGAGATAATTGATAGACTTGACAGAGAAGCCATAAAATCAATGATCCAGAAAATTATGGAAGGCGAAAGAATCTTTTTGATGGGGGCCGGAAGGTCCGGGCTTGTTGCCAAAGCTTTTGCAATGAGGCTTATGCACCTCGGATTCAGTGTGTATGTGGTTGGTGAAACCACAACTCCTGCTGTCCGGCCGGAGGATGTAGTGATTGCCATTTCAGGGTCAGGAGAAACCCACTCTATAGCTGATCTCGGAAAAATAGTAAAAGACATTGGCTCAACCCTCATAACGGTTACCTCTAAAAAAGAATCCACACTCGGTAGAATCTCGGATGTTGCTATGATCCTTCCAAGCAAGACTAAAAATGACCCTGACGCAGACGGCTACCTTGAAAGAAACATGCGGGGAGGTTACAAAACCCTGCCTCCGCTGGGTACATCTTTTGAAATTACATCGCTTATTTTCCTTGATTCGATAATCTCTCAGCTTATTACGCTTACAGGCGCCTCTGAAGCCGAATTGAAGTCGAGACATACGAATATCGAATAAAAGCCTTAATCGCCAGAAAGCAGAAGGTACATTTAAAAATAATTGATTTATAGGGATACAGGAGAGCCTAATTTGAAGAAAATAAAGTTTTCAGAGAACGTAGCCCGAATAGATACTTCAGGGATCAGGAAGATTTTTGAAGCCGCGGGCTCGGACGCTATTAACCTTGGGCTGGGGCAGCCTGATTTTGACACTCCAGATCATATCAAGGCCGCAGCAATAAAAGCTATAAACGAAGGCTTTACGGGTTATACGGTCGGTCCGGGGATTCCGGAGTTAAGAGAGGCCCTGAGCTCCAAGTTCAAGGAAGAGAACGGGTTCTCGGTTTCCCCTGAGGAAATAATTGTAACTTCTGGAGCATCGGAAGCTCTTACAATTGCCCTTGCAGCCCTCTTAAACCATGGGGACGAAGTCCTTATCTCAAACCCTGGCTTCGTTTCTTACAATGCACTGACCGAAATCCTGAGCGGCAAAGCCGTAGGTGTTCCCCTTGCCGAAGACCTTACTATGAAGCCTGATGCCGTGCTTGAGAAAATCACTCCGAAAACCCGAGTCATCGTTCTTAATTCTCCTTCAAATCCCACAGGTACAGTCGCAAGCAGGGCAGATATAAAAGCCCTGGCCGAGATTGCAGATGACCACAATATAACCATTGTTTCCGATGAGGTCTATGAGTACTTCGTTTACGAAGGAGAACACGTAAGTCCTGCCAGCTATTCGGACAACGTAATTACTGTAAATGCGACCTCAAAGAGCTATGCCATGACCGGATGGAGACTAGGGTACGTGGCAGCCAGAAAAGACTACATAGACCAGATGCTTAAGGTGCACCAGTACTTCCAGGCCTGCGCCAACTCAATCGCTCAGAAAGCCGCTTATGCCGCAGTGACAGGACCCAAAGATTCTATCGAGACCATGCGAGAAGAGTTCAGAAAGCGCAGGGACGTGCTTGTAAAAGGACTTAATGAGCTGGGGATGGAATGTGCCCTTCCGAAAGGCGCTTTCTACGCGTTCCCGAAAGTCTCAAATTCCGCAGAGGTCGCCTCGAAATTTATCTCAAACGGCGTTATTGTTACTCCCGGCACAGCCTTCGGAAGCGAAGGAGACGGCCATATCAGAATTTCCTATGCGGCTTCAATGAAAGATATCGAAAAAGCCTTGGGCATCATGGAAAAAGTACTCTGATAATTCAGAGATACTGCTCTAATAAAATACTCTGAGAAATAGTTTAAGGAATATTAAAAATAGTCTGAAGAATCTTCAATACTGTGGAGACTCTTCAGATAACTTTCAGATAACTTTCAGATAAAAAGAATATTTTTCTAGGATTTTTCTTTCTATATCTTTTCAGATTTTTCTTTCTATATCTTTCTATTCTTCCCCTGTTTCTGCTGTCTTTTTCTTTTCCGGCTGTTTTTTTCGGTGCGTTTTATTTATCCCTAAACTTAAATTATATAATGGTTACCGTGAATGATCGCTTTAGTTTATACTTAATGTTTACGTGTTTTCCATGATATAATTAAAACTGCAATTATTATCGCTATAAGTGACGGTATAAAATTCTGGAACAACAGTTCTTGAGCAGAGTCATTTTCTTGAGGTAAAACAGCGTTTATCATATTATTTTCTGGATCTGCAACGTGAATATTCTTTTTACCATTCGAATCTGCGATATTGCCAGTCAATATGTTGCCCGTGCTGGAATTATCTAGATTTATGCCGTGATATGAATTATTTGAGGCATTATTGTAATCTAACCTGTTGTTGTTTGATTTTATCAAGAAAATTCCATTATTCTTGTTAAAATTTGCAGTATTATTACACAGGGAATTACTGTTACTTTCTTGAAAATCTATACCGTTCCAGTTATTTGAATTTGCTACATTACTAATGAGAGAATTAAGGTTTGATCCGGTAAGTAAAACTCCTGACTCGCTATTTAATACTGTGTTACTGGTAAGAGTATTATTATCAGATAAAGATAGATCAATCCCAATTCCGGAATCTGTAAAATTCACAGTGTTATTATTCAACTCATTATTATTGCTTAATTCATATAGATATATACCTTCATGATTAGTTGTGTTTATGTAATTATTGTACAGCCTGTTATAGCTGGAATTCCACAAAAAAATGCCGCCGATGCCACTCATATATGCACTATTATCTGTAAGTGTATTGTTGTACGAGTCATGTAAAAAAATGCCATAACCGTTTGAATTGACATTATTTTCCGTTATGATACCGTTATTGGCCCCCTCAAAATAAATCCCGGCTTTATCATCTCCATATTGATCTATTCCAGCGCCTGTTATGCTAAACCCGCGAATAGTTACGTTATCCGACACAATAGTAAAAACATCATCTTCAGAGTTAGCAGCCTTAACAACCGTATCAAGCGGATTCCCAGAAAGAGAACTGATTATTAATTCTTTGTCAACATATACATTTTCCGTATAGTTTCCCGGAAAAACAAGAACTGTATCGCCAGCAGTTGCATTCTTGATAGCATCCTGTATACTGGTGTAATCTGCTCCCCCAATATCAGCGCCTACTGTGATTGTAGCTGCTGATGCACCTGAAATATTTGCCATTACGAAAAACACTATTAAAAAAACAGGTACTTTTTTCATGTATACCTCGTTTAGTTGATTTATGGTTAATCCGTTGATAAAGTCATTTTTGGAATGGTATTACCCCGTTGAGCTTTCCCAGATCTCCGATACTTTTTTGCCGGGAAAAGTCACTTAATTCTGGATTATATCCTCCTGCACGGTAGCATCTCAGCTATTTCAAAGCTAGTGTCATGGCAATTTAATTATTGAGCATAATCTTTGATAGCTTTTCATCAACATATAGCGATTCAGAGTTAACATGTGATCAATAACTAAATTTTCAAAACACTAGAATGTATTAAATTAATAATTTAATTAGAAGAGTTCTAATTTATATTTAATCCTGGTTAGCTCAGATAGGCTATTATAAAACAGATGAAATCTCAACAAAATTAATATACAGATACACAAATTTAAAACTAAAAGTATCACACTAATTAGTAAAATCAAAAGAAATAATTGTTATCAATACATAATTTTTTTACTATAAAAGAGGAAATTAAAGAATGAAAACTCAATCCGGATACAGACTCTCTCCTTCCATAAGAAAAAACCTTAAAACGAGTAAAAATCTGAATTTCAGTAGAGATTATGTGTCTTGGTCCTGGATGTTTAAAATCACGTTATAAAATAGTTCTGGAAAAATATATGAACAAGAAAAATGTGCCCAAGTTGTTTGTACACAAAGGAATTTTTGCGCTGGTCTGCATTTTTTTGTTGCTGACCCCTGTATCCATCGCTTCAGCCACGGTATCTGGAGGCCAGGTGACGGGCGGTTTTTATGAAATGTATCTAAGCGCAGCAAGGTTTTTTCTGACGGAAACTCAGATACCTTCTACACTTTTTGTCGAGAGTCTTTCGCTCCCACTGACAGGGACTCGAGACGGAAAAAACAAGCACCTTGAAAAAATCAGCCCCTTCTTACTTCTGGCAGCAGGCATTCTTGCGGGTTTTAACCCCTGCCTCCTTGCGGTAATGGCTTTTCTTGCTTCAGTTACCCTTGTCAAGCATGGAAAAAGAAAGGACATGCTCAAAATCACACTCGGTTTTTCGGCAGGAATCTTTGCCATGTATATGCTTGCCGGAATAGGCATCCTCAGCGTTGTTAATTTCCTGCCTGATATTCAGGAAAGTTTTATAGGAGCTTCAATCCTGATCATTGCCCTGCTCGGCTTCTGGCATATTTTTGATGCCTACTGGCTGAAAAAGCATGCGAGAACCACCTTCAGGACTCCCACACCCTTAAAAAACTTTATGGGCAAAATGGACCAGAACAACCTTGTGTCGCTGTCCTTTCTTTCAGGAAGCATGTTTTCTCTGGTCAAAGCTCCCTGCGTAGGAGCGATCTTTCTCTCACTCCTGAGCATCCTGGCAACAAAAACCGATATTGCCAGAGGAACGTTATATATTGGCATTTACCATATAGGGCTTCTGCTTCCCGTAATAGCTCTTGGTCTCCTCCTTGCTTTCGGACTCAGCCCGAATAAAGTCACCGAATTCAGGGAAAGATGGAGAGTGGAAATAAGGCTGACAACAGGAATCATACTGATATCCGTTGCCCGGCTCATGCAGCTTGGAGTAATTTAACTATAACGAGCCCTGGAAATGATCAATAACATACATAAAATGATATATAAAAAATAATTTATATAATACAAATTACTGAACAACGAGCCTGGGGGAGAGCTCGGAGGTTCCGCTGAGAGTTATACTTAGGGGTTAACATCAAAATTGCTGGGATACCTGGCAATCAGTTTTCGTAATAAGACAGGCACTTGATGAATTCTCAGCATCCAGTTGAGACCTGTGGCACTCAAAAAGGATAGCATTCAAAAAGGGAGTTTTAATTGGTTAATCTGTCTCGGATAACGCAGTCTGTTGAAGGATATCAGTAAGTGAGTTCATCCCAAAACTTGAAATTAGCTTCTTGGACCTTGTATTTTGAATAATCAATCAAGCCCATGATCATGAAAACAATTCTGAAAATTCCCAACTCAGTTATCGGAAAGGAACTTATTACGAATTATTCCATGCCTGACAGAATATTCCGTGTCGAAACTTTTGTCATCATATCCTATGGCCCGGATATCGAATACGTGAGAAATTTGATTCTTGAAGCTCTGTCTCACGAAGACTGGATAATGCAAGATAAACCGATACAGGCACTTTTATTCGATTTTACAGAATTCGGAGTGAAGTTCAAAGTTAGATGCTGGATAGAAAACTTTGTGGAAACCAGGATTTCGGAGGATCGGCTCAACACGGCAATTTACAAAACTCTGACAAATGCAGGTATCACAGTCCCATCTTTACATACTATCATCCACTTCACTGATCAGGAAAATAGGGTGACAGTTTATAAAGAAGATAATGATTTCAGAAATTAAGTTTGGCACTTAAATGGACTTCTGATTCTATAGAACTACGAACCTACTAAAATCCTACTAAAATAGAATTATATGTATAATCTAATATACATAAAAATCTAAATATACAATTGTAATTGCGGGACCGCGAATTCTGGGGTAGACATCGCAGTTCAATAATGGGGGAGAGTAGAAAATATAAAATTTAGCCGGATACAGGCCTGAATTGTCATTTTTGACATTTCGTCTGAAACCTGCAGGTTTTCATCAGCTAGCTCGAATAGACTTGGGGCAGGAAGAGTGCGCCGAATACGCTATTTTTCCTTTCGGATCACACCAGCTAAAACCGTATGTCATCATTCGGCAAGTTGTGCGCTTGAGGGTAGAAAGTATCATATGCCTGTTTTGTGGGTAAAAAATAATTATCCCCGTATACTCACCAGAAACTATAGACCTGAGATGCTCTTCTCCAGAATCTTGATTGGCGGGCTGGCACGATAACCAGGAATAAATCTGAAAGCAGAAAGGAGCTTTATAATGGCAACTTTAACAGTTCTGAAATTTGATACAGCTAACGGTGCAGAACGTGCACTTGATGTGGTAAAGGATTTGAGCAAGCGGAATCTGATCAATCTACATGATGCAGCCATAGTCACCTGGCCTGAGGGTAAAAAGAAACCAAAGACCAAACAATTGACTGATTTATCAGGTGCTGGTGCATTAAGTGGAGCTTTTTGGGGAATGCTATTTGGCCTGATCTTTTTTGTTCCGATATTTGGCCTGGTCGTCGGAGCCACACTGGGTGCACTGACAGGTTCAATGGCAGATGTTGGAATTAATGATGATTTTATCCGATCTGTCCGCAGCAAAGTTAAAGAAGGCACCTCAGCACTCTTTTTGATGACCAGCGATGCCGTACAGGATAGGGTCTTCGAATCCATGAAACAGTTCAAGTTTGAGATAATTGCATCCAACCTGTCTAAGGAAGAGGAAGACAAGCTTCGTGAAGCGTTTGCTGAAGAAGAAGCAGCACCAGCATACTGAATTTGGATCTACAAACCACTCTTCTGGGAATGTAGATATTTCTGGAATTGATTGCAAAGCAAGAACAATAATTTTGATATAATAAAATTGGGGAGAAAAACACAAAGTAAGTTTCCTCACTTTTTTTATATATTTTCCCGAAATTTCAAAATTGACAGGGGGACAAATGTCGCTTAAAGAATACAAATCAGGAACCACTTTTTCAGGAGTTGTCGGGCGTACGTTTGACCAGTCTGAACCAGCCTGGCCGGAACCACTGCGCGCCAAAGAGGGGGCTCCAAACGTATTATTTATCGTGCTGGACGACACGGGATTTGGCCAGCTTGGGTGCTATGGCAGCCCTATCCAGACACCAAATCTGGACAGCCTGGCTGGGGGAGGCCTCATTTACAGTAACATGCATACGACTGCACTTTGCTCTCCTAGCCGTTCGTGCATATTGACCGGCCGAAATCACCATTCAAACAACATGGCCTGTATTACGGAGGGTTCAACAGGCTATCCCGGCTACAACGGCTATATACCTTTTGAGAATGGCTTTTTGTCGGAGATCCTTCTCAAGCATGGATACAACACTTACGCGATAGGCAAATGGCATCTGACGCCTGCAGACCAGATCTCGGCAGCCGGGCCTTATGACCGCTGGCCTCTGGGTCGGGGCTTTGAGCGTTTCTATGGTTTTTTAGGAGGAGATACACACCAGTATTACCCTGAGCTGGTCTATGACAATCACTCAGTAGCCCCTCCAAAGACTCCCGAAGAAGGGTACACCCTGAATGAAGACATAGTGGACAGGGCTATCCAGTTCATTGCCGACTCCAAACAGATAGCACCCAGCAAACCCTTTTTCATGTACTTCTGCCCGGGAGCTATGCATGCCCCTCATCACGTTCCTAAAGAATGGGCAGACAAATACAAAGGCAAGTTCGATGAAGGTTGGGACGTTTACCGGGAGAAGACATTCGCACGGCAGAAGGAACTTGGCATCGTTCCAAAAGATGCAAAACTATCCCGCCATGACCCGGATGTCAGGCCCTGGGAAGAATGCTCGCCGGAAGAAAAGAAGCTCTATGCCCGCATGATGGAAGTCTTTGCCGGGTTTCTGGAACACACCGATTACCACATCGGCAGGTTGCTGCAGTTTCTGAAAGACACTGGTGAATTTGAAAACACCTTAATCATGGTGATTTCCGACAATGGTGCCAGTTCCGAAGGTGGTTCTACTGGATCGGTCAACGAGAATTTATTTTTCAACAACGTGCCTGAGTCACTACAGGAGAACCTCTCATTACTGGATAAGCTTGGGGGCCCGGAGACCTTCAACCACTATGCCTGGGGCTGGACCTTTGCTGGAAACACGCCCTTCCGCCGCTGGAAACGTGAAACGTACCGTGGTGGTGTCAGCGACCCATTCATAGTCCAATGGCCCAGGGGAATAAAGGCAAGAGGTGAAGTCCGAAATCAGTATGCCCACGTTATCGATATAGTGCCTACAGTTCTGGACTGCCTGGGAATCGAACCTCCGACTGCTATAAAAGGTGTAACCCAATCGCCTATTGAAGGCGTAAGTTTTGCGCATACTCTCGACGATACCAGTGCACCTACCAGACACCACACCCAGTATTTCGAGATGATGGGACACCGCTCCCTGTATCATGATGGCTGGCGTGCCGTATGTCCGTGGCCTGGCCCTTCATTTACTGAAGCAGGAAAACCCTTTGGTGAACCGATTTCTGCAGAAAAGTTGACAGAACTGGATGCAAAAGGCTGGGAACTTTACAATGTTCAAAAGGATTGGGCAGAGAACGAGAATGTAGCTGCAGAAAACCGGCCGAAGTTAATCGAGATGATTGCTACCTGGTATGCAGAGGCAGGGAAATATAATGTGCTGCCTATCGATGCCCGAGGAGTGCTGCGCCTTGCTGATGAACGGCCACAGATTGCAGCCGATCGGATTAACTACGTTTATTATCCCGGAACTCAGCCAGTTCCCGCAAACGCAGCTGTCAATGTTCTTAACCGTGCACACAGCATCACTGCCGATGTAGAGATTCCAGCAGGAGGTGCTGAAGGAATCCTGCTTGCCCATGGTGGTATCGATGCCGGCTATTCATTCTATATTAAAGGCAAAAAGCTGCACTGGGTACATAACTATGTAGCCAAGGCCCTTTATCACGTAGAATCCGGAGAGAATGTTCCAGAAGGACGGCATCAACTGCGCTTCGAGTTTGAGGTGACCGGTAAGCCAGATGTTGCCAATGGTAAGGGTACACCTGGAAAAGCTCAGCTCTATATAGACGGGAAATTAGTCGGCCAGGCTGAGGTCCCTGTAACGACTCCGCTTGTACTCGGTCTAACCAGTGGGATTACCTGTGGCTCAGCTCATGGAGCACCAGTTACACCTGATTACGAGCCTCCTTTTGAGTTCACAGGCAAGATCTACAGCGTAAATGTGGACGTGAGCGGCAAACTAATCGAGGACAAGGAAGCTGAAACACGCATGGTCATGGCAAGGCAATAAATAATTCAGCCTTGCATATTCAGTTATCCTTTTTATAAAACTAAATAAAAGGGGTGATTCTAATGAGGCGAATCATGGGAGGCCTCAGGGGTTGTGGAGAAGAAAGAGTACAACGCTATAAGATGCAAGAAAAACTTGTTACCGGAGATGACTGCTGGATAGAAAACGAAGCTGGAAAGAAAGTTTTCTATGTCGACGGCAAAGCTCTTCGAGTGCGAAACACTTTGATTATCAAGAATTCACAGGGTAAAGAGTTGTATAAACTCAAAGAGAAGCTTCTCCATGTCAGGGACATGATGGATTCTCCGGGTCAGGGACATGATGGATTTTCCGGGTCAGGGACATGATGGATATTCAAAATGCAGAAGGTGAAACAGTTGCGACTATCAAAAAAGCTCTGAGCATACCTCTTCGAGACCGATGGAAGGTTGAAGTTCCAAATGGACCTGAAATGAATGTCCAGAGCAATATTCTGAACCACGAGTATAGGATTGAAGCTGGGAGGACAAAAGTTGCAGAGATCTCAAAAAAGTGGTTTCGGATATGGGATACTATGGAGCATAAATTGCTCTTGGCCGGGATAATGCATTCTTGACAATTACGGCAGCCCTTGATCAGATGGCACACGAATAAACTGAGAGATTTTGAACTGAAGGAAGGAAGAATGGTTGAGCCTGTTCCATTTTTGAGTTTCCTTGAAACAATTGGTATCCTTTCGACATTGATTTTCGTACTCTCCAGCATGCTTGCCATGGGTTTCTCCCTTACAGTTCAGCAGATACTTGTCCCACTGAGAAACACGAAACTGGTGATCTTCTCCATAGTAGCCAATTTCATATTCGTACCCCTGCTTGCTCTCGGGATACTTCTGATTTTTCCACTCTCAGAAGGACTTTCCATCGGGCTTTTCCTTCTGGGTACTTCCGCAGGAGCTCCGTTTATCCCGAAACTTGCACAGGTAGCAAAAGGGGATATTGCTTTTGCAGTAGGGCTGATGGTACTCCTGATGGTAGTGACTATTATTTACGTCCCGATAGTCTTGCCGCTTCTACTCTCAGGGGTCACCGTCAACCCGTGGGATATAGCAAAGTCTCTTATCCTGCTAATGCTTCTCCCACTTGTAATTGCCCTGTTCATCAGAGCCAGATACGAAGAAGTAGCCAATGGACTCCTACCCCTGATGACCCAGGCTACCAACCTTTCATTACTTGTCCTTTTTGTGGCTTTCTTTGTGGTCTATTTCTCAGACCTTGTTAATGTTATCGGTACTACGGCGGTTATAGTAGCGGTAGTTTTTGTGCTTGTTTCATTTGTCATAGGCTACTTCCTCGGAGGATCCAGCAGGCCTATCAGGAGAGTGCTTGCCCTCGGGACCGCCCAGCGCAACCTTTCGGCAGCCCTGGCAATTGCCACACTAAATTTCACAGATCCGGATGTGATGGTCATGATCATGGTAGTGGCACTGGCAGGCCTTATCCTGCTGATGTTTATAGGAGGAGAGATGGGGAAAAGGGTAGAAACGCCTGAAGAAAAGATTCTGGAGCAAGAAAACACTTTTTCAGAGCCAGGAAAGTAAAAGGAGATGTGAAAATCTAAAAAAACCGATCAAATATAAGGATGAGGAGGGTGGTTGCCAGAAAATTGCTCAAGTAGAAAGAGTTCAACCAGGAAGTAAGAAGATTGCCTCTAAGGGTAAGGACGCAGCCTATTAGACCAGTAGCTAATCTCAAAGAGTGCTTGAATAAAGCACCTGTTCTTCAACAAATCCAGAAAAATTCGTATTCTGTCTCCAGAGATCAGCTTCCACCAGTTTAAGGTTTCTGGTCGCTTACACTTTATAACGAATATTGAAACAATCAACTGCACAAATGTGAGAGCATAACCTGAAACAAAAGGGATTTCCATGACGTCAGAAATCACAATTTTTTTCATAGCTTTTGCAGTGTTGCTCTTTTTCTTTGGCCTTGTCTCCCGAAAGATCTCAGACACTGTAGTCACAGCCCCTATGATCTTTGTGGCAGCAGGAATGCTGCTCAGTCCGGAAGGACTTGACCTGGTGAATCTCTCTTCAAGCAGCACTTTTATTCTTAATTTAGCTGAGCTGGCGCTTGTCCTGACTTTATTTTCAGATGCCTCAAAAATTGATTTGCAGGCACTATTGCATGAAGAAAAACTTCCAGGCCGGCTTCTACTTATTGGCATGCCGCTTACAATAGCCTTAGGGGCTATTATTGCTGCTTTTCTTTTTAAGAATATAACACTTGCAGAAGCAGGTCTTATAGGAGCTATGCTTTCTCCTACCGATGCAGGGCTTGGCCAGGCGATAGTTAACAATACAAAAGTACCTGAAAAAATCAGGCAGGCACTTAACGTAGAGAGCGGACTCAATGACGGGGGTGCAATTCCTTTCTTTCTGTTTTTCCTGATACTTGTAAGTGGAGAGGCACTAAAACGGCCAGTAGGTACCCTGATTGTTTTGGCCTTTGAACAAATAGGAATAGGGATGCTTGTAGGTGCAGTTATAGGGCTTGTAGGGGGTTGGCTTTCTAACAAAGCTGTAAAGGCTGGATGGATGGAAGGACTTTACCGCAAAATCGGGTTTATGTCCCTGGCTGTTATCTCCTGGCTTGTAGCAGACTTGCTAGGAGGTAGTGGGTTTATTGCTGCTTTTACAGGAGGCTTAATCACGCAAGCGGCAGGTAAGATAAAAGTTACAGAAGAAGAGATCATCCTTACGGAAGCCGAAGGAAACATACTGAGTTTTGCAGTCTTTTTAATATTCGGAATCATAGTAACTACAAAAATTGTTACAATCAGCTGGCCAATATTCATCTATGCGATATTGAGTCTCACGGTTATCCGTATGATACCTGTTGCAATCTCCCTTATCGGCATGAAGTTGCACACCGAAACCGTACTTTTCCTGGGCTGGTTTGGGCCAAGAGGACTTGCATCCGTTGTTCTGCTATTAATCTCCATGGAAGATATGAAAGGTGTTGGAGGAAGCGAAACTGTAAATCTTGCTGTTATCACTACTGTTTTGCTCAGTGTTTTTATGCAGGGAGCTACAGCAAGTCCTGGAAGTGAGTGGTATGCCCGCATAGTAGCGACTCTGCCTGATTATTCGCTTGAATGTAAGAAAATAGAAAAAGCTCTTACAAGCTCCGAAGAGACCGCTTCCAAGAATTTATTGAATAATTCTGAAGTCAAGTACAAGAAGTAAAAGATATTGAATAGATGAATTCTTTATTCGCATCAGGAACTGGGAGGGATATGAGCGGTTGAAATTGAACAGATACTGCCACTAGGTGGAGTCCTCCTGAGGCTGACTATTATTCTTGCACTGACTATAGGAGCCATAATAGTAAGTCGATTAATTCTGAAGCATTTACTTTGGCCAGTAATCAAAAAAACAAAAACAACAGCTGATGACAGAATTCTTCGCCTTTTAGAAAATCTCCTGCTACTTTATATTATTCTGCAGGGGATGCAGGCAATAGTAAGGCTGTTCAGTAAGTCTATAGACCCTTATTCAAAATTGGTGGATGATCTCTTTTTCGTTCTTTACTGGAGCATAGGAGTCTATATTATTTTTCGTCTCATATCTATCACTTCAAACTGGTATCTATCCAAAGTACCCCTGCGAGATAGAGAAGAAATCGACCAGAGAGTAATCCGCTCGATACAATACATATTTCTGCTGGTTTTCAGCTTTTTAGCCATAATAATTCTTCTAAATCATTTTGGGATCACTGGAACCGCACTTACTGCATCACTTACGGCTCTTGGCCTCAGTGGAATTATTGTGGGTCTTGCAGCTCAGACAACTCTTGCTGATATAATTACAGGAATTGTGCTTCTCATTGACCGCCCTTTTAGAATAGGAGATCGTATTCGAATAGAAAAACTTGACACTTGGGGAGATGTTATAGATATTGGGTGGAGATCAACTCGAATTCTTACCAGAGACAATCGTCTTGTAACAATCCCCAACTCTATTATGGGGACAGATATGATTACGAATTATTCCATGCCTGACAGAATGTTCCGTGTCGAGACTGATGTGATCATATCTTATGGCCCGGATATCGAGTATGTACGAAACCTGATTATTGAGGCTATGAAGAATGAAAAATGGATCATGCAGGAAAATCCCGTACAGGTTCTCTTACTCGAGTTCACAGAGTCAGGAATTAAGTTCAAAGCCAGGTGCTGGATAGAAAACTTCGTGGAAACAAGAATTTCAGAAGACAAACTGAATACGGTAATTTATAAAGCTCTGATAAATGCAAATATAGCAATGCCTTCTTCTGATATCGTTGTTCATTTTGCTAACCAGGAAACTGAGTTAACAGTTTCCAAATAGAGTGAGAATTTAATATGAAAATAAGATCAGCAAGAAAGAATAGAACATCTTCGATATTAAAGATAATCACGTTCAGAAGACCAAATAAAATAAATCAATATGCATAAAATAATATGCATAAAAGAATAATTATTTAAAGTAAATTATTGAATAACGAGCTTGGGGAAAAATCTCGAAGGTTCAGTTGGGGTGAACGAGAGATTTAATCGATGCTCTTTCACGGTTACTATTTTGCTGCATGCTAAGACAGCAGAGAACTTGTAGCTAATGATGAAGACAGAAAACCCAGCTTTTTCAATATTTACAATAGCGTGGAGATGATGGTTTCGCCTCTATTGGCAAACTGAATCAAGACGCAATAAGCAACAAAAATATGATAAAAGGGGGGTTCGAGTTATAGCAACTTTGACAGTTCTGAAGTTTGAAAAAGCTGATGGTGCTGAAAAGGCACTTCGCGTGATTGAAGATTTAAGCAAGAGACAATTGATCAACCTGCACGACGCAGCTATAGTTAGCTGGCCAGAAGGAAAAAAGAAACCAAAAACCAAACAATTAACCAGCATGTCCGGGGTAGGCGCACTTAGTGGTGCCTTTTGGGGTATGCTGTTTGGACTGATTTTCTTTATCCCAATATTTGGTATGGTTGTTGGAGCCGCATTGGGAGCACTGACTGGTTCTATGGCTGATGTGGGTATTAGTGATGATTTTATACGGTCAGTCCAGAGCAAAGTGACAGAAGGTACGTCAGCTCTTTTCCTGATGACCAGTGATGCAGTTCAGGATAAGGTGTCAGAAGCTGCCAGTGGAATGAAGTTTGAACTAATTGCCTCTAACTTGTCCAAAGAAGAAGAAAACAAACTGCGTGAAGCCTTTGCCGAGGAAGAAGCTGCACCTGCATACTGATATTTGAGTGAGAAACTACCTCCTCAGGAAATAAGAATGTTTCTGAAATATTTCTGAAATCGAGTTTAGGGCAAGAATAACAGTTCATGAATAAATATGAGTTCATAGGGAGGAGCGAAAATTTAGTTCCTTACCCATTTTTGATCGATAAATCGTCCCTCAGAAAATGCAGTTTTCTGGAATTTATTGTAAGACAAGAACAATGATTTGATACCAACATGTAGGGGAAAGAAGGATATAGGGGAAAGAAGGGGCAGAGAAACTGAAACACGCATGGTATTGTCACAGCAGTAAACAGAAATACTGCCTGAAGGCCAGTATTCTAATTATACTTAATATACTCAGGCTGGCTATTGCTTCAAAACCCGGAAGAATTAACGAATAATTAGAAACTGGAGCGAAAATGACACAAAACTATCTGCCTCCCAGAATTCATGTGCTGGCAAAGCCAACAGGAGCGATCTGCAACCTTGCCTGTTCCTACTGCTTCTTCCTGGCTAAAGAAGCACTCTACCCAGGCAGCAGGTTCCGCATGTCAGATAAAGTTCTGGAAAACTACATCCGGCAGCTTATCGAAGCCCACCACAGCCCGCAGGTAACCGTCGCCTGGCAGGGAGGGGAACCTACTCTGATGGGAATAAACTTTTATCGGCGTGCAATTGAACTGCAGGAAAAATACAGAAAACCGGGTATGGTATTCGAAAATACGATGCAGACAAACGGCACGCTGCTGGACGACGAATGGTGCCGGTTTTTTAAGGAAAACAATTTTCTTATAGGGATCAGCATCGACGGTCCGCGTGAATTGCATGACGCTTATCGGGTAGACAAAAAGGGGAATGGAACTTTCGACCAGGTCATGAAGGGACTTGGACTGCTGCAAAAACACGGCGTGGAATATAATGTCCTTACAACAGTAAACAGGGCCAATGCCGATTATCCGCTTGAAGTCTACCGCTTCCTTCGGGATGAAGCAAGGACAGACTGGATGCAGTTTATTCCGGTTGTAAATAGAATCGATGAAGAAGGGCACATCCTATATCAAAAAGGATTCAAGGTTTCGAATAATTCAGTACTGCCTGAACAGTTTGGCAGTTTCCTGAGCTGCATTTTTGACGAGTGGGTAAGAAACGATGTTGGAAAAGTATTCGTGCAAACTTTTGAAGCTTCTGCACGCAAATGGATGGGCATGCCTTCAGGAATGTGCGTTTTTGAGGAAACGTGCGGTATTGGGCTTGCTCTGGAGCACAATGGCGATCTTTACTCATGCGACCATTTTGTGGAGCCTGACTACCTGCTAGGGAATATAATGAAAAAAGAGATAAACGAGCTCGCCACTTCGGAAAAGCAGTACAGGTTCGGACAGGATAAACGCAACACTCTCCCGCAGGTATGCCGGGAATGTGAGGTACTTTTTGCCTGCCAGGGGGAATGCCCTAAAAATCGCTTCCTTACCACTCCTGCCGGAGAAACAGGACTTAACTACCTGTGCGAGGGCTGGAAAGCTTTCTTCCGGCATATCGACTTTCCGATGCAGATTCTGGCAGGCTTAATTCGCAGGGGTTATCCGGCTTCGGAAGTTATGAGAGTTATGGCTCTGGAAGATGCTTTCGCCCGGGCAGAGCGCAATGATCCCTGTCCCTGCGGCAGCGGCCGAAAGTTTAAACGCTGTCATGGTCTCAGGAAAAATAACGCGAAAGGGGAAACGAGAATTAGGTAAAGCAAAGGGTTCAGACGTAGTCTGGATCAATTATGCAATTGTGAGAAAAACGGGGTATAGCGAAGAAAAAAATTAAATTTATATATCAAACTTCGGAAGGTTGCTTTAAATTGCCGACCGAGCTATAAACCATTCTATTTGGAGGGTTAAGAATGGAAGAAAAGAAACCAAATATACTGGTCATCTGGGGAGATGACATCGGAATCACCAACCTTAGCTGCTACAGCGATGGGCTGATGGGATATCAAACGCCAAACATTGACAGGATAGCAAACGAAGGTATCAGATTTACAGACTCTTACGGGGAACAGAGCTGTACTGCCGGAAGAGCTTCGTTTATCACCGGCCAGAGTGCCTTCCGTACCGGACTGAGTAAGGTGGGAATGCCCGGAGCCAAGATGGGACTTCATTCCGAAGACCCGACAATTGCCGAACTGCTGAAACCTCTGGGTTATTCCACAGGTCAGTTTGGAAAGAACCATTTCGGAGATCGGGACGAATACCTGCCCACAAACCACGGTTTTGACGAGTTCTTTGGCAATCTCTACCACCTGAATGCTGAAGAAGAACCTGAAAAACGCGATTATCCACCTGAAAAAGATTTCCCTAATTTCCGGAAGAACTATGGTCCCAGGGGCGTAATCCACAGCTATGCCGACGGTCGCATCGAGGATACCGGTCCATTGACCAAAAAAAGAATGGAAGACGTAGATCAGGAATTTCTGGATGCAGCCGTCGATTTTATCAAACGTCAGCATGAGGCGGAAAAGCCGTTCTTTGTCTGGTTCAATACCACAAGAATGCATTTCAGGACTCACATTCCGGACAGGATACGAGGACAGTCGGGGCGCTGGCAATCCGCGTACCATGACGCAATGATTGAGCACGATCGTCAGGTAGGCGTGCTTCTCGATTTGCTGGACGAAATAGGCATTGCCGACAATACTATTGTTCTCTACAGCACGGACAACGGACCACATATGAACTCCTGGCCCGATGCAGCTATGACTCCGTTCCGCAACGAGAAAAACTCCTGCTGGGAAGGAGCTTTCCGCGTGCCTGAGGTGATGCGCTGGCCTGACAAGATCCCGGCAGACACAATTTCTAATGAGACTGTGAGTCATCTGGATTGGCTGCCCACTTTACTTGCAGCCGCAGGAGAGCCGTATATTAAGGAGAAGCTTAAAAAAGGCCACAAAGCAGGAGACAAAACTTTCAAAGTGCATCTTGATGGTTATAACCTGCTACCCTACCTGACCGGGAAGGAGCAGAAATCGCCCAGGAGTGAGTTCTTTTACTTCTCAGACGATGGAGACCTGGTGGCTTTGCGGTACGACAACTGGAAAATGGTCTTTTTGGAGCAGCGCGCCGTCGGTACTTTACTGATCTGGGCTGAACCTTTTGTCCCGCTGCGAATACCGAAAATATTCAACCTGCGTACAGACCCTTATGAGAGGGCGGATCAGACCTCAAACACCTACTACGACTGGTTACTGGACCACGCGTTCCTGCTGGTGCCATCCCAGAGTGTTGTGGCAGATTTTCTGGAGACATTTAAAGAATTTCCTCCACGCCAGAAAGCGGCCAGCTTTACCGTTGATCAGGTGATGGACAAGCTTTTGCAGGGAATAGGGAGCACCTGAAGGTTAAAGCTTTATTTGGAATAAAAAATATGAAGGAAACGGTGACACAAAAAATCAATAATGAGCAGCTTAACTGCAGTATGTAAAAAGAAGTTTATTTATATCATAAATTTTAAAATTATAAAATAATACATATTTAATACTGCATATTTATCATTTATTTATTCATGTGGGGGAACATTTCTGGGCAGTCAGAAGAGCAATAGCTTAGACTATAATTGGAAACAGGTCCCAGTGTCACAGGTTGCTGAGACTGGAAGCTAACAGGATAATTTCCCAAAATTCAATAACAGGATAATAAGCGGCCCTCAAGGGTACATAAATGCAGTAAACAAAAGGAGTGATTATTGTGAGGCGAATCATGGGCGGTCTCAGAGGCCGTGGAGGAGAAAGCGTACAACGCTACAAAATGCACGAAAAACTTGTTTCCATAGGAGACGACTACTGGATAGAAAACGAAAATGGGAAAAGGGAATTCTATGTGGACGGCAAAGCTCTCCGCCTGCGTGACACCCTGATAATCAAGGATGTGCAGGGTAATGAGGTATATAAACTCAAAGAGAAGCTTCTCAGGATAAAAGATACGATGGACATCCAGGATGCGGATGGAAAAAAAGCTGCAACGATCAAAAAAGCCCTGATCTCACCTCTTCGAGAACGCTGGAAAGTTGAAGTGGCAAACGGGCCTGAGATGGATGTCCAGGGTAATATTTTAGACCATGAGTATAAGATTGAAGCCGGAAGGGAAAAAGTCGCAGAGGTCTCAAAAAGATGGTTCCGGATAAGAGATACTTATGGCGTGGAGATTGAGGCCGGACAGGACAGTGCACTTATCCTGGCGATTGCAGCCGCGCTCGATCAGATGGCCCACGATTGATAAGCTCGGTGGAGAAGAATAGTTTAGATTTTTCTTTTTTTGAATCTGCAGTTAACTTGACAACGATAGATTTCGCATTGAGGCGCGCTGTAATTGTGGTTTTATTCAAGTTAAATTTGTGCGTGTGTAGAACCAGTTATACTCATTTGTATTCCTTTAGTCTCAGTGTTTGCAAATAGTCCATGTCTGTTTCGCTCATAATTTCAAAGTTGAGGTGCTCATAAATTTGACCCACCTCCCGGTTTATTCTTTGAGATTTCCGATAGTCCTGGCAGAAGAAAAAGGGAAAAAAGAAAATGATATTAGGATGGGTTTAAAGTTAACTCGTTTTACCTCACCATACAGGAAATGTGTAAATTTTTAAATTTAAGTAGAAATCAAGAAGCTGTTAAAGGCAAGTTCTAATGTTCTCCAAAAGTGAAAAGACACATTTTCATTTTTGTGCCCTAACAGGTGGTTTAATTTCTTTGTAACTGCTCAGTTGAACTTGTTTATTTTGCTTTTCGATTTCATCACAATTGCAGCAGGTACCTAGACACTCATATTTTTTTATATCCCACATTCGGCAGGTCGACATAAAAATCCATTTAATTTTTCTATTGATATCGTTTTTTTTGAAACTTTTAGAATTTAATTTAAATCAGAAATTACTAAATGTTAACCATAACATAATTAATATATATTTATATTAAATGGGAAAAATGACAAATGAAATTAGATATGCAGTCTGCATGATACTGATTTATAACTGAACCTACAAAAAATAACAATTAAGGATATTTAAATGTTAGGATGTACTTGCTGCCGAATGTAGGAAGGAGGATAATACAAGGGAAGTTGGCCCTTAAAATTCTCACAAATATTGACAAAACAGAGAGATTAGCTTCCAAGAAATACAGGTTGAAGAGTTACATCTTACTTTTTCTTTTCCTTCTAAAATAATAATTGCCTTTCAACAGTTATATCTTTCAAGAAGCGTTTCAGGATAGGCTGTGAATACGCGGTAAATATAAGGCTTGAGCATATATAAAGCGTATTGATAACAAACGATTGCTGTAAAGTGTCTTTGAGATTCACTTGCAGTAAAGAATTTTTGATATTTACATGTCAGTGAAGCATCTTTGATATTCACCTTCCACATAACATTTAAAGAATTAAAGTGTGAGAACAGTAAAAAGAAAGGTATAAAACATTAAAGCCTTCAGAAAAATTACAGATATTCGAGGGAAAATATGGGCACAGATATAGGCGACCTGCTCCAGAAAAGAAAAGTTGAGCTTTCGGATCTTACAAATCAGGTGGTTGCAATTGATGCGTTTAACACGCTACACCAGTTTTTGAGCATTATTCGCCAGCGGGATGGAAGCCCTCTGGTTGATTCTGCAGGGAGAGTAACCTCACATCTATCAGGCCTGCTATACCGGACAGCGAGCCTTATAGAAGCAGGTGTCAAACCTCTCTTTGTTTTTGACGGCAAGCCTCCTGATCTCAAGTCCGAAACCCTGAACCAAAGAAAAGAAATAAGAGAATCCTCCCTGGAAAAATGGGAGAATGCAAAGGCTATAGGGGATCTTGAATCAGCTTATAAGTATGCACAGGCTTCTTCAAAAGTAAACCAGGAAATTGTTGAAGACTCCAAATATCTCCTTGACATTATGGGAGTTCCCTTTGTTCAGGCCCCCTGTGAGGGCGAAGCACAGGCTGCACATATGGTTCTCAAAAAAGATGCCAATTGCGTTGCTTCGCAAGATTACGATTCATTTCTTTTCGGGGCTCCGGTTGTTGTCCGGAATCTGGCTGTAACAGGAAAACGCAAGCTTCCAGGAAAAAACATTTACGTTGACGTCGAACCCGAAAAAATCGAGCTGGATGAGACTCTCGAAGCCCTGGAAATTACGCGGGAGCAACTCATAGATATCGCTATCTGTGTGGGCACGGATTATAACAAAGGACTGGAGAAAGTAGGCCCCAAAACAGCCCTTAAATTAATTAAAAAGCATGGGGATATTTATGCCGCACTCCGGGAAAAAAAGGCAGAAATTGAAGCTGTGGACCAAATAAGAGATATCTTTCTCCACCCTGAAGTAACGGATGATTACGAAATAAGATGGGGAAAACCTGATTCTGAAAAACTTCTCGAATTCCTCTGTGAGAGTCACGATTTTTCGGTCGACAGGGTGGGAAAAGCTGCAGAACGACTTAAAGCTGCCTCAGGAGCCAAGCAAAAAACTCTCGACCAGTGGTTTTAAGGAATCTTCATTCAAAATCCTTATTTTCCTAATTTTTTATTTATGTGTATGTTTTATCCTTAACTCTTCAGTTAAGGAAATTTTAGATTTATAGGAAGAAGCGTAAAACCCCGAAGTCTTTAGCTTCGTGGGATATAAGCGTCAACTTTTTCACGCGTTCTTGATAGTGATTCTGCAAACTTACTTATATTACTAACATTGTTATTTTTGTAGATACTGGCACCACAACCCAAAATACGAAAACCAAGTTGAGGGAGTTGGAGAACAGAGTATCTCTCATACCTGAAGGGATCGGGAACGTTAAGCCGGAAAAAATCGGAAGTCGAAAGACATCTCAAATATAATCTCATGCTCATATTCCATTTCACCTTCGGAACGAGGGGCTAGAACCTGTACGACTCGTCAACATTGGTTGGAAGGATGACTCAGGAAGCCGCTAAATCTTTAGTTTAGCGGTAGTTCACATAGATAGGCCTGAACTCTTCCCAGAAAGAGCACTCACAGCCCATACGCATGGAGTTGGGAACCCTGAACGTATCTCCACATCCATAGACTTTATGCAGTCAAATAGTCCTTTGTCGGGCTTATAACGATCACACAGCTCTTTTAGATCCTTACTGTCTGAACCTCGGGAAGTGTAGCCCTTCTCGCTGATACAATCCATAATTTTGGAGATGCCGCAACCGCAGTTCCTCTGAGTTTAGTTTTTTTCATTTCAGGAAAAAGCCAAATAAGCATTTCACTTACGTCTCGAGGCACTTGGGATCTAATTGGGTTATCCACTTATAAACCCCTCTTAAGGACTTTTTATCCTGAGTTTGACAGTTTGATTTTTATGTGGAAAGATTGTTTTCATATCCGTTGGAATGATAAGTAATATTATTTCAACAAATTTTTGCCCATTTTTTACGATTCAATTTGACAGATGATTCTCTTTCTCTTGATGGCCATTTTTATGATTTTTGACCAAATTTTTGGTATAGAATTTGACAGATAGCATGAATCTCAGATAAAATCTAGATACTATCCAAAAAGTCAGGTCCAAAAGTGCTAAAATGGGACAAAAATTTCTACTAATTTACCTCATAGTGATTGTGAAGCTGGAAAATCAGAGGCAATTTGATGAAATTTATGAATACTGTCAATTGATTTTTGACAAAAAATTGAAGCCTCTCACTAAATTTAATTTATACTGTCAAACTAAGGTTTTAAAAGATAATGTTTTGACATTAAATTGATACTTTTCCTTTCAAGCTATCCACTTTGTTGTTGGATGTTCTTCCCCACCGTTTTACCACTTATCTAACTTTGTCCGTGGGTCTTTGTAGTCGTGTTTAGTCCAGTCACTGAGCAAAGATCTTTCAATACTTCCAACGTAAGCACGGATGTCTGCTTCAGTTGTTTTATTAAAATCAATAAAAATGGACTTTGAAACAATCTTAAAAGCTGATAAGTATTTGAGAGCTCTATGCTCACATATACCTTCGGAAAAACAGTCGTTCACGAAATTCAAGATTAGCTTTCGATTAGCTTAAGAGATGCCAGAACTTTTCAACGAATCTAACTGTCTTTTAGTATATAGTTTATTAAACACTACTTCCAAAACCACAGTCCTACAAAAATAGACTTCAAACCTTTTTAGAAACTACGCCCAGGGCAGGATTTGAACCTGCGCTCTCCCAAAGAAGAAACGGTTTTCGAGACCGTCGCCTTACCACTAGACTACCTGGGCATTTTGTTTTAAAGTGAGAAAAATTTCCGGGCGCTACCCGACGTTTTTAATGCAACGTGTTTCAGATGCAGGGTTAGTGAATATACTTTCTTTCTTATATATCTTATTATTCTCGAACCTGTTTCTTAAAAATCGAAAAGTGAACTCTGGCCTGCATCATCCGGTTCCGTATTATTCGATTCTTGATTACCTGGCTTTTCTTTTTCGGTTTCGTCGGTTTTTTTCCGGAGATTTTTTGTTCTCTTTTTTTCGGGTTTGCTTGCTTTTGCGGGATTTATCTCCTCAAGATCTGCAAATGAAAGCTGTCCTGTTTGCCGGATTTCTTCATTTTTCAGGTTTTCAGGCAGCTCAAGCCATCCATACTGGCCTCCTCCGCCGGGATGGATTACGACATTGCCTTTCCTGAAAGCCAGGATCGCGTTTACTATCCTGTCATCACCCACAACCTTCAGGTCTTCAGGCTCGGAGTAAATAAGAGCTTTGACTTCGTTTCCGAAGCGTTCAATAAGCTTGTTCCAGGCCGTTTGTACGCCTTTTGTCTGAACGCTTGCGTGGCCGAGAGTCATCTGGATAATTTCCGCAAGAGGAATAAGGTGAAGGTAAGGAGGACGGTATTCAGGATGTTTCGGCTCTTTAAAGTCTGCGAGTTCATTCACGCGATCGAAAACCCCTTTCTTTATGACGCCTCCGCAGACCGGGCAGCGCCATTTATTCTCAACGGCTTCAGGCAGCGGATACTGAGTAAAACACTTAATGCAGGCTGACCGATTGTATTTTCCCTCTTCAGGAAAGAATCCTACATTCAGAGTAGCTGTATACCCCTGTTCCCTGAGTATAGCTTTTTTCAAGCCGTCAAAGGTAAGCTCAGGTACATCAAACTGCGTAAACTCCCTTGCCAGTTTATTGGTATAAGGGGAGTGAGCATCGGAATTCGAAAGAAAAGTAAGGCGGTGAAGGTCCTGGATTCGGTCTGCATAGTCACTGTCTGCACTCAGGCCAAGCTCCAAAAAAGAAATATAATCTGTCATATCCCCGTAGCAACTTTTCAGGCTGTCATGGTAGCCGTAAAGTGCAGTCCAGGGGGTAAATGCATGGCAGGGGCCGATAAGGGCTCCAAGGTCTTTTGCAATTTCTGCAAGTTCACTGCCATTCAGCCTGACACTGGGACGGCCGTCAGCTTCAAGGTTACCGAAAGGAGCAATGCGCTCGGCCAGTTCTTCAGCCTTTGAAATCGAAGGTAAAATCAGGAGATGGTGTACACGGTTTCGGTCTTCTATCTCGGTAGTTGGGATAAAATAAATCTCATCTATGCGGATTTCTTCATCTGAAACAGATACTCTTTTGATCTCTTCAAGCCACTTCGGATGAGTACAGTCTGCAGTACCGATTAATTCCATCCCTTTTTTTGAAGCCTCCCTGGCAATTGTCGGCAGTTCCATTCTTCTGGAAGATGCCATGGAGTACTTTGAATGGAGATGGAGGTCTGTATTGACTTTCATTTCCTTCCCTTTACCGGAAAATCCAACTTTTAGTGTTCACTTTAATTAGATAGCCTTAGCTAAATTCATACTTAATTCTCTGGTCATTTCTAAGACCATATCATCCTATGTAGCGCAGGTCTTCTTCGGTAGGTTTGACTTCCTGAATTGTCTGTTGCTCTTCTTTTTCCTTTAGCTTCTCAAGAATGCTTTCCATTTCCTCTGCCTTTTTCTCAAGAGACTCCATGTTTACTTCCATTCCGAACATTCTACAGAGCACTTTTAGAAGGGACTGAGCGCTTTTAGGGTCCATTAAATATCCTGGGGTCATACCCATAAGGCAGGCAGCATCAATGCCTCGCATCTTGCTGAAAGCTACAAGCAAGCCCGACGCTCCAACTATACCACCGCTGGGTTCGGATTCCCTGAACTCTACCCCATACTCTTTGATTTCTTCAATCAGTTTCGTGTTATTGGCGACTCCAAGGACGGTTTCCTCAGAGGTCAGTTTGCCTGTGGGATACCCTCCGAGCGTGTAAATCCTCTGCACTCCAAACTCTTCTGCAATGTCAAGATACAGCGAACAGAGTTCATAATGTCCCTGTGAAGTTGTACTCTGATGATCTCCTACAAGGAAAAGGACGTCATTCTCTTTTGCTTTTGCGTAGTATATAGTGTTGCTTACCGGACGGACCGTACAGTCTTTATTGACCAGGACCTGAGGTGGAAAATGCGGAGAATAAACTTCTATTACTTTTTCAGCCCCAAGTTCGTCTACCAGATGCTCTGCCACTAGCTTGCCTACGAGTCCGACTCCTGGAAGTCCTACTAAAAGGATTGGTTTTTTGAGTTCAAGATTTTCTTTCAGGCGGACAAGTGTACTTTGTTGCATAACAATTCCTTATCCTTTCTTTGCCATTCTGCGGTACCTGCCATAAGGGTCCTGAGGAGAAAAGCGAGCCGGATTTGGGGAGAAAGTTTTTCCCCCACAGACCGGACAAATTTCCCTTAAAGTGTACCTGCCGCAATTTTTGCATTTGCGGATCTTTTGTCCCAAAGGGTATCACGCCTTTGCCGATTCGATATGCCGCTTGAAAGTCCCGTGTCCGCCAAGTTTGTTAATGGCATCAACTGCTGTCTGGGCAGATTTTTTAAGGACTGATTCAGCTTTCTTGTAATCCGGGGCAATTACCTTGATTCGGTATCTTGGGGCCCCTGTGTAACTTATTTCGAGCCTTATGTCTTTTTCATCAGCATCATTGATAGAATTTGCAGCACTGAGAGCCTGCTTTATGACTTCTATGCCGTTTGGAAGGTCGCAGGTTAAGTCCACATAGCCTGCAATGTCTACAAAAGGCAGTTTGATGTTTTCCCCTGCTATCTTGATTATACTCTTTAAATATTTCTTATTAACTTTGACTCCTTTGAAGGCTTTCTCCCCTTCTATGACAGCTTCTTCAAAGGCTAAATATGCACTTCCGAACTCTTCTACGAGTTTTTCGTGCAAATCTTGCAGAGTACTCTCATCGGTTTTTGTCTCTTCAGCCACGAACTGGAGCCATTTGGCGGCTTTTTGCTCATTTTTCCATTCCTGGATTTTAGCGCGCCTTTGGTGCTCGTTTACATCTTTCAATGAAAGGTCGATGTGGCCGCGGGAAGGGTCCACGTTAAGAACCTTGCAGACTATCTTCTGCCCTTCCCTTACGTAGTCCCTGACGTACTTGACCCAGCCTGCTTTTATTTCGGAGATGTGGATAAAACCTTCTCTCCCTCCGAACTCCTCAAGCTCGACATAGGCTCCGAAATCCGTCACATTCTTTACAGTACAGACAACAAATTCTCCGACTTCGGGCCAGTTATCGTTTCCCATTCGTACCACTTCTCAAGTTTTATCTCTTTATTACCTGTTACTCTAATTCTATAAAGTGCTTTTACCTGTTCAGTTATTCAAGCACTTCCAGAATATGGGTAGTGATTGTCGATTTTCCACCGGTTGGTTCGGCAAGGGTCCTTCCACAGACAACGCATGTGATTTTACGGCTTGCACTCCCGAATATAATCTGTTCGTTTTCGCAGTCGTTGCACTTTACGCGCAGGAACCTGCTTTTTGGCCTCTGGATATAATCTACCATTTTATCTTACTCCTTGAACTCAAACTTCTTTGCCCTAAAACATGGTCTCTGGTAGGCTTTCTTACATACTGTGCAGCGGTATCTAAGCCAGATGCGTTTTGTGGGCTTGTCGCCACCGGGCACCTTGGAGAATTTCCCACTGTTCCCTATGCCTTGCTGTCTTTTCTTCTGTCTTGCAATGTGAGTCATGGATGAAGCCTGACCCTTCCTGACCCTTTCAACCACTATTTCCTGATGGGTTTTACAGTAAGGACAGTAACTCCTGAACTTCTTTGGAATCTTCATTCTTTACACCTTTTTAATGATTATTGGTATTCAGGTTGCTTTCTCCGGCTTTTGCGGAAAAGCGCTATATAACACATATGGAAATTATACGTATGGCGTTTAGATCCTGGGAAGATCTTATTTGGGAAGCCTTTGATTGGATGAACTTGATATTTTTTCAGACCTCTTTCAGCCTCGATATCACGATTGGAAACCTTCTATCAAGGCGAGGTCACGAAGTCAACAACTAGGTTAAGTTACTACTAGTTTTTGCTCAAGCTTTTTAATAAGCTTGGTGCTAACAAGGTTAAGCTACACAAATATAGCTACACATATAAATACTCATACTATTCCCTGATAGGCTTTCCGGCCTTCATGGCTTAACTTAGAATATCCAACACTTTAAACTGCCTGCCGTTTTCTTTCTCAAGCTAAAACAAGCTGTAAATCTCAGGAAGTTACTTTTTTCCCGGAAATGAGTCTTTTCCCGAGTCTTCCTGTCCAATAATCAGTTTAGCTGCATTCCGCTTTATCAGTCCTGTAGCATTGAGCTGCGGCAAAACAATGACTTCTTCCGCACTGACAGTATAATTCCGGCCGTCTGCGCCTGTGAATGTCGGCAGATCCTTCAGTATTCGGACAACAACGTATTCTTCATTTATATTGTTTTTGTCTTGGACTAATCCTGTTTCCCCTCTGGCTGCAATAACAGGAGTCCCCATTTTTGCTTCTGTTCCCCCCTTGAAACCGGCAGAGACTTGTCTTTCCACAATTTCAGGCCAGACTGCAGTATTCTCAGAACCAGGGTACAGGATAGGACCTAAAAGTTCGATTTTTGCGGCTTTAATTCCTTGCAGTACAAGATCATAAAGCCTCTTTTCAACAGGAAGTAATTTTTCGATGTCTTTTGAAATAGGTTTATTCGCATTAGACTGAGTTGTTGCCCTGGTTATAACCTTTCCTATCCTTTTCATGAAGATAGTCTCAAGGTCCGAAAGTGCTCTTTCATGCTCGTCGTGAAGCATTTTGAACTCAGGAGAACGGGAATTGCCGACTTTTTCAATCTCTTCTTCGAGTTTCCGGACATATTTCTCAGCTTCCAGGTAAAAATCAGCCGGAATTGTCTTTATTGTCTGTTTTTCTTCCTTATACAGGACCCGACTGATTTCTTCTATGTCCATACTCCGCAACACCTCTACAAATTAGATACACTGCCGCATACTCAGGAACTTCATGTATGCCTTCTTCTACTCTTAAATCCTTGCCCTTTAGCTGCACTGAAAAAGGCTTTGAAACTGTTACCTTTACCGGTCTTTCACCAAAGACAACAGCATCGGTAAGTGGTTCAAATTTCTCTAACTCGGACAATGCAAGTTTCTTTACCAGCATCCCTGACCCGCCGTGCAATGAGCCAGGCACCCGGATCAAACGTTTGATGTCCGCAGTCACGGGTTCGTCAACACTTGCTCCAAATCTGTGCAGAAAATCTTCAACAGACTCTCTCATAAAATAGGCAGCAATATCTTTAAAGTTTCTGACGTCAAAGTCAAGCCTTCCTTTCTCAAGGATATCCTTTAAACCATTTTCGCTATTTGCAAGACTGATTAGCTTTTTTACTGTAGTATCCCCGACTTTCTCATACCTGCGAAGTTCGGGAAACATATCTTTTTTGTACCTCTTCCCACATTCGGCTTTCATATAATCCGTAAGATAAAGCGCAATCCTTCTTCCCCAGCCTGAATCATATCCCACAAGTGTGCATTTCATAGGCACGTTTTTCATTCCTTTAAATGTCTTTGAGCCTGTCCCGAATTCCCCATCCATAGGAACTTCCCTGAAAAAATATTTGAAATCAAGGTCTCTTCCGCTGAGATAATTTACGATTTCCCTTCTTTCAGCACTTCCAAGCTTCAGGACTTTTGGGCTTCTGACATGGAAATGATACCCTCTTCCTCCGGAGAATACCAGCTCAATTTCCTGCTCCGAAAACCCGAAATCATCTAAAAGGAAATCCATGAGCTTGAAAGTTTCCTTCTTTACAAGCTCCAGCATATCCGCGTAGTTTCTCGGGGCGTCTGGAAGATGGTCTGCATCAAGGTCGAAAATCAATTCTGCCCCTAGCCAGTTCTTCTCATTCATTTTCCGCGCATCAGGATATTCATAATATGCAGTCGAATTGTAAACATGCGCAGGAGCCATGCCGTAAAGATAGTCAAGAGCTTCTCCGGGTGAACCGAATGCCTTGTGCCTGTACATCATTTTATCAGGCATATTGTCAAAGAAGATAAAAGCCCATTCTCTGCTAGGCAAGTGGTCAGGAAGGCCTATTTCGGCATTTTTGTAATATTTCTGGAAGCGTGTTTTCAAAAAGCGGGCAGTTCGATTATCCATAATTTCGGGGCTTCTGGGATTTTGGATCTTAATTTAGGGATTCTGATCAGGATTGTGGTTTAGGAGTTCTGATCAGGAGTATAATTTAAGGATTCTTATCAGGGGGATGGTTTACGATTTTAATCGTGTCTTGTTCAGTGATTTCGATCAGGGATTTTATTAAGTTTTTGATTTGGGGTTTTTCAACTTTGATGCTGTAGGACTTACGCAGTTGAACTGAAAAATCAACAGCATCGAACCGTTAACTGTCTAATACGTGACTTTAATCCACAGTCTTTGCCATAATTGATTTTGTTCCTCAACTGAGTAAGTCCTAAGCTGATTTAGTTAAGAGGATCTGGCTGGTTTTTTCTATGATAGATCAATCTCATATTTTACTTTTGGTTATCTAAATTTTTTTAAAAACGTTTAACAGTCAATTTAAGTTTAGATAATTCTCTTTATTACGGTAGGGTACATAAAGACTCTTGACCCAGGTATTTCATAGCAGTAAGGTTTAATCTCTTGGATCAACAATATGCAACGATATTATAACGAGTTCTGGAATCTAACAAATAAAAGCTAAAAACAAACCTGAAATAGATAAGCTGAATATAAAAATCGATACGTAAAAATTAAAATTCTAAATTGACAAATATGAATTGAATTATATTCTGGAAAATTGTAACGAAAAATGAAAATTGACAAATGAAAATTGACAAATGAAAATTTAAAAACGAAAAGAAACAAAAATTAAAAGTGAAAATAGGCAAACAATATTCGAAAATAGGAACTCATAAGTTAAAAACTGACAACTCAATAAAATCATTATGGAGTGGGGTTTTGGGAAATATGAATATTAAGACTTACATTAATACAATTCGATACTACCTGAAAACTGAGGAAACTGAAGAGTCGTCTATCCTTGCACTGGCTGAGAATCCGGATGATACTGAAACCTTTATCAGTCCTTTTACAGGTATGCAATTTGCACTGATCCCAGCCGGTGAATTTGAGATGGGATCACCTTTAGAAGAGAAGGACAGATCAGATTTCGAGTCTCCGGTTCATAAAGTAAAAATTAATAACTCTTTTTATCTGGGTAAATCTGCTGTCACACAAAAACAGTGGAAAAAGATAATGGGCAACAATCCTTCATACTGCAAGGGTGAAGATCATCCTGTTGAGATGATTTCCTGGAAAGACGCTCAGGAGTTTGTCATAAAGCTGAATGAAATGGAAGGAACTGACAAATACCGCTTACCCTCAGAAGCCGAATGGGAATACGCCTGCCGCGCCGGCACACAAACAAGGTGTTTCTTTGGTGACGATGAGTCCGAACTTGATGAATACGTCTGGCATGCTGGAAATTCAGGCGATAAGACTCACGTAATTGGCTGCAAGAAACCAAATCCCTGGGGACTTTACGATATTAACGGAAATGTCTGGGAATGGGTGCAGGATAAGTGGCACGAAAATTACAACGGTGCTCCTTCGGATGGGAACGCGTGGGAAGATGACAGTAGCCCTGATCGGGTTTCTCGTGGGTGCAGCTGGCTCTGCGAGACAGGGTTCTGCCGTTCAGCTGGCCGTTTCAAGCGCAAAACTGAGAGTCGGCTTGCCAATCTCGGTTTCCGTCTGTTGAGGGAACTATGACTTTCTTTTTCAAGGAAACTATGACTTTCTTTTTCAAGGGAACTATAACTTTTTCCTTTTTTTCAATTAATACTTAAACTTCAAATTATCTAAAAAATTTTCAAAGAAATTTCACTTTTTTCAAGCTTGTATTTCTTACTGAACAAAAATCTTAAATCATATATTCCTTAAAGGCAATATAAGTTTTAGATTGTTGAATAGCTGGTGGTAGAATACAGCAAGTTCTTGATACGTCTAATTTCTCTATTGTACTCACGTCTGAAGACGTTGAAACTTTTTCGGAATATTGGCAGGAGCAGTGCTGTCATCTATATAGTTCAATTTGCACGAATATACCCGATGGCTGGATAGAACCTTTAAAATCCGATTGTTCTGAAGGAGATAAAGCTGATCTGACAACCATTTTTAGCACACTTGCAGTTTTCGGCATAACTGGTAAGGTCTTTGCAGAGATTATTCTTAAAGCAATGAAAACCTGGCTAGAGTACAGGCCAACTGCCGAGATCGAACTAAAATGCCCTGACGGAGGCACGGTTAAGATTTCAAAATTGCCTCTTACAAAATTATCCCAATTTTTTGAAGAAAACCCGCAGCTATCAGTCTTTGAAGGTCTAAGTTATTTCATAAACTCTAATAAATAAATTGTGCGTTAGCGTCATGACTGGCAAAAGAGTCGGGCTTGTAATTGGAAACAATTATCCAAATTCCGATAAAGAATTGAGGTTTGCAGTAGCTGATGCTCTCGCAATGAAGGAAGTTCTTCTGAATAAAGATATTTGTGGGTTTGATGAAATTAGTGACCTGGTCGATCGAACAAGTAAGGAAGCTCTTGTAGAAGTTGAGAAGATTCTTAAAAGGGTAGACAGCGATCTGGTTTTTATCTATTTTTCTGGACATGGGAAAAAAGACTTTGAAAATGATTTATGTCTCCTGTTTAACGATACAGAAGAGGATACCTTACTGGCAACCTCATTAACTTTTGATTTTATTAACAAATGCAGGCGATATCCTTCTCGAAAATCTGTAATCATAATCCTTGATTGCTGTTACAGCGGTGCTGCTGGAACAAGGGATAATTCTGATGTGATTGAAGCCTTGAAAAAACATTCCGGTTCAGGAACAATTATTCTTACTTCAACCGGGTTGAACGGTTCTCCTTTTGCGAGAGAAGAAGAGAAGTTCGGGCACGGAGTTTTTACTAATTATTTGATAGAAGGACTGGAGAAAGGTTATGCTGATAAAGGCAATGGTTACATATCCATTGAAGAGTTGTACGACTACGCTTGTAAAAAGACAAAATCTGAGGGGTACCAATCTCCAAAGAAGACAGGGAGCATAGAAGGGTCGATATTTATCGGCAGGAACCCTCTAAAAATAAGAGAAAAAGAATATGAATTGAAAAAAAGTAGGCTACTTGAAGATTTTGTTTCCCAACTTCCTCCTCGTGTACTTGATGAATCTCTGACAATTCTAAAGAAATATTATGAGGTGCCTTCTTCTCTTGAAAAAATAGAAGTTGAGATATATAGACTTCTTAACTTTTTACTAAAAGGGGAGCTCTCTGTAGAAAATTATAGTATAGCTGTTCAGCATCTGAAAACTCCCAAAACCTTTACTAGCCCTTCTACAGACATGGAGTTTGTACTTATCCCAGCCGGAGAATTTATGATGGGATCCCTTCTTGATGAAAAGGGTAGGCATAATAGCGAAGGTCCGGTCCATAAAGTAAAAATTGAAAAATCCTTCTATATGAGTAAGTATCCGGTTACTCAAAAACAATGGGTGGCAGTTATGGGCGATAATCCTTCTAGATTTAAAGGTGATGACCTACCTGTAGAATCTGTTTCTTGGGAGGATGTTCAGGAATTTATCAAAGAACTCAATGATAGAGAAGACACAGGCAAATACTTCTTGCCCTCTGAAGCCGAGTGGGAATATGCGTGCCGTGGAGATACTACCACAAGATATTCTTTTGGTGATGATGGGGCAAAACTTGAGGAGTATGCATGGTATAAAAACAAGTCAGATTATAAAACTCATCCAGTTGGCCAGAAGAAACCTAACTCATGGGATCTCTATGATACACATGGCAATGTTTGGGAATGGGTTCAGGACATTTGGCATGATAATTATAACGGAGCTCCTTTGGATGGGAGTGCCTGGGAAGATGGAAGTAGCTCCTACCGTGTTGTGCGGGGCGGTAGCTGGAACAGCATTTCTTGGTGCTGCCGGTCGGCAAGTCGTTATTGGTTCGCCCCCAAAAAAAGCGACATCGTCATTGGCTTTCGTCTTCTGAATAAACTGTAACTGCTTCCTACTTTACTACTTACACTGGTCATCAAAAAGAGCGATGACACAGCTTAAAGAGTGCAAAGACCCCAGATATAATTGCTGAACCACTTCACTTTATATCTAATTTCACTAAATTCTTCAGTAATGCTTATACCAAAAGCCTCTATTATATCCACTTCATGAAACAGGATATGTCAAGCGCCGACGTTGCTGCAGTTGTTGCCGAGTTGTCAGCAGGGCCGAAATCCATTATTGATGCGAAGATAGGGAAGATATATCAGCCCACGAATGAGGAGATTCGCATTAATCTTTACGTTTTTCACCAGGGCAGGGACAACCTGGTTATTGAGGCTGGGAAGCGCATTCATTTAAGTAAATACCTCCGGGCAAGCCCAACGCTTCCCCAGTCTTTTCCAATGCTGCTTAGAAAATACCTACTGGGAGGCAGGATTGTATCTGTGGAGCAGCACGATTTTGACAGGATCGTGAAGATAGGGGTTGAGAGAGGGGGAGTGCGGAGTACTCTTATTGTGGAGCTTTTCGCTCCGGGAAACGTGCTTATTGTGGATTCGGAAAACAGGATTATTCTGCCTATGAATCCTGTAACCATGAAGGATAGGCGGCTTAGGAGTGGAGAAATTTACGAACTGCCTGAGGCACAGATAAGCCCTCTCAAGGTTAAGGTTTCTGACCTTATTAAGGAGTTCTCTAAGTCTACGTCTGATATCGTCAGGACGGTTGCCACAAGGTTCAATCTGGGAGGAGTTCTGGCAGAAGAAGTCTGTTCCAGGGCAGGAATTGATAAATCAAAGCTTTCAAAGGAAGCAACTGAAGAAGACGCCTCCATGATCTGCAATGCAATGCACGATCTCTTTTCCCCGCTTTTGAGGGTAGGAGCCGGAGATAAAGGCCCCGCAGAAGCTGAAACCGAGACTGAACTTAAATCCAAGATCGAGTTTAAACCGGAAACCGAACTTAAACCAGAAACCGAACTTAAACCCGAAGCCGGGGTTGAAGGCGAGGCTCCTAAGCTCAGGTCTCAGCATGTGAAAAAGGAAATCAACGGAAAGCTGGAAACTTTCGATGTACTTCCTTTTGATCTTACTCGTTATTCCGGATTTGAAAAAGAGTATTTTGATTCTTTTAACACAGCACTTGATGAGTTTTTTGGAAAAAAGGCGCTTGAGCAGGTTGAAGAGGTAAAAGCAGCCCAGAAAAAGGAAAAAACCCTTGGCGTTTATGAACGGCGGCTTCTTCAACAGGAAGGGAGCCTTACAAAGTTCGAAAAAGAAATCGAGAAAAATAATACCCTTGCTGAGACCGTCTACGCAAACTATCAAGGTATTGAAGAGCTCCTTTCCGTGCTCAATGGCGCAAGGTCAAAGGGGTATTCCTGGGACGAGATCCGCTCAATTCTGAAGCAGGCTAAAAAGGCCGTGCCTGCCGCGCAGAAAATCACAAATATTGACCCAAGGACAGGGACTATAAATGTGAACCTTGACGGAAAGAGTATTAGTCTTGACATCCGCAAAACAGTGCCGCAGAACGCGCAGGAATACTATGAAAAGGTCAAGAAATTTAGCAAGAAAAAAGATGGAGCTCTCAAAGCTATCGAAGATACTAGGAAGGCTATGGAGAAAAAGGCCGTGGCAAAGGCTGCAAAGGCAGGACGAAAGCTCCAGGCATCCAGGAAAAAACACTGGTATGACAGGTTCAGGTGGTTCGTGTCCTCGGATGGCTTCTTTATTGTGGGAGGCAGGGATGCAGATACTAATGAGGAGATCTTTAAGAAATACCTGGAAAAGAGAGACCTTGTCTTCCATACTCAAACACCGGGGGCTCCTCTCACAGTTATCAAGACTGGGGGAGAAGAGGTTCCCGAATCTACTTTGCAGGAAGCGGCACAGTTTGCTGTTTCTTATTCCAGCCTCTGGAAAGCGGGGCATTTCAGTGGAGACTGTTACTGGGTTAAAGCTGAACAGGTCAGCAAAACTCCAGAATCAGGAGAATATGTGAAAAAAGGAGCTTTTATCATTCGCGGGGAACGCAATTACTTTAAGGATATTCCTCTCGGCGTTGCAGTTGGGCTTGAACTCAAAGGCGAGACGAGAGTTATAGGCGGACCTGTTTCTGCTATCCGAACGCATGGGGATTATATTCTCGAAATTGTCCCTGGGGCTTTTAACCAGAATGACATCTCTAAAAAGATCTACAGAATTTATGCCGATGAGCTCAATGACCCCCGCTTCGTAAAGCAGATTGCCTCTCCTGACCAGATAGCTATGATGGTCCCACCAGGAGAATCGGACTTAAAGAGCCAGAAGCCGAAAAGGAAGGGAGAACGGATCGAGAGCGAAAGCGAGGAACATGAGGCTCTGGAAGTAGAGAACGAACCTGAAGATAACGAAGAAGAAATTGAAAAGGAATTCGGAAAAAACTTTGGAAAGGGAACTGAAGAAGAATTCAAGGAAAAACTCGCTGGAGAAATCCCAAAAAATAAAGCTAGGGAAGGAACGGAAGAGGAAATTGAAATGCATGGAGGGAAAAAGGCATGAGGGTTTCAAATCGCTCCCTTAAGGGAAGGGAAGGGGAAATTGCAGTAACAGCCGAAACCCTTGATGATCTCTGGCACCTCAAATATATAATCGAAAAAGGAGACCTGGTTTTTTCGGTTACCAAAAGGAAAGCCGATTCGGCAAGTGACAAAATCCGCCCAGAAAAAGTTGAGAAGGTAAAGGTCAGGCTCGGAATTCGGATTGACGATCTCGAGTTTCACAAGTTTGCGAATCGGTTGCGGTTACATGGGATGATAGAGCATGGGATGGGTGTGGGCTCCTATCATACTCTCAATATCGAGATCGGAACCAATCTTTCTATTGTCAAGGAACACTGGAAGAACGACCAGCTCCAGCGGATCAAGGATGCTGAGGAAGCTTCGAAGCGCCCAAAAGTTGTTATGGTTGCAATAGAAGAAGGCGATGCCGATATTGGCTTTGTGCATCATTACGGGATAGAGATCTATTCTCATATCCGGCAGTCCTCTGGAAAGCGGGAAACTGGCTTGAGAAATGAGTTTTTCAGGGAGGTTGTAGAACAGCTCAGGCATGCTGTTCCTGAAGAAGCGTCCATAGTTATTGCCGGGCCAGGGTTTACTAAAGAGGATTTCATTAAATATTTCCAGGAAACCGAACCGGCTATGGCTTCAAAAGCCCTTCTCGAAGATACCTCCATGATAGGAATGTCCGGCTTTCAGGAAGTTCTGCGCAGAGGTGCAGTTGACCGTATTATGCAGGAGTCCCGTATAGCTCGTGAATCCGCTCTGATGGAAGACCTGATCCGTGAGATCTCAATGGACGGCAAAGCTGCCTACGGCCTTGCCGATGTTAAGAATGCTCTCAATTTCGGGGCTGTTGAAACCCTGCTTGTTGCCGACGAAACCCTTCGGGAAGGGAGAGAAAAAGGAGAGGATATCGATAAACTCCTTAGGGAAGTCGAACAGGCCCAGGGGAAGGTTGTTGTTTTCAGCACGACCTTTGAGCCCGGAGAAAAGCTTCATAAATTGGGAGGAATTGCAGCTCTTCTCCGTTTCAAGGTTAGAGGCTAATTTTCGGTCAAGCCTTTTTTGAAAAAGGGTTGCAGCTCTGCTCCGTTTCAAGGTTAGAGGCTGATCTAATCAGACGAGCTACAGACGAACTATCTAATTTTCATTATTACATTCTTTTTGACTCAGTGCTCTCATTGGTTCTGTCAAGCCTATGAGGGCTACGAAGTTTTTCCAACTACTATTAAACTCACGTTTCAAAGATATAGCTGTCTTTCCGCAGATGTCTGACAAATTTATGTATTTTTTTAGCTAATCTATAACTATCATAATATTATACTTTTTTTCGGTTTTCATTATGCTTGTTACAACACGTTCTCTTGATCATCACGGAATCGTTTCTGGCATTTATGATGAACTTGAAATTGGAAAAGTGATTGACGAAGTGCTGCCCAAGTTTGGGCAGCACAAATTAGCTCATTCTATTGTATTAAAAGCAATGATTCTTAACTGTCTTGGTTTCGTAGATAGTCGTCTTTACATGTATTCTCAGTACTTTGAAACCCTTCCTGTTGAAAGGCTCCTTGGTCCTGGGATCAGCGCTTCTGACCTTAATGATGATGTTTTAGGTAGAACTCTTGACGCAATATATGAAGCAGATCCTACTCAACTTTTCATGAAGCTTTCCTTGAAAATGCTGGAAATTGTTAACATCAGGACTCAACTTCTCCAATCTGACACCACTAATTTTAGCCTTCATGGAGACTACAAATATATCGATGATGGTTCTGTCATAGAAATCACATATGGTCATGCAAAAGACGGTAGAGATGACCTGAAACGTTTTGGACTTGGAATGATAACAAATCAGTATGGAATTCCACTATTTGCAAAGGCTTACTCTGGCAACGCATCAGACAAAGAAACCATCATAGAGGCAATGAAAATACTTCAAGAAAACATAACGTTTCCTGATGATGTTTACTACATAGCTGATAGTGCTCTATATTCTGAAGGAAACATCAAAGCAATGATAGAAGGCATGAAGTGGATTACTCGTGTTCCTTCAACACTAAACCTTGCAAAAAACTTGTTGATTTCTGATCTTGAGTTCAAAAACGGAGAGGATCCACGCTATTCATTTTATGAAACTATTGTTGAATATGGTGGTATAAAGCAAAAATGGGTAGTTGTTCATTCCACAGAAATGCAGAAAAGAAAAGACATTACTTTTGAAAGAAAAATTCAAAAGAAGGTTAATGAATCCCAGAAAGATCTCAAAGACCTAAAAAAGATCAAGTTTGCTTGTGAAAAGGATGCTATAGCAGCTTTGGAAAGATGGAAGAAAGAGAACCCTCATTGTTTGCTGGAAACCGTAGAGATTTCCACGGTTTCAACAAAGGAAAACGGTAAAAGAGGAAGACCAAAAAAGAATGAAAAGCTTATTTTTCACTATGTTGTAAATGCAAAAGCAGTCCGAAACTACGAAATAGAATTGAATGAAAAAGAGTATCAAGGAAGATTTATAATCGCAAGTAACGATCTCAATCTTGATGCTGAAAAGATGCTGGAATACTACAAGAACCAGAGCAAGGTCGAAAAAGGTTTCAGGTTCATAAAGGATAAAAGTTTCAGGGTTTCCGAGGTTTATTTGAAAAAACCGCAAAGAATTGAAGCTCTCTCAATGATAATGGTGTTAACTCTGATGGTCTATTCGGTAGCGGAATGGAAGCTGAGAGAGAAGCTAAAAGAAACAGGGGAAACAATACCGAATCAGGTTAAAAAGCAAACACAAAAGCCCACTTTGAAGTGGGCTTTTGTGCTGATGAGGGGAATTACAGAAGTAAAAGTGGAAGTTGATTCAAAGTTGATAACCAAAATTGCCAACATGGATGAAGTTAAAAGTAAGATAATAAGGTTGATGGGGAAAAATTGTGAAAAATACTACTTTTGAGTGGAGATCTGCGGAAGGTCAGCTGAATCATGGCTCTTCGCCATTCCCTATGGATAAGATGATTTTCAATTCGAGACCGCATTGGTTTTTACGAAGACATTGCGAAGATATCCACATAAAACAACGAAGAGCCTGAATCATTCCGTTTTTTCTTTTTCCTTCCTGTGCCTGTGCAAGGCTATCTCAATGCTGCTGTGCAGATCTTTCTCATCAAAAGGTTTTACGATATAACCGAAAGGTTCAGTTCTCTTAGCCCTTTCAAGAATTTTATTATCAGAATAAGCAGTCAGGTAAACAACCGGGACATCAAACCTTCCCCTGATTTCCCCTGCAGCTTCTACGCCGTCCATATCACCTTTTAACATGATATCCATAAGCACGACATCAGGAAAAGTGCTCTCAGCCTTGCTAATGGCATCCTCTCCGGACGAGGCTACACCGGTAACTGTGTACCCCAAACTCTTTACCATTTTTTTTATTCCCATTGCAACGATATGTTCGTCCTCAACGATCAGAATTCTTCCTTCCGCCTTATTTCTTTCTTCTGCCATTGTTCTTCCTTCCGCCAATCACACATTATTTAGAATTCATCTCCTGAAAAAACTAATCTCGAAACCTGTTCCCCTGCTCCGGTCAAGTCTGATATCCCCTTCAATCTGATCTACAAGCGTTGTTACCAGCTGTAGGCCCAGGGAAGTTGTGTTCCGGAAGTCCAGTTTCTCAGGGAATCCCCTGCCGTTATCTCTAACTATAAGGGTTAACTTCTCCTCCTTGTCCTCTGTTGCGCCGTTAAGGCCAGTCCGTTCATTATTCTGCGGCCTGACTTTTGTATTTCCGGAGTTGTCAGGATTCTGATTCTGCAAGGTAGAGTTTTCTCTACTTCTGTGCAACTCAATATAAATCTCTCCTTCTTTCTCTCCGGCAAAAGCATGTTTCAGGGAATTCGAGACCAGCTCATTGACAATTATTCCCAGGGGAACAGCCGTATCCATTCCCAAGAAAACCTTTTCGACATCAAGCTTCAAACTCACTTTCTTGCTGTCCAGAGAGTAGGACTGGAACAGGTAATCTACAAGATTCTTAATATAATCCGCAAAGTCCACACTTACCATATCCTCTGACTGGTAAAGTTTTTCGTGAACAAGAGCCATTGATTTGACCCTGTGCTGGCTGTCCCTGAAAGCCTCGATCACATCCCTGTCCGTAAAATTTCCGGACTCAAGATATAAAAGCATGGAAATCACCTGGAGATTATTCTTGATGCGGTGATGGATTTCTTTTTTGCGAATTTCCTCCATCTGGAGAAGTGCATCCTCGGCTTTCTTATGCTCGGTTATGTCCAGAATAATGCCCTGAAGATGGACTTCACCATCCTCGCTGCGCTGGATAACTGTCCTTTCGTCAACCCAGCGAATCTCCCCGGATTTTGTGAGAATCCGATATTCTGAGGTATAGTCCGTGCAGCCGGCTTCAACGTTCATCTCAAGTTCGGCAGTCGTCTTTTCCAGGTCTTCGGGATGCACAATATCTCCATAAAGAAGCCTGTTCGAGGTAAAATCCTCCACCTCATAACCCAGCCGAGTAATATTTTCCGAAACAAACTCTGCAGGCCACATGGGTTCATACTTCCATAGAAACACGATTACAGGACTTGTATTAACAACCCTTTCCAGATCTTCCTTAAGCTTGTTGGAACGCTCAAGTTCTTTCGCATAGTCCAGAAGGGCTTTTTCCGCTTCTATGCGCTGGGTTGTAATCATATCAAGAGCCTGGCGGGTTTCTTCGATCCCGTCCGTAAGTAGCTTGAAATCTCCCTTCCCGTGGATACTGATGGGCCGCTTAAAATCATTCTGCTGGAATGCAGTAAGGACTGCATTTGAATCATCGATAATACTGTTCAATGTTTCGGAGAATTTATCAAGTGTATTTCCGAGTTCTCTGAACTCTCCCTGCACATCTAAATTGACCCTTTCTTTTAATTCTCCTTCTGCAAGAGCATTGGTCACTCTTATACTCTCTCTTACTGGAACAATTACAGCTTTAAGAATTTCATTCAGGCCCATAGGGATTTCCCTGAAGTCTCTCTCCACATCCGTATCTGCCCTGACATCAAGCTTTCCTTTAACTGCGTCCTGTGCGATACTCTTGAAATCCTGAACAATTTCATCTATCGGCTTTGTGATAGAAAGGGCAATCATATAAGAAAGGGCAGCCATGAAGAGAATTGAAATCGCAGAAATAACCAGAAGCCTGTTCCGAAGATCAACAACACCTGCAAGCATTTCTTCTTTTGGAATTACAAGCACAAAGGCGAGATCACCGGTTCGCACAGGCTCGTAGAACATTACAACAGGTTTGCCTGTAGTAGAATCACTAACCTCAATATACCCTCCGGTTCCATTTTTTATGTCGTCTGCAGCTCTGGCTATTTCTTTTGACTTAAAGTCATAGAGGTTCTTTTTTCCGATCCACTCCTTGTGTGTAGGGTAAGAGAGCAGGACGCCTGTGTTACTTACCATGAAGGCATATCCCGTATCAAACGCCTTGACCTTACTCACCACCTCGTCCATATATTTCAGAGGGACATCCGCTCCCGCTATCCCTACGAACTTTCCGTCCCTGAAAATCGGAGAAACATGGCTAATCATGAATATGCCTTCATAAAAGTAAGGCTCTGTTAAAACGGCTTCTTCTCTGGCTTTGGGAAGCTGGTAATAATCAGAAGAATCATAATGAAGAAGAGGCGCTACCGTAAGATTGCCTTTAATCTTATTACAATAAGGGACAAACCTGCCTGTTGCATCGTGCCCTGGGGCATTAATATATTCTGCATCTTTGCCATCAAAAGCATTCGGCTCGTATCCCACATAAACCCCAATCAGATTTGGATTTTTTTCAAGGATATTCTCAAGGATGCCGATTACCTCAGTCCTGTTGGAAGCCTTGTAATTCTCCATTGTAAGGGCAACCGTATTTGCAACTGCGCTGTTAGCTTTCATGTCAGCATCGAACTGGTTTGCATAACTGCTTGCCATTTCGATTGATTTCTGGTAAGCCAGCTTTTCTTCCTGGGAGGTGACCGTACTGATGATCACAGCCGTAGATACTGCGAGAATAAGAAAAACCCCGACAACAATATAGATAACTAGCTTTGATTTCAGGGGGAAATTTTTAAATCTCATAGTCAAAACTCCAGCCAGTTATGAAAGAAAGGTGGAAGGCCTGTTTCTGTCCTGCCTGTAAAGATCGGGCATGCTTCAGATTTCGATTACTTCTTGAGACAATTCATTATAATGCATGAAAAGCTCCCTTCCCCAGCGAAGAGCGCTTGCATCGAAACTCATCACTTTCCTGTGGTCGTATTTTCCCTGCTTGTCGAAGAGGCAGATATACATGAATTTTTCAGTAACAGCAATTGTCGGAAGCTTCAGGTTTTCCTCGCAGACTTTAACAACCGTACTCTTGGAGTCGAGCAGGGTTTCCAGCTCGTCTCTGCAGTCATTTTTTAGCCTATCAAATACGGATTTTGTAAGCACGATTTCCATTTCAGCTCCGCTTTTTGCAAGCCTGGAATAAAGCGACGAATAAAGAGGATGATAATAAGAAAGCGAACTCATGATACATCTGGATTTTATAAGATTCTCAGTAAATTCCCTTGGAAGGTCAAACAGATGGTTAAGATCAGGTTCGATTACCATGCACTCCCCCAGTTCTCCAAGCCGCATAAATTGCTCCTGGGGTATGACACTTATATCCCGGCTTGTCCAGTATTCCTTGTTTTCCTCGAGGACCTCAAGTGTATTCAGGAGAGGGAGCATGTTTCCTACGACAAGTTTTCCAATCTCCGAGAGCATATAAGTGTTCTCTTTCTGGAAGACCAGGCCCTGTTTTTTAAGGATTTTAATCTGAGGCATCATCGCCTTTGAGGTCACGTTAAGAGAGGTTTTTATTTGCTCAATGTCCCTGGGACCTTCCATAAGCAGAAGAAGGAGATTTTTTCTTTTTTCAGAAAGCCAGATAGTGTCACACAAAGATGAGCTCATTGTTACTGTACATTTATAGGGAGTACTTTTATTAAAAGATTATGTTACAAACGATTTATATTTAAAAAATTTTGATTTTGAAAGAGATTCCGAAAGGCTTTATGAGCCTTGATAAACTCGGTTGAAAATTTTAACGCCATTAAAAAATCACTTTACTTTAGAACCTGCATATAGCTCTTTCTTTTGCCAGAAACTTTTGCAAGAGCAACGCGGATCGGGCTATATATTATTGAAACCATAGATAAATCACTTACCAATAAACAAAAACAAATCCAACAAAAAATAATTGCCTGAAAGAATGATGAATACTTCTGAAAGAGCAAGTAATAAATTAAAAATGGCGTTAAAAACGGGATACATGGTCATGGAATAACCAAAAATGGCAAGAAAAATAGGATAAAGTGACCACTAAAATAATTAAAAATGACAAGAAAAACGGAATAAAACAACCACCAATAATAAAAACTGTGAAATAAAAAACGACATAAAAAATGAACTAAAAATGGCGCATTAAAAACAGATTAAAAGTACAAACATTAAAAAACGATAGAAATTGTTGCATCCTTTTGAGATGAGATTAAAGAGTACTGCTGGATTCATGCCGGATCTATGTGAAAATCTGGCTGAAACTCACGGTATCTCTGGAGAACTAAAAAGGAAAATTTCAGGTTTAACCGAAATTTTCTTTACTCCAAACTCCAGCAAATGCATTAAAAATGTACCAGAGCTGTGGTATGTGGGAATACCATAGCTTCTGGATACCTCCGTAACTGAATTTTTTCACTATTACTATCTTGACTATGTCAGATTAGACAGTTATTCCAATTGCAGTTATTAATTTCACTACGAACAATATACTTGGGATATGAGGTCTAATGATGACGTTTTACCTTGTAATGTGACATAGTCAAGTTATATTCTTCTTACTTATTTTCCCCACTTTCGCTTTTTCTTTGCTTCTTACTCAATTGTCGGCCAGAAAGGTTATTTTCTTGTAGAGCCTATCCCAAAAGCCACTTTACTCTTAATCGTTGGGAATTCTCAGAATTGTTTTCATGATCATGAGCTTGATTGATTATTCAAAATACAAGGCTCAAGAAGCAAATTTCAAGTTTTGGGATGAACTCGTAGAGATAATCCCAAAACTCAAAACGGTTTCTTTTGAGCTCTAATTTGCAATTATCACCAGAATTTTGGATCATGAAAACAGTTCTAAAAATATACCGATTGAGAATAAAGTTGGTTTTGAGATGATCCCTTAGAATTGAGATAACGAAAATGGCTTTAGTTTCAAAGCTTTTTGTTTTTTGATAATAAAAAAATTAGTATGAAGCTTCAGGATTAGTAAGGTTACATATTTTTCATAATATTACCGTATATAGATTATGCATCCTGTAGCCACATATTTTCTGCGAACCCTTTTTGCACCCTAAACAGGACTCATGATTCGATGATATTTATCGGCTCACGAGTTTGACCGTTTTCCGGAAAAGGAAAACGGTGGAAATTTTCGGATTTGCTTTTGTAATTTATCTTTGCGCCTTTATATCGTGGACTCGCTTGATAGGGAATTATCCTTCTCTAAAGTTGTCCTGTTTTCATTCTGGGAATAGTACCAGAGCGGGAGATAAAGAGCAAGCACCACGAAGCCGACTATCGTTGAAGTCCAGCCTAACTCAAGGCTGTTCAGGTATATTATCCCAATAAGACACAGAGGCAGGTTAAAGAGCCCAAAGAAAAAGGCTACGTATTGCCAGTTTCCAGGGGCTTTGAAAGGTCTTTCAAGCTTCGAGAACCTCGGGTCAATTTTTGCCTTAACATATGCGAGCAGACTTATCCCGTTGGCACAGACATAACCTATTGCCGAGGCTGCAACTATAGCTGCAGGAGTTCCCAGGCAGATGAAACCCATATTCAAGAGGGCAATAACAATCATTGCGTTGACCGGAGTTCCATGTGCATTCATTTTTCCAAAGAACCCTGGCAGGTTTCCTTCTTCAGCCATTGAATACATAGCCCTTGAAGCTCCGAGGAAGGCGGTCTGGATAATGAGAACCATTGCCGCAATCAACATGAAGATAGTCAGAGACCCACCTATGGGACCAAGGGTCATCTGGGCTATAGGCAGCATCGGAGAAACCGGTTCGGCCAGAATTCCTTCAATTCCCAGGGCTCCGGTACAGGCTGCCTGGACGAGAATGAAGGTCACAAGACAGATTGCACCGCAGATAAAGAGGGCTTTGGGGACATCTGATTTGGGCTGTTTATATTCAGGCCCGTAGATTGCTGCGGTTTCCCAGGCGCAGGCACTCCACTGGGCCATTGCAAAAAGCCCGAGCAGGATCAGGATATGCTGGATATCCCAGCTCCAGTCTGTGGGAAGCCAGGCACCGGTGATATTACTGAGCTCAAAGTGCCCGGTCATGAAAGGCGCAAGGGCAATAATGATAAGTGGGGCAAGCGAAAGCACGGCAAGAATATACCCGAGCTTTGCTCCGCCGGCAAGCCCGCGATAGTTGACCAGGATAAGAAGCACGAATACGACTGCTCCAGACGTGAGATAAACAACAAGGTCAGGCACGCCTGCAAGTGCAGGGACCAGGCCTTTGAGATAGCTTCCGATCAAAATTGAATAGATTGCAAGGACCGGATTCCAGGCAAACCAGTAACTCCAGGCGCTGAAACCTCCAAGCAATTTGCTAAGGTCATACCGGTTGTTTGCATTCCCTGTAAAAACACTCTGGGCGTACCCTGGAAGCCCGGATGCTTTCGGGAACATTGTGGCAAGTTCTCCGTAAGCAAAATTTTGCATGAAACCCTGAAAGACAGATAGCGCCCAGATAATGATTGCAAAGGCCCAGACATAATTTGCAAAATAGCCTATGGACGGCAGGATCAGCACAGGAACCCCCAGGGCAATTGCAAGTCCCTGCTTCCAATCAATTGTTCGCTGGAGCCCTACGTTTTCACTGTTTTCGTCGCTCATTTTCAAGCACACTCCAATAATTAATATAAAGTAATAATTGACGATTCGCACAGCTCTTGCAGCACAAATCGACTCATAAAAGCCTGCAAATGGAAAAAACGGAAAATCCGAAAAATCAAGCCTTTCTCAGGATATTATCAAGAAATATTTTCAAGAGATACTATCAGGAAATATTATCAGAAATATCTTCCAGAAATATCGCCAGAAAACATTATCAGGAAATATCCTGAGACAGATATACAGGAGATCTGTTTCCGCTTTTTCGTATCTTCGTAGTTATTTCGGAGTTTTTTTTACGCTATCTCTTTACGCGATCTGCTTTCTGAAGAGATTGCAGGAATTAATCTTAATATCGAGCAACTTTTCGATGTTCATCTTTGCAGCAATCCCTTTTGCAGCGCCTGGTACTGACGTTATAATACCAATGTCGAGTTCTTCACGCAGCTCGCGCATAACGTGCTCGTCTACAAGGTCCATCTTGTCGACCCCGAGTTTCTTTGCAACGTATTCTTTTGCCTCGCCTATGCGCATATTCTTTGAGAACTCCATTCTTGCAACAAGGTCTCCTGCAGCTCTAATTCCTGTCATACCTGAAGCCATTATGTGGGAAATCGGCATACCCATTGGGTCGCCGACTCCGATCTATATGCCGTCGACGCCTGCAATTTCGACCATTGCCTTGCTTGCTCTGGTAACCGCATCAATTGGAGGAGTTTCAAGCATGGGAATTCCGCCAACTCCCATACCCATATTTACATGACAGGGGATCGGAGACGCTTCTACTGCAGCCTTGATGAAAGTAACTGCACGAGCAAGGTTCCAGGCTGAAGTCTTGCTGGTATTGGTGTTGCATACTGGTCCGAAAACATTTGCTCCGGCTTTTGCAACAAGCGGGGCCTGCTGGTGAGGCCAGAGACCTGCAAGGGTTACACCGTCATACTGAAGGTTTCCGTGCATACCAAGGACACATTCCCCGGCCATGCCTGCTTCAATATACATATTAGGGAACTCTTTTCTAAGGGCTTCAATCGCATGGAGTGTACCATACATGTCCCCGTCGCCTGCTGCGGCCGTTGTGTCAAAGTTAACACCATCGGCACCTGAGGCAAAGAGTTTCTGCATAACCCAGACAGTGTCTCTTGTCAGGTGTTCGGCAGCGTGTTCCATTGATTCCCAGGCTTCCTGGATTTTGAAAGCCTTCATAAGGTCGCCAGGGTTCTCAAAAGGTCCATCAGGTGTGTAATAAAGTCCCATATTGGGCATTGCACCATAAAACAGTGGGATGATCATGTTCTGCTGGCAGACTTCCATTGCCTGGCATTCATTTGCTACGACAGGTTTTACCGGCTTGAAACTGTAATCGATGTGCCCGAGTTCCATCGTGTCAGCACCAAAAGCACGCTCGTGCATCATGCAGCCTACAAGGCGGCTTGAAGGAATACCAACACCACTGTTGCCCTGGTCGCCGTCAAGCCTTATAGTGCCGATATCATGCGTTACTGGGATTTCCATGCCCTGTTCCACACTTACAGCCTTGCCGGGCATGGTAAGGATCTCTGCAAGCTTGTCCATTTCATTGGCGCTCAAGGTAGGGATTTCACCGAGATCGGCAGCATTTGCAGTCCCGGCTTCAATCTCAGTCATTATTTTTTCTTTGGTAAGGAAGACACGTTTACCGTCTCCCATTCTTAAAGCATATTCAGTTGCCATTTTTATCCTCCATAAGATCAACTTGGTTTAGACCGAACAGATTTTATTGATAATTGGGGTTCAGAGTAGCATTTCCTTTGCCTTTGCAACAGCTTCGCTTGCGTTTTCAGCATAGCAATCGGCATCGATTTTGTCAGCCCATGCCTGGGTCGCAGGGGCTCCTCCAACCATAACTTTTACTTTGTCCCTGAGTCCTTCTTCCTTGAGGAGCTCAATTACAGCTCTCTGCCCCTGAAGGGTTGTGGTCATAAGAGCGGAAATTCCAATCATATTGGCATTGACTTCCTTTGCCTTTTCGATGAAGTTCCTGACTGGAACATCACGGCCAATGTCGTAGACTTCAAAACCAGAAGACTGGAGCATCGTGGATACTATGGACTTGCCGATATCGTGAACGTCGCCTTCGACCGTACCGTTTACGATAACCCCGAGTTTCTTGCTCTCGGTCCCTGCCGGAAGCTCAGCTTCAAGCACTTTAACCCCTGCTGTCATTGCATCAGCAGCTATCATCACATGGGGCAGGAAAAGTTTCCCTCTCTCAAAAAGAATTCCTACCTGATTCATGCCTGCAGAAAGACCTTTGTCAATGATCTCAGCAGGTTCCATGACCTTTTTTGCTTTCTCGACAGCTGCGAGCACTGCATCTTTTTTACAGGAGATAACTGCATCAGAAAGCTCCTGAATAAGTTCCTCTTTAGTTGCCATTTTTTGTACCTCCACAAATGCCAGAAATTCCCTTCGTATTTGAAGAGAAAACTGAATCTAGCATTCTAATCGGATATTTATATATAAGTCCGGAATTATTTAGCCCAACCCATAGAGTTTTTTCAAAAAAGGCGGGAACTTGAGTACTGCCTGTGCATTTGAAAAGCCAGTACGCTATGACACCCCTGATGGACATAGCTCAAGTCATGAGATTTTTCAATGTTATTGAAAATTTCAACGGGTTTTGCAGAACTAAATTTCAAGTGCGGTCAATGACTGAAGTAAAAAGACATTTAAAACTTAAAACCTGTAAATTCGAAATCTATTGTAAAGCCTGGAAAGATAGATCATAAATCTATGCAATTTTTGGCATCGTATTTCCGTGGATCTGGAATTCATATGCTGCCTTCACTTCCGTTACATCCTTTTTTTTGTTTTTAAGAAATAGAGAACAGGCTAAATTTATGGTTACTTCCTTCATAGTTGACATCTGAGCCTTCCAGGTTCTTCAACCGAGCCAGATTCTTGCCAGACAAATTTCTCCTGTTTTTCCAGGTTTGTTCGATTATGCAGTCACATATTTTGCTAATTTCCAATCTGTTAATTTTTAGAGAAATTATATAAAAAAGAGTGGAAAGTGTTATATGATGAAAAACCTTCATACTTTTTGAAATTTAAAACTAATTTTTGTTGTTAAAAAGTTAGGTAGCATACTGAAGAACTAATCCTGAAATAATACCAGAATTTCGATAGGTAGAAAACGAAATTGGTTTCAGGAAGAGATCAAAAAACATTGCAAAATTAAATGAGGCGAATATCATGTGTACAACGTTAATTATTACCAGAGGAGCAAGCGCGGACGGTTCGATGATAGTAGCCCATTCCGATGACGACGAATTGGGAGATCAGAGGATTATTTATGTCCCGGCTCAGGATCATGAGCAAGGCACGAAGAGGCAAGTGTTTGAGGAACATTATCGCTATCCCAGGATAGTAACTTATGAAAGGGGGCCGAACTATGAACCATCTACTCATCACGTTCGGGAATCACCTAATCCGGTTCCGGACCTTATTAAACCGATTGGCTATATTCCCCAGGTGAAGCATACTTACGCTTATTTTGACAGCAATTACGGAATAATGAATGAACATAACCTGATGATGGGGGAATGCACCAACGGCGCGAAATATCAACCTGATCATGTAACCGTCGAAGAAGCAGAAAAAACCGGCAGACATGTCAGGCTCTTTTACAGCCAGGAACTCTCCAGGGTCGCTCTGGAACGCTGTAAAAAAGCCAGGGAAGCTATTGAACTGATGGGTAAACTGATCGAAAAATATGGCCTTTACTCCACAGGAGAAACACTGCTAGTAGCCGATGAAGATGAAGCCTGGGCCTTTGAGATGTGCGCCCTGCCGGATGAGCAATATCATTCCGCCTGGGTTGCCCAGCAGGTTCCTGAAGGGGAGGTCTTTGTAGCAGCCAACGAGTTCCGAATCCGCCAGATAGAGGGTAATGAGAAAGATGTTATTATCTATTCTGAATTGCTAAAACCAGGGCTGGAAAAACTGGGCTGGTGGAGCCCGGAGGATGGACCTCTGGACTGGCTTTCCTCGGTAAGTAGCGGTGAATATAACCATCCTTATTACTCCCTGCGCCGTGTCTGGAGAGTTCTGGATAGGGTCAACCCCGATCTGGCCTTAAGCCCCTGGGTGACTAAGGGCTTTGAAGATGTCAAAGAGGGGGGTTATGCAACTGACTATCCTTTTTCAATAAAACCAAAGTGCCAGCTTAGCCTTCAGGATGTCTTTGCCCTGTATAGGGATCACTACGAGGGGACTCAATTTGACATGACGCAGGGCATAGCTGCAGGACCTTATGGCGACCCCAGCCGTTTCATCGGCCCATACGATGGTAACCAGAACAACATTACAAAGAACCAGCACATGTACGGAGCCTGGGAAAGAACTATCTCGGTTTTCTATCAGGGTTATACATATGTCAACCAGCTCAGGCCCAGAAAACCGGAAATCCCTGAAGCAACCCGGGGACTTTGCTGGTTTGGACCGGATACGGCCTATACCTCCTGTTTTGTTCCCTTCGCTGCTCAGGCACTGGAACTACCCGAGCGATATCAGACCGGGGACCCACAAGTATTTGATCGGTATTCAGCCTGGTGGGCTTTTGATTTTGTAGCCAACTGGGCCAGATTGAATTACCAGCGTATGACCAGAGTGGATATCCTGCCGCTGCAACAAAAAATTGAAACCAGGGAAATTCAGGAAATGATTCACCAGTGGGATGAATGCTGCCTGGGAAAAAGTGGTAAGGAAGCAAGGGATTTACTTACCAGACTCGGGAAAGAAAACGCAAACAACGTCGTAAAATGCTGGCATGATCTGGGATATATGCTGATTGCCAGATACTCTGATGGCTACTGTAACCTTCCTGAAGGTGAAGAGCCTCAGAATATCGGGTATAGTTCGAAATGGCTGGCTCTCACTAATTATAAAGAAGGGCCCACCTCCTATGAGATGAAACCCTGAAAATGAGATGGAATTCTAAAAATTTGAATTTTTTAAGTATAGTTTACTACCTGCGATAGACCTGTAACTCATAATCCAGAACAATAAATTGAACAGGGGAAATAATATGGGAAAATTGGAAATGGCATCATGGCCTGTTCTTGTTGTCTCAGATCATATTAAAGAAGAAAACGATCAGGGCCTGTGGCTGCGTGAAATCCTTAATGAGCTTACCGAACAACAGGGCTGCTCGATTTTACCCTCATGCGGATTAGGCGATGCTCACGATATCGTGAGCTCAAGGGAAGATCTAGGCACGATAGTTATTGATTGGGATCTTTCTGAAATGGGATACACTAATAAGAAAAACGAGTACTTAATAAAGAGAGCGAAAAGTAGCAATTTAGCTCATGGCAGTTTGGCTCATGTGTTGGTCAATTTCATCAGAGAAAGGAATAAAAACATACCAATCATCCTGATTACCGGGAGGATCTCCATAGAAAGCATCCCTGATGAAACACTGACTAAAATTAATGAGATCTTCTGGAAGCTGACCGATACTTCCTCTTTTCTGGCAGGGAGAATAGCAAGACAGGTAAAGGATTATACAACAAATGTTTTACCGCCTTTCTTCAGAGAGCTGGTTCAATACGTAGAAACCTACAAATATGCCTGGCATACTCCCGGCCACATGGGAGGACAGGGATTTTTGACCAGCCCCTCGGGTACCGCTCTTCATAAGTTCTTTGGCGAAAATGTCCTGAGAGCAGACCTTTCTATCTCCGTACCTGAGCTCGGTTCACTGCTGGACCACAGTGGAGTCACGGGAGATGCGGAAAACTTCTCCGCTAAAGTTTTTGGGGCAGACCAGACTTACTATGTGCTAAACGGAACTTCAACTGCCAACCAAATCATCTGGAGGAGCCAGGTATCTCCCGGAGAACAAACGCTCATGGACCGTAATTGCCACAAGTCGCTTAACTATTCGATGATAATTACCGGGGCCAACCCGGAATACATGCATCCTCTGAGGAATGGACTTGGAATTATAGGGCCTGTGGATTTCAGTGAAATCCAATCAGAAAAATCGTATAAAATGGCGGCTTTAACCAATTCGACCTATGACGGTGTCTGTTACAATACGCATTACGTCCAGGAATGCCTAAAAAATGTGGAGATACTTCATTTTGACGAAGCCTGGTACGCCTACGCAAAATTCCACGAAATTTATGAAAAACACTATGGCATGTCTTTACCTCCTGGAAATAAATTAGTATTTTGCTCCCAATCCACCCACAAACTGTTAACGGCTTTTTCCCAGGCTTCCATGATTCATGTCAGGTTGCCCAGGTACCTGAGCAATTCGGCTGAAGCTAGGGAAAACTTCCATGATCTTTTTAATGAATCGTATATGATGCACGGATCTACTTCTCCTCAGTATTCTATGGTGGCTTCGCTGGAAGTAGCTACTAAGATGATGCTGGATAATGGCGATGTCGTATTTGATGAGATTATTAAGGAAGCCATCGAACTACGCCGGAAGATCGCATGGGCTCAAGAGGATCTGGCTGAGCAAAAAGATTGGTTTTTCAAGATATGGCAACCACCCTGTATTGCCGAACGAAATGATAACCGCGAACCAAAGATTCCAATTGAAAAATTGGCTGAAGACCAGACTTACTGGACTATCAAGCCGGCAAAGCCAGATGAAACAACCTGGCATGGTTTTGAGGTTAAAGACGAATATGCCATGCTGGACCCGATCAAATTAACTTTTATCTGCCCTGGAATTGATATTAACGGCAATATGGACGATACCGGCATCCCCGCTGCTATTGTTACCAATTACCTGATCGACAAAGGCATTGTCTGTGAAAAAACCGATTATTATTCCTGGCTCTTACTTAACTCAGCAGGCACTACCAAAGGAAAACAGGGTACTCTGGTGGCCGAACTATTTAAATTCAAGGAATTATACGATTCAAAAGCGTCGCTGTCTGATGTATTTCCCGATCTTGTTGCAAAGTACCCGGAAAAGTATCAGGGAAAGAGCTTGAAGGATCACTGCCATGAAATGCATGACTATATCAAAAAGTATAAACTGCTGGAGAATATGCGGGAGGCTTTTGAAGCCAGGCCAATACATGATTTGACTCCGACCGAAGCTTATCGTTGCATTATAAAGCAGGAAGTAGAATCCGTCGAGTTACGCGATATCAACCCCGATGCATCAACACCTCGAATAGCTGGAGTAATGCTGGTTCCCTATCCTCCGGGAATTCCTATCATAATGGGTGGGGAAAAATTTGACTTCCATGCCGGAGATATCCTGAATTACCTTATTGCTCGACAGGATTTCGAGAACGAATTCCCTGGTTATGAAAGCGATATTCATGGCATAGAAAGGACTGCTCCAGATGAAGAAGGAAATAAATATTTTAAAACATTGCTGATAAAAAATTAGAAATAAACCTGGATAAGTAAGAATCCACTTTCAGCAGATGTCCGATCAATTATTAGAAGTTTTTCTGCTATCGTTTTTTCTGAAAACTGCCCTGGTTGCTCAAAAATGTGTTTTTGAAATATCCTGCAGTTTTCGACCTTTTGCCTTTACTTCTATTGTTTTTCCTTTCATACTCTCCTTTTAATTTTGTTTCACTCTTTCCATTTCCCTCTAACTTTTATTTGCCAGTTAAATTTTTTTACAATGAGTACTTTTTTTAATTATGGTGTCTTAATGATTAATGGGAAGTCACTTGCTGCAGAGCAATTAAGGGAAGTTTATTATGTCTGTTTCTCTCAATCAGCACAATTATATCCAGAAAAATTCGGAGAGCTTTCTGGAATTTCACTCAAACTATTCGTCTGATACCTCTTTTTCTTCCGGGTCCCTGGAAGGAATAAAACTCTTCCTTGATATGGATGGAGTCCTTACGGATTTCACCGCAGCCTGTGAGAATATCGGGGGCAATATGATGTTCTGGTACAGTAACGACAGAGAACTCTTTTGGAAAAAGATTACATTTGCAGGAATCGAGTTCTGGTCCGAGATGTCCTGGATGCCCGGCGGGCAGGAATTGCATGGTTTCCTTAGAAGCTCGGGCTTTTGTCCGACAATCCTTTCTGCGCTTCCCGGACCTGAGAGGAAAAAAGCTTTAACCAATGCAAGAAAGGGAAAAATCAAATGGATCAGGAAAGAACTCGGGCCCTCTTATGCAGAGGCTGCAATTCTCTGTTACCGCCCGGAAAAAGCCTTACAATCAGGGTTTGCAAGGGTTCTTATTGATGACAACTCCGAAAATATCCGCGAATGGGAAGAAGCAGGAGGTATCGGAATCCTGCATAAGAACACCAGTCGGACGATCAGGTGTTTCACTAAGGTTCTTAAAGTCGAGCAAAAGTTCTGATATGCTAAACTTTACAGGCTAAACTTTACAGGGAAGGCCGAAAAGGCTTATGCTTCTTGATTACAGGCTACGATAAGAGCCACAAAGTTTTGTCTGTGGTTTTTGATATATTCTCCTTCCACATCTTTTAACCACTTTTTTCCTCCGTGAATTGCGTGATCCCCGCAGATAAAGAAAATCGTTCCTTTTTCCGCATTTCTGTAAATCTCACCCAGGTTTTCATCCACAGCCTTTGCAGCCTTTTTCAGTTCTTCCCAGCTATCTGCCCTGTGGGAAAAACGGTCAAGGGTTCTGAGGTGAACTGCCAGTATATCGGGCTTTTCTTTAAGGGCATGTAGCGCATAGTTCGTTATCTGAAGGTCATAATTCAGGATATCCTCGGAATTCGGGACTCCATAAAAGTCCTTTATCCTTCCCCTGAAACTTTCTGCACCTTCGGTCTCTATGACTGCTGACGCTTTCATGCCTGCCCTGCAAGCCCATTCCATAATGCTTTTCAGTCTCGGGTTTTCCGAGTCTTTTGTCCTTTCAGTATAAATGTCCGCGGTCGAGTAGATATTATGTTCTTCTGGTAGATATCCTGTAAAGATTGATGCAATTGCAGGGGAGGTTATTGTTGCCGGGGATTTGCACCTGAAGAGGAGCCCTTTTTCGGCGATTTTGCTCAAGTTTTTCATTATCGGAGAAAAATAATTATAAAGAGAATACCCCAGACTGTCAACCACAATGATTACTGCTCTTTTGCAGTTTCTTTCCTTTGCGTAGCTCTCTACTTCCGGAATTGGCCTGCCAGTTGGCGGAACCATAGGGATTTTCAGTAATCTCGAGATCGTAGGGGTAATATCAATGGTGTTGCACTCTAAAATTTTCATATGCTCTCTAATATAGTATCTAGCAAGCTGGCTTATATGTATTTCCTGTATTCAGGGTATCCTCTTCAAATTTAATGGATTTCCAACCACCGAAAAAATATAATAGTTGTTCCATTTTCCCTTATCATATTTTGGAGTAAAAAAAATGGAACTCGAAGCTTTAAAACAATTGCTTGCTTCACTGGACATCAATCCTGATGAAATTAAAGATGAAAGATATGCCAATGTCTTTCACATTTTGTTTGCTATCATTGAAAAGCAGAATGAAGAAATTGAGTTTTTCAAGGCAGAGGTCCAGAAGCTTCGAGATGAAATCAACTTACTCAAAGGTGAACAAACCAAACCTAAGATTCGTGGCTCTAAAAAGAATGAAGACATTTCTTCTGAAAAAGAGAGAAGAAATATAAAACTTACATAGGATAAAGAGTCTAAATCTAAACTGGACAAAATAGAGGTTCATCAAACTGAAACATGTAACGTTGATAGATCTATTTTACCCAGTGATGCGTATCTTAATGGTTATAGAAACGTAATAATTCAAGATGTATCCATAAAGCCTGTGAACACTAACTACAGAATAGAGATTTTTTATTCTCCTTCTGAGCACAAAACATATTCCGGTAAACTTCCAGAAAGTATAAAGGGTGAATTTGGTCCCGGAATCAAGTCTCTTATAATCACTCTTAATCATGTTGCTAATGTTTCAGAGCCAAAAATACATGAATTCCTGGAAAATATTGGTGTTCATATATCTAAAGCCACTATTTCTCGAATCTTGACAAAAGATATTGATCTCTTTCATCAGGAGAAAGCTGATATTTTTCTGGAAGGTCTTAAGGCTACGCCTTATCAGCAGATTGATGATACAGGTGCAAGAGTCAACGGTGTCAATAATTATACTGAGATTCTTTGTAATCCTTATTATACTGCTTATTTTACAGTTCCCAAAAAGAATCGAGAAACCATTTTAGATGTGCTTTTATGTGGAAAAGAAAAAACGTACTGCTTTAATGCTGAAGCATTTGACCTGATGAAAACGTTTAATGTTTCTAAAAGCTGGCTGGAAAAGCTCTCTTCTTTAAAAAACAAAATATTCAGTGACGAGGAAATGCATCGGAAACTGGATTGTATTTTTTTGCGTGGTGGAAAAACTACTAAGAAGAAAGTTCTTGAAGCCTGTGCAATTGCGGCCTATCATCAACGTACAGACATACCTGTGGTTACCGCACTTTTGAGTGATGATGCACGTCAATTCCAGAAAATCGCATATCATCATGCTCTTTGCTGGATTCATGATGGTAGAAACTACAAGAAATTGAGGCCAATAGTTCCTTATTATAAAGAAAAGCTGGAAGCTTTTCTGGATATGTACTGGGACTTTTATGGTGAACTTTGTGAGTTTAGAATAAACCCAGAGTCAGAGGTAGCTGAGCAATTATCCATTAAGTTTGATCAGTTGTTTTCTACCAAAACAAGATATGAACAGCTGGATGAAAGAATCGCTAAGACGAAGGAGAACAAGGAACATTTATTGAAGGTGCTGGTTTTGCCAGAGATTCCGCTGCATAACAATGCAGCGGAATTAGCAGCGAGGGCAAAGGTCAGAAAAAGAGATGTGAGCCTTCAAACCATAACAGAGGAAGGAACAAAGGCAAATGACACATTTATGACGATTGTTCAGACATCAAAGAAACTGGGTGTAAGCGCATATCAGTACATATGTGATAGAGTTGGCGGTACATTTGAGATGCCATCTCTGGCTCAACTCATCAGAGAAAAAAGCTCAGTGAGTGGAAATTGAGGGATTTCCACTCAATTTGAAGAGGATACCGATTTTTTAGAAGTTGCCGAACGGCTTTGCCTGTCACTTCAGCCGGACGATGCTCTATCTGTCAACTTTCTTGGCCGAGAGTATGAAATATGTTCTCACGGTATTAATCCAACGGACGGTAAGCCGGTTGATGTCAACAACCTCAGTGTTCTGGCTTACTATTCATTGTCCAAAGGTGTGGGTGAACCTGCATTTTCATATGTGCCGATTTCTAATCTTGCCGGCACAGGAATAACATTCAGCACAAATACAAAATGGATGACTGATCCGCTTGGTAAAACATTCAGTGAAGATTATGCAACATTCAGTGAAACTATGTGCAGATTAGGTGGGGTTTTTAACGGCAAGCTGAAATCGGGCGGCTATTCATGGCTTCTGAAAGCATTGCCTAAAATCCTCCTCCAAATCGTTTATTACGATGGAGACGATGAATTTCCTTGTGAAGTTCAGATTTTGTTTGATAAAAATGCTTCACGCTTTCTGGAGTTTGAATGCCTGGCTTTTTTAGAGGGATGCCTTGTAAGAGCGATGATTATGACAGCCAAAACAGGAGATACAGCCGGATGGGTTTAATACTTGTGTATATATAATGTGAAATGCAAGATGTTTCTCATCTAATAAATCGAAGAACTCAGTTTATATGAATGAGCAGCACTATTCAATTAACTTATTAACGAGTATAAATGTTTTTTATGAATATATATGAACGAGACTAATCAGCAAATACTATATTACGCAAGGAATTTTTTGCAATGTAGGGGTTATAATGGATTTAGTTACAAAGATATTTCTCAGAAATTGGGAATAAAGAATGCAGCAATTCATAATTATTACCCCAAAAAAGAGGATCTAGTTGCAGCTTTGCTCGAAGACAGCAGAAAGAATTTAGCTGCAAATATTGCTCAAATAGTGGAATCTAGAGGCTCAGTCCGTGATCAGCTTCAATACTACTTTGATTACGCATTGAAGGAGTTTGATGAAGGCAAAAGTATCTGCCCTCCAGGCTCGGTAATTCTCGATTTTGAAGAACTTCCGGAGAAAGTTAAAAAACAAAACCTTTTGTTGATGGATGACATCCTTACATGGATTTCCAGAGTTCTTGAAATAGGTCTGGAACAAGGGGAGTTTAATTTCTCTGGTTCTGTAGAAGCACGTGCCGAATTAGTAGTTGAAGCCTTAATGGGTGCCAGACAATTATCCAGTATTAGAGGAAGAAAAACGCTCGTTAGATCTATTTCTCTAATTAAATCTGACCTTGGGTGGAATGACTGATTTTTTTCCTAACCACCACTTACTTATATGTAAGTAAGTATATTCTATTACTACAATCGATCTATTGCTTAATCAATCTATTGATAAAAAACTAGTGTCGCGTCAATTCTCAAGGATTTACCGATTTCCGAATAATTGCAATTGATTTTATACGACATTTTGCGGTTGACTCGACACTAGGTTTTCTGGCATAACTTATGTGGAGATGCTTCAATGCCCACTATGAGTATTATTTCATGCAAGATAATGCAGGACGAAATCGTCTGGATTCTTGAAAATGACTCTTCCATTGATGAGATTCTCGTAGTTGATAATAAAAATATCCGGGAATTTGTAGAAAAGCTGGATAAAGTAAACCTTCAGTACAAAGTGCTCTCTCTGGAAGAAATTTCCTCACTTCCCGAAATCAAGAGCGAATGCAAGAAATATACGGTTCTGATTCATCTGATGGAACTTGGCCTTCATAGAAGTCCTAAAGAGTTGAAAATTAAGGTATATGAGACTATAAAGACTCTTGCTCCTTTTTCATCGGGGATTTTGCTCTTTTACGGCTTATGCGGGAATGTACTGGGAGACGTTGAAAATGATTTTCAATCTAGTTCAATCTCATGTCCGGTCCGTATTCTTAAAGACAAAGATCACAGAATTGTGGATGACTGCATAGGGGCTACTGTGGGAGGAGTCAAAAACTATCTAAGGATACTCAAAAGTGTTAGTGATGCTGGAACATACCTTTTTACTCCCATGTACAGCAAGGGCTGGAAGGAACTACTTGACCTGAATAAGCTAAATAAAGACCCTGCCAAAGCATTGAAATTAATGAAAAAGACCCATGAAATGATTGGTTACAAAAGAGTTGCTAAGATTAATACTGGTCTTAAATACACTGAAAATTTCGACGCTTCTATTCGGGAATTTGCAGATTTGTTTGATTTCGAAATTTTGGAATTCGATGATGGTAATCAGGAAATTTTTAAAGATTGCTATAATGAACTCAAAATGGAGATTTAGGAAAAATCAAAATGTTAAAAAATTTTATATTTGTAACTGAATGGTGAGCGAATGCCTGTACTTAGCATAATTGCCTGTGAAATGCTTGAAGACGAACTGGCATATGTCCTCTCAGAAGACCATGACTTAAATCAATTGATTGTAGTCGAAAACAGGCAAAGTTTCAGGTTTGTTCGAAAGCTTAAATCCAGAAATTGCCAGCCAAAACTTTTTCCTTTGGACAAAGTACCTATTTTTTTAAAAGAGGCAAATAACTCTGTATATAACTCTGTATCTGTGAATATTTTGAAATTTTTATTGAAATTTCCGTTTTTTAAGAAACTACCTCATAACATCAGAGGAAAGAGTAAAGAAAAAAACAAAGAAAAACCTATTGTCGTTATAAATACTCTGAAGCTTGGCCTACATGCAGATTGTGAACTCTTAAGGTCTGAAATCTACCAGAATATTAGGAAAATGGCAGCTTTTTCAGATGGCATTCTTATTTTCTATGGAAATTGTGGTCACTCTTTAAGGAACACGGTAGCGGATTTTAAAGATCTTCCTTGTTCTCTTTATTTTCTCAAAGATGAAAAAGGAGATATTGTGGATGACTGTATCAGCGTAGCTCTTGGGGGCAACGATAATTATGCTGAAGTTATGCAGAGTGGGAAAGGCATAGGTATGATATACTTGACTCCTATGTGGGCTTCCAGTTGGAAAGAAATGAGAATGGAATCCAACAACACTTCTGACTTTAATGACAATTTTTTGAAAAAGCATTATAAAAAGGTTGTCAAAATCAATAATAAAATTTATACAGAAAGTGACTTCGATAAAAATGTCTTAAATTATGCCCGGACTTTTAATATGAGTATTGCTGAAATGGAAGGAAGTATGAAGATAGCAAGTAATTCCTATCTAAATGCCAAAAACGACGTCTGCAAAAAAGCAGTATCAGATTAAAAACAATTGAAAGGGTACGCTGAAAATAAAAGAAGGAAAAACAAAATAACGAAGACAAATCCCGAAGATAAATCCCCCTATTTTCTCAAATCTTTCTATAAAGCCCCAGGGTACTTAGAGTCAGTGCGGTGGCATTGATATCATCGTTCTTATTTCCCCAGGCTCCGTTTTCGTGGACATTTTCAAGGAGCCAGTTGACTGAAGCTTCGAGTTCTTCTTTGAAGCCTGCAAGAAGCAGGGCCTGAATTGCCAGATTGCTTGTTGAAATATGTGTCCAACCGCCATCCGCCCTTCTTTTTGAAAGGATCCATCTGGCTTTTTCCTGGATAAAAGTTTCAAAGGTTCTGGTTTTTGCCAGATTATTCTGCTTCTTGAGGGCTGTAATTATAAGGGATGTTGTGCCGACCTGTTCCCAGGCAGGGCAATAGTTTTCAGATAGCCAGTTGCATCCATCTTTATCCTGAGTTCCCATGTCTGCAAGGGCTGCAAGGGCATAGGCTGTATCGTAAACGTCCCCGTTCCAGGAATTTTCGCTTTTTCTGGCAAGCAGCCATCTTGCTGAAGCCATGAATACGATTCCTTCTGTTGAAAGGGCTGAGCAGGCCCTAGCCGTATCCCTGATTGAAGAGTTCCAGGAACCGTCGTTATCCTGTTCAAGAATCAGGCGGGTTATGTAAGGGTTTGGGAGTGCCCAGAGGGCGCGTGCGGATAAGGTACTTGAAAGTTCCTTTACGGACTGAATTCGCTGGGCAGAGAGCCATTCAAAACTGTTTTTCACAATATCGAATTCCAGGTTTTTTGACATTTTATTGTGCTTTTCGGGCTCCACCTATTAAAACTTGACTAACACCTCACCTTTCTTTTACTCTGATGGTCATTTTAGAGTCAGAGCCTGCATGAATGCAAAACTACATATATTTTGCATTATTATGCATAACTATGCGCCCTCGAAAACGAAGGATGGTGGATTTCGAATATTCGGCAAGGCAGTTTAGGCCTTTCAGTCCAGAAAACGAAATTCCCGAAGAAATCTTGCTGACAATAGACGAACTCGAGACCATGAGACTCAGCTTTCTAGAAAAGCTTTCCCAGAGTGAGGCTGCAGTCCATATGGAGGTTCACCAGTCCACTTTTCAGAGGGCTCTGAAAAAAGCACTTGAAAAAGTAACTGAAGCGCTTGTCTATGGGAAAGCAATAAGAATTGAAGGAGGAGATTACAGGATGCCAAGAGGAGACGGTACAGGTCCTGCAGGTCAGGGTCAGGGTGGCGGCGGAAGACGTCGCGGACAGGGTAGAGGCCAGGGAGGACGGTTCGGCGGAAGTGAAGGAAACTGTGTATGTCCTGCCTGCGGGTATGAGACTCCACATATTCCGGGGGTTGCCTGCAACCAGGTGAAGTGCGAGAAATGTGGAAGCCCTATGGTCAGAAAGTGAGTTAAAAAATGGTTCGAAATAAGAATGTTGAAAAATGAATGGGAGAAAAAGGCCAACTGGTGTTTTTTGCCACTTAAGTTCAGTTTGTCTTATCAGGGTTGTTTAAAGATTTTACCTGATCATATTATGACTTCAAAAAATTAATGATAAATTAAAAATGCAATGAAAGGAGTTGGAAACAATGCCACATGGAGACAGAAAAGGTCCGATGGGTGATGGACCAAAGACAGGGCAAGCTATGGGTTACTGCTCAGGTAGTGATAGCCCGGGCTATATGACCAGAGTTCCTGCAGATGAAAGCCGGAACATTGGCCGCGGAGCTAACCGTGGTGTAGGCCGAGGTGTAGGTCGAGGTGTAGGTCGAGGTGCAGGTCGAGGTGCAGGCCGTAGAGCAGGTGTGGGTTTCTGCTGCAGGAAAACCCCAGGTTTTGGAAGAGTTGGGGGGTTTGCTGCCCGAGGTAGGTCTTCTGGATATTTCTATCCTGAACCTGCCCAGGCTAGGGAAGAGTCAAATATCGATGTCCTTGAGGACCGGATAGGATCCCTGAAACAGGAACTTGAAACTCTTATGAATAGTTTGAAGAGGCCACGGCTCCAGGAAAGCGATGAAAATAAATAAATAAATAAATAAATAAATAAATAAATAAATAAATAAATAAATAAATAAATAAATAAATAAATAAATAAATAAATTGACAAATAACTTCAGAAATGAGTTCAGAAATGAGTTCGTTAACGAGGCAATCAATTGGTGGATTTCGAATTCACTCATCGATGATTTTTAAAAATAAGTTTCTGGTGGAACATAGAGGGATTTCCATTTATATCCCTGGAAGTCCCTGCTAGATTTTCCGTTTTTCAGATCCTGATTTTTTATGAAAGGAAGAGTTAAAAAATGAGGTCAAGAATCGTCTACGGCCCAATTCTTTCAAGAAGGCTCGGGAGATCTTTGGGAATAGATATAATAAAAAATGCCGGTTCGAAAAAGAATTGCAACTACGACTGCATCTATTGTCAGCTCGGACATGTTGAGCTAAAAATCAGAAACCCTGAAGATGTAAGGGAAGCTGTGACTCCGGAAGAGGTTTCCGAAAGCCTTCAAAAGGTCATTAGCAATTTTGAAGGATTGGATTATATTACATTTTCCGGTACATGCGAACCTACACTGAACCTTTCTTTAGGGGAAATGGTCCGGAATATCAGGAAAATAAGTGGGGTTCCGATCTGCGTAATTACGAATTCTTCTCTTATGGGAAGAGAGGACGTTCAAAATAATCTGGCAGAGGCAGATGTAGTAGTCGCAACCCTTGTTTCTGGAAATGAAGAGACCTGGAGAAAAATTCATAGACCTGCTCCGGGCATTGACCTGAAGGAAATAATTGAAGGTTTGAGGAAACTTGCAAAAGTTGGAACTGGAAAGAAACTTGCACTTGAGGTCATGCTCCTTGAGAACGAAGCTGGCGAGCCCTTAAATTTTACTGACGAAGAGCTCGAAGAGCTGGTAAAAACAATAAGGTACATATGCCCGGAAGAGATTGAAATTTTAACAGTAAGCCGTCCTCCTTCCGATAAATGGGTGAGACCAGTTCCAGAGGAAAAGCTAAGGGAAGTTGCAAAGCGTTTCATTTCTGAATTCGGAGATAAAAAAGTAAAACTGGTTTTGAAGGAAAAAAAGAAAAAAGTAAAAGTGTTACGTACAAATGTGGACGAGGAGGTGTACGCCCTTCTTCTCAGAAGGCCCTGTACTTTCGAACAAACGTGCCAGAGTTTAAATATTGACCCTAAGAGTCTATCTTCTGTGCTCGAAAAATTGCTTGGTGAAGGCAAAATAGAAATAATAAGCTCAGAGGTTGAAAAGTATTACAGGGCAAAATGAACTTCACAAAAATGTACACTGCTAGCTGCCTATGTGCACTGCTAGCTGCTTTTATCTTGAAAAATAATTTTTAGAGAAAATAATCATTTCTCATAGAATTAAGGTTTTTTTTCGATTACAAGAAAAGGGCTGTAGCTTTTGTTTCTCAACTTCAAAATTGAGATTACTTTTTAAGCTCCTGAAAAAGGAACATCTTTCCAATTTATATTTCCTCTGTTACAATTTATCAAGGAGGACTTCTTTTTGCCAGTTCTTGATCAACTGAGGGAATTACATATTCGTTTTTATCGACGCCTCTCAGTTTGGCAATAATTTCATTGTCGTTTTCTTCCTCCTCGACCTGTTCTTCAACGTACCACTGCAGGAAAGAAGCTGTAGCTTTGTCCTTCTCAGCGTTGGCAAGCTCTACCAGTTCATGAATTGAACGGGTGATGAACTGCTCATGCTTCAGTGTCTGCTGGAACATATCCATAGCTGTTCCAAATTCCATAGGTGGCTCTTTGATCTCCTTAAGTTTAACCTTCCCACCCTGGTTATTTACGTAATCGAAAAGCTTCATTGCATGAATGTTTTCTTCTTCAACCTGGACTCTAAACCAGTGGGCAAAGCCCGGAAGCCCAACTGATGAACTATACGCTGACATCGCAAGGTACAGATAAGACGAGTACAATTCTTTATTGATCTGCTCATTCAGTGCTTCTTCCATCTTTTCACTCAGCATTGATTTCCCCCCATTCTCGAATTTACACCCTAATAATTCTACTTTTCAATTCTTCTTTTTGAAGCCAGATCCACGCACACCATTGCTTTTTGTTCAATCTTTTTTTCAAAAAGGTTGCCTGACACAGCTTTCTTGATTTTGAATTTCGGTTTTTCACTGCGTCTCTTCGTATACGATATTGTCTGAGACTTTTTTTATTTTTTTACCCCAACTGACGATTCTTTCAGGTTTAAATCTCGCACGTACGACAAGTACCGGAACCTTTGCATGCCTTACAACTTTTTCTGATACGCTTCCAAGCATGAAACGTTCAGTCCCGCTTTTTCCAGTAGACCCTATGACAATCATGTCAACTTTATGATTCTCAGCAAAATCCAGGATTTTTTCAGCCGGATTTCCTTTAAGCAGTATGGGTGCAGCTTCTATTCCGGCAGCTTTTGAATTTTCTTCTATGAGACTTATTGCTTCACTACCAATTTTCTCAAACATCGCGGAGACATTTTTTACCGATGTTTCATCCATCAGAACTGAGTCAAGAAAAGTTACATCGATGACATATACAGCATAGATCTTTGCCCCACTGCTCCTCGCAATTTCTATCCCGAAATCCGCTACGTTTTCAGAAGCTTTTGAGCCGTCAGTAGCGATCAGAATTCGTTTTTGCAGTTTGGATTTAAGTTCACTGCTCTCCTCTATACTTACTCCCCCTCCGTACATACTCTCCTCTGTACTTACTCCCCTTAGATTATGGATTTATTAGTTGTTGTTAGATCTGTTGTTAGATCTGTTGTTACTGAGTCAATCCGGAATCTATCTTATTGTTTACTGATTTATATTTTTATAATTGCTTTTGTGATCGGAGACTTCATTACTCAAAAGATAAGTTCCAAAGACAAGTTCTAAAGACAAGCTTTAAAATAACAAATTTTGAATTTGAGATTGGCTCACTAAAATATTCCGGTTTTTGTCCTTTTTACGGTCTTTTCCCGTGCACGGCAAGTACCGGAACCTTTGCGTTCCTGACGACTTTTTAGGATACACTTCCAAGAAGGAAGCGTTAGACATCGTTTTTCCCTCGCTTAGCCTTGTAATCTCTATCCCGGCATTTATTGCCTGTGCAACATTCTCCGAAACTCCAGATCAGGATCTTTTCTTTAAAATCTCTCCCCACACCCTTTTTCTTCCCCGTCTACTCCGATTTAAGCTGATTCTTTGACTTCGCGGTCTTAACAATAATCAAATTGTTTCTAAAAAAATTAGATCATCTAATTTAGCTAGATCATCTAATTTAGCTAGATCATCTAATTTAACTAGATCATCTAATTTAGCTAGATCATCTAATTTAGCTACTCATAACTGGTTATTCCTGTATCAATTTTTTTTCACTTTTGTGCCGTTCTCGAACAATCAGAACCGGAATTTTTGCATGCCTTATAACTTTTTCAGATACGCTTCCAAGTAGTACGCGCTCATATCCACTTTTTCCAAGAGAACCCATTATGATCATATCGATATTATTATCCTCTGCAAAAGTCACGATCTTCTCAGCCGGATGGCCTTTAAGCACCCTGGATTCAACTTCCACTCCTGCAGCTTTTCCAATCTTCTCTATATAAGAGGTTGCTTCACGTCCTTCTTTCTCGAATTCTTCAAGCACTTTGTCTGACCAGATTTTATCCAGTGGAACTGAGCGATAAGGTGTTGTGTCGATGACATAAACAGCATATACTTTTGCCCCACTACACCCAATCATTTCGATTCCAAAATCTGCAGCTTCGTTTGCAGTTTCTGAGCCATCGGTAGCGATTATTACTTGCCTTCTCGGTTTAGATTTAATTTCAATATTTCCTTCCATAATTACCCCTCGTATTCTCTATTTGTGTCCCTGAATTTGTATTCTCGCATTCTGGATTTTCATACTTTTACAGACTTGATACTTTTTCAGTATGTTCAAATCCACAGGCCACAATCAGAATCCTTCAAACTTGTGTTCTATATTCTGACCACTTTATTTTACCTTTTATTTGAATATTGATGTGTTCATATTAATAATTTTCATCCAATTATTCCCAAAGATAAGAAAAAGTGGATGGTCCATCTTTATTCGATTGATGTTTTAAAACACCTGAATGTTAGCAGTTCCTTTAAGGTCCATATTGAGTCCACAATTCCTGCCTCTCTTGCAGGTGTATTTTTGCATTCAACTCCTCTTTCATCTTTGTACCCTAATCCTCCATGACCTCTACAGAAGTTAAAGTGGGTACAATATAACCTCATTTGATACTCTAACCATTCTTTCGCTTTTGAAAATCCTATTGTTTTTCTTGAAACTCTGTTGTTATCCTGCCTAAAAGTCAGGTTTTGTCTTTCAAGTAAAGTTGTTGAGATTTCGCTTTGTTCAATGTCTTTTCCAAAGATCGTCTTCTTCTCTACTTTCTTAAGTACCCCATTTATTCTTTTTTTGACTACCTGTGCATAATTCAAATCATCAGGAGGAAAGATTTTTGGTTTCCTTGGTCTTCCTCTTTTCCCAGTTTTTGGAAACTCAATCAAAACTCCAAAATGTTTCAAAAGAGCTTCTCTATAAAAGTTCAATCCATCTGTGACAAAAAGAGGGATTTTATCAGAAAGATGTTTTTTAACTGACTCCACTAACTTATCCGCAACATACTGTTTTCTTGGTCCTATTACAAAGTCAAGTATTAGCCTACAACCTGGTACAAAAGCTACCCACATCCATGGCCCATCATCTTCATAATCTTTCATTCTAGGAACTTTTTTTTTGAATTATTATCCAGAGTTCATCCATTTCTATCTTGGGTACATCCACGTCTTTCATCATACTGTCATTTACTTTATCGCATTGGTTAGCTGCACGAGCTAACCATCGTTTTACACTGGCGGATTCTACCTCTAAAACATCTGCAATGGCTTCAATGCTCATTCCTTTCATAGACATTTTTAGAGCTAAATCAATAGTTTGCTCATCTTTACGAAGATCGTGATAAAAGGTACCTGTATGATCATTGAATACTTTGCCACATTGGTGGCAAACATATCTTCTTGTTTTTTTTCCACGACTTATGTAAGTTCCATTTCCAGTAATATTGCCTTGGTTAGTAAGACCGTAGAGCTTGCAGTTTTTGTTCGGACAAGCAACGTCAAAGAATTGTGGTTTTGGACCTCTTTTTCCCATAATATAAACATATGATGTTAAAATATATAATATCAATCAAATACAAATTGACCATCAAAAAGTGTCCATGAAGGCAAAAAGTATATACTTTAAAATATAATTACTAAAGAGGAGGGCAGATCTTGAATAAATTGGGAATCAGGTCCACTCACGTCTTATTTTCAAAAAGTTTCTTTTTGACATTCTTTATTTTTATTATTGCTTTCATCTTCGGAAGCGGCTGTATCAATAATTTTGAAGAAGAGAGCTACTACAATATTAGGGATATGGACATCTCAGCAGACCGTACAGGAGCGGCTTTCATAGACCTTAACGTCACAACGTATGTCGAAAAAGTTCAGGGGGACAGTGCAAAGAACACCTCGCTTCTCCTTAAAGCCTATAGCCGGGAAAGCGGGCTGCTTGAAACTCAGAAGAAGATAGAACTCGGAGTGCTAAAGAAAGGAGAGACGAAATCCGTGAGTCAGGTCCTGACCCTTCCGAAAGCTGGAGGATATGACCTACAGGGTGTTCTTTTTGAAGAAAATGTGCAGAAAGGCAATGGCAAAATCAAGGTTTACAACCTGGATGCTCTGCCTGCCGATGTACAGGAAACGGGGCTTGAGATTCCCGAAATGGATTTCCGGGTGAAAAAAGTGGAAGGTGGAAAAGTCCTTGTTGAAAGTGATATCTATCTGACAAATGAAGGTAGGGAAACCAGCAAAGATTTTCGTATGCTTGTTAAGGTCCGCGAAATGGATGCCGGACTCCTTGCGGATAAAATCTGGACGCGCACAGGAGAAATCAAACCTGAAGCCACAATTATCCAGACTGTCAACCTGACAATGCCTGATCAGTACAATTACGTTGTCGAAGTCTTGATCTGGAACAATGACACAATAGTCGAGCGCGGGGAGGGTTATATCCAGCTCAGCCCCATAGTAGAGGTCAAAGAAAGAAATACTACTCAGGCTCGTGAGATCCAGACAAGCGAATTTGAAAATGTGGTGGAACGTGAAATGATTCCTGAAGAGGAATCTACAGCTGAAAAAGAAGCTGCACCAGGATTCAGTCTATCTTTCTCGGCAATCCTGCTCTGTTCGGCAGCAATTCTCAGGAGGCGGTTTGCGTGAGTGAAACCTTAGATATTAGACCAGAGCCAAAAGCGGAAAAAGTGTCAGATCTGAGGGAGAATTTCAAAAAAGGAATATTCCTTATTTCAATGCTACTTCTTCTTGTAGCTACTTTCCAGCTCTATTTTTCCATAGAGCGGATAATTGAAATCTGGTTTGAGTATCAATACATCCCAATTTTCAGGGCTGTTTACAACTTCTTTGTCTTGATTGCAAGTCTGTACATCATCAGGCTTTACATTGTAAAGCGCTGAAAAAAGAAAACACTGGAAAACGAAAATACTGGATCAAAAAAACGCTGGATAAAGAAAACGCTGGAAAAAGGAAAAGCTGAAAAATGAAAAACGTTGCAAAAAGTTTGAAAATTAGAAACTGCTAATCGAGAGAAGTCTGAAAGGAAAGATTTGAAAGGAAAAATCTGAACGGAAAAATCTGAAAGGAGATGTCTGAAAGGAAAGGTTTGAAGTCTCAGGCCTCTTCCATCAGTTTTTTTACGGTTTCAAGCACCAGGACTGCATCTTCCCTTTTTACGTCAATCTCATTGCCTGTACAAAAATCCAGGACGGATTTTTTCTTTTCTTCCGGGATCAGTCCCTTTTTCACTCCTTCTTTTACAAGCCCGAAATAGCTCCGGTCAGGGTAATAAGTGTCAATTGCAAGTTTCAGGAGACCGTCATATTCTTCTTCACTCACAAGTCCTGAAGCGAGTGCGGCTTTCAGCGTTTCTCTTATATTGACAAGAGGCACGGAAATGGGTTCGAATGTGTCGGGATTTGTGCTTACTGCAACCTCATCATCGGATTCGATTACACCGTCCCTGTACCATTCGTAAACCTTTCCTACTCCTATCATTCCATGGGTATCCAGTTCCGAAGCTCGGAGAGCTCCCATGCTTGCTCCTCCGACTACCTTTACTCCTGAATCAAGCGCAGACAGAATCTCCCTGTGCCCTACAGCTGCCCTGTCAAAAAAGATGCCATCTATTATTCCTATGATCTTATACCCTTCCTGGACGAATTTTTCAAGCTGGAATCTGCGTACAGGAGGCTGGTAATTTGCCCCGAGAATTTTTCTTGCGTCCTCATGGCTGATGCTGTTGCCTGTAAAGATTACCGCTTTTGCTTTCATCGTCTCTTCCACGGCTTTTCATTTTTGTTTCTGGAGAATTCTTTCTTCCTTTGGGATCCGATCCTTTTTCCTTTACGATCACGATCAATAGTAAAAAGTTCAAAGCCTGGAATTATTACCCGGACAACCGGCACTTTAATTTCTTCTCTTGAGAGGTCTACCACCAGCACTCTTTCGGTAAGGCCCTTAAGTTTTTCGAGGATCACATCGATATTTTCTACAGGGCTTTTTCTGGACAGGTCCTGCACTTCGGAAAGAGAAATTTTTTCTCCTTCTTCGAACCAGAACCGGTTCAAACGTTTCATGCGGTCGTATCCCACGCTTCGGATAAAACCTTCCCTATCTGTATCTTCCCTTGCTCCCTGAATTTGAACTAATCGTGACTGGGCAGCTTCGGTTATGGCCCGTGAAACTGCAATTTTGGGTTTCAGGTGGGAGCCTGCCCCCATGACAAGAAGCGCAGGATCTTTCAACTTTACGTCGTCAGTTACCGCAATTACTGTCGGAATGCCGGTATCACTCGGAACCAGCCAGATTTTGAGTTCTATTCCTGCATCTTTAAATTTGCTGGCAAGTTCGTACAAATATCCGTCTCCCTCAGTCAGCACGATTTCTTTTCCGAGATTGCGGGAAAACTGTGCTATGCTGATTGCATCCCTTTCTATAACCTCGAGCAGCCCATGGAGAATAGCTTCCTCAATCACGTTTCCGGACGCTAGCCCATTGGTATTGCTCAGGAAGAGTTTCTGGCATTGCCCGGGCGAGTCGTACGGGTGGTAAACCGAGTTAGAGCTTACTAACACTTCTTCTTTGTTCATCAAATCGTATGCTCCAACCCATTCAAGCAAAGACTGAGGAAGATAAGGCTGGGGCAGAAGTAGTGTTTCCGGGTCGAGTACTGTGCAGCTTTCTGTGGCTCTGATATAGGATTCCACAAGAGTCGGGGCGGAAATCTCACCTTTAATATTTGCGTTCAGGCCAGGCTTTTCTGCAAGGCAGCGCTCAAAGCTTTCCATTATCGCTGAAATGCGGGCCCGTTGCTCGGTCGAGCCCTTGCCTGAGTAAATACTGATCGCTCCCTTTGCGGCACTGGGGCGGATTGCCGAAAAAATAGGGATTCCGAGCCTATCAAGGTTTGTAATATCTGCAAGTCGGGTAACCCCTATCTTTTTTACCTCATCTTTAGTGTTTTCCAGGGTTGTGGCTTCGTCATATACTCGCTGTGTACCTTCGAGATATGAGATCGATCTGTCAAGTTTTATTTCAGGCATAATTAGAAACCTTCCATCTCTTGTTATATATTTTGTGATTTTTCGGGTATCGAGTCTTTTCAGGGGATTTTATGTAATTTTTCTTAAAGACTTTCTGGGAAAGATAAACATAATACAAACACGGCGCAAACATACTGCAAATTTAATATAAACATGCTGTAAACATCTGCGAACATCTGCAAACATCTATGAACATAATACAAACAGAGTACAAACAGAATAATGCTATATATTGAAGGATCTATAAGTATGTAAGAGGGCTTATAAGGGGGTTTTGTCCTATGAATCTTAAAAAATTGTTTATGGAAGAGAATGTAGGAGGCTTTGATCTCCTGTTACGAACTATGTGTGGAGTACTTTCAACTCTCGCACTGTCAACAGGTCTTGTAAAAAGATTTCCCTGGAAATGGATTGTTGCGGCGATGGCTTTTACGGGGCTTTGCAGCTCAATCCTGAGGCACTGCACTCTCTATTCTATTCTTGGGATCAGTACCGCAAAGAAAAAGAAAGCTTCTATACAGGAAGCTTATCAATAAACAGTACTTCAGGAGACACTAATTCTCCATTTTATTTTTTAATAGATACCAATCTCAAAATTAAATTTCTAAGTTCAGGTCAGTTTTTCTCAGAATTCTATTCAATGTTTGCCTTTTCTCTAAGTTTTAAATTTTCACTCTAGTGTCGAGTCAATCATCAAGGATTCAATGATCCCTAATAATTGCAATCGATTTTATACGACATTTTGTGTTTGACTCGACACTAGTTTGTACCTTGTTCGATATATCTCTTTTATTCAATAGCTGGCCAACATTCCCAAATATCTTTTCAGCTCCAGAGTTTAAAAACATGTAATTTAATAAAAAGGGAAGAGTTATAATAAAATAGGTATATATGTCTATTTTTATAATACTATACCATAATTAATTTCAGCGTTTTGATTTTATAAGTTTAGTATTATTTCACACAATAATTAACTTAAATCTGGAGATAAAGAAAAAATGACCAGCACAAAAAGCTGTGAAGTTAGATGTACAAAATGTAAAAAATGGTTCAGCTCACAAATTATTCAATTTGAGGATGAAGAATCATTTCTGCACTCCATAATGTACAAAAATACAGAAGAATGCCCCTATTGTAAAACAATGGTTACCCACGACAAAGAAATCATGAGATTCGTAGAAAAAGATAGCAATGGTAAGGTCATTAAGGAAACCAGATACATATATGATTTTTAAGTTCTGTAGAAGTTCTTTGGGCCAAGAATTCCAGTTAATTTCTAAAGAGTCTATCTTGTTTTAATTTTTAACTTAATTGCCTGATAGATTTTACTCATTTATCGTTTTTCCGTGTTCTCTGAACGCAGCTTGATATTTAGCCTGCTGTCTCTTGAGTCCAGACTGAGTGTGAAACGCTTGCTTATGCATATTTTTCACTTAACTTTTATCTGCTTGTCTTCACTTAACTTTTTATCTGCTCGCCTTTTGTGCGGAGAACTTTGAAACCACTGCAATTATCCAAAAATCAGCATATAAGTCCCAAACACGCAAAGAAGAACAGCTACGTATTTTTGAAAAACTTCTTTTTTCATGTTTTTAATACAGCGGTTTGCTGTATAAGTTCCAAATATCATAGCAAGTCCCATCAGGAGTCCTAGATTCACAGTATTTGGAGAGAGATTCACAAGTTTGCGATACACGAGGATTTTAGTTATATGCATCGCAGTTGCGGTTGCAGCTTCACTTGCTATATAAGCTATCGGTGGCAAGCCAAAGGAAAGAAATACTGCAGCTCCTATCGGGCCGGCGCTTCCTGCAAGCCCGGACAGCAAGCCGGTTACTGCACCACCCAAAATAAGCGTTTTATCATTCGGTTTGAATTTTAATATTCTAAAATATTTTAGAACAGTAACTAAGATTAAAATAGCCCCGATCCCCCTTGTCACCGAGTTTTTTGAGGCAATTGAAAACCCGAAAGCCCCAAGTGCAGATAATGGAACCGCAGTTATCGAAAATAAGAAAACTTTCTTCCATTCAATCTCGTTTAGCCCGAAAACCATTCTTGACAGGTTGCCGATTAACTGTGCAATTGTAAGTACCGGAACTGCAAGTTCCGCACCTGCATAAAGAGTTAGCACAGGCAAAAGCAAAAGTGCACCACCAAAGCCTGCAGCACCCGAAATTAATGCGGCAATAAAGCTGGATAAAATTAAAACTGCATACATTTCCATTAACAATGTTCCTTTGTCAAATTCGAACTATTTCTTTTTATCCTTTTTACACTAACCCGTAAACAATACCCCTCAATTTTAGTTTGTATGGATTTAGTTTCTGCATATCATAGGCTGGTTTTTAAACCGGAACACTTCTATTTACTTTTTCCCTTGTCCAAGACAATTCGATAAGTTTATTATATTTGGGCACGTAGATTAAAATATGTCTTCATTGCCGCTTGAAGATTTTGGGTCTATTAGCCATATTCCTTTGGACATAGCTTTTAGGGATGCTATTTTTATCGGGATCTTTAGCGTTATTTTGTTCTTTATTCTGGTCCTCACTGTGCGTCATAGTGTTCGGATAGCACAGAGCAGTTAAACTCTTCTCACATGTATATTTTTCTTTATTTTCCCTTTAAAAGGCTTAAAGTAGCTTGGTTTCGGTTTCCTTTCCCGGTATTTGTTTGTGAATTTTTTGAGTATTTTTTCATTTTTTCCTGTTTTTATCCTTTGAAATTAACCCTTTGAATTAGCTGGTTATAACATAATTTCTTTTTTCTCGCAGGATATTTGGTTCTTTTAGCTTTATTAGCTTCAAATATATCAGAAATTCTAATATACTTAAAAATAAAATTAAAATCAGGGGAATTGGGAAAATATGCAGTCTGACGACAAAGAAATAGGTCTCAGAATTTCTAAAACTCAGGTAAACGCATCTCCATCTCATGATAATGACCACAATTCCGGAGGGGACATGCAAGGAAATTCCCGTAAGTCTCACGAAGAACGCGGGAACAAGCCTGCCGGAAATATGATACATCAGAGCCCTCCCGAATCCCAAACGATGCGTCCTGAAGAGAAATCGCTGGACCATGGGCAACTTGAAGAAGTGAAGCTTGGGCTCCCTGAGCAGCGTGAAGAAATGAAACATGAACAGTACGGTGAAAATGAACACAAAGGGCATGAACTGCAAGAAGAGTTGAAACACGATCCTGACGAAATGAAACGCAAACAGTATGATGAGATGAAGTATGAGCAACATGGCATGGAAGATGAGGGGACGAAGCACGAAGAAATGAAATCCGGGGGAATGAAGCATGAGGGAATGGAACATGACGGTCATGAGGCTGCGGGTGGAAAAGGACACGGCAACCATCATGCCCACATGCTTGAAGATTTCAAAAGGCGATTTATTGTTTCTTTCGTGTTAACTTTCCCGATTTTGCTGCTCTCGCCTATGATCCAGGACTTTTTTAACTTTGAGCTTCGTGTTCCAGGTGCGGATTATCTAACCTTTTTGCTTTCCTCGGTCGTTTATCTCTACGGCGGGTATCCATTTCTAAAGGGAATTAAAGACGAACTTTCTGAAAAGTCACCTGGCATGATGACCCTTATAGCCGTTGCAATCAGCGTGGCCTATTTTTACAGCTCGGCTGTGGTTTTCGGGCTTCATGGCAAGGTCTTTTTCTGGGAACTCGCGACTCTTATCGATGTAATGTTGATCGGGCACTGGCTAGAGATGCGTTCGGTTATGGGAGCTTCAAGAGCCCTTGAAGAGCTGGTAAAGATTATGCCTTCGGTTGCCCATCTGAAAAAAAACGGTGACGTTGTTGATATTGCGGTTGATCAGATAAAAGTCGGGGACAATGTTCTAATCAAGCCCGGGGAAAAGGTGCCTGTGGACGGCACTGTTGTAGAGGGGACAAGCAGTGTCAATGAATCCATGCTTACCGGGGAGTCAAAGCCTGTCACGAAAAAGACGGGAAATGACGTTATTGGCGGCTCAATTAACGGGGAAGCCGCTTTTGTTGTCAGGGTAGAAAAAACCGGAAAGAATACTTATCTCAGCCAGGTTGTCGAACTTGTCAGGGCTGCCCAGGAAAGCAAATCAAAAACACAGGACCTCGCAAACCGTGCTGCCATGTATCTAACAATCATAGCTCTGACGGCCGGAGCTATCACTTTTATTCTCTGGCTTCTTTTCGGCCAGCAGCTTGTCTTTGCACTGGAAAGAGCAGTTACTGTAATGGTTATTACCTGTCCGCATGCCCTTGGGCTTGCAATTCCTCTGGTAGTTGCAGTTTCGACGTCCATTGCTGCAAAATCCGGGCTTCTCATTCGGGACAGGCAGGCATTTGAAAGAGCACGCAATCTTCAGGCTATCATTTTTGACAAAACCGGTACACTGACCGAAGGTCGTTTTGGGGTTACGGATATAGTTTCTCTTTCAGGCGAAGAAAATGAAACCGGGGAGGATGTAAAAGATGGCAATGAAAGAATCTTGAGTCTCGCAGCTTCCCTGGAAGCCAGTTCGGAACACCCCATTGCAACAGGCATTCTGGAAAGTGCAAAGGAAAAAGGGGTGCAAATCCAGTCTGTGGAAAAATTCAGTTCAATTCCTGGAAAAGGTGTACAGGGCCTGGTTGAAGGAAAAAAATTCCTTGTTGTGAGTCCTGGCTATCTTGAAGAAAACGGAATTGCTCTCAAAAATCAAAAGATTGAAGAAATCGAAGCGCAGGGAAAAACTGTCGTGTTCTTGCTTGAGGAAAGCAGAGTACTTGGAGCCGTTGCACTTGCTGACATTATCAGGAAAGAGTCCAGGGAAGCTATCTCGAAACTTAAAAGCATGGGAATTAAGTGTCTCATGCTTACAGGAGATAATCGTTATGTTGCAGCCTGGGTATCTAAGGAACTGGAGCTTGACGACTATTTCGCAGAAGTCCTTCCTCATGAGAAAGCTGAGAAGGTTAAGGAAGTTCAGGCGGAATACATTACAGGCATGGTTGGAGATGGAGTTAATGACGCGCCTGCCCTGGCTCAGGCTGATGTCGGGATAGCTATTGGAGCAGGTACTGATGTTGCAATTGAGACCGCTGATATTGTCCTGGTAAAAAACGATCCGAGGGATGTGGTTGATATAATCAAACTTTCTAAAAAAACATATTCCAAAATGTATCAAAATCTCCTCTGGGCAACATGGTATAATGTTTTTGCCATTCCTCTTGCAGCCGGGATACTCTATGGATATGGAATCTTACTGAGCCCTGCTATGGGTGCCGTTTTCATGAGCCTGAGCACTGTGATCGTAGCAATAAACGCTAAAACTTTAAAGATGGGATAATTTTATGTTGGGAACCTTGCACAGTATAAAAAATATACTTGCTTTTGTCACATTTGCTTCCACTATAATAGGATTTATTTCAAGGCTTATGGGAAGAAAAGGAGAAGATAAATTTAAGTTGTAAGTGGGAACACTCATTAAAAAGTTACTGGAAGGGCTTCGCTCCAGAACACAGGCGCTAAAAGTAATTCGTTTTTACTTTCTTTATTTCCCCAGTTCCAGGTGCCTCTTAGGACGCCGGATGAAATAGTATAGAAAAGCTCCTATGATATAGGTTAAAAAGATAATTATGACCCATATAAGGCGTGTGTTTCCTATATCTGTCTCATTCTTTGCACAGTCAATAAGAATCCATATCCAGAAAACAAAGGAAAGTAAACCAATGAATGCGAAAAGAATAAAAACATAAGAAAAGCCCATCATTTCATTAACCTCAAATTTTTATTTTCAGACTTATTCTTATAAATTAATAGCTTTCTAAAATTATGTATTATAGTGAGATTTTAATACTTAATTGTTTGTTTTATTGCAAAAGATGTGATTTTATTCAATTCATTTGTTAACTAAAATCATATTGGTCTTTTGCACAACTTACTACTAATTCATTGATTCCAAAGTATATCATGAATGAATTTTTTGAAAACCACTGAAAGCACAGAAGACACGGAAATAAGTAGTAAAGGCGTGGTTCTTCTGTGCGTTTCGTGTTTTCCGTGGTTGTAATATCCAGACCGAATCACTCTGCAATCGGCTGCGTTTTCCGTGTTACAGAATTCCATGTGACTTTAAAATAATATTTGCGTCATAAACTGTAATATTTCGTCCATTTATTCGATATTATGTTTCCATTTAAAAATGAATGGCTTTTCGTTAATCTGGTCTATATATTGACGAATCCTTTTCCTTAATTCCTTTATTGAATCAACTCTTATTCCTCTCAATAAGCTTCTGGTTATTTTACTGAAAAAACTTTCAATAATATTTAGCCACGAAACATACTTGGGTATGAATACAAATTCAAATTTATCAGGAACATTTTCCAGGTATTTCCGAGTTTCCATTGAGGTGTGTATTTTGTGATTATCCATCAGAATTTTTATCTTTTCTTTTTTTCAATTGAACCTCTAAAAATAACATTTAAAAATATTTAACTATGTTAATATGTTGAAATGTATGTGCTTGTTGCCGAAAGTAGGTATTAAATAACATAGCTTCTCTATATATCTAATAATTTAATGATTAATATTAAGAATTAACAACAAAAATATAAAAATTATTAGTACATCTATATTTATCTTTTAATTTAAACTAAAATTTTTATTTTAATACACATCATAATTAATATAACCATCTTCTTATTTTAATATCTGACAACTACAATTCAAAAATCAAGATCATCAGATTATCTCAAAACTAAATTTGATTGTGCAATCGGGATGCAAAATTCGACTTAAAGGTAAATATACGCATGAATTTCATAAAAATTTCCGATTCAAATTTAAACTAAACAATATCAATTATCCAATTGTGTAAATAAGTCGAGTTTTAAGACAGCATGTAATACAAATATATAGAAAAACCAAAATTTCGAAGACTAAACAAATTATTTATGGACAGTGGAAAGTATGAATTCTAGATATACTACAAATCAAGAATCCACAATGTATCAGGCACTATTGGATGAGAATAAGTTACTGGTAGATGAAAACAATGCATTAAAGGAAGAGATACAGAGTCTAAAAGCATGTCTGGCGCAGGCTGAAGGACTTGAACGGACTATAGGTAAAATTAATCTTGATTACAAGCAGGTAGAGATAACCTATAATGAGCGCGAGAAACAGTTGATGTTTGATCTCGATGCAATGACTAGACTGTATAAGATCAGCATTTTATTCGTTCGCGAAGGCAATCTTGAACCAGTTCTTGTCGAAATAGTCGATGCAGCAATTGCAATTTCTGGCGCTGACTTTGGTAATATCCAATTACTGGACCCTGAATCATCTGAGCTTAAGATTGTAGCTTCTCGTGGTTTTCCTAAATGGTGGCTGGACTTCTGGAACAGTGTATCTGTGGGAAAAGGAACTTGTGGTACGGCGCTTGGACGCAAAGAGAGGGTAATTGTCGAGGATGTTGAACAAAGCCCTATCTTCGTAGGTACACCTGCTCTGGAAATCCAGCTTAAAGCTGGAATACGAGCTGTACAATCTACACCAATTGTGAGTCGATTGGGAAAACCACTTGGTATGTTCTCAACACAATATAAAACACCACATAAGCCAGACAAAAAAACACTTCAAATGTTGGATCTTCTAGCTCTCAGTGCAGCCGATATTATCGAAAGAACACATATCTAAAAAAAGTATTAAGTGCTGACAGTGTGAATAAACCCCTAAAGAAATACAATTCTTGTTCGATTATCTATAAAAACTTCCCTTATAAATCTACACCATTACAAACGTCTCAGGCATGGGAGCAGGCTATCCAAATTACTAACATAATATTTGTCAAGTGAAAGATCAAGAAAGCAGTGCCAAAAGAATCAGAAACTAACATCATTATGTAAAAAATATTGGGGATGTTAATTAAATATTAAAGTAAAAAATTATTTATGAGAACCTAATCAGCAAGATAGAATCAATCTTAAAAGGTCAGTATCAAAATATGACTGCCAAAAATACTGATGGCTGGGAGCCTACCACATACCAATCATTATTAGATGAGAATAAGCTACTGGTGGATGAAAACCGTGCCTTAAAAGACAAAATACAGAGCCTAAGAGCATATTTGAAGCAGGATAAAGAACCTAAGTATGATATTGATAAACTAGATCTGGAGAGAAGGCAAGCACATCTTCTGATAAAAGCCGATCTAGAAGCACTGACTCAAATGCATGAGCTGAGTACAAAACTTTTGGGATCGGAAGGGATTCAGCCATTATTAAAAGAAATAATGGATGCAGCAATCTCTGTCGTGGACGCAAAAATGGGTACCTTGCAACTCCTTGAGGATGATTCGCTACATATTGTTGCCCATTATGGTCACAAACAGCCTTTCTTGGATTATTTTGCATCTGCTGAGAACGTGGCTTCAGTTTGTGGAAAGGTGATGCAACGTGGAGAGCGTATTGTTATTGAGGATGTTGAAACAAGTTCTATATTTGCCGGGACACCTTCCCTGACTGTGATGCGTGAGGCCGGAGTACGAGCGATTCAGTCCACACCGATGTTAAGCCGAACGGGTAAGCTTCTTGGTTTCCTTACGACTCAATGGGATTTTCCTTATTCTCCAAACGAGCATGATCTCTGGAGGCTTGACCTGCTAGCGCGTCAGGCAGCTGACATGATAGAGCAGGCTAAGTCAGAAGAAGCATTGAATAATAGCAAAAAATGTTTAATGGCCGACCTTAATGCTATGACTAGGTTGCATAAGATCGGTACTCTGTTTGTTCGTGAAGGCAATCTTGAACCTGTTCTTGTCGAAATAGTCGATGCAGCAATTGCAATTTCTGAAGCTGATTTTGGCAATATCCAATTACTGGATCCTGAATCATCTGAACTTAAGATTGTAGCTTCTCGTGGATTTCCCAAATGGTGGCTGGACTTCTGGAACAGTGTATCTGTGGGAAATGGAACTTGTGGTACGGCTCTTGGATGTAACGAGAGAGTAATTGTCGAAGATATTGAACAAAGCCCAATTTTTGTAGGTACACCTGCTCTGGAAATCCAGCTTAAAGCTGGAATACGAGCGGTACAATCTACACCAATTGTGAGCCGATCAGGAAGATTACTCGGTATGTTCTCAACACATTATAAAAAACCACATAAACCACAAGATCATGACCTTCAGTTAATTGACCTGCTAGCTCAGCAAGCGGCAGATATTATAGAGCGAGCGCAAATCGGGGAGATGTTACGTAAGTCCGAAGAGCGCTTCCGTGTCGCTTTGCAGGGATCTTCTGTTGTTATTTCCAGTCAAGACAGTGATCTGAGATACACGTGGGCTTACAACCCTTCGCCTGGTTTTAAACTCGAAGATCTTCTAGGTAAGAATGATTATGATATATATCAATTAGATGATGCTGAGACTTTTATCGCCATCAAAAAGCAGGTTTTAGCTAGTGGTGTTAGCAAATGTGATGAAGTGGTTATCCATAGGCCTGTTTCCGCTGGTGGAGACTTATTCCATGAGATGACCACTGAGCCATTGCGCGATGCTACAGGAACCATCGTTGGAGTCATCTGTATTGCAGTTGACATTACCGAGCGCAAAAGAGCTGAAGAAGCATTAAAAAAAGCAAATGATACTTTAGAAGAAAAAATTAAAGAGCGTACAGTTGAACTTGAAGGGGCTTATAACTCATTACTTGAAAATAAAATAAGACTAAGTGAAGCTCAAAAAATAGCTCATCTAGGAAATTGGGACTGGAATCTGTTGACTGATGAATTCTACTGGTCAGATGAAATATACAATATTTTCGGACTTGACTCTCTAAAATTCGATGAGACTTATGATTCATATGAGACTTATAATGCATTTTTTAATCTTGTTCTTCCAGAGGATAGAGAATCTGTGAATAATGCTTTTAAAGAAGCTTTTTACGGGAAATCTTTTGAAATTGATTTTAGAGTTATCTCAGCTAATAGAGAAGAACGCATACTTTATGCACAGGGACAAGTAATTTTCAATGAAAAAAACATTCCTATTAGAATTAGAGGAATAGTTCAAGATATCACTGAACGTAAAAAAACAGAAGAAGCTCTGGTAAAACTCGAAAAAGTCCGCATAAAAGAGATTCACCACAGAATCAAAAATAACTTGCAGGTAATCTATTCTCTTTTGGACCTCCAGGCCGAAAAGTTTGAGAATAAGAAAGTCAAGCAAGCTTTCAGTGAAAGTCAGAACCGGGTACTTTCAATGTCTCTAATTCACGAAGAACTCTACAAAGGAGGACAGGCAGAAAAACTGAACTTTTCAGCATATCTTAAAAAATTAGCTGATAACCTGTTGATGACTTATGGACTTAGCAGCATAAATATCCGCTTGAATATGGATCTGGAAGAGAATGCATTTCTTGATATGGATACTGCTGTTCCTTTAGGCATAATTGTTAACGAACTAATTTCCAATTCTCTCAAACATGCATTTACTGGAAAGAAAGAAGGAGAAATTGGAATTCAACTTCGTAGGAATGAAGAGACGATAAATGGAATTAACAAGTCCGAGTTCTGTCTGGTAGTTTCAGATAATGGAAACGGGATTCCTGAAGATCTGAAGTTAGAAAGTGTTGAGTCGCTTGGCATGCAGTTAATAAACATTCTAGTAAATCAGTTAGACGGAGAGCTTAAATTGAAAAGGGAAAAAGGTACTGAGTTTACTGTAAGGTTCAAAGTAATAGAAAAAAACACTTAAGTATCAGCGACAAACCTATAGCTCTTGATTGAATGAGAGGCAGTGTCTCAAATTTGCTGTAAATTTGAAGTCAAGTTTTGCGTACTATGAAGATAATTGATCTTCTGATATGGAATTTTCTACCCAATAACTTCTTGAGATTTGTGATTTTACAGAATAATTGGCATACTGCCTATTAATTGGCATACTGCCTATTATTACTGATCGTGAGATCCAGTTTTTATCTATTCTTCAAAATTATCTGTTCTTCAAAGCGTCTGAGCCTGAAATTGAGCAAAAAGACAACGTAGATTACCAGGCCTGCAATCAGGAAAGAGGCTCCAGCGAGTTTTTCATATAAAAGGCCGCCAAGGATAAGTCCTGTGATGCTGGCAAGGCCTCCGAAACTGCTGGCAACTCCCTGTATAGTACCCTGATACTTTCTTCCTGCAACTTTTGATAAAAGGGAGAGAAAGGAAGGCCACATAAGTCCATCTCCAAGTGCAAAAAACCCTGCTGCAAGGTAGGTAAGGAGGACATTTCCAGGGATGAGGAGCAGGAAATTCGTACCGAGCATCAGGCTTCCAAAGATTATAAGGGCTGCATCCGAATATTTTCTTGAAGCCCTGGGAAGTACAGTACTCTGTACGATTATCAGGAGCCCACTCAATACTGTAAAGTAAACGCCCATTTTCGCAATACTCCAGTTGAGAGTTGAAATTGCGTGCAGAGGAAATGCTGTGTAGAATACATTGTAACCGAGGTCGATTAAAAAGTACAGTCCCAGCATATAAGGGATATTTTGAAGTCTCAGAATCTCCTTGAATTCAGGTTTTTTCGTCCCAAACGTGGTTTTGCATTCCCTGATCTCATAACCAAAGAGTTTCCGTACTTTCTCAGCTTCTTCAGTCTCCCCAGGAGCGCACTCTTTACTTTCGGGGAGATAAAATATAATCAGCAATGTTCCAATAAGTGAGATTACTATTGCTCCAAGCACAGGGGCTACATCCCCATACATTGTTAAGCTCAATATTCCGGCAAGGGCAGGACCAACTATAAATCCCAGGTTTTCGGAAATTGACATTTTCCCGAAATTTCGGCTCCGATCTCTTTCTGCAGTAATATCAGCCAGGTAGGCATTGGCTACCGATACATTTCCTCCGGTCAGCCCGTCAAGGGCTCTGGCGAAAAAGAGTACTGCAAGGGGAAGGGTAACGGTAAAAGCTCCCAGAACTCTGGAATCGATTTTAAACAGGCTTATTACCGGAAGAAAAAGAGCCACAAGGAAGATAATCCACGAGAGCAGGGTTCCTAGCTGGCTTATAAAGAGTATTTTTTTACGGCCGTAGGTATCAGACCACCTTCCCAGAATAGGAGCTCCTATTAGCTGAAAAGCCGGATACATCGAACTTGCCAGCCCATAAATGAAAGCGTTCCCTCCCAGTCGGTTAACCAGAAACACCAGAAACGGGAGTACAATGCTAAACCCGAGCGTGCCTATGAAATTTACAGCAAGAATTGGAAGGAGGGAAACGTTTTCTCCGGTAAGAGGGTTTGGATTGTTTTTCTTGCCTTTGTTTTCCTTTTCCATCTTTCCTCAGGATTCATTTTCGGAAACCTATCCCCAGGGTTTCAGGTTCCCTTTTCCTTTTCATATAACCGGTATATTCAGCTTTCAGATAACAGCTACTTCTTATGGACAGTTTTCTCTTTAATTCTAAGGACCTCAGCCCATGCCCTTTTCCCACACCTCGGGCACCTGAGGTACTTTTTATTCACACCATTGGGACTGATGAAATCTTCAAGCGTTGAAACCTCGAACACTTCACCGCATCTGGGACAGAGATAGGCAAAGTTTTTTCCGTGCCATACTACAAGCAGGACAAGAGCCCCGGCTATTATCATGATCCAGAGATACCAGTAGCTTGCAAGCAGGAAAACCGATGATATCATGATTACTGCTATGAACGCAAAAAGCACTTGAGCGGTTCCGTACCAATCGCTTCGCGTAATTTCCCAATATCTATTTTTGTCCATAGTTCACCCCCCGATTCTACTTCTTTTCTGATCCTTTATCGGATAATTTTTACTGGAAAATAGGATTTGTAGTTATTTAACAGTATTTTTGCCCTTTCTATCTGGGTTAGAGCATGGAAACGTTTTTTTAAGCCGTAGAACTCATTAAAAATTTTATTACAAAGCAATGAATATTAAAAAACAAGGACAGTTTTCTGGGCCTGGAGAATTTGGGTTCAAGTCAGGACTAGTCCTGGCAGCCCGTTTATCAAATTGGCTGTGGAGCAGAATAGTAAAGAGATTCCGAATAAGGGCTCAGTCATTTCTTTCATTTTTTTCTTTCATTTCTTTCATTCATTTTTTTCAGTTGATTTGTCTTTACTACAAGTCCTTCGATTGTATCTTCGGAGTACCAGACCAGAACTTCCAGGCGTTCCGAACATCTGCAAAAGGCATCCTGCACAGAAACCTGAGTGCCAGGATCGGGGTCGTCCAGATGCCTCCAGTCATCATTAACAAAGAGCCATAAACTTCTTGCGCTGCCTGCAGGATAGGGCATCAGTTCAAGCCAGTACCGGGTCGCTATGCCGGTTTTCACAGCTACTCGACTTGGTTCGACTGTCTTCTGAACTTCCGGGGCACCTGGCAATTCTTTAGGGGCAGTCACAGATTCTGATTGGGATTCTGATGGATTATCTGTTTCTGATTGGTTATCTGTTTCTGATGGGATATCTGTCATTATTTACCCCTTTTGTTTAACTGCTAACGCAATATACTCATCCCAGATTTCACCAATTAATATACAATGTAAATCATATATTTACTATAGAAAATATGTTTAGAAACTAGCATTCCGTAAGGTATATACCCCTCTCCCCCAATTTTTATGGCCTTGAAGGCCGCAGATTTTTATTTAAAATTAAGGCTCTTCGTCATCCCCTATGGATAAGATGAGTTTCAATTCAAGACCGTATTGGTTTTTATGAGGACATCATGAGGATATCCACACAAAACAACGAAGAGCCAAAATTAAATATAAAAAGTTTTAACCTGAGGGTTTCAGGTTATGAACCCTTAGTTCAGATCTCAGGTCCTGCAAACTTCACTCTTTCTGAGCCAGTCAATATCGGACTGGTACAGGAGTCTGAGGTCTTTAAGCCCGAGCTTCAGCATGGCAAGTCTACTGACTCCGAGCCCCCAGGCGAGGACAGGGTCTTTAATCCCTAAAGGTTCACTAACTTCTCTTCTGAAAACGCCTGCCCCTCCAAGTTCTACCCACCCAAGGCCGTCCACATAAACCTCGGGTTCCACACTTGGTTCGGTGTACGGGAAATATCCGGGACGGAAGCGAACTTCTTCGAACCCCATCCTGTGGTAGAATTCTGCCAGTAAACCGAGCAGGTCTGCAAAAGACATATCCTTGTCCATTACAACCCCTTCAAGCTGCTCGAATTCTGGAGTATGGGTAGGGTCAATGGTTTCCCTGCGGTAAGCCCTGTCAATGCAGAAAGCTTTTACAGGTGATATTGGGTGGTCAGCCAGATATTTGACAGTGACAGATGTTGTGTGGGTTCGCAGCACATTGCGTCTTGAAAGTTCCTTATCCCAGGTTCCGCCCCAGCCGCAGGAATCGATTTCTCCTCCGTGCTCGTGCATTGCAGCAACCTTTTCGAAGTATTCCGCCGGAAGCTCGCAGGTGCTGTCAAGGTGGAAGGTATCCTGCATATCCCTTGCAGGGTGGTCCTGGGGTTGGAAAAGGGCATCGAAATTCCAGAAAGAACTCTGGATGATCCCGCCTTTAATCTCGGCAAAACCCATTTCCAGGAAGATCTGGCGCATCTGCTCTATAAGGCGCCTGTAAGGATGGATCTTGGCCCCATAAAGGGGTTTGGGAGTAATATCAAGACGGTAAGGCCTGAACTTTTTCTCCTTCCAGGCCCCACTCTTCAGTAAATCGGGTGTGAGCTGAGCAATTTCCTCTTCAAGGACAAGTCCCTGGGCGGCAAGCGCATTTCCTGCATCAGTTATGGAAACAGTCCTGAACTTTTCTTCGTGTTTTATGATAAGTTTACGCTTGAGCAGGTCCTTTATTGTTCTCTGGTCGGATCCGATTTCTTCAAGGGTTTTTGCTTTGCCTGTAAAAGCCGCAAGGGTTTCTTCATCTTTTCCTGCATTCACTTTTTCAGACGGCACCATTATCCCGTTTTCAACTTTTGCCCATCCTTTTTTTACGAGCCAACCGGTTGCAATCCCTACCATCTGTGGAGAGAAATGGTTCCTCAGCTCTTCCAGCGAGGTAGGCTTTTTCAGGAAATCAATAATCTGGCGCTCCGGGAGCCCGTTTTTTGTATATTCTTCCCCTTCCTTTGTAAGAGAATAACGTTCAAGCACCTTTTCGGAAATCGAAACCAGCCCTTTCTCCTCAAGCATGAAGGCTGCCTGCATTGCCGCATCCACCTGCAACCCTGATTTCTCCTCCAGCCTTTCGGGGGCAGCAGATCCTATTTCCTCAAGGGCAAGCAAGACCTTTTTCTCGTTGATTGTGAGATTGTCCTGAATACTCATATATGATCACTTCCTGACGTTCCTGATAATAGTAAGAGTTTGATAAATTTATAACTGATTATTTTTATAAAATTTATTTTTTTATAGTTATTTTTTTATAGTTATTTTTTGTGAATTTATCTGGTGAATCAACTTTGCAAAGTTATTTTGTAAATTACTTTTTGTAAAGTTGCTTTTTGTGAAACTACCCTGTAAATTACTTTTTGTAAATTATTTTGTACTCATCAAGGTGTTCCCTTGCAAGCTCCCGTTTCTCCTGATGGTCTTTGAGGAACTCATACATCTTCTCGGCTGCAAGCTGCTTGCATGAGCCGCACATCCTTGTTCCTGAGACGCATTCCTGCCTGATTTCCAATAATTCCTCATCGTCTCCAAGCAGGTGGAAGAGCATCAGTTCGAAGACTGAACATTCATCAGGTTTTCCGCCAAGTTTTTTCTGTTCTTCCAGGGTCACACAGCCTCCGGTCTTTGCCCTCTTTACCTTTTTTGCACCTTCTTTCGGGTCGTCAGTCAGAGCAATATAACTGTCAGGGACACTGCTCGACATTTTTCCTCCCTGCAGGCCACTCATAAAGCGGTGATAGGTAGATGCAGGAGGAATGAAAGCATAACCTCCGAAGTCAGCGGTTACTTCAGCTACAATCTCGTCCAGTATCTTTCGGGTGAGTTTCCATACTTTTCTGAAAACAAAGTATTCTTCGTATCCTGTGAATTCATACGGTTTAATTTCACTGGCAAATTTCGAGACATCTTTAAGCTCGGCTGTGAAGTATCTCTTTTTCTCAGGCTGGTTTATTTGCAAAACAAATCTTTCCAGGAAAGGATAGTCAGGAGTTTGAAGTATGTCCAGGTGCTCTTCATAGAGTTTCACCTTTCCTGGAATGCGTTTTTTAAGCTCCTTTAAGGCTTCTTTCGGAGCTCCTTTCCCGCGCACGCTCAGGTATTTTCCGCTATTTGCGTTTTCTCTCTCCTCTACTCTGAACATGCTCATCTTGCCTGCAAGCCCTCTTGTAAGTCGGAGGTGAGGGTCCTGGTCAGGTCCCACAGGCACCACAACAGGCTTTGGGCCTCCAAATTCTTCAAGCTGGGGCTGGAGAATATCGGCAGCCTGGGTTGCTACACTGATCATATGTGATAGGTTTGTCTCTCCTGAAAAACCATAGATTGCACTCAGTTCCGAGAAATTGACCTTGACCCCGAGTTCAAATGCCAGGTCTTTGACGCTTTCGCAGCCTGACTGGAAGTAAATAAGGCCATCGGGCTTAAACCCGAGAGCGATAAGGCTCAATATGTATTCTTCTACCCCGATTTCCCTGCACTTCTGCCAGGAAAAACCACGTACTGAGAAAGCCTCTCTATCTGCAATCCCGACAAAAGCTGAAGCTCCCATTTGCTGGTGCCAGATTATCTGGTCCATAACCATCTTGTGCCCGAGGTGAATCTTCCCTGAAGGCATAAAACCGTCCATAACTGAAAAAGGGGCACCTGTCCTCATGGCATCGGCAATCTGTTCGTAATCACGGTGCCCGAAGATAACTCTTCTCCGCATATACATATGCGGGGAGGGAATTTCAGGAAGCACATTATCAAATGGAGAAATCCCGAATTCTTCGAATAACTTGGAATAGTCATTAATCTCGCTTGAACTCCATGGGTCAAGTTTATTAGTCATAAAGTCCCTCGTTGGCTGCCGATTTTCTGGGAAAAGTCTCAGGCAGGCAGCTTTCTCTTGCTGAAAATTATTAAAGATATGAATGCAGTTCCAGCTAAATTGCTCTTTAAAAATACGTGCTAATATGTAAATGTTTATCTTCGGGAAGGCAGTTCCAGACTCATACTGGCTTTCCAGAGGCACGAGGCTTTTAACTTTCCTGGCTTGCCATATCCCTACTAAACGCAGGCTAAAAGAAATATAAATGTACCAGGGGACGCTAGAGAGAAATACTGTAAAAGGATATCCCGTAACTTATTCCTTTTTACTTCTCGCAAACCTTTTCAAAAGGATATGGTAGTTTTGCTCCTGCCGGAATCCTGTCAACAAACTCCATAAATTCAGGATCGTGCATCGGGGCCAGGTTTTTCTGCTTCTGGAAATAAGGGTAACTCCTGATTTTCTGCCAGGCCTCTTTTAAAGATTCCTCTTTTATGTTCCCAAAACTGAAAGGCGGATAAGGACCGGCTTTTGCATCTCCGTCTGTCGTTATATGCATCCAGCGCCTGCCTTCCATTGCGCCGAGCATCTGACCTTCAAAATAAGTATTTGCAAACATCCGCGGGCCGTCCGGGCTGGAATTTATCCTGTGGTACATCTCAAGGATGCTTTTCCTATCTTCGTCAGTGATTACAGGGTCATCCCTGGTTTTTGGCATTGCTTCCCAGACTGAAAATTCATGGACTCCAAGTTCCGATGCAAGATTATAGAGTGCAGGCAGTTCCTGTATATTTGAGGGAGACGCGTGTGTTGTCATTACAACCATGAGCCCGGCTTCAAGTGCCAGTTTTATGGCAGAAACCGCTCTTTCATATGCTCCGCTTGAATTTCGGGCAGCATCGTGTTTTTCAGGATCAGTTGAGTAAATCCCTACCATAAGGGAATGGAGTCCTGCGTCTTTCAGGCGGGAAGCCGTTTCTGCTGAGAAATCCGTACCCCAGGTGGAACAGTTTACTATAGCCCGCTTCTTGTCCACATACCTTATCAGCTCAAAGACTTCTTCCCTCAGGAGAGGATCATTTTCAGTAAATGTGATAATGAAACTGCCGGATTCAAGGGCTTCATCGATTATTCTTTTTACAGTACCGGTATCCAGCTCATCTGCAACCGTTCCTGGTGAATATCTCGAACTGCTCTGGCGGGTAAGTTCAATGGATACGGTTTCAGGAATGTATTTTCCGAGAGCTATCTGTATCTCTGCAAAAATAAGACGTTTGAAGGCCGGACTCGGAATTGGAGGAAGCCAGGCTGAGGCAATAACCCTGTCCTCCTCTATGAGGGCTAGTTTCTCTTCCTTCAAGCGGGAATTCATCTTTTTCAGGATAGGGTTGAAAGCTACTTTCAGGGTCCCGTTTGCCGTAAGCTCCAGAACATCTCCGGCGTGCCTGAGGTTTACTGACAGCCCGGGCATTGAGAAAATTTCTATATTTTTTTCCTTTGCTTGAACTTCTCTCAATGAAACTTCCGGTGTATCCCTTCTTTCAGAAGTCATTTTTTCTTCACAAGTTCCTGATTTGCCTGCTGGATATTTAAAATCAACCCTTTTCAAAAAAATCCTTTTCAAAACAACCCTTTTTAAAACAACCGAGGTTTTGCCATTTTTCTTTAAATTACTTATTTTTTCCAAATACTAATCAAAAAAGGTTATTTTGCAAAAAAATTAGTTGCTTGTCTTTTAAATAGATTTTTAAAATATATCGTAAGGATTATACCTGATTAAGGCTATTTTAAGTTTGCAATCTAAAAACAAACCATAAAAAGGCATAATCCATGATAAAAATTATTGATAAG
>Ga0183098_10356_pt1 | contig 108765 bp, 99 predicted proteins | sample BioMet9_FD_128884 | JGI IMG/M metagenome (GOLD analysis project Ga0183098, IMG submission 128884) | Microbial communities from bioreactor (seeded with sewage sludge) at Lawrence Berkeley National Lab, California, USA - Biofuel... | ecosystem: Engineered > Bioreactor > Anaerobic > Unclassified ...
CCCTCGGCTCCCAGCCCCTGGAAAGAGTACGGGGAGGTGCGGGGCTTGAAGGCGCCGCCGCGGAGCATGGTGGCGCCGCTGGCCTTCACGGCCCTGGCGATGGCCACCACCTGCTCCTCGGATTCCACGGAGCACGGGCCGGCCATGATGGTGAGGGTGCCGCCGCCGATCTGGGTGTCGCCGACCTTGACGACGGTGTCCTCGGGATGGAACTTGCGGTTGGCGTTCTTGTAGGGCTCCTGCACCCGCTTGACGTCCTCCACGATGTCCAGCGCGGCGATGAGGTCGATGTCCAGCTGGGAGGTGTCGCCCACCAGACCCAGGATCGTGTGGGACTCGCCGATGCTGGTGTGGATGATGATGCCCTTGCTCTGCAGCCATGCGATGAGGCTCTCCAGCTGTTCGCGGTTGGGATTTGATTTCAGAATGACGATCATATTTTTTTCCTCCAAACGTACAAAAAGACCCGCAGCCGGTTTGGCTACGGGTCTGAATGCACCAGTTATTTTGACGGAGTCAAAATCAAGCGCACACGTGTTCAGCCAAACCGAAATAAGCCTTACCAAAATAATAGGTAAAGCTAAAGTAACGGTATTCAGCTGCACGGGTGATGTTGATCATGTCGTCCGCTCCTGAACTCTTTAGATGCTTAAAGCATAGCACGCTTCCAAACAAAAGGAAATTGTCAGAACTGCCAAACAAAGGCGGCGATCACCGGGGATTTTGGACAAATTGAGGTGCTCTCGCCGACGCAAACCTTTACGCGCCGGCAGGGAGAACGCTGGCCATCAGCAGCTCGTTGGCCTGCAGGATGAAGCTGGTGTCCCGGTACCAGTCCGACGCGGCGGTGAGATACTGCCGGTGCAGCTGCTCCAGCGCCGCGGTGAGGTTCTGGCTGGCGGTCTCCTTCCGGACGGCGGCGGGCATGGCCTGCGCGAAGCGCACCCGGAGGGCGTTCTCATAGCGGCGGTGGGCGGCGATGTTGTCGGGATACGTCTCGTTGTGGGGATAGGTAAAAGCGTCGGCCAGGTAGTGGGTCAGCTTGCCCAGCGTATAATACTGCCAGACCGTCCAGTGGCCGCGCTGCCGGAGACGGTCGATGTGGCTGTCGATGTAGGGACGGGAATTGGAATAGTTGTGGCCCCCGAATTTCTTGGCACGGAAGGTGCCCTTGAGATAGGACAGGGGGTTGCAGTCCGGCTGAAAGGAGCCGAACAGGAAAGCCAGCTCAAAGCGTCTCTTTTCAAAGCCGTCGTAGCTGTCCATCAGGGAGCGGGCCAGAAGCTTATGGCTGCGTTTCTGCAAAGCGGACACCTCCAAACTGTAAATTCAGAGCAAGTATATACGCAAAAAAATCAAAATGCAAGGGGAAAGCCGTGAATTTTCCGCTGCGGAGGCGGCAGACGCAGGGACGGCGCGGAAAAGTGGACAACCGCCCGGGTATCCGGGCCGCGCCTTTGGGGAAAACGCCAAAATTGGAGGCAGGCAATCGTTTTTTCGTAGGATTGGTTTGACTTTTCACCGCCGTTCTTCTTATAATATGGAAAAACCGCGAGAGGATGGTTGCTCTTGAAAATATTGGCGCAGGTAGGAATTCTGTTCGGCGTGTGCTGGGTGAGCCAGTGCATCGAAAAAATCCTGCCGTTTTTCTTTCCGGCCAGCGTGATCGGTCTGATCCTCGTGCTGGCGCTGCTGGGCAGCGGCGTGCTCCGGGTGGATCACATCCGGGAAAAATCCGACTTTCTGCTGGGGAACCTCCCCTTTTTCTTCATCCCCTCCGCCGTGGGCATCATTCAGTACGTGGACCTGCTGTGGGACAACGCGGCGGCCTTCCTGACCGTCTGCGTGGTGACGATCATCGTCACCTTCGCCGCCACGGTCTGGGCCGTGCAGCTGACCGTCCGCCTGCTGCGGCGGAGAGAGGAGCGCCGCCATGCCGGTTGATTCCGTCTTTTTCGGCGTTACGCTGACGGTGCTGGCCTACTGGCTGGGGCGGAAGGCAGAGCAGAAAACGGGCCTCGTGATCTGCAACGCCATGATCGTGGCGGTGGTGCTGGTGATCGCCGTGCTCAAGGTGTTCCACATCTCCTACGACGATTATTATGTGGGAGGCGAGGTGATTAACCTCTTTCTGGCTCCGGCCACGGCCTGTCTGGGCGTGTCCATCTACGCCAAGCGGGACCTGCTGAGGCGGTACTGGCTGCCGGTGCTGGCGGGCTGCGCGGCCGGGGTGGCCGCCTCCGCGGCCAGCGTGCTGATCCTCTCCCGGCTGTTCGGGCTGGACCGGGCCATGGTGCTGTCCCTGCTGCCGAAATCCGTGACGCTGCCCATCGCCACCTCCATTGCGGAGGGCGACGGCGGCATCGTGGCGGTGACGGTGGCCGCCGTGACCATCACCGGTATTCTGGGCAACGTCATGGCCCCGGCCATGATCCGGGTGTTCCGGGTGAAGGACCCGGTGGCCGTGGGGCTGGGCATCGGCGCGTGCAGCCATGCGCTGGGCACCGCCCGCGCCATGGAGATCGGCGAGACCGAGGGCGCCGTCAGCGGACTGGCCATGGGGCTCTGCGGCATTCTCACCGCCGGCGCGGCCCTGTTCTTCGGCTATCTGGTCTGACGCCCTTCCGAAAATCAAAAGACATCCGGAACGGATTTTCCGTTCCGGATGTCTGCACCTGCCGAAGAAATCCTCCGGACTTCTTCGGCAAATAAGCTGCGCCCTGTGCCTCGGTTGTCCGCCTTCGGCGGGCAATTCGACGCTCGCTTCGCGAGAGGTATTTTCGCCCACGTACATGCCGCGGGCGAAAATTTACAGAGATTCATTCCGCCGCTTCGGCGGCGGAACTCCGCGGGGCTTTTCCGGCAGACCGGAACAGCCGGAACGGATTTCTCCGTTCCGGCTGTTTTTCGTGGGCTCAGATATAGAACAGCAGGTCGCTGTACACGGGGAAGGGCCAGTACTCCACGGCGGTCAGGCTCTCCAGCTGATCGGCCAGCGCGCGGGCCTTTTCCATGTCCGCCACGATGACCTTGTGGCTGTAGTCCATGGCCTTCCGGGCGTCGGAGGGGACTTTGGAAAGGTCCTTCTCCAGCTTGTCGCAGGCGTCCAGCAGGCTGTCGGTCAGCTTGCTGGCGCTGGCGGCGGTGGTCTTTTCGTATTTGCAGGATACGCCGGCAGCCTCCTTGGAGGCCGTGCGCTCGCACAGCTCCGTGGAGTACTCGGACACGGCGGGCAGAATCTGATGGCGGATCATATCCACCATGGTGGCGCCCTCGATGCCGATGACGGTGGTGTAGTTCTCGATGTGGATCTCGTAGCGGGCCTGGATCTCCTCCTTGGTATAGATGCCGTGCCGCTCGAACAGCTCCACGTTCTTCTTGGCAACGTAGGCGGGCAGGGCGTCGGCGGTGGAGGCCAGGTTGCTCAGGCCGCGCTTCTCGGCCTCGGCCAGCCATGCGTCGTCATAGCCGTTGCCGTTGAAGATGATGCGCTGATGCTCAGTGAGCGCCTTCTTGATGAGGGCGGCCAGGTCGGCGGTGAAGTCCTTGGACTTCTCCAGCTTGTCGGCAAACTGCTCCAGCTCCTCGGCCATGATGGTGTTCAGGGCGATGTTGGGGCCGGAGATGGACTGGGAGGAGCCCAGCATCCGGAACTCGAACTTATTGCCGGTGAACGCCATGGGGGAGGTGCGGTTGCGGTCGGTGGTGTCCTGCGGGATGGCGGGCAGAACGTCCACGCCGATCTCCAGCGTGCGCTTGCCGGCGTCCTTGTACTGGGTGCCGTTGATGATGGCCTGCACCACGCCGTTCAGATCGTCGCCGAGGAAGATGGACAGCACGGCGGGAGGCGCCTCCTGCGCGCCCAGACGGTGATCGTTGCCGGGGAAGGCCACGGTGGCCCGCAGGAAGTCCTGATAGTCGTCCACGCCCTTGATGAAGGCGGCCAGAAACAGCAGGAACTGGGCGTTCTGGCTGGGGGTCTTGCCGGGCTTGAACAGGTTCTTGCCCGTGTCCGTGGCCAGAGACCAGTTGTCGTGCTTGCCGGAGCCGTTGACGCCGGCGAAGGGCTTTTCATGCAGCAGGCAGACCAGATCGTGCTTGTCGGCCACCTTTTTCATCAGCTCCATGACCAGCTGGTTCTGGTCGCAGGCGCTGTTGGCGTCGGAGAAGATGGGGGCCATCTCATGCTGGCAGGGGGCCACCTCGTTGTGCTTGGTCTTGGAGAGGACGCCCACCTTCCACAGCTCGGTGTCCAGATCCTTCATGTACGCGGCCACCCGGGGACGGATGGCGCCGAAGTAGTGATCCTCCAGCTCCTGCCCCTTGGGCGGCTTGGCGCCGAACAGCGTCCGGCCGCACATCTGCAGGTCCTCGCGCTGGACGTAGTCCTTCTTGTCCACCAGAAAATACTCCTGCTCCGGGCCCACCTGCGCGGTGACGCGCTTGGTCTCCGTGTCGCCGAACAGCCGCAGGATGCGCACCGCCTGCCGGGAGACCTCTCTCATGGAGCGCAGCAGCGGCGTCTTTTTGTCCAGCGCCTCGCCGGAGTAGGAGCAGAACACCGTGGGGATGCAGAGGGTGTCGTCCTTGATGAAGGCGAAGGCGGTGGGGTCCCACGCGGTATAGCCGCGGGCCTCGAAGGTGGCGCGGAGGCCGCCGGAGGGGAAGGAGGAGGCGTCCGGCTCGCCCCGGACCAGCTCCTTGCCGGAGAACTCCAGAATGATCTTTCCGCCGCCCACCGGCGTAATGAAGCTGTCGTGCTTCTCCGCGGTGACGCCGGTCATGGGCTGGAACCAGTGGGTGTAGTGGGTGCAGCCCTTCTCAGTGGCCCACTGCTTCATAGCCTCGGCGATCTCGTTGGCGATGGAGATGTCCAGCGAGGTGCCGTCCACGATGCACTTCTTCCACGCCTGATAGGATGCGGGAGACAGACGCTGCTGCATGGTGTCCTCGTTAAAAACCATGCTGCCGAACAGCTCGGGGAGTTTCGTCGGTGTACTCATATCATTCAGCCTCCTAAATTTCTAATTGGTATCGTACCATACTCCGCGGCAAAAGCAATAGGTAATACTTCTAAAAGCGTTCCGGACCGGGGCGGAGAGCCCGGTCAAAACGCGCGGAAAACGATTTGCGGGGCATTTATTTGCCGCTGTCGCCGTAGTTGGCCAGCACCCGTGCGGAGGGATCGGTGACGTCGCAGCCCTCCCAGTCCCGGTTGGGCATCCAGAAGTCCTTGATCATCCGGGCCTGGCCGGGGTAGAACTGCTCGAACAGCCCCCGGTACAGCAGGCTCTCCTTGGTGAAGGGCGGGCAGTAGTCGTATCTGCGGCGCAGGGCCTCGAACTCGCCGTCGGTGTAGCGGGCGTCGGCATAGGCCTTCAGGTCGTCCACCATGGAGTGGCCCACCGCGTCGGAGAAGGCGGCCTTCTGGCGCCATAGGATGTCCTCCGGCAGCAGGCGGTCCTTTTCAAAGGCGTGGCGCAGCAGGTATTTGCCCATGTGATGGGTGTTGACCTTCAGCTTGGGGTCGATGCTCATGACGTACCGGACGAAGTCCAGATCGCCGAAGGGCACCCGGCCCTCGATGGAGTTGACGGAGATGCAGCGGTCGGCCCGCAGCACATCGTACATATGCAGCTCGTCCACCCGCTTTTTGGCCTCCTGCTGGAAGGCCTCGGGGCTGGGGGCGAAGTCGGTGTATTTGTAGCCGAACAGCTCGTCGCTGATCTCGCCGGTCATCAGCACCCGGATGTCCGTGCGCTCGTGGATGGCCTTGCAGCACAGGTACATTCCCATGCTGGCCCGGATGGTGGTGATGTCCCACGTGCCCAGCAGGTGAACCACCTCCGGCAGCGCGTTCAGCACGTCGTCCCGGGTCATGTAGATCTCGGTGTGGTCGGCGCCGATGTAGTCGGCCACCTCCCGGGCGTACTTGAGGTCGATGGCGTCGTGATCCATGCCGATGGCGAAGGTGCGGATCTTCTTGCCCAGAATCAGGGAGGAGATGGCGCATACCAGCGAGGAATCCAGACCTCCGGAGAGGAGGAAGCCCAGCGGGGCGTCGGCGTCCAGCCGCTTGTCCACGCCGGCGATGAGCTTGGTGCGGATGTTGCGGCAGGCGGTTTCCAGATTGTCGCGGCTGTAGGCGGAGACGGTGGTGAGATCGGCGTAGCGGACGAACTTGCCGTAGGCGTAATAGTGGCCCGGCGGGAAGGGGCAGATCTCGGCGCACAGGCCCACCAGGTTCTTGGGCTCGCTGGCGAAGATGATGTGGCCGCCCCGGTCATAGCCGTAGTACAGCGGGCGGATGCCGATGGGGTCCCGCGCCGCCACGAGGGAATCGGTCATGGAGTCGTAGATCACCATGGCGAACTCGGCGTCCAGCCGGGAGAACATGGACAGCCCGTACTCCCGGAACATGGGCAGCAGCACCTCGCAGTCGCTGCCGCTCCTGAACTCGTACTTTTCCGCCAGCTTGCGCTTGATGGGGCGGAAGCCGTAGATTTCGCCGTTGCACACCACCCAGTCGCCGTCCAGCTCAAAGGGCTGCATGCCGGCCTCGGTGAGGCCCATGATGGCCAGCCGGTGAAAGCACAGCCAGCCGGATTTGGTGGGGATAATGCGGGTCATGTCGGGGCCGCGGGAGAGGGTCCGGTCGAAGAAGCGGCGGATTTCCGATTCGGACAGGTCCTTGCTGGAAAAGCCCATGATGGAACACATAAAAAGCACCTCCAGATGGTCGCCCCTTTGGCTTTCCGGGCCAAAAAGGGTATAAAAAACGCAGCTACGTCCTGAATTTTAGGACGAATAGCTGCTATCCGCGGTGCCACCTAATTTGCCTTCCCCATGGGGGGAGCGGCCACCTTCAAGGTTCCAACAAACCCGTGTGATATAACGATCACAACTCGTCGCACTTACTGGCGGTTTCCCGCTTTCAGATTGCAGCTACGGAGTGTTCTTTCGCGCAGATTCCGGTGCGGGCTTTCCACTGCCACCCGCTCACTGTGACTGACCTTCTGCGGTACTTTTCTCCATCAACGCCGTTGTCGATGATTGGATTTTGGCATCAAGTCTTTCGATTTGATGGTTGAAGTGTATCACCGGGAAGCTGCCTCTGTCAACGTCAAATCTGCCAAAAAAATACAGCCCGTCTCCGGGAATTTTCCGCTTCCCTCCGGCAAATGCCACAAAAATGCCTGTCCCGGAGCGACATTTGTCGCTCCGGGACAGGAAACAGGGCGGTCTGAACGTCACAGCGCGATCTCGGGCTTTTCGCCGCTGGCGCCGGAGAGAAGGGGCCGCACCTGCGCCAGAAACGCGTCCACCTGCTCCGGGCAGCGCCCGATGTAGAGGGAGGGCTCCAGCACCGCGGACATCTCCGCCTCGGTCATGCCGAACTCGGGGCGCCGGGCCAGCCGGGACAGCAGGTCGCACTTCTCCCCCTCCTTCATCCGGGCGGTGGATTCCATGGAACATTCCCGGATGAGCTCATGGAGCTGCTGGCGGTCACCGCCGCGCTTGACGCCCTCCATCATCAGGTTCTCCGTGGCGATGAACGGCAGGTACTCCCGCACCTCCGCGTCCACCACCTTCTCGTTGACCCGGAGGCCGTCGGTGACGTTCTGCATCAGGCGCAGGATGGCGTCGGCGCAGAGAAAGCCCTCCGGCAGAGAGATGCGGCGGTTGGCGGAGTCGTCCAGCGTCCGCTCCAGCCACTGCACGGAGGCGGTCATGGGGGCGTTGGCGGCGTCGGCCATCAGATAGCGGGCGAGAGAGCAGATGCGCTCGGAGCGCATGGGATTGCGCTTGTAGGCCATGGCGGAGGAGCCGATCTGGTTCTTCTCAAAGGGCTCCTCCAGCTGGCGGTCGTGCTGCAGAAGCCGCAGGTCGTTGGCGAACTTATAGCAGCTCTGGGCGATGGAGCTGAGGACGTTCAGCACCCGGCTGTCGAACTTCCGGGGATACGTCTGGCCGCAGACGGCGAAGCACCGCTCAAAGCCGAACTCCGCGGCGATCCGCCGGTTCATCTCGTCGATCTTCTCCCCGTTGCCGCCGAACAGGTCCATAAAGCTGGCCTCGGTGCCGGTGGTGCCCCGGCAGCCCAGAAAGCGGAAGCTGTCCAGCACGAAGTCCAGCTCCTCCAGATCGCTGAGCAGGTCCTGCATCCACAGCGCCGCCCGCTTGCCCACCGTCACCAGCTGGGCCGGCTGATAGTGGGTGTAGCCCAGGGTGGGGGTGGCCCGGTACCGCTCCGCGAAGGCGGCCAGATTGCCCACGGCGGCCAGCAGCTCGCCCCGGAGGTACCGCAGTCCCTCCCGGTAGAGGATCAGGTCGGCGTTGTCGGTGACATAGCAGCTGGTGGCCCCCAGATGGATGATGCCCGCGGCGGAGGGCGCCGCCTTGCCGTAGGCGTACACGTGGGCCATAACGTCGTGGCGGACTTCCTTCTCCCGCTGCGCGGCGCAGTCGTAGTCGATGTCGGTCACGTGGGCGGCCAGCTCGTCCACCTGCGCCTGAGTCACCGGCAGGCCCAGCTGATGCTCGGCTCTGGCCAGCGCCACCCACAGCCGGCGCCATGTCTGAATACGCATGTCCTGGGAGAACAGGTGCAGCATAAACCCGGAGGCGTACCGGGACGCCAGCGGGGATTCGTAGCGGTCTTTGCTCATGGCAAGGTCAACCTCTTTCCGTTTTCATAAAAGCCGCAGCAAGAGGGGACTTTTGTCCCCTCTTGCGGCTGTCAGAGAGTGCCGGAGGCACTTTTTTCAGGAAGAACGCGCGATGCGGGTCTGAGCCGCTCACCGCACGATGATGGAGTCCCGCTCCGGGCCCACGGACACGTAGCCGATGCGGCAGCCGATGCCCCGCTCGATCAGCTCCACATAGTCCCGCGCGGCCTGCGGCAGATCCTCCCAGCGGCGCACGCCGGAGATGTCGCACTGCCAGCCCGGCACGTACTCGATCACCGGGGCGGCCTCGGCCAGCACCGCGGGGAAGGGGAATTCGTCGGTCTGATGCCCGTCCAGCAGATAGTGGGTGCACACGGGAATTTTCTCCATATAGCTGAGGATGTCCATTTTGGTCAGGGCAATGCTGGTGGCGCCCTGACACTCCACGCCGTAGCGGGTGGCCACCAGATCGACGGGGCCCACCCGGCGGGGCCGCCCGGTTTTGGCGCCGTACTCGCCGCCGGCCCTGCGCAGCGTCTCCGCCTCCTCGCCGAACCACTCGCAGGTGAAGGGGCCCTCGCCCACGCAGGTGGAGTAGGCCTTCACCACGCCCACGATCTCGTCGATCTTCACGCTGGGCAGGCCGGAGCCCACCGGCGCGTAGGCCGCGATGGCGTTGGAGGAGGTGGTGTAGGGATAGATGCCGTAGTCCAGGTCGCGCAGGGAGCCCAGCTGGGCCTCAAACAGGAAGCGCTTCCCCTCCTGCTGGGCGCGGCGGAGCAGCGGGGCGGTGGCGCAGACATAGGGCTTGATCTTCTCGCCGTAGTCCGCGAACCAGTCCAGCATCTCCTCCATGGTGTAGCCCTTGGCGCCGTAAACCTTCTGCAGCGTCAGGTTCTTCCACTCCAGCAGGTCCGCCAGATGGGCCCGCAGATACGCGGGGTAAAACAGCTCGCCGGCCTGAATCGTCTTTTTCTGATACTTGTCGGAGTAAAACGGGGCGATGCCCTGCCTGGTGGAGCCGTACTTCTTGTCCTTGAGGCGGGCCTCCTCCAGCCCGTCCAGCTCACGGTGCCACGGCAGCAGCAGCGACGCGCGGTCGCTGATCTTCAGATTGTCCGGGGTGACGGACACGCCCCTGGCGCGCACGTCCTCCATCTCGGTCCACAGGCTCTCCGGGTCCAGCGCCACGCCGTTGCCCAGCACGTTCAGCACGCCGTCGCGGAAAATACCGGAGGGCAGCAGATGCAGGGCAAACTTGCCCTTCTCGTTGACCACCGTGTGGCCGGCGTTGCCGCCGCCCTGATAGCGGATGACCACATCATAATCCTGTGTGATGAGGTCCACCATGCGGCCCTTGCCCTCGTCGCCCCAGTTGATGCCGACAATCGCGCAGTTAGACATATCGATACCCTCCAAAATCTCAGGAACTTCTTCATAGGTTGACCTTTGCTCAACCTTTCATAGTATACCGGCTTTCCAGCCATTAGTAAAATATAAACTGATAATATCCAATATTAGCACGTCTTATGTAACTGCCGTCTTTCCAAGAAAGCGGTTTTGTGGTACACTACAAACGACCACGGAAAATACGAGAGGGGCGGACAAAAGAGATGGGGAAAATCGGGTTCGACAATCAAAAATATCTGACCGAACAGTCGGAGCAGATCCGCAGGCGCATCGCGCAGTTCGGCGGCAAGCTGTATCTGGAATTCGGCGGCAAGCTGTTTGACGACTATCACGCGTCCCGCGTGCTGCCGGGCTTTGAGCCGGACAGCAAGATGCGGATGCTGCTGAAGCTGAAGGACGATGTGGAAATCGTCATCGCCGTGTGCGCGGCGGACATCGAAAAGAGCAAGATGCGGGGCGATCTGGGCATCACCTACGACGAGGACGTGCTTCGCCTCATCGACGTGTTCCGGGGGCTGGGCCTGTGCGTGGGCAGCGTGGTGCTGACCCAGTACGCCGGGCAGAGCGCGGCGGATCTGTTCCTCAAGCGTCTGGGAACGCTGGGCATCCGCTGTTACCGCCACTACATCATCGACGGCTACCCCTCCGACGTGAGCCACATCGTCAGCGACGAGGGGCTGGGCCGCAACGACTATATCGAGACCTCCCACCCGCTGGTGGTGGTGACGGCGCCGGGCCCCGGCAGCGGCAAGATGGCCACCTGCCTCAGCCAGCTCTATCACGAGCACAAGCGGGGCGTCACCGCGGGCTACGCCAAATTCGAGACCTTCCCCATCTGGAACCTGCCCCTGCGCCACCCCGTGAATCTGGCCTATGAGGCGGCCACCGCCGATCTCAACGATGTGAACATGATCGATCCGTTCCATCTGGAGGCCTACGGCAAGACCGCCGTGAACTACAACCGGGACGTGGAGATTTTCCCGGTGCTCAGCGCCATTTTCGAGCAGATTCAGGGCTCCTCGCCCTACCGCTCCCCCACCGACATGGGCGTGAACATGGCGGGCAATTGCATCGTGGACGACGACGTGTGCTGCGCCGCCGCCCGGATGGAGATTTTGCGCCGGTACTACACCGCCTGCGCCGACCGGCTCCGCGGGCTGGGCAGCGACAACGTGGTGCGCAAGCTGGAGCTGCTGATGAAGCAGGCCGACGTGACGCCGGACCTCTGCCCCGCCGTCTCCGCCGCGCTGCTGAAGGCCGAGCGCACCGGCGCCCCCGCCGGGGCCATGGTGCTGCCGGACGGGCGGGTGGTCACAGGCAAGACCTCCGAAACGCTGGGGGCCGCGTCCTCCCTGCTGCTCAACGCGCTGAAAACGCTGGGCGGCATCGACGACCAGCTGGACCTCATCGCCTCTCCGGTGCTGGAGCCGGTGTGCCATCTCAAGACGGAATATCTGGGCCATCGCAATCCCCGGCTCCACTCCGACGAGGTGCTGCTGAGCCTGAGCATCTCCGCCCTGACGAATCCGCTGGCGGATCTGGCCCAGCGCCAGCTGCCCAAGCTCCGGGGCTGCGACGCCCATTTCACCGTGCTGCTCAGCGAGGTGGACGCCCGGCTGTACCGCCGGCTGGGCATCAACGTCAGCTGCGAGCCGCGGTACGAGACCAAGCGGCTCTATCACAGATAAGCGGGGCGTCAGCCCCATTCAAAGAAAAGGAACGGAACTATGCAGGAGATCATCGACATCATCGCAAAGGAACTGGGGAAGGAGCCCCAGCACGTGGCCAATGTGGTCCGTCTGCTGGACGAGGGCAACACCATCCCCTTCATCGCGCGCTACCGCAAGGAGCTTCACGGCGCCATGGACGACACCTCCCTCCGCACGCTGGAGGAACGGCTGACCTATCTGCGGGGACTGCAGGAGCGCCGGGAGGCCGTGAAGGCCTCCATCGAGGCTCAAGGCAAGCTGACGGAGGAGCTCTCCGCCGCCATCGACGCCGCCGCCACTTTGGCGGAGGTGGAGGACCTGTACCGGCCCTATAAGCAAAAGCGCCGCACCCGCGCCACCATCGCCCGGGAAAAGGGGCTGGAGCCGCTGGCGGAGCTGCTGTTCGCCCAGCGGCCCGACTGTCCGGAGCCGCTGGCCGCCGCCGCGGAGTACGTGGACGCGGAAAAGGGCGTGGAGACGGCGGAGGACGCCCTCGCCGGGGCGTCGGACATCATCGCCGAGCAGATCAGCGACGACGCGGAGCTGCGCAAGCAGCTGCGGGCGCTGCTCTTTGCGCAGGGAGAGCTTGTCTCCCGCGCCGCCGTGGAGGAGGACACCGTCTACCGCCTCTACTACGAGTTCACCCAGCCGGTGCGCAAGCTGCAGGGCTATCAGGTGCTGGCGCTGAACCGGGGCGAAAAGGAGGAGAAGCTGAAGGTCTCCGTGGTGATCGACCGGGATCTGGCGCTTCAGACGGTGCGCCGCCGGACGGTGCTGTCCGGCAGCCGGGCCGCGGACTTCGTCCGCGCCGCGGCGGAGGACGCGTGGGACCGGCTGCTGTTCCCCTCGCTGGAGCGGGAGGTGCGCAGCGACCTGACGGACCGGGCCGACGAGGGCGCCATCGGGCAGTTTGCCCTGAATCTCAAGCCGCTGCTGCTGCAGCCGCCGGTGAAGGGCCGCGTGACCATGGGGCTGGACCCCGGCTACCGCATGGGCTGCAAGGTGGCGGTGGTGGACGGCACCGGCAAGGTACTGGACACCACGGTGGTCTACCCCACCTACGGCGAGCGGCAGAAGCGCGAGTGCATCGCCGCCCTCTCCGGGCTGGTGAAAAAACACGGGGTGGAGCATATCGCCATCGGCAACGGCACCGCCTCCCGGGAGACGGAGCAGATGGCCGTGGAGATGATCCGCCAGCTGGCGGCGGAGGGCCGCCGCGTCAGCTACATGATCGTCAACGAGGCCGGCGCGTCGGTGTACTCTGCGTCCAAACTGGCCGCGGATGAGTTCCCGGAGTATGATGTGAACCTGCGCAGCGCCGTGTCCATCGCCCGGCGGCTGCAGGACCCGCTGGCGGAGCTGGTGAAGATCGAGCCCAAGGCCATCGGCGTGGGCCAGTACCAGCACGATATGCCGGAAAAGCGGCTCTCCGAGGCGTTGGGCGGCGTGGTGGAGGACTGCGTCAACGCCGTGGGCGTGGACGTGAACACGGCCTCGCCGTCCCTGCTGGGCTACGTGGCGGGGCTCAGCGGCACCACCGCCAAAAACGTGGTGAAATACCGGGAGGAGAACGGCGCGTTCACTTCCCGCCGGCAGATCCTCAAGGTGCCCAAGCTGGGCCCCAAGGCCTTCGAGCAGTGCGCGGGCTTTCTGCGGGTGCCGGAGAGCCGGTCCCCGCTGGACAACACCGCCGTCCATCCGGAGAGCTACGACGCCGTGGAAAAGCTGCTGGCTCTGACGGGCCGCACGCTGAAGGACGTGGCCGCCGGCGCGCTGGCGGAGCTGCCGGAGCAGGTCCGGGCCATCGGCTGGGCCAAAGCCGCGGCGGAGTGCGGCGTGGGTGAGCCCACCCTGCGGGACATCGTCTCCGAGCTGCAAAAGCCCGGCCGGGACCCCAGAGACGAGCTGCCCAAGCCCATCCTCCGCACGGACGTGCTGGAGATGAAGGATCTGAAGCCCGGCATGGTGCTCACCGGCACCGTGCGCAACGTCATCGACTTCGGCGTGTTCGTGGACATCGGCGTCCATCAGGACGGGCTGGTTCACATCTCGCAGGTGGCGGACAAATTCCTCAGGCACCCCTCCGAGGCCGTGGCCGTGGGCGACGTGGTGAAGGTGGTCGTGCTGGAGGTGGACGAGAAGAAGAAGCGCATCAGTCTCAGCATGAGACAGGTGCCGAAGGAACAGCGGGCGTAAGGAGGCGGCGCGGGATGGTTCTGACCATTGACGAGGTCAACGACATTCTGGACGAGATGGCCGAGGGGTTCCCTCCGGCCCTGTTCGACGGGCTCAACGGCGGAGTGAATCTGCTGGAGGACGTCCGGCCCGACCCGGAGTTCCCCGCGGGCGAGGTCTATATTCTGGGGGACTACTGCGACGACGCGCTGGGCCGCTACATCAACCTGTACTACGGCTCCTTTGCCGCCATGGCGCAGCAGGAGGACTGGTCCCGGGAGGACTGGACCCGGGAGCTGCGCGCCACCCTCTCCCACGAGCTGACCCACCACATGGAGGGCCGCAGCGGCCTCCACGCGCTGGACGACAAGGACGCGGAGGAACGGGACGAGTTTCGCCGGGAGTACCGGCCCTGATCCCGTCCGGCAGAAAATCAGAGAGGCCCGGAGCCGTGCGGCTCCGGGCCTCAGTCTGTCGAAAAGGTCTTTTCGCCGGACTGACAGGATTTTGAAGCTGCGGGACATCTTCAAAATCCTGTGATTCGAATGGCGCAGGAAACCCCGCCCGGGTTTCCCGCGCACACTCTTCCTTCCCGTCAGTCAGGCATCCCGTTTGATCGGCAGGTTCCAAAGAGGCCCGGAGCCGTGCGGCTCCGGGCCTCTTGCCATTTTGTCATCTCATCGCTTGCTCCGGTCGGCGGGCCGGACGCCGCAAAAATCGCTCACCACGGGTGATAGGCGCGGGACTGGGCCTCCGTCATGCCGAAGTAGGTATAGTCCGTGTCGGTGCCGCTGCTGTCGCCCCACGTGGTGTCGATGTGGCAGGTGGTTCCGTCCAGCACGGCCACCGTCCAGATGTGGGTGTCGTTGTTCAGGGCGTAACAGTCGATGCCCTCCAGCTTCAGCAGCAGGTTGTAGGCCCCGGTGTAGCCGTCGCAGACGGACTTCCCCTCCCTGAACAGGGCATAGCCCAGATGGCTGATGGAATTTTCCGCGGCGCCGTAGTCGTACCGGCAGTTCTGGCAGACCCAGTCGTAGTAGACCCTGGCCTTCTCGTACTGGCTCATGGAGGCGGTGATGGCCCCGCTGCTCCACAGCTGATCGTGGACGGCGATGGCGGCGGAGAGGGTGTAGCTCCGGTAGGCAGCCACCTCGGAGCTGGAGGCGTCCAGCGCGTAGAACGTCAGGTTCACCGCGCCGCCGGAGAGCTCGTAGGTGCAGTTGACGGCGTTGTAGAGCTGCTCGCAGTCCATCTTTACCGCCGACAGCGCCTGATTCATCAGCTGGGTGACGAAGGCGCTGGTGAGCTTGCGGTTATAGTGCAGAGACAGGGTATACTGCTCGTTCTGGAGCATATAGTTGATGTCCGCGGTGACCTCCGCCTGCGTGGTGGGGGCGGGATTGAGCGCCGTGGTGCCGGGGATGAGGCTGCCCCACGTGACGCCCTTGGCGCTGTATGCGCTGCTGAGATCCCATGCCGGCGTCACCCGCAGGGCGGCGTCCACCATCCGGGTCAGCATGGCCGCGGCGGCCCCTCTGGTGATGGAGGCGTCGGGCAGATAGGAGCCGGAAGCGTCGCTGCCCATGGAGATGCCGCAGCGGTAGAGCGTCAGGATGTCCTGATAGTAAGCGGTGTATTCGGTGACGTCGGTGATGAATTTCCGGGTGGCGTAGGCCTGCGTGACAAGGTCCTGATTCACGGCGGGCAGGGCGGCGGAGGGCAGCGTGCCGGCCAGCACGTGGGCCACCACGGAGCGGGTGGCCGCCGTCCCCAGCAGATCGTCCAGCTCGGTGCCCACGACGCCCTCCTTCTGCAGATAGGCGAGATAGGGAGCCCATGCGGCCGTTCCGGCGTCGGGATAAGCGGCGGCGCCGGTCTCCGGGCTGCCGTACTGATAGAGGCTGCGGATGCGCCCGGCGAAGATCACGATCTGGCCCACGCTCAGGGAATCCTTCAGGCCGAAGGTCCCGTCGGCCTTGCCCACGCTCAGGCCGTACTCGTACAGCGCGGCCACGTTGGCGTAGAAGCCGGAGGACGCGGCCACGTCGGAGAACTGCCCGCTGTAGGTTTTGGAGCGGACAAAGTTGTCGGTGCTGTTCTCCGCGGCGAGAGCGGGGACGCTCAGCAGCAGTACAAAGGCCAGAAGCAGCGCGGTCAGTCTCTTTTTCATTTGGGTCCTCCTTACAGTCGGTGGGGATCAGTCGGCCAGATGCAGGTCGTCGGCGGTCAGCGGCGTCTCATAGGGGTTCAGCGAAGCGTTGACCAGCGTCAGCGTCTTGTCGGGGTCCAGATAAATATAGGGCTGGTGCCAGTCTCCCGGCAGGGTGGAGAAATCAATGTTGTCGGTGCCGATGGAGATGGCCTCCTTGCCCAGCCACGCCAGATTTTCCAGCTTCAGATCCGTGTCCACATATTTCTGAAAGAGCTTGGCGAAGCTGCCCACCTTGTCCACGTTGGAAACGGTCAGCGTCTGCCTGGCCACGGCCTTCAGAAAGGCCTGCTGGGTCTGCATCCGGCCGATGTCCTGGGTGCCGTAGCCGGAGCCGTCGTTGTTCTCCCGGAAGCGGACGACCTCCATGGCCTCCTGCCCGTTCAGGTGCTGCATCCCCTTTTTGAAGTGGATGGACAGGCCCTGCACGGGATCGTCGTAATTCATGTTGATGGGCACGTCGAAATCCACGCCGCCGATGGCGTCCACCAGCTGGATAAAGCCCGTCAGATCCACCTTCACGGTGAAATCCACAGGGATGCCCAGCATGTCGGACAGGGTGGAGGAGAGAAGCCCGGTGCCGCCGCTGTTGTAGGCGTAGTTGATCTTGCGGCTGCGCCCGTTGATGTCGGCCTTGGTGTCCCGCGGGATGCTGACGCAGTGGATGGCGCCGCCCTTGGCGTCGAAGCCCACCAGAATGTTGGTGTCGCTTCCGCCGTTGCCGTCGTCCACGCCGGAGACGAGAATGGTGAAATAGTCCGGCTTGCGGGCGCGGCCCGCGTCCTGCGTCCGGACGGACGAGCTGCTCTGAGAGGCGGCGACCTCGGCGGCCTCCGCGGGGACGACGATCTGGGGCTTGCGGATCAGGCAGTGGTACACGCCGGCTGCGGCGGCTCCCACAAAAATCAGAAGCAAAAGGGTACGGGGCCAGCTGCGCCGGCGGCGATGAGGTTTGGACATATGAAACTCAGTCTCCTGTCGAAAGCGGCGGGGCCGCGATTCCTCGTCTGTATTTACATAACACAGGCAAGTTTCATCATTATAGCGCGATCAATCTGAAACTACAAGGTACAAAAAGTAACGATTTTGTCAGGGGCGCTCCGTCGGCTTTTTTACAGCGCCGGGAGACGGAAAACTGTCCTGTTTCCGGACTTTTCGCGCTGTCCGGGGACGGCAGAACGGCCCTCGGAGCAATGCTCCGGAGGCCGTTTTCCATAGACGCCGCGGGCAGCTCCGTTCCGGGGCCCCCGGCTCATTCGCCGCGGTACTTCCTCCGGGTGGCGATGCCGCCGCGGATGTGCCGCTGGGCCTTGTTTACCTCCAGCACTTCCCTGGCCTGCAGGTACAGCGCCCGGTTGAACTGCGGCAGCCGCTCCGAGATGTCCTTATGTACGGTAGACTTGCTGACGCCGTATTTTTTGGCGGCGGCCCGGACCGTCGCCTGATTCTCCACGATGTACTGGGCCAGCAGCACGGCCCGCTCCTCCATATTTCCCTTCAAGCAGCAACACTCCCTGCCTTGTGTTGCTACAGCCTATGCGTTTCCGGGGGGAGATATGTCCGCCGGAGCCGGGAATTTCCCCGCCTCCCGCGGAATCCGATGCCCCGCGGGGGGCGGAACGAACGCTGCGGGGACGCCGCGGCGCCCCGCAGCCCGCGGGTTCAGACAGAGGACGGCTTCTGCCCGTAATAGGCATGGGCGCCGTGCTTGCGGAGGTAGTGTTTATCCAGCAGCTCCTGCTGCATGGGGCCCCGGCCGGGCTCCAGCATCAGCGCGTGGAAATCCATGAAGGCCACCTCCTCCATAACCACCGCGTTGTGGACAGCGTTGGCGGGATCGGAGCCCCACGCGAAGGGGCCGTGGCTGTTCACCAGCACGCCGGGAACGGCGACGGGGTCGATTCCCCGGCTCTCGAAGGTCTCCAGAATGACGCGCCCGGTCTCCCGTTCATAAGGACTGAGGACATCGTCGGGCCGTCCGATCTCCTGAGGCGTCATGGGCCGGGTGCAGGGAATCTCCCCGTAAAAGTAGTCGCCCTGCGTGGTGCCCATGGCCGGGATGCCCCGCCCGGCCTGCGCGAAGCTGGCGGCCCAGCGGGAGTGGGTGTGGACAATCCCTCCCAGCGCGGGCCACGCCCGGTAGAGGGTCAGATGGGTGTCCGTGTCGCTGGAGGGCCTGTACGCGCCCTCCACCTGATGGCCCTCCAGATCAAGAACCACCATATCCTCCGGCTTCATGCCGTCGTACTCCACGCCGGAGGGCTTGATGACCACCAGCCCGCGGGCCCGGTCGATGCCCGAGACGTTGCCCCACGTGAAGGTGACGAGGTTGTGCTTCACCAGCAGCAGGTTCGCCTCGCAGACGGCTTTTTTCAGTTCTTCCAGCATATCCCGTGTCCTGAGCGGATGCTCAGGTACTCCTTTCCGTCAGGACTCCGCCCGCCGGCAGGCCGGCGGCGCAGTCGTCCAGAATCGCCCGCATCCGGGCGCGGGCGTCGCAGATGGCCTCCCGCCACTCGTCGTCCACCCGCCACAGCTCCGTCACGTACCGCCGGACGCCCAGCGACCACGCCGCGCCGATCATCCGGGGAAAGTCCACCGCACCCGTGCCGAAGGGCACCTCCCGGTACTTTCCCGGCACCGTCTCCTTCAGGTGGACGGCCAGCAGATGCCCCCGGCCGCCCAGCAGATCCGCGGCGGCATCGGTATGGCGGAGCGCGGCGGCGTTGGACAGATTTCCGATGTCCGGGTAGACCCCCAGATAGGGGGAGTTCACCGCGGAGACATAGCGCATGGCTTTGGCCACAGTGTCCATAAAGGGGGTCTCCATGGTCTCGAACCCCAGCGAGACGCCCTCCCGCGCCGCCATCTCCGCTGCCCGAACCAGATTTTCTGCAAACAGGGCCTCCGTCTCCGGGGAGTGCGGCTCGTAGTACACGTCGTAGCCGGCCAGCTGGATGGTGCGGACGCCCAGATCGGCGGCCAGCTCCACGGCGCGCTCCATGATCTCCATGCTGCGGCGGCGGGTCTCCGGGTCCGGGCTGCCCATGGGATACTTCCGGTGGGCGCTGAGGCAGATGGAACGGATGGGAACGCCGGCGCGGCCCATGGTCAGCAGCAGCTCCCGCCGCTGCGTCCGGTCCATGTCCAGCCGCGCCTGCTTCTCGTCGGTCTCGTCGATGCTCATTTCCACGTAGTCGAACCCGGCTTCTCCGGCGGTTCGCAGCTTTTCGCTCCAGCCGATGCCCCCGGGCATGGCCTTCTCGTACAGGCCCAGCAGGTAGTCCCTCATGCCTGTGCCTCCGCGTGCGCCGCCGCAGCAGCGACGCGCTCCGCCTCCAGTCCCTGCTCATACCGGGCCAGAAACGTCCGGAACCCCCGGACGGACTCCGGCGACGGCTCCAGCAGCGTGCCCTGAATATGGGAGAACACGCGCGTCTCCAGATACTCGCCCAGGCTTTCGCCCTCCCGGCGGCGCAGCAGATAGGCCGCCAGCAGCGCGATGCCCCACGGGCCGCCCTCTCCCGCCGTCTCCAGACAGGAGACCGGAGTCTCCATGGCGTCGGCCATAAGCTGCTGGCCCACGCCGGGGGTCTTGAAGAAACCGCCGTGGCCCATCAGAACCTTGACGCGGATCCCCTCCCGGTCGGTGAGGATATTCATGCCGATCCGCAGGGCGCACAGTGCGGAGAGCAGCTGCGCGCGCATGAAGTTGGCCAGCGTGAAGCGGCTGTCCGGGGTGCGGAAAAACAGAGGGCAGCCCTCCTCCAGCCCGGTGATGCCCTCGCCGGAGAGGTAGCCGTAGGTCATCAGGCCCCCACAGTCGGCGTCGCCCTTCAGCGCCTCCCGGAACAGCGCGGAGAACAGGCGGCCCGGCTCGGCGGAAACCCCCAGAAGGGCCGCGGCCTCCCCGAACAGGCTCACCCACGCGTTGATGTCGGAGGTGCAGTTGTTGGCGTGGGACATGGCCACGGGGTCGCCGGCGGGAGTGGTCACCAGATCAATCTCGGGATAGACCTGCGAAAGCCCCTTTTCCAGCACCGCCATGGCAAAGACCGACGTGCCCGCCGAGACGTTGCCCGTGAGGGGCAGAACGCTGTTGGTGGCGGTCATGCCGGTGCCGGCGTCGCCCTCCGGCGGGCAGAGGGGGATGCCGGCGCACAGGCCGCCGGAGGGATCCAGCAGCCGGGCGCCCTGGGGAGAGAGCGTGCCTGCCTCCTCTCCCGCGGTCAGAACCTGCGGCAGAATGTCCCGCAGCTTCCACGGATAGTTTCTGCCGGCGATCAGCCCGTCGAACCGCGCGATCATGCCGGCGTCGAAGTCCCGGAGGGCGGAATCGATGGGGAACATCCCGGAGGCGTCCCCCACGCCCAGCACCCGCCGGCCGGTCAGCATCCAGTGGACGTAGCCGGAGAGGGTGGTCATGTACCGGATGGCGGGCACGTGCTCCTCTCCGCCGAGGATGGACTGATAGAGGTGGGCGATGCTCCACCGTTCGGGGATGTTGAAGGCAAACTCCGCGGTCAGCGCCCGTGCGGCGGGGCCGGTCATGGTGTTCCGCCATGTGCGGAAGGGCGTGAGCAGCGCGCCGTCCTCCCCCAGCGCCAGATAGCCGTGCATCATGGCACTGATGCCGATGGCGCCGGGGCGGGTGAGGGTCTGGCCGGAGAGGGCGCGGAAGTTCTCCGCCAGCCGGCCGTAGCAGGTGCGCAGCCCCTCCCACACGTCCTCCAGATGATAGGTCCACACGCCCTTTTCCATCCGGTTTTCCCAGTCGTACTCGCCGGAGGCAATGGGCCGGTGCCCGGCGTCGATGAGGACAGCCTTGATGCGGGTCGAGCCCAGCTCGATGCCCAGTACGGTCTGCGCCTGCTGAATCGAATCTGTCATACCAGTTTCTGCCTTTCCGAGTCCCGCGCCGGAGGGGGCCCCTATTCGCCGCTCTCGGCGCCGTGATGGCGGAGGCCGCGGTACTCCTTGCAGCCGGTACCCACGATCTCCTTGAAGAGCTTGCTGAAATAATAGGGGCTCTCATAGCCCACCCGCAGGGCGATCTCATAAATTTTCAGGTCGGTGTTCAAAATCAGTTCCTTGCTCTTTTCGATGCGGTAGTGGTTCAGATAACCTGGGTCATCAGCAGATAGCCCAGCAGTGCGAAGCCGTAGATATTGCCGGCGTAGACGGGGCCGAAGGACGTGGTTGCCATAACGGGATATACGCTGTTGGTGGCGCCGAAGCCTGCGCCCAGAAGGATATAAGCAAGCAGAATCGTGGCAACAGAGCTGCCGGTCAGCAGGAGAATGCCGCATACCATGCACAGAGCCCAGCAGCAGATGTAAACCTTTTTGTAGCCCAGATTGTCGATCAGTTTGCCCAGCAGCAGACGGCCAAGCACGCTGCCGATGTTGTAGAGGGACACGCCCAGCGTGGCGTAAGCAAGATCGATGCCCCGATCCGTCATGAACATGGAGAAGCGGGAGAACATGATCAGATAGAAGGAGGGGAACAGAGCCATGGCGCCCAGCTGCAGCCAGAAGTTCTTGGTCTTCCACGCCTTGGAGATGGGCAGGCTCTCAAACTGAGAGGTCAGAACAGCGCCGGAGGAAGCCGTGTAGCCCTTAGGCGTATAGCCCAGAGGAGCAGACTTCATTCCCATGCCGCAGAGGATGCAGATAACGGCGCACACGATGCCGCAGGAGAACAGCGTGGTTTTGACGCTGGAGGCCGCGGTGATGTAAGCGCACAGAGGTGCAAGAAACGCAGAGGAACCGCCGTTGAAGGCCATGCACAGACCGGCTGCCAGACCCTTTTTGTCGGGGAACCAGCCCATGACGCAGTACATGGCGCCGCAGTAGGTAATGCCGTTGCCCAGGCCGATCAGGCAGCTATAGGTGAAATACAGCATTCCGGGAGCAGTGGACGGAACCAGGCCGGTGAAGATCAGGCCGCAGCCGAATACGATGGCGCCGATGATGGTCACGACCTTGCCGCCATACTTCTGCAGCAGCTTGCCTCCCAGTATGGAGCCGATGGGCCAGAAGGTCAGCATGGTGGTACCGATGTTGGCGACAGCTGAGGGATCCCACCCATAATAGGCTGCCAGCGGTGTGATGAAAACAGCGGTGGCGTTGATGATGCCCGCGCAGAGGAGGATGATCAGTCCTCGAATCAGGATTCCATTCCGATTGACATCTTGGGCGCCTGTGAGTTGAGACATAAGTTTCCTCGCTTCCTTTCTCGTTTTCTATACTTTCTATCAGATGGCCATCAAATTCCCCGCCGTCGGCACCGCCGGACGACAGAGGATCAAGTATGTCTATAATTTATCAGACAGGCCCCTTTGCAACAATGTGCAGGAGGAACAGAAAAAGGGGTACTTTTTACTTTTTTGACAAACTCTCGGACGTTCTCGGAAAAGGGTTGTGCGTTTTGCTGGATTGCCCCTCCGGAGATTATTTTTCAAATTTTTCTTTCTTCCCGGGGAACAGTATGATAAGATGATGTGCGAAAAGGGAAAAAAGCGCGAAAGAGGCCGTGGAAAGCCGCTGTTGTTTTGAGAAAGGTGTGTGTCCATGAAATTTTCTGCATTGGCTGAGATTTTGGAGAAGGCGGGCCTCGTAACAGATGTCAGGATCTCGGAGGACTGTGAGATCACCGACCTGAACCTGATGGACCGGGAGGACCGCGACTTCAGCTCCGGTACCGTCTACTTCATCGACTCCGCGCAGATTGGACCGGCCACGGCATTTCCCAAATGCCTGTTCTACCTGCACGACATTCCGGAAAACCGCGCGGGGGACCTCATCAACGGGGGACGCATCACCGCGCCCTCCATCGCGGCAGTGTTCCGGCACGTCAAGGCCCAGCTGGACTCGGCCCCCCAGGCGCAGGAGCAGTACGCCAATCTGATGGCCAAGCTGGTGGCCGGGGTGGAGCTGAAAACCATTCTGTCCGAGGCCTTCTCCTACACCGGCAACCTGTTCGTGGCGCTGGACATGTCCGGAAAGATCCTGGAACACTCCACGCCCTTCTACGTGGACTATCCCCTCTGGATGAACAGCGTGCAGCAGGGCTTCTGCGACGAGGTCCTGATGAACTACATCGAGTCCCGGCGGAAAAATCTGCGGGCGCCCCAGGGCGAGGCCCCCTTCGCGCTGTACTGCCGCAAGATCGACATGCACATTCTGGTGGCGCGGATCATCCACGAAAACGAGCTGCTGGGCTATTTCTTCGCCCTCAGCAAGAACCCCACCTTCGACAACTACACCAAGCGGGTCCTGCCCCTGTTCGCCCAGCGGGCCAAGGAGGGAATCCTGCGCCTGAAGCACATCAACAGCTACAGCGCCATCATGCAGACCAACATCCTGCTGGACGCCGTGGCCGGCGCCAGCCCCGCCGAGACGCGCCTGCGCGCCAAGATCAGCGGCCTGAAGTTCCAGCGGTATATGCGGGTGATGGTAATCCGCGCATCTTATTCAAAAGACCCGGATTTTTATTCACAGGTACTCCTTCCGGAGCTCACGGAAATTCTACCGAACCAGCCCTGTTTTCCGTGGCAGTCGTCCCTGATCTATCTGGTGGGAACCGACGCCAACGGCTCCGTTGCCCCCGAGCAGCACGAGGCCGTGACCGGCTTTATGGAAAAGCGCCATCTGCTGGCGGGCGTCAGCAATATGTTCTCCGCCATCTCCGAGTTCGCCGAGCATTTCGAGCAGGCCCGCACGGCGCTGTCGTTCTCCAACCGCACCAGCAGCCCCGGCCCCCTCTTTTACTATCTGGATTATGCACTTTTCATGATTTTGGACCGGATTGACGACGAAAAGTTCCTGGACAACTGCTGCCATCCGGCGCTGGCCAGACTGGTGAATTACGACGAGAAGAAGGGGACGGAGCTGTTCAACACCCTCCGGGCCTATACGGAGGTGGGCTTCAGCAAAACCCGCACCGCGCAGGAGCTGTTCATCCACCGCAACACCATCAACTACCGCATCCAGCAGATCGAGGAGCTGTGCGGCATTGACCTCTCCAACGAAAAGCTGCTGTTCCCGCTGCAGCTTTCATTCAATCTTTATGCATACCGGCAAAGCCGGGTCATCACCGGCAACTGAGCGCCGGAGCGGAAGTTTGTTCTAAAAAGGTCCCTGCTGCGTGAGAACGCGGCAGGGACCTTTTCATTATTGATATTGTGAACGGAATGAGCGCGTTTCTCAGGCGAGTCCGGGGAACAGCGCGCACATCAGGGCCACGGCCGCGGTGCCGCAGGAGGTAGCCACCACGGTGGTGATGAACATGGCCGGATAAATCTCCTTCAGCTTCATGTGGCACATGGGGAGCAGCATCAGAATGGAGCCGCAGTACGGCATGGAGTCCAGCGTGGTGGCCGCGAACACGGACACACGGTGGATGATGTTGACGTTGAGGCCCATATCCAGCAGCTTGGGTGCGATTTCAGGCAGCGCGATCAGCTGGCCGGTAGAGGAACCGCCGGTGAGCATGCACATCAGGGCCACCACGATCACGCAGATGAGGATCGGGGAGGTGTTGATGCTGGTGATGGCGTTGAGCATGGTCTGGAACGCATCGGACTTGGTGATGACGGCCGCGAAGCCGCAGATGGCGCCCACGGTCATGGTCATGGGGATGGAGTCCACGGTGCCGGAGCAGAGGATCTGCTTGAGATCCTTCTTGCGCAGCTGCTTCCAGAACAGTGCGATGGACAGCAGGCAGCTGAGAACCAGACTGATGACGATGTTGACCTTAAACACGTTGAACATGACGAACAGGAAGATCATGGGGAGCAGCGAAATCAGGAAGCTGGGCTTCTCCATGTCCGGATCCATCTGCGGGTCCAGGGGATGACGCTCGAAATGATCGCCGTGCCGTCTGGCGCGATTGATGAAGATGTTCAGCAGAACCAGGATCACAACGATTTCCACTATGGCGCCCACGATGCCGGGGACCGGAGCCACGCCGGCGCCGGTGCCCAGAACCGTCATGGCGGCCACGTTGGTTACCTGGGGGCTGCCGGGGAGCGAGAGGGTAAACGTATAGGAACCGGCGCCCAACACGCCCAGAATGAAGCGTTTCGGGATGTCGCAGCGTTCAAAGACCGCCAGAGCGATGGGGTACATCAGAATGATGACCACGCCGGCGATGATGCCGCCCAGGTTCAGCACGGCGCCGATCACCAGAATAATCGCCATGCCGATGAGGTTCTTGGAGGTGTCGCTGGCACCGTCGCGAATCAGCTTTCTCATAACGGTGTCTGCAATCGCGTACGCTGCGCCGCTGTCGCGGTAGAGGTAGGACTGCACACAGCCGAACATCAGCAGGAAGAAGAAACTCTTAACGGCGGTAAACACGCCGCCGGCGTATGTTTCGGTGATCGCGGTGATAAGGTTTGTGCCGGTGAAAAGAACCACCACACACATGCCAAGGAACGTGGCCAGATAGACGGACCAGTCCTTATAGGTAAGGTAGATCACTACCAGGAAACCGATAATACAACCAATAACTCCCATGTCGATTCTCCCATCAAACCTGATATTTTGCAAAAACTGCCAAATTTTTTCTGCGAAGGCACAAAAAAGGCCCCCGCAGTATCCCACGGATGGACAGAGCATCCATGGCGCGATATTCGGTTCGGGTGTGCTTCTCTCTGACCCCCTCCTTTCGTTAAAAATGAGACACAAAAGCGCCGCTTCATGATATTGACCATTATGCCAATGTGCACGCGGAGAGGAAATGTGCAACACGTCCAAAAAAATTGTTTATTTATTATCTTTTGACAAATTGCGCCCAATGCGGAAGCGGAAGGCCCCGGCATACCGCCGCAGCAGGGGGCGCTTACCGGCTATTTTCTCGCGGGCATCCTGCGGGGAGACGCTCCCGGCGCCGCGCTGCGCCGGGCCTCCATGGCAGCATCGCTGGCCGTGGGACAGGCCGGCGCCTCCCCCTCCATCCCCCTCCGGGAAACGGTGGAAGCGGCGCTGCAGGCCGTGTAAGGCGCACAAAAAGCAGCCCCTCCGCAGACGCGGAGGGGCTGTGGTTTTGTCATTTTGCCCGGCAGGTCAGACCTGATAGCAGCTGCCGCCGATGAACTCCCGCATCAGGGAGGCCCGGGGCACGTCGTCCGCCGGCACCGGCAGGAAGTAGTTCAGGAACTTCAGCAGCCGCTTGGCCTCCAGAAATTCGGGGCAGTCCCGCGGCATGTCGAACAGCAGCGGCTCCACGTAGGGCTTCAGCAGCGCCGTCTCGTAGACCAGCGCCGAGTTGAAGATCACGTCCGCGCTGTCCTGATAGGGGAAGATGTTGTCCTCCTCCCCGGCCCGGACCGACGGCCACATCTGGATGGTGGCCTTGGCGCCGTAGCCTCTGGTGCGGGCGTCCCGCTCGATGCGGCGGAGCAGCCGGGCGTCGGTGGTGGGGATGCGGTTGTGGTCGTCCACATTCAGGGTGGTCAGACAGCTGATGTAAATGCGGTACTTGCTCTCCTTGGGCAGGGAGTAGGAGAAGCGGTCGTTGAGGCAGTGGATGCCCTCGATGACCAGCACGTCCTGGGGCTCCAGCGTGATGGTGTTGCCGGCGTACTCCCGCTGTCCCTTCTTGAAGTTGAAGTTGGGGATCTCCACGGTCTCGCCGGCCAGCAGACGTTTCATGTCCGTGTTGAACTGCTCGGTGTCCATGGCCTCCAGCGACTCGAAGTTGTACTGCCCCTTCTCGTCCCGCGGCGTGTCCTCCCGGTTTTTGAAGTAGTTGTCGGTGGAGATGGCGTGGGGGCGCATCCCGCAGGCCAGCAGCTGGGTGGACAGCCGCCGGGAGAACGTGGTCTTGCCCGAGGAGGAGGGGCCCGCGATCATGACGAAGCGCACGCCCTTCCGCCCGGCGATCTGCTGGGCGATGTCGCCGATGCGCTTCTCCATCATGGCCTCCTCCGCCAGAATGATCTCGGTGGACTTGCCCTTGGAAATCAGCTCGTTCATCTCACCCACGTTGGACAGCTTCATCCGCTCGGCCCGAAGGGTGGCGTCGTACAGCTCCTGAAAGACCTTCTGGGAGGGGGCAAAGGGCGCCAGCTCCGCCGGATTTTCCTCGCCGGGGAGAAGCAGCACAAAGCCGGACGCGAACAGCTGCAGGGAGAAATACGGCAGATAGCCGGTGTCCGGCACCATGTAGCCGTAGAAGTAGTCGTGGAACCCGTCCAGCGAGTAGACGTTGACGTGGGAATCGACGCGGAAGCGCAGCAGCTGGGCCTTGTCCGGCAGGCTGTCCCGATCGAACAGGGCGATGGCGTCCTCCGTGTTCAGGGATTCCTTGCGGATGGGGACGGCCCGGCGCACCAGCTCGCGCATCCGCTTCTCCACCCGGTCCAGCAGCGCCTGATCCAGCGTAAAGTTCCCCTTCGCCCGCAGAAACAGGGCGTGGCTGATGGAAAACTCCACGGAGATGCGCTCCACGTTCTCCGCGCCGGCGGTATCGTAGAACGCCCTGAGCAGCAGAAACACGGCGCTGCGCTCATAGGTCTGACGGCCGGGCTGGTCTCTGGCCGTGAGCATGGTCAGCGAGCAGCAGCGGTCCAGCTTTTTGTGCAGCTCGCAGAGCTTCCCGTCCCGGTTGACCAGCAGGATGGGAGAGTCGAAGCCGCTCTGAAAATCCGCCGCGATCTCGCGGTACGGCGTGCCGCGCCGGTAAAGGCGGGACTCGCCGCCCACGGCCACCCGCAGCATATCCTGATTGTCCGCCATATGATAAGCCTCCTTATGATTCCGCCGCGCGCCGGAGGCCCGCCTGCGTCCGCCGGGCGGAGGGGCGGCCCGGAGCGGCGCCCGGACCCGAATACTGGAACAAATTCTACTATTTTCCCGCCCGCCTGTCAATCGCCGGGGGGGCGGGTCGGCCGCCGGTGGAAATCTCCCGCCCGCCGTGCTACAATGGCAAAAACCGGATCGCGGGCAAAACGGGAGGCGGGCCGCGGGACCCGCAGCGTCCTGCGCCTTTGCCCCGGAGAACGGGGAGTTCACCGGACGCGGGCGGCGCCGCTGGCGTGCCGCGGGATCCGACGCCCCGTCCGCCGGGAGCAGGCCCGCCTCCGGGAGAAACGTAAAGCGGAAAGCTGCGGCGGGCGGTTCCGCAGAACAGGGGGAAAACAAAATGGAACTTGTGACGCAGCGGCTGCTTTTGAGGCACTGGAAGGAAACGGACGCGGAGGCCCTGTACAAATATGCGAAGGACCCCGCCGTGGGCCCCGCAGCGGGATGGCCGCCGCACAAGGACGCGGAGGAGAGCCGCGGCATCATCCGCAGCGTTCTGTGCGGAAGGGAGTGCTATGCCGTCTGCCTGAAAACGGACGGCGCGGCCATCGGGAGCATCGAGCTGAAGCTGAACGGGCATACCGATATGACGGAGAAGGACGACGAGTGCGAGCTGGGGTTTTGGCTGGCTCAGGAGTTCTGGGGGCGGGGAATCATCCCCGAGGCCGCCGGGGAGCTGCTGCGCCATGCGTTTGAAGATCTGAACATGCAGATCGTCTGGTGCGGCTACTATGAGGGGAACGTCAAATCCAGAAGGGCGCAGGAAAAAATCGGATTCGTCCGGCACCATACCTGCGATCGGGTGCCGGTGCCCCTCATGCGGGAAATCAGAATCGGACACACAAATTATATGACCAGAGAACGCTGGCTTGAACTGCGGAAATGAGCCCCCGGGGCGGATTCCGGCCTGCCGGGCCGCCGCCCCGAAAGCGGTTGCGCACCCCCGCGTATGGCTTCGCCTCACGGCCGCGGATTTCCCGCGCCGCCGCCGGGGATTCCCTGAGCCCTCCCCAAAGCCGCAGACCTCGCGCTGCCGGATTCCACGCACTTCTGAACCCCCGCAAAGCCGTTGGCCCCGCGCTGCCGGGGATACCCGGCGGTGCCGGATGCCCCGGCGAAAACGAAAAGTCTCTGGAGCCGCTGGCTCCAGAGACTTTCTGCGCTGTGAGAGAGCCGTCCTCAGACCACCTTTTCCATGCAGTCCCGGGCCGCCGCAAGAATCGGCTCCGGAGCGGATTCGCCCTCCAGACAGCGCATCATCAGGCCGGTCAGTCCCCAGCCCGCGAACGCCGCGGCCCACGGGCCCGCGGTTTCGCCGGGGTCCGCCGGAAGGCAGTATTGCTGCAGCAGGCCGGAGATTCCCCGGAGCAAGCCGCCGCCCAGGCTGCTGCGGTAAATGGCGCGGCAGACGGCCCTGTGCTCCGACAGGAATTGCAGCAGGGCGCCGGGCCGCTCCGCAACGGCCGGCTGCGCGGCCACCCGCCGGGCCGCGTCCCGCAGCAGATCGTCCTTCAGGCTGGCCAGCAGCTCAATGGTGCTGCGGTAATGGAGATAGAAGGTCCCCCGGTTCAGATCAGCCCGATCCGTGATGTCCCGAATGGTGATCTGCGGGAAGTCCTTCTCCGCAAGGAGCGTGGTCATGGCATCCTTGAGCAGCGCCTCCGTCCGCTTCACGCGGCGATCCTGTGAAGCTGCGTCCTTTCTCATGTCGGCGTCCCCTGATCCTTTCCGCCGGCCGGAGGCGTGTCCTCCGCCGCCGGAGGGAGCGCGCCGGGCCTGGGCTTCCACTTGCGGCTGGTTTTGGCGAAAACCGGCTCGCACACGCACAGAATGGAGGGCATGATGAAAATGCTGATGATGGCCGAGATCAGAGCGCCGCGGGCCAGCATGGTGCAGATGGAGCCGATGATCTCGATGTCCGAGATTATGCTGACGCCCATGGTGGCGCAGAACAGCACCAGTGAGCTGGTGATGATGGACGGGTCCGACGCGGTGGCCGCGATCTGGATGGCCTCCTTCCGGTCCTTGCCCTTGCGCAGCTCCTCCCGGAAGCGGGTGGTCATCAGGATGGCGTAGTCCACCGTGGCGCCCAGCTGGATACAGCCGATGATGGTGGGCGACACGAAGGGGATCACCGTGCCTGTGAAATAAGGGATGCCCTGATTGATGAAGATGGCCAGCTCGATGGCCGAGACCAGAACGATGGGGACGGTGATGGACTGGAACACAACCGCGATGATGAGGAAGATGGCCGCCAGAGAGATGTAGTTGGTCACCTTGAAGTCCACGGCGGAGGTGGCGATCAGGTCGTCGGTCAGGGCCGCCTCGCCAGTGATCATGCCGTTGGGATCGTAGCTCTTGACGATCTTTTTCAGCGCGCTGAGCTGATCGGAGACCTCGTCGGTGGCGGCGTTGTACTTGGAGTTGACCATCACCATCTGATAGCCGCCGGCCTTGAGCATATCCTTGACGTCGTCGGGCACGAAGAAGTCGGGGATGCCGCTGCCCAGCAGGGAGTGATAGGAGACCACGGAGGTGACGCCGTCCACGTCCTTGATGCTGTTCTCCAGCGCCGTCATGTCGCTGGAGGAGATGTCGTCCCGCAGCAGAATGAAGTGGGTGGTGGCCATATTGTAGTCGTCCTTCAGCTTCTCGTTGGCGATGATGGAGGGCATGGTCCGGGGCAGGGATTCATCCAGCTTGTAATAGACGCTGGTGTGGCTCTGGGCCCAGATAAAGGGGATGAACAGCAGCAGGAACAGGGCCACAAATCGCTTGCGGTTGCGGACGATGCGGCGGTTGACGCCGTCAAAGCTGGGCAGCAGGGTCCGGTGAATATGCCGGGTGATCTGCTTGTCGAACAGCAGCAGCATGGCGGGCAGCACAAAGATGACCGTCAGCACGCCGATGGCCACGCCCTTGGCCATGACGATGCCGATGTCCCTGCCCAGCGTCAGCTGCATGAAGCACAGGGCCACAAAGCCCGCGATGGTGGTCAGGGAGCTGCCGGAGAGGGAGGTGAAGGCCGCCTCGATGGACACGGCCATGGCGTCCCGGCGATCGTCGTAATTGGGGCGCTCCTCCTCATAGCGGTGGTAGAGGAAGATGGAATAGTCCATGGTGACGCCCAGCTGCAGCACCGCCGCTATGGCCTTCGTCACGTAGGAAATCTCCCCCAGAAAGACGTTGGTGCCGAAATTGTAGACCACCGCCAGCCCGATGCACAGCAGAAACGCGATGGGCAGCACGGTGGATTCCAGCGTCAGCATCATGGCCGCCAGCGACATGGCCACGGCCAGCGCCACGTAGACGGGCAGCTCCTTGTCCACCAGATCCTTGGTGTCCTTGATGCCGGCGGAGAAGCCGGCGAGGAAGCACTGCTTGTTGCACAGGGAGCGGATCTGCGTGATGGCGTTCATGGTGGTGGAGGCCGCGGGCTTGTCGTACTGAATGATCATCATGGTGGAATTGTCCGCGAAAAACATATCCCGCGCGTCCGCCGGGATCATGTCCGTGGGAATCTGGACGCCCACCAGATCGGAGAGCCACACGGCCTTGCTGACGCCGGGGACGTCCTGAATTTTCCGCAGCAGGTCGTCCGTGTATCCGGCGGGCATATCCTCCACGATGAGCATGGAGGTGGCGGCGTCGTGGAACGGCTCCTCCAGCAGCTTTTCGCCCTGGGAGGACTCCAGATCCTTGGGCAGATAGGTCAGAATATCATAGTTGATGCTTGTGGCCAGCGTGCCCAGCAGCGACGGAATCAGCAGCAGGATCGCGACGAAAACAACCAGCTTCGGTTTCCGGGTCAGTCCCCGGGCCATTTTTTTAATCAATCGGAAACACCCTCCGCTTCAGAATATAGTTCCGTCAGCGGCGAAACGCGCTGACGACGGCACTGCCGATCCCCTGAAACATATCGACGACCCGCTGCCAGAAGGTGCGGCTGGAGGCAGCGGCCTGCTGCTCCTCCTCTGTGTCGTCGTCGGGGATTTTGATCTCCTGCGTGCGGAGAAGGATCTGGACGCTCTGGGGAGTTGGGTTCTTCTCCGACGTCAGAGAGACGGCGGGGGCCTCCGAATCCGTGTTCAGCAGATTGTCCTTGTCCCCGGTGTGCTTGTCCCACTCGTCGGTGATGATGTCGCTGATGCTGTTTTTGGCGGAGCGGACGTCCTCGGTGGTGTCGATGCTGTCCGCCGCCTTGCGCAGCGTGGAGGACAGGCCGCTCAGAGAGTCCTTTGCTCCGGCGTCCAGCTGCGTGCCGGCCTTTTTCAGCAGGCTCTCAAAGCTGGTGAGAAAGCCGGAGGTGTCCGACAGCGCGGAGGAGGAGGCCGTGACCACCGTTTTGGTGTCACTCAGCGCGGTCTTGAGGTCCGGCACATACCGGTTCACGGTGTCGTCCAGCGTCTGGACCTGATCCAGCAGGGCATTGACCTTGGTCAGGATCGCCTGCGCGTCGCCGGAGAGGCCGCTCAGATCGCCGATGGCGTCGGAGGTCTCCGCCGTCAGATCGGACAGATCGCCGCTGAGACCGTCTTTGCCGGCGGCGTCGCACAGGTCGCTCAGGTCGTTCAGCAGTCCCTCTCCCAGCGTGGATTTGGAGAGCTGATAGAGCTGCATGGCCTGCTGGGCCGTGGCCAGATAGGTCTTGGCGCCGTCGGCGGTCTGATCGCCGGCCATCAGCATGGCGGCGACGAATTCCGTCTCGCTCATGGACGCGTCGTCGCCCGCGGCGGCGGCGTAGATGGCCTTCAGCAGCGCGGCCTTCCGGGCCGCGGCGATCTCCGCGGCGGTGGGATTGGCCGGGTCCGCCGGGGCCGCGGTCAGAATGGCCTGCGCGCCGTCGATGGTGGACGCCTGTCCGGAGGCGATCAGAGCCGCCTCCAGAAACTGGGTCTCGCTGAGCCCGCCGCCGCCGAACATCTGATAGACGGTGTTCAGCCCGTCGATCTTTTTGACGCTGGCGTTGATCTCGTCCGGCGTCATCCCGTTGAAGGTGATGCCGGAGCCGCCGATCTGCAGGTTCAGCTGGGAGAGGGTGCTTTGCAGCGTGGTGACGTCGCTTTGCAGCGCGCTGACGCCGGAGCCCAGATCGTCCAGATCGTCCTGCAGGCTGTCCCGCCCGCCGCTGAGATCCTTTTTCACGTCGTCCAGATCGTTCTGAACGGCGCTCAGATCGGCCTTCACCGCGTTCAGGTCGCTTTTCAGGCCCACGGCGGTTTTGGTGAGTTCGGTCAGGTCGTCCGTCACGTCAGTCACGGCGGAGGAGGCCGTGTCCAGATGATCCGGGAGCGCGGACAGCGCGTCCCCCAGCGCGCCCAGATCGGAGATGGCCTTGTCGGCGCCGGCATAGACGTCGCCCTTTCCCGACGAGACGGTGCCCCGCGCCGTGTTCAGCTCGTCCAGTCCGGAGGCGGCGCTGCGCAGGCTGCCGCTCATGTCCTCCATAGAGTCCAGCAGCGTGTCCAGACTGCCGTCCAGCTTCTTGTAATCCTTTTCGATGTCGTCTTTATCGTCAGACAGCTCCGCGATGTCGTCCAGCTGCGCCAGGGTAGCCGGGGCCATCAGGAAGGTCATACCGTCAAATTCAAACTGATCCGCGCCGACCTCGATGGTGAAGTGACGCTCCTCGCCGGGCAGCGCCAGAAACAGAACCACGCGCAGGTTGCCCACCAGCTGCACCTGGGCGCCGTCCGCCTTGAGGGAAAGAATGTCGTTCTGGTTGAAGATGGCCGCCGCCTCCAGCGTGTAGTTGTTTTTCGCGTAGTCCGACGCGTCCGCGTTGGGGACAAGGTCCAGCTGGATGTCCACCACGCCGGTCTTGCCCTCCAGCTCCTCCGCCTTGGCGGGGACGCCGTTGAGCAGATAGGAAACCGTGATCTTCCACGGCATCTTCTCAAAGGGAGCGGAGGTTTTTCCCTCGAAATAGAAGTGATCCGGGACGGTGTCGGTGAAGTCGAAGGTGGTCTGTCCGTCCGTGACCACGGGAACGGTGCCGTCGGTCAGATTGGTGACGCTGTCGTAGGTGCCGTAATCCGTCAGTGTGGAAACGCCGTTCATGGAATAGCTCTTGACCACGCTGGCGTCCTGCAGATTGCCGTAGTAGTCCAGCGTGGCGTAAAACGCCTCGTCGAAGGTGGGGGTCACGCCGTTGCTCACGGTCTCGGCCGCCAGCGCGCGGGGGGCGCAAAGCGCCGTCAGGGACATGGACGCCGCGGAAAAACCGGCCCAGAAGCGCCGGGAACGCTGATGAACAGAGGTGCTGCGCCTCATAAAAAATCTCCTCTCGCCGGCGGCCTCCGGCCCCCGCGGCGCGGGTGCCGGAACCTCCGCAGTAAAATGGTTGAAAGCCGTCGGCCGGCCAAATGGCCGGCCGACGGTGCGCGGAAATGAGGGAGGTGGGGAAGATGGCAAAGCGAAGGTCAGTCAGCCACACCGGTAAGCGCCGTCACATTGTATACGTACACGAAGGTGACGCCGTCCTTCAGGTACATGCTGGCATATGCCGTTGCATGTCCGTCCACGATGGGAGCGATGGAAGTGGTGCTGGCGGTGGTGCTGGTGGCTGCCGTCTCAACGGCGTCCTTCAGATCGCCGATGGAGGTGATGGCCACGCCGTAGATATCGCCCTTCAGGCCGGAGTCGCCGCGGTCATCGGCAATCACAGCGGACTTGCAGTTTACGTCGTTGAAGGCGATGGACTTGTCTGCCGTATAGCCGGTCAGCGTGGAGATGCCGTTCTTGTTGTAGGCGCCGGTGATGATCACATTCATGACGCCGCCGGTCTCATCGTCGTAGGTCTTGTCGGTGACGGTCAGGTCATCCGCGTCGGACAGCTTGTAAACGCCGCTGGAGTCCTTGCTGTACGTATAGAAGCCAGCCGCATACTTGCTGTCGACCTGAATGGACTGAGAGGAAGCCGGGTCGTCCATGAAGTAGGCCGTGGCCTGCCATGTATTGGCGGACAGCTTCGTGCTGGGCGTTCCGGTGATGTACACCACAGAAGCGGTGGAGCCGGAGGTGTTCAGGTCAGAGGAGATATAGATCACGGACGCAGCCGTCTTGCTGCCCGTGGCGGAGGGATCATAGATGCACAGTGCATAGACAGCGCCGGTTGTGTTCGTATAATCGGTTCCGCTGGCGATTGCGGTCTTCTGATGATCGGGCACGCTGCACTTCATGCCGCCGGTGGCCAGGGAGACATCGATGTCGTCGCCGTAGCTCTCAACAGAGAAGTACTTGGTGCTGGAGTTCAGATAGTATTTGGTGGATGTATAGCTGCTGGTGCCATAGACGGCCGTCTTCAGGGACGTGTCGTCGGAAGCGACCTTGTCGGTCAGCAGGCCGATGGTGTAGTTGAAGTCATCGTTGGCGTCGCTGGCGGACGTATTGATGTTGTACAGGATCAGCTTGCCGTTGTTGGACTTCTGCTCGGCATAAGTGCCTGCCGCGACCTTGTCGTCGTTGAAGGTGTAGACGCCGGCCTTGGTGGTGTCAATGGTCGCAGAAGGAGTCGTAAATTTGGGAGTGGTCGTGCCGAAGAGGCTCTGAACGGCGCCTTCCTCCAGCTGGACCGTGTCGGTCTTGCCGTCGGACAGGGAGACGCGCTGCGCATAGTAGGCAGTGGTGCCGTAGTCGCCGGTCTTGGTGAAGATCTCGCTGACATAGTAGAGGTCGCTGAGATCGGTGGAGCCGGCAGCGCCGTCCACGCCGATGCAGTAGCCTTCCTTGGTGGCGTACACGTTATAGGTGTAGGTGAAGCTGAAGTTGCTGGTCTTGCCGCTGGCCGCCTCGATCAGGCCGGCAAAGTTGTACTGGGTGCCGCTGACGGTGACATAGCCCTTGGTGGTCAGATTGGCAAACGTGCCGGTGCCGGTGCCGGCTTCCTTGGCGGCGCTCAGCTTGCCGTTGGCAAGCGTTGCCACGTAGCTGTCCAGGATCATGTTCTTGTCGGAGGAAGTCGTGCTCATGGAGACAGCCACTGCCAGTACCGCATTGTCGGTATAGGTGGCGGAATTGAAGCCGTTCAGAACGGCATGAGAGGCGTCGTTGGCGCTGTATGCGTCATAGAATTAAGCGGTGAGGGGGATGTCCTTTGGTATCACTTCCGTGGCTGACGGCTTCCTTTTTTATACTTCCAGCCGGGATATATCGCCAGAATCTGCAGGCGCTACTCACTTTTGTGAGGAATGTACCATGGTTTATATAGATCTTCAGCTTCTGGATAATGCAGAAAAGCCGTTCATCGTTTTGAAAGCGAAATCCGAGGATCAGAATCCGCTTGTCGGCAAAAAGCAGGTACGTGCATATTCCAAAACGCAGTTTGTGAGATATGTTATCCCACCCATTGAATAAAACAGCAAGCGCCGGAGAGGCATAGATCAGGTTGTGCCTCTTCAGCGCTTCAGTTGCTGTAACTGCTAAAAATAAAAAACAAATCCGAACGTAGTGCCTATCGGCTTACAGTTCGGATTTGTTTTATCTGGTGGACGGTACAGGACTCGAACCTGTGACCCCCTGCACGTCAAGCAGGTGCTCTAGCCAGCTGAGCTAACCGTCCGAAGCGAACAGGTATAGGATACACAATCCTCCCGATTTTGTCAATACTTTTCTTGCAGCCTTTTTCTTTTTTTGCTATACTTGTGCCGAAAAGGAGGCGCTGCCTAATGAGACAAGTCGCGCTGATCACCGGGGCGTCCGGCGGCATCGGACAGGCCGTGGCCCGCGAGCTGGCCCGGCAGGGCTACGCCGTGTGCCTGCACTACTTTCATCACGAGCCCGCCGCGCTGGCGGAGGAGCTGCGGGCCGCCGGAACCGACGCCGTCACCGTGCAGGCGGACATTGCCCGCCGCGCCGCCGTGGAGGCCGCCGCCGCCCGTGCGGAGGCCGCGCTGGGCCCGGTGACGCTGCTGGTCAACAACGCCGGCATCGACCACGAGGGGCTGTTTCAGGATATGGACGACGCCCTGTGGGACCGCTGCTTCGCCGTCAATGTCACCGGCGCCCGGAACGCCGTGTGCGCCGTGCTGCCCAACATGCTCCGGGCAAAAGCCGGCGCCATCGTCAACATCTCCTCCATCTGGGGACTGCGGGGCGCCTCCTGCGAGGTGGCCTACGCCTGCACCAAGGCCGCCCTCATCGGCATGACCCGGTCGCTGGCGCTGGAGCTGGCGCCCTCCGGCATCCGGGTGAACTGCGTGGCCCCCGGCTGCATCGACACCGACATGGTCCGCCGGCTGGGGCCGGAGACCGTGGAGCTTCTCATCGGGCAGACGCCGCTGGGCCGGCTGGGCACGCCGGAGGACGTGGCCCGCGCCGTGGCCTTCCTTGCCTCGGAGCAGTCGTCCTTCCTCACCGGGCAGGTGCTTACCGCCGACGGCGGCTTCACCTGCTGACACTCCCCGCAGAAAAACAGGCGCCCCGTCTTCGGACGGAGCGCCTGCCGTTTTTTTATCTCAGCGTCTTGTCGTAGGCCAGCCGTTCGCCGCCCTGAAACAGAACGACGCCCCGCCGGACGAAGCCGTTTTTCTCCAGAATGTGCTGCATCCGGCCGTTGGAGGGGTCGGTGTCCGCCCGGAGGCTCCTCACGTTCCGGGAGAGGCAGAGCCGGGCCGTCAGCTCCAGCGCCGTGTCCGCCAGACCCACGCCCCGGAAGGCCCGGTGCAGGCCCATCCGGTGGACGACGGCGTAGGGCTCCGCCGTCCCCCATGCGCCCCGGATGCCGCCGTAGGTCGGCTCGCCGCCGAAATCCACGCACAGGTAGCCGGCCAGCAGGCCGTCCGCCCGGAGGACATATCCCCGGCCGGCCAGAACGTCGGCGCGGATGGTGTCCAAATTGGGATACTCCGCCGTCCACTGGACGAAGCCCTGCTCGCGCTGAAAATTTCTGGCGTCGTCGATGATCCTGTAGGCGGGGATGGCGTCCGCCATGGAGGCAGGTTCCAGTGTCACCATGCCGCGCCCCTCATTCCCGGCCCGGAAGGGGGAAGCTGCGGAGCATCACCCGGCCGAAGCAGACCATGGACCGCCCGCTGCCCGCCGGGAACGTCACGTCCGCGTCGGCCCGGCGGCGGTTCAGGGAGAACAGGTACACAATGCCCAGCGGGTCCCGGTAATACTGCTTGCACAGCATGTCGCCGTCCACGCAGAAAATGCCCACGTCCCCCTTCTGCAGCGGGTCGTGGTTGACGTAGACCGCCGAGCCGTCGTGAATCCACGGCTCCATGGAATCGCCCTGAATCCGCACGGCGAACTCCGCGCCTCTGGGCACCTCGCCCCGGACGGGGATCAGGTCGTAATCCTCCCCGAACACCGGCGCGGCGTAACCCGCCGCGGCAGGGGAGCAGTACAGCGGAATCATCCGCTCCTCCGCCTCCGCCGGGGCCTGCTCCATCTCCTCCTGATAGGTGCGGAGGGCGTCCATCACCGAGCGCACCGTCTCCCGCCCCGCCGGGGCCAGAGCGCGGTAACGGTCCAGCAGCTCCCGCTCCCTCGGCGAGACGGCCCGTCCGCCGCCCCGGAAGCTGTCCTGAAAAAGATCGTTGGGCTCCGTTTGCAGACAGTCGAACAGGCGCAGCATGACGTTCTCCTTGGGAAAGCTGACGCCCGTCTCATAGTTGCCGATGGCGGAGGGCGACACCTCCAGCGCTGCAGCCAGCTCCGGGCGGGTCAGACGCAGTTCCTCCCGCCGGGCCCGCAGCCGTTCGCCAAAACTCATACGACCTCCCCCTTTCTGTTCCTTTGCCTCATCTTATCCTGAATTTTTTGCTTTGTCAATTTAATTTACAAGAAACTTGTAAATTATGGGTTGACATCACAAGATACTTGTGTTAAAGTTTACTTGTAACAAGAAACTTGTAAATCTCTCCTGTCCGGGGGCGCGGAGGCGGGCGGGCGGCCCTGCCGCAGATCGCGGCGGGGTGGTTCCCGCAGGTGCGCAGAAGCTGCCGGGCAGTTCCCGCGAGGAGAGGACGCCACCTGAGTCCGATTTTTTGCAGTATGCCTCATTGCGGCGGCTCCCGCGGGCGCGGGGAATAAAAAGTCGGACGCCAGCAGAGGTTTGTCCTCGGCCTGAGGGCGGCTCCCGCGGGCGCGGGGAACAAAAAACGCCGTCGCGGACTATGAGTCAGCGACGACGTGATGGTGGGAGAGGGTGGATTCGAACCACCGAAGCCATAAGCAACAGATTTACAGTCTGCCCCATTTGACCGCTCTGGAACTCTCCCATATTCAGTTGGAGCTGGTGGACGGATTCGAACCCCCGACCTGCTGATTACAAATCAGCTGCTCTACCAGCTGAGCTACACCAGCGGACCAGCAGCAGAAATTATATTAGCAGAAAGCCGCTGGTTTGTCAATATCTTATATCAGGATTTTTAGGAGGGATTCATTTTGCAGCAAAAGAGGTTTCCCACTCCGCCGGGACGGGTGTTCTGCACCCTCTGCGGCGCGGAGATCGGAGAGGGCGGCGACTACTGGCAGATCAGCGGGCATCTGGTCTGTCCGGCGTGTCTGCCGGAATTCGCCCGGCGGGACTACCTGTCCTGCCGGCAGGTGCGGGGAGAGGAGGCGGCGCAATGAGACTGTGCGAGCTGTCCGGCGGCTATCGGGACAGCGAGGCCGCCCTGCGGGCCCGGATCGCCCGGCTGCGGACGGAGGCCCGCGCCCAGTCCGACCGGGAGGCGGCCCGGGCGCTGGAGCTGCGGGCCGACGCGCTGACGCCGCTGCTGCGGGAGACGCGGGAGCTGGCGGTGCTGACCGCCCGCTATTACGACAGGGGGTATGCGCGCTATGACCGGTATACGCTCTGACCGCCGGGCCGAACGGTTCCGGGCCGATCTGGAGGTCTGGAGCCGCGAGAGCGCCGCGGACAACTCCCGGCAGCTCCGCCGGGCGCTGGAGCTGCTGCGCCGGGCCCGGGAGGAGAAGCTGACGCCCTGCCAGCGCCGGGCGCTGGAGCTCTACTACGACCGGGGCATGACCATGGAGGAGGTGGGCGCGGAGCTGGGCGTCCACCGCACCACCGTCTCCCGGACGCTGCGCCGGGCCCGGCAGCGGCTGCGGGAGTGCCTGCGGTACAGTCTGTGAGGCCGTCTGCAAATGGCTCTTGTGGTTTTCCGCAATAGCCCGTATAATCAGGGTATCATCACCGTATGCCGAAGCAGGAGGAGGCTGTTATGATCTACAACACGCTGCACAACCGCTGGCTGCGTCTTTTGCTGGCCGTTCTGGGGGAAATGCTCATCGCCGCGGCCACCGCGCTGTTCATCGTCCCGCTGGGACTGTACACCGGCGGGCTGATGGGCCTTTGCCAGCTGATCCGCACGCTGCTCCGCACCTACGCCCACATGAGCTTCGGCTCCTACGACATCGCCGGCATCCTGTACTTCGTGCTGAACATTCCCATCCTGCTGCTGGCCTACCGGACGCTGGGCCGGGGGCTGGTGGTCCGCACGCTGATCTGCACCGTGGCCTTCTCCCTGTTTTACAGCATCGTCCCCATCCCCTCCAAGCCCATCATCAGCGATATGCTGACCTCCTGCCTGCTGGGCGGCATTATCACCGGCGTGGGCAGCGGCATCGTGCTGACCTGCGGGTGCAGCGGCGGCGGACTGGACGTGGTGGGGCTGTGCCTGTCCAAGCGGGGCAGCAACATGACCGTGGGCAAGTTCAGCCTCGGCTTCAACGCCGTGCTGTATCTGGTCTGCCTGTTCCTGTTCACCCCCAGCGTGGTGATCTACTCCGTGATCTACAACTACTTCTCCGCCATGGTGGTGGACCGAATGCACCAGCAGAACATCAACGTGCAGGCGCTGGTCTTTACCAAGGAGGACGAGCGGAAGATGGCCGCCGTCATCAACGAGCGGCTGACCCGCGGCGTCACCTACTGGGAGGGCATCGGCGCCTACACCGGAGAGGGCATCCACGTGCTGTGCGTGTGCCTGTCCAAGTATGAGATCGAGGAGATGCGCCACCTGATCCACTCCATCGACCCCCACGCCTTCCTCATCGTGTCCGAGGGCGTGCAGGTGGACGGCAACTTCCCCAAAAATCTGAGCTGACGGAGGCGCTTTGCCATGAATGAACCCATCGCTGTCTTAGCCGGCACGCCGGTGGACACCCAAATGGGCGTAGACTGCCTGACGCGGGCGGGGCTGAAGGGCCTCGCCTTTCCCGTGGCTTCGGACCCGCTGGCCCAGACCGCGTTCCAGATCTCCCCGCCGGAGGGGAAGTCCGCCCTGGTCGGCGCGCTGCTGGACCGGGCCGCGGAGCAGGGCTGCCGCCGGGCCTTTGTCTACTGCAACTCCCTGTCCGCCGCCGTGGACTTTCCGCCGCTGGCGGAGGAGAAGCAGCTGCGCATCGTCACCCCGCTGGACGTCTACCGCCGGCTGGCCGGACGCTACCGGGCGCTGGGCGTCATCGCCGCCAACGCCCAGGGCCTGGCCGGCATCGAGCGGACGCTGCTGGCGGAAAACCCCGCGCTGCGCTTTCTGGGCGCCGCCTGTCTGGACGCCGTGCTGGCGGTGGAGGCCGGGGAGGACCCCGACGCGCTGACCGAGCGGCTGCATCTGGACATCCCGGCCCGCTGGTTCCGCTCCTGCGGGGCGGAGGCGCTGGTGCTGGGCTGCACCCACTTCCCCTACTTCCGGGAAGCGCTGGCCGCCCGGACCGAGCTGCCCCTCATCGACCCGGCGGAGGACATGATCGCCCTGCTGCGGGCCGGCTGACCGCCCCGAGGGGCCATTTCCGCGCACTGAGAGGGGAGCTTTTTTTCCATGAGACAGGAACTGACGTATTTTCAGATCGGGACGGCGCTGGGCGGCAGCCAAAGCTGGTTCCGGGACCCGGCCATGCGGCTGGGCGGCTGCGCCGCCGTCTGCGCGTGCGACAGCAGCCTTTACTTCCAGCGCTTCCGGGGCGTGGAGGGGCTTTTCCCCGGCGACGCGGCGGCGCTGACCCGGCAGGACTACGTGGACTTCGCCGGACAGATGAAGCCCTATCTCCGCCCCCGGCGGACGGGCATCGACCGCCTGTCCATCTACATCGACGGGTTCTCCCGGTTCCTCGCGGACCGGGGCGCCGGCTCCATCGCCATGGAGGGGCTGGAGGGCACCCGCCCCGAGGCCGAGGCGGAGGCCGCCGTCGCCGCTCAGATCGGCCGGGGGCTGCCGGTGCCGTGTCTGGTGCTTTACCACCGCAATCCCGCCCTGCGGGACTATGTGTGGCACTGGTTCATGCTGGCCGGCTTCGAGACCGGGCCGGAGTTCCGGGTCCGGGCCGTCACCTACGGCCAGGATCGCTGGCTCTCCCTGCCCGCCCTGTGGGACACGGGGTACGACCGCCGGGGCGGCCTGATCCTCTACGGAAACGTGTGAGACAACGCGAAAGCGCCGGGCCCGACGACCCGGCGCTTCACTTGTCATAGGGCCCCGGACTTCTTCGGTGCGCCCCGGCGTCCTCTCAGTCCGGAAAGTCCCAGCTCTGGCCGGGATGCTCCACGGCCACCACCCGGTCCGCGTATTGGGGATTGGCCTCCAGAAAGCGGCGGGTGAGATCGTAGTCCTTCCACTGGTGCATGGGCAGCACCCGCCGCACCGCCGCGGTGTCCAGAAAATACCGGAAGCCCCAGTCGCAGGCGTCCCCCAGCCGGGGGTCCAGCGGGGCGAAGGCCAGATCGATGGCCCGGCCCCGCAGCAGCTCCATGGAGCGCTTGAAGGAGACCTCCATGTTCCGGTTCCAGTCCGGGGCCTCCTCCGCCCAGTGCCACCAGTTCAGGTCGCCGGCGTGGTAGACGGTCCGCCCGCCGCGGCTCACCAGAAACGCCGCGCCCTCGTCGGTGGAGGGCAGCGTCTCCACGGTGACGCCGGACACCTCCAGCGTCTCCCGCTTGGCCAGAAAGCGGCACCGCGCCGCGGTTTCGTCGCTCAGCTTCCACTGCTCCCGGTTCCGGGGCGTGGGGCGGATGTCTTTGGAGAGCAGAAAGGTCACGTCCCGCCGCCCGTCGTCCAGCGGGAAGATGCGGGGGTTGAAGTGATCGGGGTGGCGGTGGCTGGCGAACACCAGCAGGGGCTTGTCCGGCAGGGGCGGCAGCTCCCCCTTCCACCAGTCGAACAGGAGGCAGCGGTCCTCCGTCTCCGCCAGAAAGCCGCTGTGGTCCAGATATGTGACGCGCATCACCGCAGCTTCACCGCGGTGCCGTAGGCGATGACCTCCGCCGCGCCCTGCATCACGGAGGCGGAGGCGTACCGCACGCCCACCACGGCATCGGCGCCCAGCGCCTCGGCGGCGTCCACCATGCGCTTGGTGGCGATCTGGCGGGCCTCGTTGAGCATATCGGTGTAGCCCTTGATCTCGCCGCCCACCAGCGTTTTCATGCCGGCCATGAAGTCGTGGCCGAAGTTCTTGCTGAACACCACGGCGCCCTTCACCAGCTCCAGCGCCTCCGTCTCCTGCCCGGGAATGGTCTCGATGGTATAGAGTTTCATCAGTCGTTCCTCTTTTCTTTTTATCAGGCCCCGCGGGGCCGCGTCAGTATTTGCGGGCGTCGTCCTCCTCGCCCTCTCCGATCTCCCGGATGCGCTGGAGCAGGGCGATGATGACGCCCAGCACCACCAGCGCGGGGATCAGCAGCAGAAAGATCAGCAGCGGCAGCGGCGGCGCGCCCTGCGGGTCCGTCTGCACGGCCCAGAGAAAGAGCCCGATCACGCCGCCCATCAGCACCGCCATGACCACAGCGGCCAGCACCGGGGCGACGTACCGCCGGCGGCGGGTGTCGTGCTTCTGTTTGTTCATGAACCGGGTCCCCTCCTGTTCCATCTGCTCCATTTCCGTCAGCAGCCCGGCGGCGTCCAGCGCGTCCAGCGCGGGTGCCTCCCGCTCCAGCCGGGCGCAGAGCGTCTGGGCCTGCCGCAGATTTTCCTGTTCCCGCTCCAGCGCCACCTGATGGCGGCGCATGGCGTCCGCCACCGTCAGCCGTCCCGCCTGCAGCAGCCGGATCTCTCCGATGGGCAGGCCCAGCTTGCGCAGCAGCTTCACCCGCCGCAGAGCCTCCACGTCGGCGTCGCAGTAGTCCCGGTAGCCGTTCTCGCTGTTGCGGCGGGGCTGGATCAGGCCCTCCTCCTCGTAAAAGCGGATATTCTTTTTGGTGACGCCCACCCGGGCCTCCACCTCGTTGATTTTCAATCCTTTCACCTCCACACACATCACCTTATACCCTCCCCCTGGGGGAAGGTCAATAGGTCCGGAAAAAAGATTTTCACCGGCGGGCGGTCTATGGTATAATCTTACCATGAGCGATATGAAAAAGACAACCGAATCTCCGCTGGAACGGCTGCCGGAGCCGCTGCTGGCGTGGTACCGCCTCCGCGCCAGAGACCTGCCCTGGCGCCGGACCTCCGACCCCTACCCCATCTGGGTGTCGGAGATCATGCTTCAGCAGACCCGCGTGGCCGCCGTGCTGGGCTACTACGCCCGGTTTCTGGAGGCCTTCCCCTCGGTGGAAGCTCTGGCGCAGGCCCCGGAGGACCGGCTTCTGAAGCTGTGGGAGGGGCTGGGCTACTACAGCCGCGCCCGGAATCTTCAGCGGGCCGCCCGACTCATCACGGAGGAGCGCGGCGGCCGGTTCCCCGACACCTACGAGGGCCTGCTGGCCCTGCCCGGCGTGGGGGATTACACCGCCTCCGCCGTCGCCTCCGCCGCCTTCGGCCTGCCGGAGCCGGCGGTGGACGGCAATGTGCTGCGGGCGGTGGCCCGCCTCACGGACTGTCGGGACGACGTGCTGGACCCGGCGGTGAAGAAGCGCGTCCGGGCCGCGGTGGGGGCGGTGATGCCCCGGCGGGCGGAGGACGCGCGCGTCTTCAATCAGGCGATGATGGAGCTGGGGGCCACGGTCTGCATTCCCGGCGGCCCGCCCCGGTGCGGGGAGTGCCCGGCGGCGGAGTTCTGCCGGGGCCGCCTGCGGGGCACGGCGGAGACGCTGCCCGTCCGCCGCGCCAAAAAGCCCCGGCGGGTGGAGGAGCGCACTGTGTACGTGCTGGAACGGGACGGGCGGATCGCCCTGCGCCGCCGTCCGGAGACGGGGCTGCTGGCGGGGCTGTGGGAATTTCCCAACACGGAGGGCCCGCCGCCGGACGCCGCGTCCGCCGCGGACGCGGTGGCGGACTGGGGCCTGACGGCCGCGGAGTGGCGGGAAAAGCTGACGGCCAGACACCTGTTCACCCATGTGGAGTGGCGGATGACGGGCTATGTCCTGCGGGTGCGGGGCCCCGGCGCGCCGGAGCTGCTGTGGGTGGACGGGCCGGGGCTGGCGGAGTGCGCCGTGCCCTCCGCCTTCGCCCGCTATTACGCCGAGGCCCGGCGCCTGCTGGGCGCCGAAACGGAACACCAAAGAGATCGCTGAGAGGGAGAGCAACAGATGGCACAGCTTTATTTCAAATACGGAGCCATGGGCTCCAGCAAAACCGCAAACGCCCTGATGACCCGCTTCAACTACGAGGAGCGGGGCCAGCAGACGCTGCTGGTGAAGCCCCGGATGGACACCCGGGACGGCGACCACATGGTTCGCTCCCGCATCGGGCTGACCTATCCCTGCGTCTACTTCGACGAGATGCGGGCCATGACCATCATGGAGCTGCAGCAGAACGCCTGCATCATCGTGGACGAGGCCCAGTTTCTCACCAAGGAGGAGGTGCTGTACCTCGTCTATCTGGTGGACGATCTGGGCATCCCCGTGATCTGCTACGGCCTGCGGGCGGACTTCAAGGGCGACCTGTTCCCCGGCAGCTACGAGCTGCTGGTGATGGCCGACAAGATCGAGGAGGTCAAGACCATCTGCTGGTGCGGCAAGAAGGCCACCTTCAACGCCCGGTTCGACCGGGAGGGCCGCGTCCTCAAGGAGGGCGCGCAGGTGGTGCTGGGGGCCAACGACCAGTACATCGGCCTGTGCCGCCGCCACTGGCGGGAGGGCAACCTCGGCCCGGACTTTCAGGTGGAAAACACATGATCTGCCGTCTGTGTCCCCGGAACTGCGGGGCGGAGCGGACGGAGACCCGGGCCGGCGGCTGGTGCGCCATGCCCTCCCTGCCCGTGTGCGCCAAGGCTCAGCTCCATCTGTGGGAGGAGCCGTGCCTCGTGGGGGAGCACGGGGCGGGAACCGTGTTCTTCTCCGGGTGCAGCCTGCGCTGCTGCTTCTGTCAGAACGGCGCCGTCTCCCAGGGGAAGCTGGGCAGGCCCGTGACCCCCGCCCGCCTGCGGGAGATTTACGGGGAGCTGATCGCGCAGGGCGCGGCCTGCATCGACCTCGTGACCCCCACCCACTTCACCCCGGCGATCCTGGAATCCCTTCGGGAGCCGCTGCCGGTGCCGGTGGTGTGGAACTCCGGCGGGTACGAGAAGCCGGAGACCCTGCGGCTGCTGGAGGGCCGGGTGCAGGTCTATCTGCCCGACCTGAAATACGCCCTGCCGGAGCCGGCGGAGCGGTACTCCGCCGCGGCGGACTACTTCCTCTGGGCCGGCGCCGCCATCCGGGAGATGTTCCGCCAGACCGGCCCCTTCCGCATGGAGAACGGCCTGCTGAAATCCGGCGTGCTGATCCGGCACCTGCTGCTGCCCGGTCAGGCGGAGAACACCCGCCGGGTCATCGACTGGGTGGCGGAGACGTTCCGCCCCGGCGACGTGCTGTTCTCCCTGATGAGCCAGTACACGCCCCAGCCCGGCGCGGAGGGCCCGCTGGCCCGCCGCGTCACCCGGCGGGAGTACGCCGCCGCCGCGGAGTACATGGCCAACTGCGGCATCACCGACGGCTATACGCAGGAGCGCACCTCCGCCCGGGAGGAGTACACCCCGGACTTCGATCTCAGCGGCCTCTGAGGAAACGCCCAGCCGCGCGGACGGCAGGACAGCAAGGGGCCGCGTTCCGCCGGAGGGGCATGGTGCCTCGTTCCGCCGGCAGCCTTGTTCCACCCTGTCGGAGGGGCGGGGAGGCCTCGTTCTGCCGCCGAAGGGGTGCCTCGTTCCGCCGTTGGAGCGGTAGAGGGGTTGCGTCTGCCCTGTTGGATGAGTCTCGTTCCGCCGGAGGGGCGGAGAGGACGTTCCGCCGCCGGCGCGGGGGCCTTTTTTCGCGGAGCGGGCGCCGGGTCGTCCGCCCCGGCGGAGTGCCGCGTGCCGCCCGCCTGTCAGAGAACTCCGCAGAATTTTCCCCGCAGACCGGCAGGGGCCGGGAGCAATGCTCCCGGCCCCTGTTTTGTATGCTCATTGCGGTCACTTTTTGTGATACTCGCCCACGCTGCGCAGGTTCTCCAGCGCCTCGCCGTAGTCCTTCGTGCTGACCGTGGGGTTGCCGCGCAGAATCCGCAGCGCCTGCATGTAGCCCCTGACGCTGCGGGAACGGACCCGCGCCTCCTGCGCCCGCAGCCGCTCCAGCGCCTCGCCGATCTCGTCCCGGCGCTCCTGAAGGGCCTTGCCGGTGAGCTCGCTGCCGGCATCCAGCCGGTTCAGATAGCCCATCAGGGTCTCCGACACGGTCTGCAGCGCCTTCAGCTTGGCGGCGGTGCGGCGGCTCAGATTCTCCTCCAGCTGCTCCTCCCGCTTCAGGATGCGCAGGGCGTGTTCCTCGCCCCGGCGGGCACGCTCGGCCTCCAGCCGGTCGGCCAGCAGGATGCGCTCCACCTCGGTGCGCTCCCGGAAGGTCCGCAGGTCCTCCTCCGCGAAGGCGGAGACCACCTCCGCCCGCTTGGCCAGACGGCGCAGCTCCTCGTTCTCCTCCGTCAGTCTGGACAGCATCTCCCGCAGGTCGATGGCGGCCCGGACGGAGACCGCGGCGTCCACGGTGGTGCCCGCCACCAGCACAAAGGCGACGGGCTCCGCCCACGCGGAGGGCAGCCGCAGCAGCAGCATCGCCACCGGCGGGTGGATGACCCGCACCAGAAGAATGGAGAAAACGCCCCACGCCAGCGTGCTGGACAGGCAGATGTAGCCCTTCAGGTTGCACTTCTGGCTGGTGTAGTCCCAGTAGCGCACGTGGAACAGCTTCTCCATGGCGGCGCCGGTGAAATACTCCAGCACCGTGGAGCCAATCATGCCCAGCAGGAAAATCTTCGGCAGACTGTCCTGCACCCGGAGGGTGGACAGCAGAATGATGATGGCCCCGGAGCCGTAGATGGGCAGCAGCGGCCCGTGGAGAAAGCCCCGGTTCACCCACCGGTGCTGCCGGGCGGAGACGTAGCAGGATTCCCAGACCCAGCCGCACAGGCAGTAAAAGAAAAAGAACAGGACCCACTGGTCCGTGGTGTATGTCATTCCATTCGCTCCCATCCGTCGTTTTTGTACCTGTCCATTGTAACATACAGGCGCGGGGGATCAATAGGCGAAATGCCCCAAATACGTCAGGGCCCCCGCCGCGGCGTGCGGCGGGGGCTCCGGGGTTACAGCAGACTGTACAGAATCTTGGCCATCTGGCCGCGGGTGATGTTGGTGGCGGGCTTGAAGGTGCCGTCCTGATAGCCGCCGATGACGCCCTGCGCCGTCATGGTCTGGATGTAGGGCACGGCATATTCCGGGATGGAGGCGGCGTCGCTGAAGGAGAGGGCGGCGGAGGCGTAGCCCCTGGCCTGCGTCCGGCCGATCATGGCCGCCGCCTGCGCCCGCGTCAGGTTGCTGCCCGGATAGAACCAGAGCTTTCCGCCGGAGGCGGTGCCGCTGATGATGCCCGCGGCATAGAGGGCCCGCACCGCCGGCAGGGCAAAGGAGCCGATCTTGTCGGCGTCCGCGAAGGGCAGCTGAACGCTCTCGTACTGGGTGCCGTCCAGCCCCAGATAGCGGTAGAGCATCACGGCGAACTCCTGCCGGGTGATGTTGCGGTTGGGCTGGAAGGTGCCGTCGGCGTATCCGGCGGTGATGCCCGCGGTGTAGAGGTAGTTCACATAGGACGCGCCCCAGTAGCCCGCGATGTCGCTGAAGCGGGGGGCGGCGTCGGCGGCGGCGATGTCCGCCGAGGCCCGGCCGATGTTGCCGGAGGCGTCTTTGGCAGTGACGGTGACCCGGTGGCCGCTGCCCGCCGCGGCGCTGACGGCCGCGGTGACGGTGCCGGCGGAGGCGTTGTAGGTGAAGTCCACGGCCTTGCCGTCCACCGTGACGGTGACGGCGCTCTTGGGCACCGTGCCGTCCACGCTGTCGGAGACGGAGGCGGTGAGGGCCGTGCCGGACAGGGAGGCCGTCACCACGGGGGCGGTGTCGTCGGTTTTGCCGCCGTAGGAGGCCACCAGCTGATCGAGATACAGCGTGCCGGAGGGCGCCGGGTAGGCGCCGGTCCCGTCCGCGGTGCCGGTGATTCTGAAGCCGGTGACGGAGGAGGCGCTGGCCGGCAGAACCGCGGTGAGCTGCTTCCAGCCCGTCCAGTTCAGAACGCCGATGTCCGAGGCGGTGGTGGTGGTGCCGTCGGAGGTCAGCAGGGCCAGCTGGTTGCCGGAGTTGTCGCCGTACACCCACAAATTCAGCTGGGTGTAGGCGCTGCCGATGGGATAGGCCGTGTCGAACACGGCGGTGGCCGTGCCGTCGGAGCCCAGGGTGTAGTCCAGCTTGCCGGAGCGGCGGCCGTATTTCACCACGTCGGACGCGGCGGAGAGGGCCGCGCCGTAGCTGTAGCCGGTGACGGTGGGGACAGAGGTCTCAAAATCCTCCACCGTGGCCAGCGCCACGGAGGACACGGTGACGGCCACTGAGGCGGTCTTGCCGCCGGCGGAGACGGTCAGGGTGCCGGTGCCCGGCGTGGCGGCGGTGAGCTTGCCGGATGCGTCCACGGAGCCGATGCTGCCGCTGAGAGACCAGGTGAAGGCGCCGGCGTCCGCCGCCAGAGCCAGATGATTGTAGACCGCCGAGGCCGTCAGGGCCACGGAGCTGCCCGGCGTCAGCGTCAGGGAGGTGACGGCGGAGCCGCCCTTTCTGACGGTGATGGAGCCGGGGGTGGGGATGGCGTGGATCACGGTGGAGCCGCTCTGCCCGCCGGAGCCGGAGGCCGTCACGGTGACGTCTCCGCCGGAGGAGGGCGTGACGAGGGTGTTGCCGGAGATGGTCCCCGCCGTGGCGGAGAGGGTGTAGGTCTGGGTGGCCATGGGGATGAAGTTGGTGTCCACGGCGGAGGCGGTGAGGTTCACCTGGCTGCCCGCCAGCACGTAATCGTTGTCGGCGGAGACATAGAAGTGATCCAGCACGCCGCTGGGCTGGCTGGCGGCCACCAGGAAAATCTGGTTGGACACGGCCCGCTCCGACCCTCCGGAGGGCTTGTTCACCGTTTTGGCGGCGGTGGCGTCGGGCTGGGTGACGGTGAGGGTGGTGGAGCCGCCGCCGTCCAGGCACAGGGCCGTGACGCAGCCCAGCTCCACCAGCCGCTGGGCGATCTGGGTCATGGTGGCGCCGATGGAGTAGCCGGACTGGCGCCCGTCGATGGTGTAGAACACCAGCGTGCCGTCGGCCTTCTGGCCCACGGCCGTCCGGGGATTGGAGCCGGAGGGCAGGCCGGAGACCACGCTGCCGTTCTGTACCAGCGAGTACAGGGCGCCCACGGCGTTCTGCACGCCGTTCCAGCCCTCGGCCGCGGAGACATTCAGGGTGATGGTGCCGCCGGTGGGGGCCTTCAGCAGGGCGGAGGTGTAGTAGCTGGAGGACAGCACGTTGGCGGAAAGCACCACCTGATTCGGCCCGATGGCCGTGGCGGAGGTGGTCTGGGTGATGCTGTCCACCCGCAGCGTCACGGTGCCGCCGATGGACAGCGACCCGCTCTCGATGGTGCACAGCACGTCCACGCCCTCCTCGGTGTTGCCGGTGGTGTGTCTGGAGTTGAAATCGTAGGTATAGAGGTAGATGCCGCCGGTGGAGACCCGGGCCTTGTTCACGGCGGTGAGGGTGCGGACCACCTGCGTCTGGGTGCCGGTGCCGTCGTCCACGGCGTAGCCCAGATCGGCGGTGACCTTGACGGCGGGCTTGCCCAGCACGGCGGTGCCGTCCGCCCTGAAGCCGATGGCGTAGTAGCCCGCGTCGGTGCTGCGGAGCTGGCCGTTGGACACCACCAGCCCGATGGGCAGGCCGGTGGAGGTGTTATAGAAGTCGCCGTTCAGACCGGCCACCACGCGGTAGCCCTGGGCCTCCAGCGCCTTCGCCGTGGCGGAGATGGTGTTGCAGGAGGTCAGGACGCCGCCGTAGGTGACGATGGGCGTCACGGCGGTGTTGGGTGCATAGGTGATGAGATTCTCCGTCCGCAGGTCGGAGTAGGACGTACTCCAGAACACGTTGGTGGAGAGGGTGGTGGACTGGTTCACCGCCGTGTTCTCCGCCGTCAGATCCTCGCCCAGCGCGTCGGACGCGGCGGCGAACATCGACAGGGAGGAGACAAGGGCCAGAGCCAGCAGGAAGGACAGGGATTTGCGCAGGAAAATTTTCATGACAGCCTCCAAGTTCAAGATCGGTGGTCTACATAACTTTTTTCAGGATAGCACAATTCTGCGGGCAAGTAAATGACAAAGCGGCAACAAACCTTTGGAAATGTCAGGGGTTGCAAATCATGCGGGGTATGGTAAAATAGGCAGAAAGCAACTTCCGAACGGGATATTCCGGGTTTTCCGCCGGCGGCCCGGCCGCCCTCCGCGAAAGCCCGGGCCCTGTCCCCCGCAAATCCGTGAAAGGAGAACAAAGCATGAACGTAACCGTGGATCAGGACACCTGCATCGGCTGCGGCCTCTGCACCGGTCTGGCCGAGACGGTCTTTCGCCTGAACGACGGCGGAAAGGCCGAGGCCTTCCATCAGCCGGACGCCGGCGAGGAAGCCGCCGTGCGGGACGCCATCGACAGCTGCCCCGTCAACGCCATCTCCGGGGAATGAACAGAAAAGAGGGGCCGTGCGTCTGCACGGCTCCTCTTTTTTCGCTGTCGGAAGGCCTCCGGAGGCCCGGCGTTTTCACGCCCTCAAAGGGATTTCAGCAGCTCTCTGGCCCGCTGAACGTCCTCCGGCCGGACGGAGACATAGTAGGTGTGGCGGTCGATCCGCCCGTTGGGGCCGTAATCCCGGAGATCCAGCTTGGGGCCGCAGCTGCAGATGGGCGGCTCCGTGTCGTAAAAGCCGGCCTCCATGACGCGGATGCCCGCGTCCTGAAGGGCCCGCCTGGCGGCTTGCTGGCGGGACTGGTCTCCCCACGCCTCAAAGACGATTTCCCGTTTTCCAAACAGCATGATCGCTCATCCTTTTCGCGGCCGCAGCCGTGATATTCCGGCGGCGCGCCGCCGGTTTCTTTATTTAATTGTATCCGGGCGGGGCGAATCTGTCTATGGCATTTCCCACACCGGCGGGTCTCAGTCCAGCCGCACCCGGTAGTCGCCCCGGGCGGCGGCGTCGGCCCGGCGGCGCTTGTCCTCGCCCAGCACGTCCAGCGCCTCGCCGATGATCTGGTTGGACACCAGAAAGCCCCGGGGCGTCAGATGCCAGCTGCCGTCCTCCATGCACACGGCGTAGCCAGCGTCCCGGCACCGCTCCAGAAACGGCGTCAGGCAGTCGAAGCGGCGGCGGTAGCGGTTTTCAAACTCCCGCGGGACCAGTCCCCGCACCGTCCGCAGGCCCAGCATGATATACTCCGTATCCCGCTCCAGCGGCGGGATGCGCTCGCTCTCCGAGAGCATGGGGCGGCCCTCCAGCACCCCGGCGAGGTAGGCGTCCAGATCCCGCTCATAGGCGTACCGCACGCCGCCGAAGTCCGAGTGGGCGCCGGGGCCGAAGCCCGCGTACTCCTGCAGCGTCCAGTATTTCAGGTTGTGGCGGGACTCGAAGCCCGGCCGGGCAAAGTTGGAGATCTCGTACTGCGGATAGCCGTAGTGCAGCAGGAAGTCCACGGCGAAGAGGTACATCTCCGCCTGCTCGTCGTCACCGGGGAGCCCCGCCTCGTCCCGCCGGGCATAGAGGGGCGTGCCCTCCTCCACCTTCAGGCCGTAGCAGGAGAGGTGCTGCGGCGCCAGCGACACCGCCGCCTGCAGATTTTCCTTCCAGCGGTCCATGGTCTGGCGGGGCAGGCCGTAGATCAGGTCCAGCGAGAGGTTCTGGAACCCCGCCCGCCGGGCGGCCTCCACGGACTCCCGCACCTGGGCGAAGGTGTGTATCCGGCCGATCTCCCGCAGCTCGTCGTCGCTGGCGGACTGCATCCCCAGCGAGATGCGGTTGAAGCCCGCCCGGCGCAGCGCCCGCAGCTCCTTCCAGTCGCAGGCGGAGTCGGGGTTGGCCTCCAGCGTGATCTCGGCGTCCGGGGTCACGTGGTACCGCTTGCGGATCACGGCCAGCAGCTCCCGCAGCCGCTTGCTCCCCAGCAGGCTGGGGGTGCCGCCGCCGAAGTACACCGTGTCCGCCGCGTGGTTTTCCGCCTGGGGGGCCGTCTCGCTCAGGTGGGCGGAAACGGCCTTCACATAGGCGTCCATCTTCTCCTCCGCGTGGGGGAGCGAATAAAAATCGCAGTATGCGCACTTGGACTTGCAGAAGGGGACGTGCACATAGATCCCCAGCGTTTTTTTCTCCTCGTTCATGGAAGCTCCCATCCGGCGCGCCGCCCTGAGGCGGACGCCCGTCCCTGTTTCGTTCGCGGATCATTTTATCGCGTTTTTTCCGGCTTGACAAGGCGGATATTGCACGAAAAGCCGGAAATACTACGGACAGACGCCGCAAATGAAGCAGGGAAGGAGAAATCCGCATGGAAATGACGCCAAAGGAATATCAGGCCCTCGTCCGTCTCCGGTCGCCCCGCTCCCCCATGGGAAAGGATCTGGCGCTGGCCTTCGCGGTGGGCGGAGGCATCTGCGTGCTGGGGCAGCTGCTGCTGACCGCGTGGGCCGCCGCCGGGCTGGGGCAGGAGGACGCCGGCACCGCCGCGTCCGTCAGCCTGATCTTCCTGTCCGCCGCGGCCACGGGGCTGGGGGGCTACGGCCGGCTGGCCCGGTTCGGCGGAGCCGGCACGCTGGTGCCCGTCACCGGCTTCGCCAACGCCGTGGCCTCCCCCGCCATCGACTTCAAAAGCGAGGGGCTGGTGACCGGCATGGCCGCCAGAATGTTCGTCGTCGCCGGGCCGGTGATCGTGTTCGGCACGCTGGCCTCGGCGGTTTACGGCGCGGTGCTGATGCTGCTGCGGTGACCGCGGCGGCCGCCCCGCGCCCAAAATCCCTTCGGGACGGATATTCTGGGGAGGCGGCGTTCGACGGAAGAACGCCGCCTCTCCGTTTTCCCGCCCTGCCGCCCCCGGAGAAGCCCCTCGGATTTTGTATTTTTTCCGGGAAACCAGAGTTTACATAACAGTGTGGAAAACCTTGTGGACAATGTGTAAAACCCCTAAAAACAGGCTGCTCGGTGGGGTGACACCCGCGTTATGAAGAAAAACCGGACGGGAACTTTTTAAAACCGGTACGCCGCCGGATGTGCCGGGTGTGCTTGCGCCGTGGCTTCTCTTGTGGTACAATGAAAACCGAAACAGGCGGGCGGCATCGCCCGATCACGATTACTGGGGGACAGCGGATGGCAACACGAAAGAACAGCTACGGCAATGAGAGCATCTCCACGCTGAAGGGCGCGGACCGGGTCCGCAAGCGGCCCGGCGTCATCTTCGGCTCCGACGGACTGGACGGCTGCGAGCACGCCGTTTTCGAGATCCTCTCCAACTCCATCGACGAGGCGCGGGAGGGGCACGGCTCCACCATCACCGTGACCCGCTATGCGGATCGCTCCGTGGAGGTGGAGGACGCGGGCCGGGGCTGCCCGGTGGACTGGAACCCCAAGGAGAACCGCTTCAACTGGGAGCTGGTGTACTGCGAGCTGTACGCCGGCGGAAAATACGACAACCTGACCGGGGACAACTACGAGTATTCGCTGGGTCTCAACGGTCTGGGCGCCTGCGCCACGCAGTATTCCTCCCGCTACATGGACGTGACGGTCTGGCGGGATGGCTTCGAGTACCAGCTCCACTTCGAGCGGGGCGAGCTGGTGGGCGAGATGAAGAAGGAGCCCCTGACCCGCCGCCGCACCGGCACCCGCACCCGCTGGCTGCCGGATCTGGACGTGTTCACGGACATCGACATTCCGGCGGAGTACTTCGCGGACGTGTGCAAGCGGCAGGCGGTGGTCAACGCCGGCGTCACCTTCCGGTTCCGCAATCAGGTGGGCAGCACCTTCGAGACGCAGGAGTTCCTGTACGAAAACGGCATCGCGGACTACGTGGCGGAGCTGGCCGGAGAGGGGACGCTGACCGCCCCCGTTTTCTGGCAGGCGGAGAAGAAGGGCCGCGACCGGGCCGACAAGCCGGAATACAAGGTGAAGCTCAGCGTGGCCTGCTGCTTCTCCAACCGGGCCAGCGTCATCGAGCACTACCACAACTCCTCCTGGCTGGAGCACGGCGGTTCGCCGGAGAAGGCCACCAAGTCGGCCTTCGTCAGCGCCATCGACGCCTATCTCCGCCAGCAGAACAAGTACCAGAAAAACGAGAGCAGGATCACGTGGAACGACATCGAGGACTGTCTGGTGCTGGTGAGCAACAACTTCTCCACCCAGACCTCCTACGAGAACCAGACGAAAAAGGCCATCACCAACAAGTTCGTGCAGGACGCCATGACGGATTTCCTGCGCTCCAATCTGGAAATTTACTTCATTGAAAACCGCTTCGACGCGGAGAAGATCGCCGAGCAGGTGCTCATCAACAAGCGCTCCCGGGAAAGCGCGGAGAAGGCCCGGCTGAACATCAGGAAGAAGCTCTCCGGCAGCATCGACATCGCCAACCGGGTCCAGAAGTTTGTGGACTGCCGCTCCCGGGACGCGGACAGGCGGGAAATTTACATCGTGGAGGGCGACTCCGCTCTGGGCAGCGTCAAGCTGAGCCGGGACGCGGAGTATCAGGGCATCATGCCCGTCCGGGGCAAGATTCTCAACTGCCTGAAGGCGGACTACAACAAAATCTTCAAGAGCGAGATCATCACGGATCTGCTGAAGGTGCTGGGCTGCGGCGTGGAGGTGCAGAGCAAGCAGAACAAGGACCTCAACGCCTTCGACCTGAACAACCTCCGCTGGAACAAAATCATCATCTGCACCGACGGCGACGTGGACGGCTTCCAGATCCGCACGCTGATCCTCACCATGATCTACCGGCTGGCCCCCACCCTCATCCGCAAGGGCTACGTCTACATTGCCGAAACGCCCCTCTTTGAGATCAACTGCGGCGAAAAGACGTGGTTCGCCTACTCCGACAAGGAGAAGTCCGACATCGTGAAGGAGCTGGAGGGCAAGCGCTACAAGGTGGACCGCTCCAAGGGACTGGGCGAGAACGACCCGGACATGATGTGGCTGACCACCATGAATCCCGAGACCCGGCGTCTCATCAGAGTGACGCCCTCCGACGTGGAGGAGACGGCCCGCGTGTTCGACCTGCTGCTGGGCGACAATCTGGCCGGACGCAAGGATCACATCGCCAACGAGGGCTACAAGTATCTGGAGCTGGCCGATATTTCCTGAGCGGCCTTCGCTCCGCCTGCATTTTCCCGCCGGAGACGGCGGTGTGGAATGAATCCCGTCCCCATGGAAGCAGAGAGAAAAAAACGAGAAAGAAGGTACCACACATGAAGAAGCTGATTTCCCTGGCGCTGGCGCTTTTGCTGGCAGTGTCCCTGACGGTTCCCGCCTTTGCCGCGGGCAGCCGCGAGCGCACCGTGGGCGTGCTTCTCAACGGCGAACAGGTCGCCTTCCCCGATCAGAAGCCCGTTCTGAAAAACGGCCGCACCATGGTTCCCCTGCGTCCCCTGATGGAGAAGCTGGGCGGCACCGCCCGCTTTGAGGCCGACAAGGTCTACTGCACGGTGGGCGACACCGAGCTGACCTTCACTCCCGGCAGCTCCACCGTCGCGGTGAAGAAGGGGACCGAGACCTCCTCTGTGGAGATGGACGCCATCTGCTACGTGGTCGACGGCCGCACCTATGTGCCCGTGCGCTTCTTCGCCCAGGCGCTGGGCTACGACGTGACGTGGGATTCCGCCGATCAGTCCGCCTCCGTGGTGGACCGCAGCGCCGTCATCGCCGAGATCGACAAGAACTTCACCCAGCTCAACGCCGCGCTGGCCAGGCTCAAGACTGATCCCACCAAAAATTACCAGACCACCGCCTCCTACGACATCTCCGTGAAGATGGCCGGGCTGGGCGCCGGCGTCACCAGCGCCGCCCTGAAAATGAACCTCACCATGATCTCCAGCGCCTCCGACGTGGAGATGAAGGGCACGGCGGACGCCTCCTCCCTGGCCAAGCTCATGGGCATCGACGCGGCCGTGCAGGACGGCTCCATGACCGCCGCCGACGCCGCCGCCATCCGCACGGCGCTGGCCAACGTCTCCTTCGACATGATCCTCAGCGTGGAGAAGGACACCTGCTACCTGCGGCTGCCCCTGCTGGGCGCCATGATGAGCGGCTCCTTCAGCGCCGCGGACCTGACCAAGAACGCCGACACATGGTACAGCTTCTCTCTGGGCCTGAAGCAGATGGGCTTCTCCGCCGATCAGCTGAACGGCACCGCCGACTCCACCGTCGGCGAGCTGGTCTACGCCATGACCTACTCCATGAACGCCGGCAGCGGCGACCTGTATACCCAGGCGCTGAGCAGCGGCACCATGCTGGCCTCCCTGCTGGGCGACGCCAGCGCCGTGAAGTCCGGCACCAGCTGCACCTGGACGCTGGACGCCGCCAAGATCAACGCCCTGCTGGGCGAGGAGGGCATCTCCGAGGAGACCTTCAAGACCTTCTCCGTCACCCTCACCGCCGCCGGAGACGGCACCCTGAAGTGCGTCATCGACGTGCAGACCGCGCCCGATCCCGATCTGGGCACCTCCATGGGCATCAGCGGCGAGATGACACTCACCGCCTCCAGCGCCAGACTGGATCTGAAACTGGACATGGGCTCTCTCGGCTCCGCAGCCTACCTGCTGAACATGACCATGACGCCCACCGCTCAGTCCCCCGCCACCCAGCCTCCCGCCGGAGCCACCATCGTGGATCTGGGCAGCCTGCTGGGCATCGGCTCCCTGACGGGCGTCGGCGGCCTGACGGGCATCGGCGCCGTGCCGGCGCTGGCCGCGTAACCCGGCTTCTTCCCTCCGGGGGGCCGCCCCCGGAGGGGCACAGGCGAGCCGCCGGAGACCCTCTCCGGCGGCCGGCCTGCGCTTTGACGCCGCTCCGCCGGCTGTCTCAATCATTTGAAGTGTAAGGACGAAACGATATGCCAAAGAAAAAATCCCCGCAGGAGGGCAAGCCCAAGGTCCAGAACGCCAACGTGCTGGGCCTTCACGCCGAGGTGGTGAGCCAGCCCATCACCGAGACGCTGGAGAGCAACTATATGCCCTATGCCATGAGCGTCATCGTCTCCCGCGCCATCCCGGAGATCGACGGCTTCAAGCCCTCCCACCGCAAGCTGCTGTACACCATGTACAAGATGGGCCTGCTGACGGGAGCGCGGACGAAATCCGCCAACATCGTGGGCCAGACCATGCGGCTCAACCCCCACGGCGACGCCGCCATCTACGAGACCATGGTGCGGCTGTCCCGGGGCAACGGCACGCTGCTGACGCCCTTCGTGGATTCCAAGGGCAACTTCGGCAAGGTCTACTCCCGGGACATGGCCTACGCCGCCTCCCGGTACACCGAGGCCAAGCTCACCGCCATCTGCGGCGAGCTGTTCCGGGACATCGACTCCGACACCGTGGACTTCGTGGACAACTACGACAACACCATGAAGGAGCCGGCGCTGCTGCCCACCACCTTCCCCAACATTCTGGTGTCCGCCAACTCCGGCATCGCCGTGGGCATGGCGTCCCAGTTCTGCGGCTTCAATCTGGGCGAGGTCTGCGACACCGCCGTCGCCTATCTGAAAAATCCAAAGTGCGACCTGCAGGAGACGCTGCTGGCCCCGGATTTCCCCACCGGGGGCGAGCTTTTGTGCGATCCCGACGTCCTGCGGGAGATCTACGAGACGGGCCGGGGCAGCGTCAAGGTCCGGGCCAGATACCGCTACGTCAGGGATCAGAACCTCATCGAAATCTACGAGATCCCCTACTCCACCACCATCGAGGTGATTCTGGACAAGGTGGCCGAGCTCATCAAGGCGGGCAAGGCCAAGGAGATCGCGGACATGCGGGACGAGACGGATCTCAGCGGTCTGAAGCTGACCATCGACCTCAAGCGGGGCACCGACCCGGACAAGCTGATGGCCAAGCTGTTCCGCCAGACCACCCTGTGCGACTCCTTCCCCTGCAACTTCAACGTGCTGATCGCCGGCAGCCCGCAGGTGCTGGGCGTCCGCCGGATTCTGGAGGAGTGGACCGCGTGGCGCACGGAATCCGTGCGGCGGCGGGTGTACTTCGTCCTGAACAGGAAGAAGGACAAGCTCCATCTGCTCAAGGGCCTCAAGCGCATCCTGCTGGACATTGACAAGGCCATCCGCATCATCCGCGAGACCGAGGAGGAGGCCGAGGTGGTGCCCAACCTGATGATCGGCTTCGGCATCGATCAGATTCAGGCGGAGTTCGTGGCCGAGATCAAGCTGCGCAACATCAACAAGGAGTACATTCTCAAGCGGGTGCAGGAGACCGACGCCCTGCAGGACGAGATCGAGGACCTGGAGTCCATGGTCAACGATCCCAAACGCATCCGCGGCGTCATCATCGACGAGCTGAAGGCCGTCAAATCCAAGTACGCCGAGCCCCGGCACACCGCCATTCTCTACGCCCACGAGCTGCCCGATCCGGAGGACGAGCCGGAGCAGGAGGCCTATCCCGTCAACGTCTTTCTGTCGCGGGAGGGATATTTCAAGAAGATCACGCCGCTGTCCCTTCGCATGAGCGGCGAGCAGAAATACAAGGAGGGCGACGGCCCCAGCCAGACCTTCGAGACGGACAGCAATGCCGAGATCATGTTCTTCACCGACCGCTGTCAGGTCTACAAGTGCCGCCTGACGGACTTTGAGGACACCAAGGCCTCCGTGCTGGGGGACTACCTGCCCTCCAAACTGGGCATGGACGAGGGGGAGAGCGTGGTGTTCGCCGTGCTGCCGGGGGACTACTCCGGCGCGCTGCTGTTCTTCTTCGAGAACGGCAAGGCCGCCCGCGTGAGCCTCTCGGCCTATCAGACCACCTCCAACCGCCGCAAGCTCACCGGCGCCTACTCCGACAAGTCGCCGCTGGCGGCCATCCGCCGGGTGGACGAGGACGGCGAGCTGGCGGTCTATTCCGACGAGCCCCGGGTGCTGCTGTTCCACACGGCGCTGCTGGTGCCCAAGACCACCCGCTCCACCCAGGGCGTGCAGGTGATGAACCTGAAGAAGAACCGCCGGGTGGCGTCGGTCCGCAGCCCGGAGGAGACGGGCATCACCCACTTCACCCGCTACCGCGTGCGGGCGATCCCCGCGGCGGGCGCCCTGCTGCGGGAGGAGGACTCCGAGGAAAAGCAGCTGGAGCTGGGCATGGCCGGGGACGATCCCGGCGCCACATCATAAACGGGAGAGAGTGCTATGGATTTTACGACAGTCAGGAAAAATCTGGAGAGCCGGGGCTTCTCCGTCCGGGAGTTCCCGGACAGGGCCGCCGCCGCGGCGTATCTCAACGGCGCCATCGACGGCGTCAGCGTGGGCATGGGCGGCTCCGTGACGCTGGACGACATGGGGATTTTCGATCTGCTCTCCGCCCACAATCAGGTCTACTGGCACTGGAAGCAGGGCCCGGAGGCCCGGATCGGCGCCATGACCGCCGACGTGTACCTCAGCTCCGTCAACGGCCTTGCCGAGACGGGGGAGGTCATCAACATCGACGGCAGCGGCAACCGCGCGGCGTCCATGCTGTACGGCCACAAAAAGCTCTATCTGGTGGTCGGACGCAACAAGCTGGCCCCCACCTATGACGCGGCCCTGAGCCGCGCCCGGAACATTGCCGGGCCGAAGAACGCCCAGCGGCTGGGCCGCAGGACGCCCTGCGCCGTCAAGGGCGACCGCTGCTACGACTGCAAGAGCCCGGACCGCATCTGCCGCGGCCTGGTGGTGCTGTGGGAGCCCACCCTCGGCACCGAGACCGAGATCGTGCTCATCGACGAGGAACTGGGTTACTGAGATCACAACGGGAGGGGGAACAGCCGTGAAAAAGCTCGTCTGCTGTCTGCTGGCGACGGTCTGTCTGCTGCTGAGCGGCTGCGCCTCCCTTCTGGACCGTCAGTACAGCAAGGTGGAGGAGCACTCCAGCAAGTACTGGGAGAGCGAATCCGGCGACACGCTGCGGGCGGAGACGTATCAGGACGTGGTCAACGACTTTCTGCTGCTGGTGGGCCGCCACCGGGAGACGGCGGTTCTGCGGCTCTACGGCTTTGAGGACGACGCCTCCGTGTCCGACACGCTGGAGAAGGCCGCCACCGAGGTCCAGCAGGAGACGCCCATGGGGGCCTACGCCGTGGAGTACATCACCTCCGAGAGCAAGTCCCAGCGCGGCTATTACGAGGCGACCGTCCGCGTCAGCTATCGCCGCACGGCGGAGCAGGTGCAGGCCATCGTCAACGCCACCAGCACCTCCGCCATTCCGGACCTGCTGGACGCTGCTCTGCAGCAGGGCAAGAGTGAGCTGGCCGTCCGCATCGGCTACTGGGGCGAGGACGGCGCCGCGTCGGTGCAAAAGGCCGTGGAGCAGGTCCGCGCCGCGTGGAAGCTGGGGGACGACGACCCGTGGACGGTGTCCTATTACCCCGCCACCGGAACCGTGGGGCTGGTGGAATTTGTGTTCACCCCGCCGGCCGCCGACGCCGGAGCCGCCCAGTCCGCCGCACAGTCCGCCGCACAGTCCGCCGCGCAGTCCGCTCCGGCGGAAAAAGATGCGGAAAATTCTGCGCCGAAGGGTTGACAAACGCGCGGTTCTTTGGTAATATATCCAATGTTCCGCGGGCGTAGCTCATCTGGTAGAGCGCCACCTTGCCATGGTGGAGGTAGCGAGTTCGAGCCTCGTCGCCCGCTCCACCGAGACAACCACACATCCGTGTGGTTGTCTCATCTCCGAAAGTTTCCTCTGGACTTTTCCCGGAGGGATGCATATAATAAAGCCATCCGGTGACATAGCCAAGTGGTAAGGCAAGGGTCTGCAAAACCCTGATTCCCCGGTTCAAATCCGGGTGTCACCTCCAGAAAGAATCCTTGAATCGATTGCAGGACAATCGGTTCAAGGATTTCTTTTTTCTGATGAGCCATGCTAAACGCTGTTGCGGATGCAACGAATTTCCCGTTTTGTGTTATAAAATATTATAGGTTCACGCGAGATAAGATGTAGCGTAAGATGTAGTAAATCGAATACACATTGACCCTCCAGCCCAACAGATATTACATAAGAGGGGTATGATCGTGGAAAAACGAAAAACAAGAGGAAACGGTTCGATTTATCAGCGCAAAGATAAACTGTGGGTTGCGGCGTATGTCACTCCAAGCGGGAAGAAAATATTTCGATATGCGCACTCGGAGGCTGCCGTCAAGGCAAAACTGAGGGAACTGAAAGCAGACCCCACCTTGCAGACGCCCAAGGAGAGAAACAAACCGGCGTCAAGGACTGTTTCGCGTATTGGCTGGCTATGAAAAAAAGGCCGGGGTTCATTCGCCAGGCCGGAGCGTACTGTTGATCCCTTCATTTCCAAAAGAATCCTTGCAACCGCAAAAGCTGCAGGGATTTTCTTCGCCTTGAGGCCGCTGCCCCTGACGTTTTCTTTATTGTACCCGCAACCCGGCGGGGATCGGGACTCCGTGATATGCGCAATGAGGCGGAGGCCTGCCGCACAGTTTTGCCGCTGAGAATTGTCCGGGCGGCAAGGCTGGGGAGCTGCCGGTGCTTTGCATGCCGGAGAGAGCTGTCCGGTCGGAATTCTCAGGCCGGCTGACGCTGCGCCGGGCCGCCGCCGCGAAAGACACGGCCCGCGGCAGCCGAATCCGTTCCGCCGCCCCGCATCGGCGGCATTTCACAGTTGCAATTTTCGGCTCTGCGCGATAGACTGATGAAAAGACCGCTGATGCCGAGGAGGTGATTCCGTGAGCAGCGCGTACCTTCCCTATATGGTTACCGAGATGTACTGCATTCTGTTTGCGGGCATCATTTTTTTCCGCCTGAAGTCGGAGATTGGCAATGAGCGCGAACTTGAAAGCCTGAAATGGATGATTGCGGCCTATGTGGTCATGCTGGCGACAGACCTCCTCTGGGTTTTCGTGGAAAACGGGCCGCTCCGAAAATTGCACGCCCTGAACGGGATCGCCAACGGCATTTCCATTACGGCGGTGGCGGTCGGGTGCTACTTCTGGTTCCAATTTCTCGAGTTCAGGCTGAACCCACAGAAAACTCCGGAACAAAAAACAAAGTGGCTTATCCGCATTCCGCTGATCGTGATCTGTGCGCTGGACCTCAGCTCTGCCTTTACCGGCTGGATATTTTATATAAACGCAGACGGCCGGTATACGGAGGGGCGATTTTTCTGGATTCAGAGCGCCGTCACCTTTACGTACCTGCTTGTTCCGACTGCCCAGGCTGTCTATATGGCGGTGAGAACCAAATATTCAAAAAGGCGCAGGGAGTATCTGACCTATGTCGCTTTCATCTGCGTGTGCTTTGCCGTCGTCGCCGTACAGGATAAGGTCGAGACGGTGCCCCTGTTCGCACTCAGTGTTTTTGCCGTCGTCCTGATCCTGTTCCTGACACTTTACATCGACAAGGAATATGCCCTTATCAGGCGGGAGCGTGAACTCACGGAGTCCCGCACCGCGGTGATGCTCAGCCAGATCCAGCCTTATTTCCTGTATAGCACGCTTGCCGTCATTCAGACCATGTGTCAGGACAAGGCCCCGGAGGCGGCGAAAACCGTTGTGGAATTTTCCGATTATCTCCGGGGAAATATGGACTCTCTGCGCCGCAAGGAGCCAATCTTGTTTGAGCGGGAGTTCCAGCACACAAAAAACTATCTTGCGCTTGAGGAAAAACGGTTCGGTGATAAACTCCGGGTGGAATACGACATAAGGGCCGACGGCTTTTCGCTCCCCGCGCTGACGCTTCAGCCCATCGTGGAAAACGCGGTGCAGCACGGCGTTTCGCAGCGGGAGCAGGGCGGAACCATTCGGATCTCCACGGATGAGACAGAGCGCGGCTTCACGGTTACCGTCGCGGACGACGGCATAGGCTTCGATGCCTCCCAAACAAAAAACGACGGGCGCGCCCACATCGGCATTGCAAATGTCAGAGAACGGCTGAAAACCATGTGCGGCGGCACACTCGACATCCAGAGCGAGCCGGGCGTCGGCACCACCACTGTCATCACGATCCCGAAGGAGCGGCGGCTGTCATAAACCTTTCGGCGGCGGACAAAAGCCCTGCGGAACATAGTTTATCTGTCGCGGTTCTGTCGCTGTCAGCCTGCTACAATCGCAGCAGAAGAAAGCGGATCGGTGCGCCTGCGCCGGCCGCTGATTGCGAACGGGAGAGACAGAGGAGGGTGAGACCGCCATGAAAAAATTATTTGCTGCCGTGCTCGCCGCAGCGATCACGGTCACAGCCTGCATTGCGCCGGCTTCCGCACGGGACACAAGCTTTTTCAAGTTCTTTCCGGAGGATGTGCCGGCCTCCGCGCTCCGGCTTTCGACGCCGGACGACACGGCGTTCCGCGCCGCGGCGGACGCATTCGATGCCGCTGTAAAGGCGGGAACGGCCGAAAACGAGGAGATCGCCGCCCTGTGCGACACGCTTTGCGGCGCGTGGAACCATCTCAGCACCAGCGGCAGCATTTGCGAAATTTACTATAATCGCGATCCCAATGCCTGCCGGGACGAATACCTTGCGTGGTGCGCCATGTATGCAAGAGATTACAGCAGGGAGATCGAAGTTTTCCGCACGGCTCTGACTTCAAAATACGGGGACGCCGTTCGGGAAAAGTTGGGCGGACAGCAGGCCGACGAGATCCTTGCCCAGACTCCCGACACACAGGCGCAGCTTGACCTGCTTGCCCGGTGCGACGCGCTGGTCGACGATTACTGGACCGGAATGAACGCGGACTACACGGCTGGCGTCGGCGGCAGGACGTATACCTATGCGCAGCTTTCGCAGGCATGGGAGGACGGTACGCTGGACTACGATGGATATATCGGCGGCTATCTCCAGATCGAACGTCAGAAAAATGCCGCCGTGGCGCCGGTTCTTGCGTCCCTTGTAAAGCTGCGCAACGAGTACGCCGTGTCCAAGGGCTATCAGAATTATGCGGAATACGCCTATCCCAACGTATACCAGCGTGATTTCACGACGGACGACGCTAGGGCGCTGGAATCCTATGTGAAAAAGTATCTCGCGCCTGTCCGGAAGATGTGCGATGAAATCCGGTCGCGCAACGGTGATCTCAGTGAGGACAGGTTCAGCGCGCTGGGCGATCTCTCCCAGCAGCAGACGCTTGACCTTGTGCGGCCGTATATGTCCAAGGTGTCCGGCGAATACGCGAAGCTATTCGACTATATGGAGCGCAATCAGCTCTGCGACGTCAACACCGGCGACAACAAGCTGGAGTCGTCGTTTACCACGCCTCTCAGCGAATACGCGTCGGCCTATATTTTTATCGGCGACAGCGGCGCGGACGGGGATGTCATGAGCCTCGTCCATGAATTCGGCCACTTTGCGCAGTTCTGTCTTGACGAACAGCCGTCCGGCGCATACGACGTTTCTGAGATCAACTCGCAGGGCCTTGAGGCGCTGTATCTGAAATACGCCGACGGACTCGCCGGGGAAGAAGGCGGGGATGCGCTGCGCGCATACATTGTGTGTGACCTTGTCGGCACGGTCGTGGATGGGTGCCTGTACGATGAATTTCAGCAGAAGCTCTATGAGGACGGGAACATGACGCCCGACGAAATGAACCGGCTCTATCGCAGCATTGCGGAGGAGTACGGCATTGCATTTGCCACGGACAGCGACGTGTCCTACAGCTGGATCGACGTGAACCACACCTTTGAAAGCCCGCTCTACTATATCAGCTACGCTACCTCCGCCTGCACCGCGCTGGAGCTTCTGAACATGTCCGCCAGCGACTACGGCGCGGCTGCCGACATGTACCTCCGGATCACCGCCGATTCCGGAGACAGCTCCTACCGCGCGCTCCTCAAAAAAGAGGGCCTCACAGACATCTTTTCGGCAGACGGCGTCCGGAAAATCGCCGACGGCGCGCTGCAATACATGGAAGGGGAAGTCGCCGACGTGCCGGACTATACGGATCTCTCCGGCCACTGGTTTGCCGGCGGCGCACAGCTTCTCTCTGCGGAGGGACTCATGCGCGGCAAGGGAACGGCCTTTTCACCCAATGCGAAAACAACGAGGGCCATGTTCGTGACGGTTCTCTACCGTCTGCTCGGCGCGGACGAAAAGGCGGAGAAGGCCACATTCAGCGACGTGCAGGATTCGGAGGCATGGTACTACAATGCCGTGAACTGGGCCGCAGAGGAGGGATACGTTCTGGGCAGCGGCGGCGCGTTTCGACCGGAGAAGCCGATCACCCGGCAGGAGATGGCCGTGATCCTGGCCCGCGCATTCGTCAGCGAGGACACGCAGGCGGACGAGAGCGTTCTTGCGCAGTACTCCGACAGTGCGAACATCTCCGGCTATGCCCGCAGCAGCGTGGCACTCGTCACCGCGGCGGGGCTTATGAAGGGCAGCGGCGGCAGCTTCTGCCCGCTTGAGGAGGCCACGAGGGCTGAAACGGGGCAGGTGGCCCTGCGCTGTGCCGGATAGCGTTTTGAAGAGCGGGGCGTCTCTGCGGAGACGCCCCGCTCTTGCTGCGGCCTGGGCCCTGCCGCATTCCCGTGCCGCCGGCTCCGCTGCCGGAAAACGATGCCCCGCTTCGAAGCGGAGAAGCCGGAGGTTGGCAAGGCGGGTCTGCGGGGAGCGGCGAAATTTGCGCCGTCAGGCCGCAGCGCCCGCCTGCGCAGTTGGGTCATGGAAGGGAAGTGGGAGCGTGTGCCTGAAACCGACTGGAACAGGCGCTCGGTGCCCAAGGACAGACGGCGCATCCATTCAGACGAGAAGGAGTGGCAAGTAATATACATTTACAGAATATGGCGCGTGTCCAAACCTTCGTGATATCCCGTCATGCCCCGTGGCGGAGACGTCTCCCGCAATATGGAACACCGGGGACGAGGGCGGAACAGACTTGCCTTGCGCTCTGCGGCGCGCCGTGTTAGAATGCGGCATAGAAATATAGCGGAGCGCGCGGCTGCGGAGGGAAAGCGATGACTGAGGCAGAAAAAAATACCCTCTGCGGGCCTTGCCGCAGGGCATTACGGCCCGGGGCGTGCGGCTCGCCTGTGCAAAAAAGAAGATGACCTGTGCCAGCCGCCGGAGAATTGTGCGCGGGCACATTCCGCCGGGGCCGGGAGACGCCGCTGCGGACCGGCTGACGGAGGCCGACATCGGTGGCTTCCTGAAGAGAAAGGCCTCCGGAGGGGCGGACCGGGCAGCCTTTCGGAAAGTATGTTGTGGAGATCTTCTGCATTCAGAACGCGGCGCCGAGAACGGTGAGCCGGGAGCGCCCGGCTGTGCGCGGGATAAGGGGGGGGAGTGAGCCATGCAGTACTGGACGGAAAAACGGATCGCGTGGTACCAGAGGGCCATTGCCTGCTGCCGGTTTGACGAACGTCTTGCCGATGCGCTGGAACCGTATCTGACGGACTGCCGGACCGTCTGCGATCTGGCCTGCGGCACCGGCTATCTTGGCATGGAGCTGGCCCGCCGGGGTTATCGGGTCAGCGCCATCGACCGGTGCGAAACGGCCATCGGATGGCTGCGGGGAGAGTGCGAGAGGCGCGGCCTCTCCATGGAGGTCGGGTGCGCGGACTGGACACAGCTGGGCGGAAGGCAGTGGGACTGCGTGGTAATGTGCATGGCAGGCGCCCGCCCGGAGGAACTTCCGCTGCTGCTGGGGCTCTGCCGCAGGCGCCTGATCCTCGCCGTGCGGACGGACGGGCCTGAACCGCACAGTGCCGCGCTGGAGCAGGCCCTGAGAGACGGCGGCTGGCGTTACGTCCGTCGGCCCTTCGGTGCCGAGTTGGGCCAGCCGTTTTTGTCCGAAGAGGACTACAGGGAATACATTGACTGCTTCCAACGGTCGGAGAAGCTGCAAAGCAGCCTGCGCAGGTACGCTGCAGCGGACGGCTACCCGCTGTATCTGCCGCTCCGGCGCAATCTGATGCTGTATGCCGTTGAAAGCCCCGCCCCGGTCGGCGGGCCGCGCTGATTGCGGGTGGCAGAAGAACGAATCGGGCGGACTTTCTCACACGGAGATGCCGCCGATCATCCTGGCACAGACGGGGCGATCATGGCGGAGAAGCCGCCCTGCACGGCCATGCACAAGCCGCAGACCAGCCCACGCTTATCGGGGAACCAGCCGGTGGCAATATAGGTGAACGGGTGTGCAGAAGCAGCCGCAGGCCAGTCCGAAGCAGGCGCCGGAGGTGATGCGCAGGCCCACTGCGGAGGAGGGGAGCAGAGCGGTTCCTGCAAAGCAAAGCACCGCGTCCGGAAAAAAGACGACCTTGGGTTTGAAGCGTGCGGTCAGCTGGCCGCCCAGCAGGTGGCCGGAGGGTGCGGAGGATGTCTTGTCCATATGTGCGTTCTCCCTCTTTTTGTGACGAAAATTGGGGTCAGACGATGGCTCAGCCGCCGTTCTGGCCCTTAAATTTTACTTTGAAGGAGATATGTTCTTCATAGCTGCACGAAGAAATCGGAGTATATAAACAGGCGGGCCAAAGGACTGCGCGGCGGTTATGCCGCTCCGCCTGATAATGCCGGGAATCTTGACAACGCTGGATGCAGGCTGCCAAAATGGGATACCCGCCGGTAGCGCCTGAGGAGATTGCCGAAAAGTAATTTGCGCTGCAATGCAGTCAAATGTCCTGACAGGAAGCAGCCGATTGGATATGGCAACGCCGCCGCTGCGATACATTAGCAGCGGCGGCGTTATCCTTCATGCGCCCGTAAATGATCGGCGTGCCCGTGATTTCTCGATCGGCAATGAACTGCACAGTCGGCGGCGCGGCCGCGTTCCATCAGCGGGCCCTTTGGGGGAGCCTCTCAGACCTTAATGATGGGCTCACCATCTCACAGCATGATTGCGAAAGGCAAAGCGGAGGGACGGGCCGGCGGACGCGCCGAACAATCTATCGGGCCTCAAAAACAAAATTGTGAAGCATGGAAATACAAACATGGCGAGCCTGCCTGCCTCGATCCTGCCCCTGAAGCAAAACGTGCAACAAAAAATCCGCATACCGAGGGGATCGCGGCGAAAGGCCCTTCACCGCTGATTGCAACGGCCCGGAGACGACCGACGGGGGCGGCGGGGCCTGCCTCCGCCCGCGGGATTGTAGGCGCTGCACATTAAAGGGACACAATTTGTGAGAATTGACAGAGACCTGACGAACAGTTTTAGTTATACTTTTTTTAGAGCCACGCTATATGTCACGTCAAAACAAGAAAGGGTGAACATGATGAAAGACTTTACAGGAAAAGTCGCAGCGATAACAGGCGCTGCAAATGGTATTGGCAAATCGTTTGCGGAGGAAGCGGCCCGCCGCGGCATGAAACTTGCGCTGCTGGATATTGAAGATGACCGGCTCCAGGACGTTAAGACGGAGTGCGAGGCGCTGGGTTCACCGAAGGTGATCACCATCAGGGTTGACGTTTCAGAGTACGAGCAGGTCAGAATGAGCGTCAAGCGCATCATGAACGAATTCGGCAGGATCGACATTTTCTACAGCAACGCAGGTGTCGCAGGCGCCGGAACTCTGGGCAACATCCCGCCTCAGGACTGGGACTGGATCACCAGCGTGAACTTCCTGGGTATGGCGTATTATGTGACGGAAGTGCTGCCCATCATGAAGAAGCAGGGCACGGACGCCCATTTCCTGCTCACCGTCTCCATCGGCGGCCTGCAGCCCGGCATGCGTATTCAGTCCGCTTACACCGCAAGCAAGCATGCAGCCATGAGCCTCGCCGAGAGCATCAGCGATTACGCCAGCAATTATGCCCCGTTCATCGGAGTCACCGCCTTCTGCCCGGAGTATGTCAACACCACCATCGGCGACAGCGAGGACAGACGCCCGGAGAAGTTCAAGAAGCCGTACGATCCGTTTTACGCGACGGCGGATTATCAGGAGTATAAGGCGAACTTCTCAAGTCGCATCAAGGAAAAGGGGTATAATCCGAGATTTGTGGGTCCGCGGCTGTTCCGCGCGATCGAGGATAATCAGCTGTATGTGCATCCCCATATCCACACGCATCAGATGATCAGGGACCGCTTTGCCCGCATTGAGGCCGACCTGAAAAAGGACGAGGAACTCGACGCGGAATTCAAGGCGCTTGAGGGCTACGACAACTGAGCCTTATCCGTATTAACTGAACAAGCATAAGCAGCGGCTCCCGGGTTTTTCGGGAGCCGCTGCGTTGAATTGTCCAAAGGACTTTCTGAGTGCTCGAAACGGCGCGCAAAAAACACAGCTTTGTTCCGCGCAGTCCTGAAAATCAATGGTTGCAGCGGCGATCTGTTCAATTCGAGGCGGGGCTCTGCTGTGTTCCTTTTTGTGCCATAAAATACCGCTCTCATTGCGAAAAGCTGTCACCGCGCTTTCGGCGCTGTTGGCCGGGTTCAGGCTGCCTTTCGGGATTATCCGGTTCGCATCCGCAGGCCGATTTCCGCTTATGGGGCAGGGCGGCCGCCTCCGCCGGACAGCTCGGCTGCCTTTTCTTTGCCGTGAGCAGGGCTGTGCCCAATCATTTGGCGCGGCAGAACCCGCTGGAAGACGATGTACAGAGGAAGCATGTTTTGAGTTGTCCTGAGCAGGAAATGAGGGGATGCACGCAGCGCCGGTGGGGTCACATCGGTGCTGTGCGGAATCGCTTGGGGCCGTTCTGTCGGGATTTTGCGGGAATAGTTGCGCCCGGGGCAGGGACGGCTGCCTGCGCGGAACTGTTTTTGCTGTCCCAAATCAATTCCGCACCATGGGTTTGCGGGGAGCAGAGACCCGCCAAGGAGTGTTCAAATTGCAAAACCGCAGACAGAGGCGCCGCATGTGAAGGCTCTGCGCGGGGGAGTGGGACGCTTCTCAGCAAGAGATACTGCTGCCGCGTGTGCCGCGCTGCCGCATGCCGCAAAATCCGCGTTGAACCGTGTCTCCGCCCGCGCGTCAGAGGCACTGCATAGTGGAGGAAAACTCGGCCTGGGCCCTTCAGGCTGGGCAGATACCTGCCCGCTCAAATGATCCGTCATTCCTTCGGATGCGGAAGGCTTTTGTCAAAATGAATAAAATTCATTCACTTCCTTTGGCGGATATAAATATTGACAAAAGCGGGAAACTGAATTATACTCGTGAGTACAATAACAGATGGGAGAGACGAAATTGCGCCGTCTGACAAACGAGATCGACCTGCAAAACGAGCAGATTCTGGAAGTTGCAATTCAGCAGTTCTGCGAAAAGGGCTACGCAAAAACAAGGATGGAAGACATCGCCCAGATTTTGGGGATCACCAAAACACCGATCTATTACCATTTCAAGGACAAGGCGGGCCTGTTCGACGCCGCGTTCCGCAAGGCCATGAACAGTCTGTACGCCAGCGATGCCGCGATCTTTGCCAAAAACTGCAGCGTATATGAAAAATTGGTGGAGAGCTTCGTGGTGTGCGCCGTCTCCGCCTCTCAGCTTCAGATCGACGAGATGGGACGCATCCTGATGAGGGAGGGAGAACCTCTCAGCGCCACCGGCCGATACCAGCAGGAGATGATGGAACGCTTCTATGTGCTGAAGGCCGGAGCCATGCGGGACGCCCAGCAGCGCGGCGAAATCCTTCCGGATGCCGACATCGACGAGCTGTATGCGCTGATCAACGCCTGCTACAGCGGCGTACTCAGCTGGGCCGGGGGAGTGGCACTCCATGAGAACATGACGCCCGGCGCCAAGGAAGCCCTCATCAAGCGCCTCATCGGCCGGGTCTTCGAGGCCATCCGCCCGCTCTATTTTGCGGACTCCGATAAAACCTGAATCCGTTTGATAAATCCCCCTGCCTCCTGCGCAGCGCACCGGAGCGGCGGGATTTATTAAAGGCATAAAATAAACGTACCAGTTCATTTAATAATGGTAAGAACGGGCGAAAGCGCTGCGGCAGATAAAACACTGCAAATACCGCATGGTAACTACTTGGAGCGAATGGCTCCTGATTTTTAAAACTATAATAAACGAATGAGTACGTTTAATTATTAGAATTTGATTGAGAGGAGCGCACATTCCATGACCGTTTACAAACATATCCTGCTGGAAAAGAAGCCCCCGGTGGCCCTGGTGACCCTGAACCGTCCCGAGATGATGAACGCCCTGAACCTGGAGACCATCCGCGAACTCGGAGAGTTGTTTTCCCAGCTGTCCCGCGACCCGGAGGTACTGGGCGTGGTCCTCACCGGCGCAGGCCGGGCCTTCTGCGCCGGCGCAGACCTGTCCGGGCTGGCGGACGACGGCGGAAACCGGAACTTCGCCACCCGCGCCTTCGTGCTGGAGGCTCAGGAGCTGATGAACCAGATCGAGTCTTTCCCCCATCCGGTGATCGCCGCGGTGAACGGCTTTGCTCTGGGCGGCGGCTGCGAACTGACTCTGGCCTGCGATCTGCGCATTGCGGGAGAGAAGGCGGTCTTCGGTCTGCCGGAGACGACGCTGGGTGTGATTCCCTGCTTCGGCGGCACCCAGCGGCTGCCCCGGCTCATCGGCACCGCCCGGGCCAAGGAAATGATCTATACCGGCCGCAAGGTCAAGGCTGACGAGGCGTTGGCGATGGGGATCGTCACGGCGGTGGTGCCGCAGGAGGAGGCCGCCGCGGCCGCAGAGGAAAAGCTGCGGGAGATCACCGCCTCGGCTCCGCTGGCGGTGCAGCTGGCCAAGGCTGCCGTCAACAGGGGCATTGAGATGCCGCTGCGGGAGGCGCTGGAGCTGGAGGCCGACATGACGGCCCTGCTGGGAACTACCGGGGACGCGGCAGAGGGGGGCGCGGCCTTCCGGGAACGGCGCCGCCCCGTATTCAAGAATCTGTAAATTTGGGAGGCTGTAAGCGTGGTACATTATCATTTTGCAACGGATGAACAGCGGGAGCTTGCGGAGAACTGCCGCAAAATTCTGGAGAAGGAGCTCGCGCCCCGCATCTCCGATCTGGAGAAGGCGGAGGGCATCGCGGCATTCCCGCGGGACGTGGTCAGGACCTTGGGCAAGGCGGGCTACTGCGGCATGGCCATCCCCGAAAAGTGGGGCGGCTACGGCTTCGACTTCAAGACGCAGACCCTGATCTATGAGGAAATGGCCCAGATCGACGCAGGCTTTTCCTTCAACTTTGCGCTGGGTTGCTGCGGGCCTGTGGGCATCGAGACCACTGCCATCCCCAAGGAGGAAAAGCAGGTCTGGTACGACCGCTGCCGCAGCGGCGACGCGATGTTCGCCACCTGCCTCACCGAGCCCAACGCGGGCTCCGACACCCGCATGATCCGCACCACCGCCGTACAGGACGGCGACGAGTGGGTCATCAACGGCACCAAGTGCTTCATCACCAACGGCGCGCTGGCGGACGCCTTCGTGGTCTCCGCCTACGTGGACAAATCCAAGGGCCCCGCGGGCATCGCCCAGTTCTTCGTGGAGAAGGACCGGGGCGTGAAGATCGGCAAGGTGGAGGACAAGATGGGCCTCAAGCTCTCCATCACCTCCGAGGTCATCTTCGACGAGGTCCGGGTGCCCATGGATCACCTGTGCGGCTCTATCTACTACCTGAAGCCCGACGAGGCCAAGGAGCTGCCCGTCAGCAAGCTCAAGGGCAACGCACTGATCCTCAACGGCATCGCCATCGCCCGCATCACCTCCATGGTTCACGCTCTGGGCCTCGGCCAGGCGGCGCTGGACTGCGCCGTGAAATACGCCAAGGAGCGCCGCCAGTTCGGCAAGCGCATCATCGACCACGAGGGACTGGGATTTTTGATCGCGGACATGCAGATGCGGGTGGACGCCGCCCGCGCGCTGCTCTATTACAGCGTGGACTGCCTGGACAACCAGATCGACACCGGCACCCTGAGCCCCTCCACCAAGGTCTACGTCTCCGAGTCCATGCTTCAGGTGGCTCTGGACGCGATCCAGGTGCTGGGCGGCTACGGCTACATGAAGGATTATCCGGTGGAAAAGCTGGCCAGGGACGCCAAGGTGTTCTCCATCTTCGAGGGAACCAACCAGATCAACAGACTGGTGGCCGCCCGCACACTGGCAGGCCGGGATCCTCAGGCGCCCAGAAAAAAATAAGCACCCCGCAGAAAACGCCGCGGGAACGCGGCAGCGAGTACATACACAAAAAACGACAGGAGGATTTATCATGGATAACAAGGCGTACATCGATTCTTTGGTACTCAAGGGCAAAGCGGCAGTAGAGAAAATTTCCGGCTACTCTCAGGAACAGATCGACAAGATGGTTCAGGCCATCTCCAAGGCGTCCATGGCCCATGCCATGGAGGTCGCGCAGATCAACATGGTGGAGACCGGCATGGGCAATCTGCAGGCGCTCACCTCTATGTCCAGCGGCGCGATGCTGTTCTACGACGGCGTCAAGGGTCAGAAATCTCTGGGCCTCATCGACGAGGACCCCGTCACGGGCCTGCGGACCTTCGCCAAGCCCATGGGCGTGCTCTGCTGCTCCGCCCCCTCCACCACGCCGGTGTTCAACATCATCTTCGTGGCCATCCACGGCCTCAAGAGCGGCAACGCCGTCATCAGCTGCCCCCATCCCAACGCCAAGAAGTGCGTGATCCGGGAGATCGAGGTCATGCGGGAGGCGCTGGTCTCCGTGGGCGCACCGGCGGATCTGCTGCAGGTGATCGAGGAGCCCACCATCGAACTGTCCGGAATTTTGATGGAATCCTGCGACGCCATCATCGCCGTTGGCGGCGCGGCCATGGTCAAGGCGGCCTACTCCAAGGGCAAGCCCTGCTTCGGCGTGGGCCAGGGCAACGTGCAGACGCTGCTGGGCAAGGATTACGCCGACCTGGACAACATGGCGAAGAACATGTTTGAAAGCCGCATCAACGGCAACGGCGTCCCCTGCACCGGCGAGCAGACGCTGTGGATCCCCCGTGACAAGCACGACGCCGTGGTGGCCGCCTTTGAGAAGCTGGGCGCCTACTACCTCAATGACAAGGCTGTGATCGACCAGATGCGCGCCGCCTTCTTCGACGAGCGCGGCATCAACCGCGCCATCGTGGGCAAGCGCCCCAAGAAGGCTCTGGCCGCCGCCGGCATTACGCTTGAGGACCTGTCCGACAAGAACCAGCTGCTGCTGGTGGAGCTGAACTCCTGGGGCAAGGACGAGCCGCTGGCCCGCGAGATCATGTTCCCGATCATCCGCCTGAATATGTACGACGATTTCGACGAGGCCGTCCGGCTGGCGAGAGGCAATCTGCTCATTGAGGGCGCCGGCCACAGCGCAGGCGTCTGGAGCCGCGACCAGAAGGAGATTGACTACGCCGCACATATGCTGCCTGTCGGCCGCCTGCTGGTGGAACAGGGCGGCGGAAACTCCACCGGCTCCTTCTTCAACGGCCTGCCCTTCACCAACGCCGTGGGCTGCGGCACCTGGGGCGGCAACACCATTTCCGAGAACCTCACCTTCCGGCATCTGCGCAACTTCACCAAGGTGGCAAATATGAAGAACGCCGGCATTATGGCCAAGATCGATTTCCAGAAGATGATGGCCTGCGACTGATCGCCCCCTTCTCCGCGAACGGGAGGGCCGATTCCATCTCTCCCGTTCGCGGCGCCCTCCGCCGGGACCGGCCCGGCACAGTCTGCATGAAAGGCAGGAAGTACCTGTGGGCAAAAAAATTCTGACCATCAATCTGGGCACTACCTCCACCCGGCTGTCGGTATTCGACGGAGAGACCATGCTGGATGAAAAGAAACTCTCTCATTCGGAGGAGGAGCTCAGAGCCATGCCCCAGAGCGGGCATGTGGAGCAGCGGCGCGAGCTGCTTGTGAACTGGCTGGCTGCGTGCGGCCTGAGCATCGGGGACATCGACGCCGTGGCCATGCGCATTCCCAATCTTCCCAGATCCATCACCGGCGGCACCGTCCGCATCGACGGCGGGCTGCGCCGGGCGCTGGAGAAGCACTATCACCCCGACAAACCCCTCACGCACGGCACGGACATCACCCTCGCTCTGGCCGACGCCGTATGCGGCGGCCGGGAGATTCCCTACTATGTGGTGGAGCCGGCCAACCAGAACGACATGATCCCCGAGGCCCGGCTCACCGGCCACCCGCTGCTGGAGCGGACCACCATCTTCCACGCCCTCAACCAGAAGAGCGTGGCGCGCCTTCAGGCTGCAAAGCTGGGAAAACGCTACGAGGAGTGCAATTTTGTGGTGGCCCACATGGGCGGAGGCATCTCCGTGTGCGCCCATCAGCACGGCCGCGTCACCGATACCAACAACTGCAGCGGAGAGGAGGGGCCCTTCTCCGGCACCCGCACCGGCACGCTTCCGGCGCGGCAGCTGGTGGATCTCTGCTACAGCGGAAAATACTCCTATGAACAGCTTCTTGGAATGCTTTTGTGGAAGGGCGGCATCACCGCCTATCTGGGCACGGGCGACCTGCGCGAAGTGGAGGCTCGGGCAGACGCCGGAGACGAAAAGGCCGCGCTGGTGTTCCGCACCGTCGCCTACCGCACTGCCAAGGAGATCGGCGCGCTGTGCGCCGTCATCGACGGGCCGCTGGACGGCATCCTTCTCACCGGCGGCATGTCCAATTCCCGGCAGATGTGCAAGCTGATCGGCGACCGGGTGAGCCGGTTCGCCCCGGTGAGCGTCTACGCAGGGGAGCGGGAGAGCGAGGCGCTGGCCGCAGGAGTTCTGCGGATTCTCAACGGAGAGGAACAGCCCGCCGTCTATCCCGAGTGACCCGCTGAAAAAATGCCGCGGGGCCGCGGCTTGAGAGAAAAGAGGCAACCATATGGAACTCCAAACCATCGATCAGGTTATCGAAATCATCCGCGCCAGCGCCCGGCCCAGACGGCTGGCTGTGGCCGCCGCCGCAGACGGCCACACGCTGGAGGCCGTGGTTCGGGCCCAGCGGGAGGGGCTGGTATCGCCCGTCCTGTTCGGCGACGGAACGGAAATCGAACAGCTGCTCCGGGGGCTGCACGCCAACCCGGCGGACTGCCGCATCGTCCATGCCGTCAGCGACACGGCGGCGGCCGAACTCGCCGTGGCCTCCGTGCACCGGGGCGAAACAGACCTTCTGATGAAGGGCATGATCCAGACAGGAGACCTCATGCGGGCCGTTATTGACAAGGAAAAGGGCCTGCTCCGGGAGGGAGACACCATTTCTCTGTTCACCATCAGCGAGATGACGCATTATCACAAGCTGCTGGTGATGACCGACTCGGGCATCGTCCGCACGCCCACACTGGAGCAGAAGGCCGGTATTCTGAAAAATGCGGTTAAGGTTCTGCGGGCCTATAGCTATGAACAGCCCAAGGCCGCCGCCATCTGCGCCGTGGAGGTCGTCAATCCCAAAATGCCGGAGACTGTGGACGCGGCAAAGCTCGCCGAGATGAGCCTTGCCGGAGAGCTGGGGCCCTGCATCGTGGAGGGCCCGCTGTCCATGGACATCGCCATGAGCGCCGAGGTTGCCCGGTACAAGGGCATTGACAGCGCCGTGGCGGGCAACGCGGACATTCTGCTCTGGCCCAACGTCCTGTCCGGCAACATCGCCATCAAATCCATGGGCTTTTGCGGCGGCATCAGGAAGACCGTCGCCTTCGCGGTGGGCGCCAAGGTGCCCATTGTCATGACCTCCCGGGGCACCGATGTGGAGGGAAAATATTACGCGATCCTCGGAGCAGCCGCGGCCTCCTGAGCGCCGCGGGACTGTACCCGGCCCGCCTTCTCCCTGAAGCGGGCGGCGCGAAGCCGGGGCGTGACGCCCGGCCGTCGGACTCCATAACTTTTCATTTAGGGGGAAAGGCTTTGAATATCTTAGTTTGCATCAAGCAGGTGCCGGATACCACGGAGATCAAGATCGATCCGGTTACCAATACGCTGATCCGGGACGGTGTTCCCAGCATCGTCAATCCCTTCGATGCGTGCGCGCTGGAGATGGCCGCCCGCATCCGGGACGAGCAGGGCGGCCGCGTCGTGACCATGTCCATGGGCCCCGCCCAGGCCAAGGCCGCGCTGAAGGAGAGCCTCACCGTGGGCGCGGACAAGGCGTATCTGGTCAGCGACCGGGCCTTCGGCGGCTCTGACACGCTGGCCACCAGCTACATCCTCTCCCGGGCCGTCAAAGCGGTGGAGGAGCGGGAAGGCCCCTTCGACATCATCTTCTGCGGCAAGCAGGCCATCGACGGCGACACCGCCCAGGTGGGCCCCGAGCTGGCCGAGCAGCTGGGCTATCCCCAGATCACCTATGCCTCTCAGGCGTCCGTCCACGGCACCGCGATCCGGGCGGAACGGGAGACAGAGAACGGAAAAGAGATCTGGGAGTCCTCCTTCCCTGTGGTCATCACGGCGGGCAAGGGCGCCTGCGAGCCGCGCTACGCCTCGGTGGGATCCATTCTGGCGGCCAACCGGGCCGATTTCCCGGTCCTGACCATTCAGGAGATCCCGGCAAAGCCGGAGCACAGCGGTCTCAAGGGGTCGCCCACCAAGGTACAGAAAACGTTCGTTCCTCTCCGCAAGGGCGGCGGCGTCATCATCCGCGAGGAGACCGGCAAGGCATCGGCGGTCAAGCTGGCGGGGATGCTCGCAGACATCGGACTGGTATGAGGGAGGGGATTGACGATGAGTGAGTATCGCAATATCTGGGTCTTTATTGAGACTTTTCAGGGCGCAGCAAAGAACGTGGGACTGGAGCTTCTTTCCCCCGGCCGCGCCATGGCCGACAAGACGGGCCAGAAACTGGTGGGCATTGTCATCGGCGAGCACGCGGAGGAGGCGGCAAAGGCTGCCTCTGCACACGGAGCCGATCAGGTGATTCTGGTGGACGGCCCGGCCTATGCCGAGTACAACACCGCCGTCTATGCCGACGCCATGCACCAACTGGTGGAGAAGTACAAACCCGACACCATTCTCTTCGGCGCGTCCAGCACCGGCCGGGACTTCGCCCCCCGGCTCTCCTGCCGTCTGAAGACCGGCCTCACCGCCGACTGCACCGGCTTGGACGTCAACCCGGAGACCGGAAACGTCCAGTGGACCCGCCCCGCCTTCGGCGGAAACCTGATGGCCGTCATCGAGTGCCCCAACACCCGGCCCCAGATGGGCACCGTCCGGCCCGGCGTATTCAAAAAGGCACCGGCTCGGGACGTTGCTCCCGACATTGTCCGGGAGACGCTCCGCACCCCGCCCGTGCCTCAGTCAAAGCTGCTGGAACGGATTCAGGAGGTTGCGGGGGAGATCGTCGACCTGGAGGGCGCGGAGATCATCGTCTCCGGCGGCCGCGGGCTGGGCGCCTCCGAGAACTTCTCCCTGATCCGGGAGCTGGCGGGCGTGCTGGGCGGCGCCGTGGGCGCATCCCGCGCGGCGGTGGACGCCGGCTGGATCTCTCACGAACACCAGGTGGGGCAGACCGGAAAGACCGTGGCTCCCAAGCTGTACATCGCCTGCGGCATCTCCGGCGCCATCCAGCATCTGGCGGGCATGAGCGGTTCGGACACCATCGTGGCCGTCAACCGCGACCCGGAGGCTCCCATTTTCAGCGTCGCGCATTTCGGCATCGTGGGCGATCTGTTCGAGGTTGTGCCGGCACTGACCGCCGAGGTCCGGCGGCTCAAGGCCGAAAAGGACTGACCTCTGCGCCGGATACACCGAAATTTTTCAAAGGCTGTTTTCTTTCCAGGGTTTCCCTGCTATCATCTGTCTGATACCTCACGAGAACTCAATTTTAAAATTGTTATGGAGGTAGCATTATGTTAGGGATTACATCACCGACAATCACTCCGTTCATGTTCGGCATTGGCGCCAGAAGCATGGTGGGAGATAAAGCAAAGGAACTGGGCATGACCAAGGCCATGGTGGTCACGGATAAGGTGATCGCCGGCACCGGCCTGCTGGACCCGATCTTCGCAAGCCTGAAGGCCGCGGGCGTCCCCGCAATCCTGTATGACGGCGTCGTGCCGGACCCCACCGACGTCTGCGTGGACGAGGGCGGCCGGATCGCGCTGGCGGAAAAGGTAGACGGCATCATCGCCGTGGGCGGCGGCAGCTCCATGGATACCGGCAAGTGCATCAACCTGCTGCTGAACAACCCGCCTCCCATCGAGCAGTATTTTGTGCCTGCCATGCCCGCCCCCGTCAATCATCCCATGATCACCATTCCCACCACGGCGGGCAGCGGCGCGGAATGTACTTCCGGCGCCATCATCACCAACACCAAAGTGCATGTGAAGGTCCCCGTGGCCCTGTGCATGCCCACCTATATCTTCGTCGACCCTGAGATGTACGTCGGCCTGCCCCTGAAGCCCACCATCTACTGCGGCTTCGACGCGCTGACCCACGCGATGGACCTGATGACCTCCATTCACTGCGAGGAGCTGACCCGGGTGCTGACCGAGAAGGCCACCTGCCTCATCGCCGAGTATCTGCCCAAGGTCGTGGCCAATCCTCAGGATATTGAGGCCCGCGCGCAGATGGCTCTGGCCGCCACGCTTTCCGGCGAGTGCCTGAACACCAACTACAACGGCACCCATTACTCCCACTCCATCGGCCACTCCCTGGGCGCGATGCTGCATATGCAGCACGGTCTGGCCTGCGGTCTGGCTGTCCCGCAGATTCTGGAACGTCTGGCGGACATCAGTCCCGAGGCCACCCGCCGCTTCTGCGACTGCATGGGCTTCGGTCTGGACCCCAAGCTGCACAATGCCGCCTACGGCGCTCAGGCCAAGGCCGCCATGCAGAAATTCATGAAGGACGTTGGCATGCCCAACGCAAAGGAGCTGGGTTATACATTGGATCAACTGCTGGAAGCCATCCCCATGATTCTCACCGACATCATTACGGTATTCGGCTGGCCCGCACAGCTGGACGCCTCCGACTTTACGGACATTCTCACCGAGGCCTACGACCAGTAACGACCACGGCAAAACGGCCCGGCAGGCTGCCGCGCAGCAGCTCTGCCGGGCTGAGGTCCATCCGGCCGCCGCAGGCGGCCAACCGGGAGCAAACCGGCCGTCAAGGCGGGGCTTCCGAAAAAATGAAATAGGAAAGAAGCGTGCAACTATGGAGAACCCTCCTCAGGGCAGGGGAAAGGGGCTGATCTTTTTCCTGCTGACCAGCCATAATCTGTTTGCCATGATCCCGTATATGGCCTGTGCCGCCGTCCTGACCAATGTGGTGGCAGATCTGGCGATCCCGGCGTCCATGACGGCTTTCGTCATTACCACGATCACCATTGTCTCTGGCGTTTGCATGTTTGTCGGCAGCTACCTCATCGACTGGCTGGGCTACGTCAAGGGATTCAATGTGGCGGTAGCGCTGGAGGCGGCCGGCACGGCCATTTCGGCGGCAGCCCCCAACTTCGCCGTCTTTCTTCTGGGCCGCGTCGTTTTCGCCGTGGGCTTCGGCCTGAACGCCTCCATCGGCGGGGCGCTGGCATCCATGTGGTTTCCCGGCGCGCAGTACACCGCCTACAACACGGCCTATATGATCCTCTCCTGCGTGGGCGGCGCCGCGGCATACATCATCATCGGGCCCATCATCGGGCTGGTGGGGTCCTGGCAGAATGCCTACTGGGTCTTTGCCGCCATGATGGCGGTCTATATGGTGGTATGCTTCGCCGCCATCCGGTATCCCGCCGGAGTCAAGGAGGGTCTGGCGCAGCAGAAAGCCGCCATCAAGTCCGGAGCGGCACCCAAGCCGGAGTTCCCCCTCAAGCGTGCCCTGAAGCGCCGCAACTTTATCCTGCTGACGGTGGCCACGATCTTTGTGACCGTTTCCAACAGCCTCTATCAGACCTATCTGCCCACCGCCCTCATGCAGGAGAACGGGATGAACTCCACCGCCGCCACCAGCATCACTGGCGTGGGTATTTTCGCCGGAATGCTGGGCGCCCTTGTGGCGGGCGTTCTGGTGGGCAAAACCGGACGGCGCAAGATTTTCAACACCATCGGCACCATCATTTTCGTGGCCGCCGGCGTGCTGACCGTTCTGAGTAAGGATTTCAGCGTCGTCCTGCTGATGTACATCGCCCTGAACGTGGGCTATTACCTGCGGATGCCCGCCATGTCCCAGTACTATCTGGAGGAGGTTGTCCCCTATGACCCGGCGATCATCGCTCCCGCCGTGGCCATGGTCAACGGCATCCCCATGCTGCTGAATCTGGTCAGCAGCTTCATCGCCTCGCCGATGACGGTGAGCGCCGGCTATGGAAAAACGCTCATTATTTTCCAGCTGCTGGGTGTTATCTCCATTGTTTGCTGTTTCCTCATGACGGAGTGCGGCCCTCGCGCACAGATGAAAAAGTCCGCCGAATGAGAGACTGATGGCTTCCGTCTCCGGGAGTGCCGGGGCGGGATCCAACGGCTCGTTTCCCCTGCGAACCGCACCAGCGGCTTCGTCAGGTTGGGGGCGCGGCTGCTCTCAACTCCGCAGCTGCCAGACAACGCAGACAGGACCCCGGCGGAGCAGTCCGCCGGGGTCCTGTTCAGTATTTGCCGCTCCGTACGGGAACGTTGCAATCCGGCCGCGCACGGACCGAACGCGGCCGTGCTTGTGCCGGCGGCAATGCCCTTTGAGGCGGCTCGAAGCACAGCCTCGTATGACAGGCGTCCCCGGCGCTCTGCGGGGCGGGGATGCGCCGGCGGCAGCCGCCGTGCGGCCGCGTCCGGCGGCGCGGCGTTTTTCCCGACGCGTCGGATCATCGGGAGATTGTGGACTCCGCGGCGGCATACCCCGCGGGCCGGCTGAAAAAAAACAGGCAGGGCAGCCCGCGTAGGGCTGCCCTGTCGCTGAAAAAGGAAGCGCGCCTGACGATCAGGCCTGCGGAGCAGACTGCTGGGAACTGCTCTCCGCAAGGGGTTTTCTCTGCACCTTCGGGACCAGCAGCATGGAGATCACGGAGATGATGTTGAGGACGATTGCATAGACGAAGGAAGAGGTGTAATTGCCGGAGCTGGCCACCAGCGCGGCAACGATGGCCGGGGTCACCAGTGTGCCGTAGACCATATAGGCCAGCATTCCGGTGCCATAGAGGCTGCCGGCATATTTGGTGCCGAAGCTCTTGGTGATGGCGACGGGATAGACGCAGTTGGTAGAACCGAAGCCGATGCCCAGCAGCGCGTAAGCCAGATAGAAGCCGCCCACGGTGCTGGCACTCATCATGGCGACGGCAGCACCGATGCTGAACACGCCGCACCAGATATAGACGAATTTGTAGCTGGTCTTGTCGATCAGCAGGCCAAGTCCCAGACGGCCCACCACGTTGGCGATCGCGTAGACGGTGACGCCCAGAGAGGCGATGGTGGGATCAATGCCGGCATTGGTCATGAACAGGGTGAAGCGGGGCAGCAGCACCACGTACAGAACGGGCATAATTGCCAGACACAGCGTGATCTGCCACATGGCGCGGGTGCGGAAGGCCCGCTTGGGACCCCAGCTTTCCAGCTGAGTCTCGTCGCCGCCCTTGGGCGGAACGTATCCGGCGGGAGTGTAGCCTTCGGGTGCCATGCTCATGCCGGAAAAGGCGATCACAAGGCCAACAACCAGCCACACGCAGCCCACGATAATCATGGTAGAGCGGACGCCGATGCCGCCGATCATCTTGGTGCAGACGGGGGCGATAATGGCGGAGGAGCCGCCCTGCACGGCCATGCACAGGCCGGAGACCAGTCCGCGCTTATCGGGGAACCAGCTGGTGGCGATGTAGGTGCCGGGAGTGTAGAAGCAGCCGCAGGCCAGTCCGAAGCAGGCACCGAAGGTGATGCGCAGGCCTACTGCGGAGGAGGGGAGCAGAGCGGTTCCTGCAAAGGCGATGAACCAAAGCACCGCGCCCAGAGAAAAGACGACCTTGGGTTTGAAGCGTGCGATCAGCTGGCCTCCCAGCAGATGGCCGGGGGTGCAGAAGGTCGCCATCAAGGTAACAGCGGCGGAGATGGTCTCGACTGGCATACCGGTGTGTTTTGCCAGAGGAGTGACAAAGACAGCGGGGGCGCCGACCAGACCTGCGAAGAACAGAATAATCAGCGCGCGGATCAGGATGCTGTTGCGGTTGATTGCCGGTTGTGCGGAAGATGTCTTGTCCATGTGTGTTTCCTCCCTCTTTTTGTGACGAAAATTGGGGTCAGACGATGGTCCAGCCGCCGTCTACCAGCAGCAGTTGGCCTGTTACATAACTGGAGGCGTCGGAGGCCAGATAGAGCATGGCGCCGTTCAGTTCTCCGGGCTGGCCGCGCCGGCCCATGGGGCAGTTGTTCCGGATGCCGGCCTCATAGGCCTCGTTGGCAACCCGGGCGGACATCTCGCTGGCGAAATAGCCGGGGCCCAGCGTATTGACGGTGATGCCGGATTTCGCCCACTCCGACGCCAGCGCGCGGGTCATCATGTAGACCGCGCCCTTCGCGGTGGAATAGCCGGAGCGGGGAACACCGTTCATAGTGACCTGGCAGTGGAAGGAGCCGATATTGATGATCTTTCCATACTGCTGCTTCAGCATGATTTTCCCAACCTCGCGGGCCACGAAAAAGACGCCGTTCACATTGGTGTTGATCACCTTGTTCCACGTCTCGTCGTCCGTATCCACCGCCGGGGTGGAAAAGCTGGACGCGGCGTTGTTAATCAGAATATCGATGCGGCCGAAGGACTCGGCCACGGTGTCTATTGCGCTCTTAACCTGCTGGGAATCAGTCACGTCACACGGAATAGCCAGGCACTTTACACCGTAGGCCTCAACTTCCTTTTTGACTTCCTCCAGCTTTTGAATACGGCGGGCCATGATCGCCACGTTGGCCCCCTGCTCGGCAAGGCACAGGGCAAATTGCCTGCCAAGCCCTGAGGAGGCACCTGTAATCAGTGCATACTTTCCCTTCACGTCAAAATAGTTCTTCATCCTTCACGTCCCTTTCTGTATCGGATCGCAACCTGCGATTTATTTAACGATAGCGGATTTGAAGGCTGGCAACAATGTGCAAGGCTTACAGGATTTTGACAGTTTTTGTGCATTGTGCGGCGGTTTGCGGAGATTTTGCAAAGGCGTTTGGTCGCTTTGATGATCGGCTCGGCGCGGGATATGAAAGGGCTCCCGAAGGCACAGCCTTCGGGAGCCCTGAAAACAGGATACGCGTGTCAGCAGTAGTGATCCCGGTGAGAGACCAGCTGGCCCTCCAGCGGGACAATGGAGTGAAATTCGGCGTGGTTCCGGGCCATACAGTCCTTCGCGGCCTGAAGATGCTCCGGCTCGAGGAGGAGGGACATCCCGCAGGAGAGCTCGCCCTGAATGGAGCGGGGAGCGGGGGCGATGCGGTTGGGAATGTTCTCTCCCGTCAGGAGGTCGTGGAGCGCCAGCCCCTGCTCGTAGTTGGCAAACAGAACATAGTAGCGCAGGCGCTTGTCATCCATTGAGCATCTCGACAAAAGCGCCGATCCGCGTGCGCAGCTGCTCGGCGTCGGTGTCCGTATAGTCGGTTTCCAGATTGAGAACGGGCACGCCGGCGGCCTTCAGCGCGCTGGAGACGCCCCGCTTCTCCGTGTCGTACAGGCAGCAGAATTTCAGGCTGCAGTCGATCACGCCGTCCGCGCGATATTCCTTCACCATGCGCAGGATGTCGTCGATCCGGCCCGTGTTGGGCGTGAAGCAGGCGCAGTTGGTTTTCATGTACCGCTGAGAGAGGGCCATGAACTGGCCGTCCAGTGTCGTCTGAGACTCGTCCACCAGATTTTCAAAGTAGCGGGTGCCCGTGCACATTTCCTCGCACACCACCATGGCGCCGCTGGTTTCGATGATGTTGTGCAGCTTCCAGTTGGGCACGGCCAGCGGCGTTCCGGTGAGCAGGATGCGCTTGGTGCCGGCGGGGACCACGGAGACGCCGTCCCGGATGCGCTGCTCCAGCTCGTCCGCCAGACGGTTGCACATCTGCGCGCAGCGCACGGGATCGTCGAAGAAGGAGATCTGCATCATCAGCAGCGCATCGCGGCCGGAAATGGGCAGGCAGGCGGACTTGCGGCAGTTGTAGACCCGGGCCAGCGCACGGCGCTTTTCATTGATGATGCGGATCGCCTGCCCCAGAGTCTCCGGGGTGATGGCGTTTCCGGTGAATTCCTCCACCTTTTTCGCGAACTCCGCGATCTCATCCTTCCATTTGACGATGTCCTTTTCCCGCTTCATCTGCGGAACATCCATCACGTACATGGGCACGTCCTCGCCCAGAATTTCGTAGGCCTTTTTCTTTCCGTCGCAGGTGGTCTCACCCACGTACATATCCGCAATGCGGAAGAAGGGGCAGGTGCGGCCCAGCCGGGCGCCCACGGAGGCCTTAATCAGCGGACAGGTGTTCTTGGGGAGCACGGCCTCGCCGCCGGGGACCCAGAACTGCGAGCCGCCGCACAGGCCGGTCACGATGCCGTTGGCGGCGATCACAACCTCGTCGGGCACATAGACGCAGAAGGTGCCGAATACCTTGCGCCCCTTTTTCTGCTCCTCGATCAGCTCCGCGGGGCGGATGCCGTGAACCTCGGAGATGACGAGATCCCAGAAATCCATGGCCTTGGGCCGGTTTTCCTGAGAGAGAAAAACATCCCCTACCGCGGTGGGAAGCACCTGACAGAGCAGGTCGTGACTTTCCAGATCCATTCCGAGATTTTTCCACATCTCTACGTAGTCGGACATAAAGCAGCCTCCAATATATGTAATTTGATCGTGTTCCCGTCGGCGGGGGTACGGATACGGCGCGGCTTTTCCAAGTGCGCTATACTATCAATAGAATAGCGTATCCGGCGCGGAATGTAAAATCGGATCATTGGATAATAACCGCCGATTGATCGAAAAAATCAATCAATGTCTCAAAATGGCGGCGCGGAAACCGCGCGGCAAAGAAAAAAGCACTTCAAATGTTGGAAAAGACTGTCCGAACCCGCGAATTTGTGGTATGATGCGGGTATCAGGCGCAGGAAATGACTGCGCCGCAGGGAGATGGATGCCAAATGGATTACAGACAGGCCGCAAACTTCTGGACGGAGCGGGACGCCCACGGAAAACGGATGGATCGGGAAACTCTGCTGGCGGAGATCGACGCTTTTCTCGCTGCCCGCCGGGTATGCGCGCTGGCTACGGGCTTCGGGGAATTTGTGCGCTGCACGCCCATCGAATACAGCTGGAGAGACGGAAAGCTCTGGATGTTCTCCGAGGGCGGCTTGAAATTTTCCGCATTGGAGCACAATCGGAACGTCTGCGCCGCAATCTATGAGGAAAACCCGGATTTCGCCGCGCTGCGGGGAATGCAGATTTCCGGAACGGCGGAGCTGACGGAGCCGTGGTCTGAGGAATACCGGGCGCAGCTGGCCTTCCGGCACATTCCGGAGGAGGCGGTGCGCGGCTTGCCCCATCCCATGTATCTGCTCTGCGTGACGCCCGCGCGCATTGATTTTCTCAGCGCGGCGTTTCGGGAGCGGGGCTTTGACGCCCGCCAGCATCTGGAGTTCTGAAGGCCCGCAAAAGATAAAAAGGAGAATACCATGGAGATCCGCACTGCTTCGATGGCCGATCTGGCCGCTGTCACAGAGGCCGAGGCCGTCAGCTTTCCGGCGGCGGAGGCGGCCCCGGAGGAGAGCTTTCGCCGCCGGCTGGCCGCGTACCCCAACCATTTCTGGCTGCTGGAGGATCAGGGCCGTCTGGCGGCCTTTATCGACGGCATGGTCACCGATCTGCCGGATCTGACCGACGGAATGTACGAGGATCCCTCGCTCCATGACGAGGCCGGGGCGTGGCAGATGATTTTCGGCGTGGTCACCATCCCCGAATACCGGCGCCGGGGCTGCGCGGCGGCCGTGATGGAGCGCGTGATCGCCGACGCCCGGACGCAGGGCAGGCGGGGACTGGTTCTGACCTGCAAGGAGCGGCTGATCCGCTACTATGCGAAATTCGGCTTTCAGGACGAGGGCGTCTCCGCCTCGGAACACGGCGGAGCCGTCTGGCATCAGATGCGGCTGCGCTTTTGAGCGGCTGCCGGAAAAGAACGTGGAGGTGGGTCGATTGAAGGAAATCAATGTGGCAAAAATCTGCAAAGCGCTGGGAGACCCTAACCGGCTGGACATCGTGGGAATGCTGGCGGGGGGAGAGATGTGCGCCTGCAAGTTGCTGGAGCAATTCAACATGGCGCAGCCCACGCTGTCTCATCACATGAAAATTCTCTGCGAATGCGGACTGGTTGACGTCCGCAAGGAGGGCAGATGGTGCCATTATTCTCTCAACTGCGAAACACTGGACACATTTAAGAATTTTATCGGCGGCCTCTCCTGCTGCGGAAACGCCGGAGGCTGCTGCGGGTGAGAACTGGCAGAGGGACAAAAAAGAACGGAGAATCCTGCGGGACCCCGGCGATGCAATGTCGCCGGGGCCCCGTCGTCAAATAGGGGAAACTTCATCAAAAACGGGGAAATCATACTTTAGAAGGATTACAAACAGAAAAAAAGTGTATATACTGAAAACAATGATGGAAAACGGAGGAAAACTATGAGCGGGGAGTCCACTGTCATTATCAAAACGGCCCTGCGGGATACGGTTCTGGGCGCATGGGAGCACAGCCGGGTTTTCCTTTTCTCCGCGCCCTGCGGATGTGGGAAAACCGCCTCGGCGGCCGCCCTGCTGCGGGGACACAGCGTATGCCGCTTCAACGCTGCGGATGCCGACTTTTCCCCGGAGAGCCTGTCCTCCGGCTGCGAGGTCGTGCTGGTCGACGATCTGCAGCTGCTGGCGGAGCCGGAGCGTCAGGGCGCCCTGTGCGAGCTGATCCGCACCCGCCCCGATCTGCACTTTTTTCTGCTGGGCCGCGGGCGCGTTCCGGGATGGCTGATGCCGTTCCAGTTTGCCGGCATCCTGCGGGTGATCGGCGTCTCCGATCTGAGCTTTGACCGTCCGGCATCCGAACGGATGCTGGAGTCCCGCGGAATCGCCGTGAGCGCGGCCGAAATGACTGCTATCCAGCGGGATATGGTGGGGTACCCCATCGCCATGGATATTCTCTGCCGGAAGATGGAGAACGGGGAGCCCTACAGCCGGCAGATGCTGGCCGATGTGAAGCGGGAGCTGTTCGTCTACTATGACGAGGCGGTTTATCACCGCTTCGACCTGCCGCTGCGGCAGCTGCTGCTGTGTCTGGCGCCCTTTGAAAGCTTTCAGCTGGAGCTTGCCCGCATCGTCAGCGGTGAGCCGCGGGCAGGGGAGCTTCTGGGCGTCGTGCAGAGAGATACGTCGATGCTCCTGTTCGACGGACTGGAGACCTACCGGTTTCGGCCCATCTTCCGGGAGTTTCTGATATGGGAGCTGCATCAGAGCATGAGCGATGCCGACCTTCGCATTCTCTACGGACGGGCGGCGCTTTACTTTGAGCTGCGCGACGAGCTGGGTCAGGCGCTGGATTTTTACTCCCAGGCGGGAGAGACCACCAAGGTGTCGGCCCTACTGGCGAAGAACGCGGAACGGCATCCCGGTGTGGGCCACTATCGGGAGCTTCAGAAATATTATCTGGCCCTGCCGAGAGAGGAGATCCTGCACTCGCCCTCACTGATGTGCGGAATGAGTATGCTTCTGGCCATGTGTCTGGATTACGAGGGCTCGGAGCAATGGTATCGGGAGCTGGAGAACTATGCGGCCCGCCTGTCCCACACCGACGCGGAGTACAAAAGCGTTCTGGGAAAGCTGGCCTATCTGGACATCGGACTGCCGCAGCGCGGCAGCAGCGGCCTGATCGACGTGATCGGCAGCGTGTTCCGGGTAATGACGGACAAGCAGATGAAGGTACCCGCTTTCTCCGTAACCAGTATGCTGCCCAGCCTGATGAACGGCGGCAAGGACTTCTGCGACTGGTCCAAACGGGACGACCTGATGTATGCCACCATGCGCAGACCGGTGGAGGCGGTCCTGGGCCGGGACGGCGTGGGACTGGCGGACTGCGCCATCTGCGAGAGCAAGTTTGAAAAGGGAGAGGACGTCTCCGCCCGGCTGCTGACGCTGATGTCCCGGCTGGGCGAGATCCAGACCCGCGGAACGCGGGACATGGAGTTCGCGGTGGTGGGTCTGCTGGCGCGGGTGCAGGTTTCTCAGGGAAAGGCCCGCTCTGCGCTGGAGTCCATCGAGAGTCTGCGTGAAAAATTCCGGGAGCTGGGCGAGACCCGTTTCCTGACCAATATGGACGCGATGATCTGCCGCATTCAGCTGCGGCTGGGGGATATGGAGAGCGTTCTGTCGTGGCTCACGGAACGGTCCCCAAGGAACGAGGCCCGGCTGTGGGCCATGTGGCGGTATCAATACCTGACCCGCGCCATGGTGCTCTATACGATGGGCGACTGCGGAGAGGCGCTGCTGCTTTTGGCGCGGCTGCTGCCCTACTGCCAGCGATGCGGACGGATCATGGACGGCATCCACATCCGCCTGCTGACGGCGCTGTGCCATGAGAGAATGGGCGCGGACGAGTGGAAAAGCGAGCTGTGCCAGGTGCTGGATACCTGCCGGGAATACCGGTTTATCTGGCCGGTGGCGCAGTATGGCCCGGCGGTGCTGCCCCTGCTGTCGGAGTGCGGATGGGACAGAGATTCCGCCTATCTGGAGCGCCTGACGGGCGCGACCCGGACGCAGGCCGTTCACTATCCGCGCCTGATGCGCCAGCTGAGCGGGCCAATGGAACCGCTTTCCACCGCGGAGACGCAGGTTTTGAAGCTGCTGTGCCAGAATCTCAGCAATCAGGAGATCGGCGAGATCCTGAATATCAAGCTCCCGACGGTTAAAACCCACGTCAGCCATATTTTGCAGAAGCTGGGTGTTCGCCGCCGGGGCGAGGCCAGGGATGCCGCGGAAAAATTGCACCTGATTTAAGGAGGGCGTGTTATGGATGACACCATACTGACTCTGCGGCCAGACGTGGAACTGGTTGAACAGGGCGGCCGGACCGGCCTGAAGCTGAACGGAGAGATCGGATTTGCCCGCGACGAAATGCACGCTGCTCTTTTGCGGGCGATTGCCGAGCAGGGAAGGTCCACCGACTGGCTGATGGCGTTTCTTGCGGATCGGGGCGCCTCGGGGCCCGGCGGGTCGGGAGCCGCGCTGGTGCTGGCTGCTTTCATTCTGGATTTCGGCGAATATCTGGAGCCATGAACAAGGAGGAACTTGCATGAAACGCACCGTAACTCTGACCATCACCGGAACGGAAAATGGAGAATGGCAGGGAAAGGTTGAGAACGCACAAAAGAAAAGCACGGAATTTCAGAGCGTGATGGAGCTTCTGAAAATCCTGAACGGGGAGCTGAAGGAGGCTCAGTGACTGCGGGAAATCGCGGATATGGAGCCGGCGCCCCGGCGGCTGAACGGCAGGACCTGCTGCTCTGCCGCCGGGGCGCTGATTTGAGCGGGAACCGCAGACATCTGCGATTCCCGCTTGTTTTTTTTCGCGTTCGTCTGTATGATGAGAGAAACGCCCGCGCTGCCCATAGCCGGGAGGACCGGAGGAAAAGAAATGATAAGAAATGTGCTGCTGGACCTGGACGATACGCTGCTGGACTTTCACCGCGCGGAGCGCGTGGCGCTGAGCGGCACGCTGCGGGATCTGGGCGTGGAGCCGCGGGAGGAGACCCTGAGACGATACAGCCAGCTGAATCAGGAGCAGTGGCGCTTGCTGGAGCGCGGGGAGCTTACGCGGGAGGAGGTCATGGTTCGCCGCTACCGGCTTCTCTTTGAGGAGCTGGGCGTGGCCTGCGATCCCCGGAAGGCCGCCGACGATTACGAGAACCGGCTGTGCGTCGGGCATTATTTCGTGGACGGCGCGGAGGAGCTGCTGCGGGAGCTGGACGGGCTGTACCGGCTGTATCTGGTGTCCAACGGCACGACCCGCGTGCAGGAGAGCCGCATCAGGAGCGCCGGAATCGGCGGCTATTTTCAGGGCATCTTTCTCTCGCAGCAGGTGGGGCGGGACAAGCCCGACCCGTCCTTTTTTCAGCGATGCTTTGCGGCCATTCCGGATTTCCGCCGGGAGGAGACGGTGATCGTGGGGGACAGCCTGACGTCGGATATTCAGGGCGGAAAAAATGCCGGCATCGCCACCGTCTGGTTCTGCCGGGAGGGGGCGGAGATGATGCCCGCCATCACCCCGGACCGGACGATCCGCCGCCTGCAGGAGCTCCCGGCGCTGCTGGAGAAAATGTGAGGAAGGCCGCCTGCGGCAGGAACCGGCATCCATGGGGAACCGAACGGAAAAATGAAAGCAGGCAGAAGCTTCTGCCTGCTTTTGTATTCAGCGAATAAAGTTCGTGAAGGTGACGGCCTCGTACTCGGGCAGGGGAACGCTGGAGTTCTCCCGGCATTTCAGCAGCCATGCCAGATTCTGCCCCAGCGTCCGCATGGTCTGCAGGCCCTCCGAATCCTTCCGGACATCGTCGGGCGTGAAGCCGTGGACCTGATTCCAGTACTGGGAGGATACCACCGGCATATTGCAGATGGTGAAGTACTTGTTCAGCCGGTCAAAGGCCGCGCTGGCTCCGCCCCGGCGGCAGGACACCACCGCCGCGCCGAATTTTCCGGCCATGCGGTCGGACCCGCAGTAAAAAAGCCTGTCCAGCAGGGCGCAGAGCTGGCCCGCCGGGCCGGCGTAGTACACCGGAGAGCCTACCACCAGAGCGCCGTAATCGTCCAGATGGTCCAGAATACGGTTGACCTGATCGTCAAAAATGCACCGCCCGGTTTCGCCGCACTTCTGGCAGGCGATGCAGCCCGCCACGGGCTTTGTTCCGATCCAGTGGATGTCCCAGCTGACGCCCTCCTTTTCCAGCGCAGAGGCAACCTCCCGCAGAGCGGTGTCGGTGCAGCCGTGGGGATGGGGACTGCCGTTGATGAGCAAAACTTTTTTCATAAGAACCTCCTGTTGTCGCATGCCGATTTTATACCATCGTAACCGCAGCAGAGAAAAAATGCAAGAATCTTTTCCCAGCGGCGCGGTAGGTGAGTTTGTCACGGAAGGGGACGGTGGAAAGTGGTATTCTGACAGCGAAAAGAACAGCCGGGCACACCGGCAATCTCAAAGGAGGACTTCAAAATGTCTGTACTCACCATTACCAAGGAAAACTTCCAGAAGGAAGTCATCGAGAGCGAAAAGCCGGTGCTGCTGGACTTCTGGGCCAGCTGGTGCGGCCCCTGCCGCATGGTTTCCCCGCTGGTGGACGAGATCGCGGAGGAGACGGATGCCGTCAAGGTCGGCAAGATCAACGTGGACGAGCAGCCGGAGCTGGCCGGCGCCTTTCAGGTGATGAGCATTCCCACCCTTGTGGTCATGAAGGACGGCAAGGTCGCCAACAAGGCGGTGGGCGCCCGTCCCAAGCAGCAGATTCTCTCCCTGCTGAACTGAAATGAACAGGGCCGCTCGGCGGCCGCCAGACAGAAAACCGCCGCGGGGCTGATCCCCGCGGCGGTTTTTGTTTTTGTCAGATATTCCGCGCGGCGGAATGGGGGCCTGCGGGCCGAAACACCGGCAGGAGAAACGGCGATAAAACGGCTGTCAAAGGCGCGCGGTCCGGGCGGATGCACCGGTTCGCAGCCGCCCGACGGACTGAGGATCGCGGCCCGCACCGGGAGTCCCATGCCCCCTGCGATCTGCGGCACCGGACGGCTCCGCTATTCCGCCAGGGACTTCAGACGGGCGCGATCCGTCAGCTCCACGGCCCCTCTGGTCAGGGAGACCATGCCCTCCGACTGGAAATAGCGCAGCATACGGGTCACGACCTCCCGCGCCGTTCCCAGATGGGCGGCGATGCGGTCGTGGGTGATCTTCAGGGTATCGCTGCCGTCCAGCGTGCTTTCCTCCAGCAAAAAGGCCGCCAGCCGCCGGTCGAAGCTCTTCCACATGATCTGCTCCATCAGCCACATGACCTCGGAAAAACGGGAGGCCATCAGCTGGTTGGTATAATTGGACACGGCCAGCGAGTGATTCATCAGCTTTTGATAGACAGCGGCGGGCACCACCCACAGCTCCGAATCCTTTTCCGCCTCGATGGTGACGTCAAACTGGATGCTCTGCATGATGCAGGAGGCGGAAAACAGGCAGATGTCCCGCTCGAACAGGCGGTAGAGCGTGACCTCCTTCCCCTCGCTGGACAGAACGAAGGCCCGCAGCTGCCCGGAGCGGACGATGAACAGGCCCACGCAGTCGGCGCTCCCGTTGTGCAGCAGCGTTCCCCTGGAGACGCTGCGTTTGACGGCTCCGCTCTCCAGCAGGCTCCGCTCCTCGGAGGTCAGCTGTTCCCAGACGGGGAAATATTCTTCAAGGCCCATGGCGAGCCCTCCTTTACAGACGATACCTTCATTATACAGCCGGCGGGCCATCTGTCAATTTCCAATTCTGTGGGGCGGCCGCCGGAGAAAAAGACGTTGGCGGGCGCAGGAAAACATGATACAATGCAAAGCGGAGAACTCAAAGGGAGGATGCACCATGAAAAAGCACGCTACGGCCATTTCCATCACGCTGCTGCTGATCCTGTCGGCAGGACTGTACGCCCTTCAGCTGGCGCTGTTCCGGGACGCGAGAGACACCCGGTTTTATCTCCTGCAGGATCTTGCCTTTCTGCCGGTGCAGATCGCGGTGGTCACCATCGTGGTGGGGAAGATCATCAACGCGCGGGAGAAGCGGGATCGCGTGGCAAAGACGAAGATGCTGGCCGGCACCTTTTTCTCCGAGCTGGGAAACGAACTGCTGGGGCTGCTGCTGCCCTGCGCGGAGAACCGCGGGGAGCTGACGCTCCGGCTGCAGGTGGGACAGGACTGGAAACCCGGCGACTTTCAGGCTGCGGCCGCCTCCCTCCGGGAGATGCGGATGCCTGTCAGCTGCCCTGGTGATACGCTGGAGGCCGTGAAGGCGCTGCTGCTGCGCCAGCGGATGTCCATACTGGTGCTGTCCTCCAATCCGGCGCTGCTGGAGCATGAGGATTTTACGGATATGCTTTGGGCGGTCTTTCACCTGTCCGACGAGCTGACGGCGCGGGGGAGCCTTTCCGGGCTGGCGAAGGCCGATGCGGCGCACCTGAACGCGGACGCAGAGCGGGTCCTGCGGGCGCTGCTGCTGAACTGGCTGTGTCACATGGATCACATCCGCTCGGAGTATCCGTATCTGTTTTTGCTGGCGGTACAGCAGAATCCGCTGGCGGCGGAGAAAAATTGAACAGCAGCGGGCGTGCGGACAGGTGCCGCACGCCCGCTGACTTTCTGATCTTCCGGAGACAGGTGCTCAGACCTTCGCGATGGCCTCCGACAGCTGCCGGCGCAGCAGCTCCGGATCCAGCGGCTTGGAGATGTGCCCGTTCATGCCTGCCGCCATACATTTCTGCACATCGTCGTCGAAGGCGTCGGCGGTCATGGCGAGAATGGGGATCGCGGCCGCGTCGGGCCGGTGCAGGGCCCGGATGGCCGCAGTGGCCTCGTAGCCGTCCATCAGCGGCATCCGCAGATCCATCAGCACCGCGGAGAAGTACCACGGCTCCCGTGCGGAAAAAGCGCTGAGACCGGCCTGCCCGTTTTCGGCGGCAACGACGTTCATCCCCCAGGAGGACAGGAGCGCGCAGGCAATTTCCCGGTTGAGGGCGTTGTCCTCGCAGAGCAGGACGTTTTTGCCGGAGAGACTGTCCGCGGGATGCTCCGGCTCATCCGGCGAACCGGACGGAGAGACGCCGGAAACCTCGTCGAAGTGCAGGCGCACCGTGAAGGCGGTGCCCCGGTACTCCTGCGTTTCCACGGAGATGGTGCCGCCCATCAGCTCCACCAGCTGTCGGACGATGGAGAGGCCCAGCCCGGTTCCGGAGGAATGTTCCCCCGTCTGCCGCTGCTGCGCGAAGGGCTCATAGATGTGGGGCAGAAAACTGTCGGAGATGCCGATGCCGTTATCCCGGACGACAAATATCGTATCGGGGCTTTCCCCGCCCTCGGGGGCGTCGTGTATTTCCCAGACCACGCGTCCGCCCTCGGGCGTGTACTTGACCGAGTTGGACAGGAGGTTCAGAAAAATTTTTTGTACGTTCAGCTTGTCCGCCAGCACGACCTTGGGCGGCACGCTGTTTACGACGGAGAAGGTGATGCGTTTCTGCTCCGCGGCGGCCCGGATGGGAATGATGATCTCCTGCGTCATCTCCTGCGTGGAGACGGGCTGCAGGCTGAGCTGAATCTTGCCGCTGCTGATTTTGGAGATGGTCAGCGTATCGTTGATCAGCTCCAGCAGCAGATTTCCGGAGGCGTGAATTTTGGACAGATAGTCCCCGACCTCGGGGGAAATCGCCTTTTGCTGGGCCAGATTGGAGAATCCGATGATGGCGTTCAGAGGCGTCCGCATATCGTGGCTGATGTTGGAGAAAAAGCGGTTCCGCTCCTCGTTGCTCTTTTCAATGGCCAGCAGCTCCGTGTGGCGGGTGCTGTTTTCCTCCCGCTCCCGTGCGATGGCGGCCATTTCCCGCTGGCGGCGGGTGAGGGAGATCACGGTGAGCACCAAAAGCAGGATGCTGGCGATCATGACCCCCGCGAAGATCGCGGTCCACAACGGGGGAATGCGGGCGATGGTGGTGCGCCAGCTGTTTTCCGACAGCGTGTCCCGCGCGACGATGCCGTTGAAGGAGTAGTGCGAGGCCCGGATGCCCTTGTTGAGGATGGACCAGAGAAGCTCGTTGTCCGCGTTTACGGCGCCGCAGAGATTCATGTCGATGCCCGACTGGGGAGAGATGCTGTAGGCCGCGGCATTGGTCTGATTGACCAGCCATGTGATGCTGGGCAGGCCGCTGATCATGCCGTCCACCTCGCCCCGGTTCATGGCGTCAAAACAGGACTGGGCGTTGTCGTATGTCACCAGAGAGGCATGAATGTCCGTGTCTATGCCCAGCTGAATGATGCCCCTGCTGCGGCTTTTCACGGCAATTTTATGGATGGAGCTGCGATCCGTGCCGGCACGGGTGAGCAGAACGGCGTTGACGGTGGAGTAGGCGTTGGTCAGCCGCAGACTGGATGCGTGGGCGGAGACCAAGCCGTTGCTGAACATTCCCAGCACGTCCGCCTTTCCCTCGTGAATGGCGTCAATGGCCTCCTGCTGGGAGGAATACGCGGCAAATTGAAAGTCCACCCCCACCAGAGAGGCCAGCTGCGTGTAATAATCCGGCAGGATACCCTTGGGGGAGCCGTCCGTCCCATAGGAGAAGTAGGGCGCGTCGCCCTTCAGAACGGCCACGGTAACGGTGGGGTGCTTGGAGATATAGATTTTTTCCTGACGGGAATAGACATCCATGTCGCTGCTGCCGGTGGAGGAGAAGATTTCCATCATGCGCTCCTTGTAGAGCGGCTCCTCCGCCAGAAGGCACCCCATGGCGTCGTCGATGCGGTTTTTCAGGGCGGATTCGTCTGCCCGGAAGGCGGCGTAATAGGGCTTTGGAGCAAATTGCAGAATGGTTCGGTAGCCCTGCGCGGCACTGACACCGTACACGCAGGCGTCCACCTGATGGGCGGTGAGGGCCGCGTTCATGGCATCAATGTCGGAAAATTCCCGGATGCTGGGCGTGAAGCCCCTCTGCTGACACCAGCTTTTGAACAGCCGGGTCAGGTAGCTGCCGGATTCGGTGGCGAAGGTCATGTCCTTGAGCTGCTCAAGATTCCCGTAAGAAAAACGGATGTCGTCCTTCCGGACATAGATCGACTGGGGCGTGCTGCCGGATTCGTATTCGGCAAAGAGGTATTTTTCCTCCCGCTGCGGCGTTTTGACCACGTCGAACAGCATATCCACGTCGCCGTTGTCCAGAGCCTGAAAATAGCTTTTCGCATCCTTGATGAGCTTGACCTCCACGTCCACATCCGCGTATTCCGCGATGCGGTAGAGATATTCCACGGCGGCGCCGGCGCAGCGTCCGTCACTGTCGTAATAAGCGTACTCCGGATAGGCGGATACGCCGACCCGGATCGTCATTCTCTCCGTTCCGGAGACTGCCAGCGCCGACGAAGCGAGAGCGGAGAGCAGGCAGAGAACTGTGAGAGAATATGTCAAAAGACGCCGACAGTGTTTCATCTGAGATTCTCCATTCGCCGCAGCAGAAGCGCGGCCTTGCGGTTAAATGCAGCGGTCATTGCTTTCCCTGATCCGAGGAGCGCCGGATGGGCGCCTCCGTCACGGCGCTGCCCACCCTGTCCGGACTGCGCAGCATCCGCTTGTTGTCATACATCAGACTGTCCACGTGGACCAGAAATTCACCTGCGGTCATAGGGGTTTCGGCGCGGTAGACGTCCCCGCCCATGCTGAAGGTCAGCCGGAAGGACTTGCCGCCGCGGCGGTTGAAGGCCTCGGTCTCCTGCAGGATGCGCCCGGTCACGGCCCGCAGGGCCTCCTGAGTGCCGGGTTCCATCAGGATGAAGAACTCGTCCCCGCCGTACCGGGCCAGCAGGGTATCCCGGCGCAGAACGCTGTGCAGGAGGTTGGCGGCGTCGATCAGAGCGGCGTCTCCCGCCTGATGCCCCAGCGTATCGTTGATGCTTTTGAAGTAGTCGATGTCCAGCAGAATGCCGGCAAAGGGGTGATCGGCATCGCACCCGTCGATCATCCGCTGGAGGGCGATGTCCAGCTTCCTGCGATTGTACAGGCCGGTGAGATAGTCGATGTCCAGATTGCGGCTCTGCACGTATACGAATACGATCAGGATGCCGTAAACGGTGGCGTTCAGGGCGAACGCATACCCATAGACGACGATCTGAACCATGCTGGCCAGCAGGGGCACCATGGGGAAAAGCGCCAGAAAGCGGAAATGGGACGGCTCGACCCGCCTGCGGTGCAGCACCAGCAGCAGTTCGGCAGAAATGGTCATGGAAATCATCACCACGCTGGTGACAGAGAAATATACGCCCCGGTGATACACGTTCTGCGCGTCATACTCGTAGAGCAGCCCGGCGAAGGGCGTCAGCGCCACAAAGACCGCGTTGACGGTCCACAGTCCAAGCTGGAGGCAGAGCATCTGCCGCGTCTCGCGCCGGTTCAGATCAATCTGATCGCAGACGTAGAGGGACCAGAGCAGCGTCAGTGTCGGGTTCAGCAGAAACAGAAAGAAGTTGGAGACCTGTGTCAGCCGGAACAGAGCGCCGGAGGCTCCGTCCATCCGGCTCAGCAGGTCAAAGACCAGCTCCAGCGCGTTTACCCAGAGAAAGCACAGGAACAGGATCTGACGCCGGGGATGATCCTTCCACTCTCCGCGCTGCCGATGGGTGGAGATCATCAGAAAAATCAGGATCAGCTCGGAGTACAGCCCAATCCCCAGATTGATGCCCAGATGCAGCACGTGCAACGCAGTCACCTCCATCCGGCGCCTGTCCGGGCGTGAAAAGCGGCAAAACCCGCGCCCGACCGGGAAAATCGTCAAAATAAATTTATAGTTTCCACTATATGACATTTGCGGCCCCCCGTCAATCGTTTGCAGAAATTGGCAAACACTTTTTTTCGGAGATTGGCAGAGACGGACGACCGTGATATACTATAAGAGACAATGGAATCCGGTGCGGGAAATACTGCGTTTATACAGAAAAGAGGGTGTCCTATGGGAATTTTCAGCGCGATCATGGTGCCGCATCCGCCCATCATTCTGCCGGAGATCGGGCGCGGGGAAGAGGAGCGCATCCGGGCCACCATCGACGCCTATGAGCAGGCGGCCCGCTTCATAGCGGACGCCGCTCCGGAGACGCTGGTGGTGCTTTCACCCCATGCGGAGATGTACCGGGACTGGTTCCATATTTCGGCGGGGGAGGGGGCTGAGGGCGACCTGTCCCGCTTCGGCGCGCCGTATGTCCGCCTCTCCGTGCGCTACGACGCCGCGCTGCGGGACGAACTCTGCGCGGCGGCCCGGCGGGAGGGCTTTCCTGCCGGCTGCGGGGACGAACGGGAGCCGGGGCTGGATCACGCCTCCCTGATCCCGCTGTATTTTCTCCGGGGCGCTATGCCCGGCGGCAGGCTGCCGCCCGTGGTGCGCATCGGACTGTCCGGCCTGCCGCTGACAGAGCATTACCGGCTGGGAATGCTGATCCGGGAGACGGCGGAGCGGCTGGGACGGCGGGTCTGCGTCGTCGCCAGCGGGGACCTGTCCCACCGGCTGCGGGAGGACGGGCCTTACGGCTATCAGCCGGAGGGCCCGGAGTACGACCGGCGGATCATGGACGTCATGAGCCGCGGGGCCTTCGGAGAACTGTTCGACTTCGGAGAGGATTTCTGCGAAAAGGCCGGGGAGTGCGGCCACCGCTCCTTTTCCATCATGGCCGGGTGCTTCGACGGGCAGGAGGTGGAGGCACGGAAGCTGTCCTATGAGGGCCCCTTCGGTGTGGGCTACGGCGTGTGCCTGTTTGCGCCCGGAGCGCCGTCGGAGGAGCGCCGGTTCTACCGCATCCGCAGGGACGCGGAGGCGCAGGCGCTGGCCCGGCGGCGGGAACGGGAGGACCGCTTCGTCCGGCTGGCCCGGCTCAGCGTGGAGACCTACGTCACCTCCCACCGCCGTGCAAAGCTGCCGCAGGGGCTGCCGGAGGAGCTGACGGCCCGGCGGGCGGGGGCTTTTGTCTCCCTGCATCTGCACGGGCGGCTGCGGGGCTGCATCGGCACCATCCTGCCCACCGCCGACAGTGTTGCGGAGGAGATTCTCCGCAACGGCGTGTCCGCCTGCTCGCAGGATCCGCGGTTTCTCCCCGTGACCCCGGAGGAGCTGCCGGAGCTGGAGTACAGCGTGGACGTGCTGGGCAGTCCGGAGGACATTTCGTCCCCGGCGGAGCTGGACGTGAAGCGGTACGGCGTGATCGTCTCCTGCGGAGACCGCCGGGGACTGCTGCTGCCCGATCTGGAGGGCGTGGACACCGTGGAGGAACAGATCGCCATTGCCCGGCAGAAGGCGGGCATCCGCTTCGGCGAGCCGATCACGCTTCAGCGGTTTGAAGTGGTGCGTCATGTCTGACGGCGTGATCGCCTGCCCCGTCTGCTTTCACCGCTGTATGCTCCGGGAGGGGGAGACGGGCTTTTGCCGGGCCCGCGCCAACCGCGGGGGACGCAGCGTATCCCTGAACTACGGGAAACTGACGTCGCTGGCGCTGGATCCGGTGGAGAAGAAGCCGCTGGCGCGCTTTTATCCCGGCAGAACCGTGCTTTCCGCAGGCAGCTTCGGCTGCAATCTGACCTGCCCGTTCTGCCAGAACCATGAGATTTCACGGGCCGGGGAGGATACGGTTCCCTGCCGCGAGATGGGGCCGGAGGAGCTGGCCGCCCTGGCGGAGAGCCTGCGGGACCGGGGAAATATCGGCGCGGCGTTTACCTACAACGAGCCCATGGTGGGCTGGGAATACGTCCGGGACGCGGCCCGGGCCGTGCGGGCGCGGGGAATGAAGAACGTGATCGTCACCAACGGCTCGGTGGAGACGGAGGTGCTGCGGGAGGTGCTGCCCTATGCGGACGCCTTCAACATCGACCTGAAGTGCTTTTCACCGGAAAAATACCGGATGCTGGGCGGGAGCCTGAGCACGGTGCTGGCCTTTATCCGGGAGGCTGCGGCGGTCTCCCACGTGGAGCTGACGACACTTGTCGTTCCGGGCTTCAGCGATTCGGAGACAGAGCTGCGGGAGCTGGCGTCGTGGGTGGCCGGAGTGGATCGGACCATTCCGCTGCACATCACCCGGTTTTTCCCGCGCTACCGGATGCAGGACCGCCCGCCCACCGATCCGGCGGTGCTGTACCGGCTGGCGGACACGGCCCGGCAGAAGCTGGACACCGTGCTGATCGGAAACCTGTAAAAATATCTTGACCTGGAGTTAGCTTCATGGAGTATTCTGGACCAAAGACGGTTAGGAGGAACGCAGATGAAGCAGCGCATTTTGATCGCGTGGTTTTCCCGCCCGGGAGAGAACTATGCGGAGGGGAAGATCGTGGACCTGCCGGTGGGCAATACGGAGATCGCGGCGAGAAAGCTGGCGGAGCTCACCGGCGGAGACCTCTTTCAGATCGCTCCGGTGCGGCCCTACGCCCACGATTACCAGACCTGTGTCCGCCAGTCCCGCCAGGAGCTGGCGCAGAACGCCCGGCCTGAGCTGGCCGCATATCCGGAGGGACTGGACGGCTACGACACGGTGATTCTGGCCTACCCCAACTGGTGCGGCACCATGCCCATGCCCGTGTGGACGTTTCTGGAGCGGTACGGCTTTGCCGGCAGGAAGATCCTGCCCCTCTGCACCAACGAGGGCAGCGGGATGGGCCGCAGCGAGGCGGATCTGAAAGCACTCTGTCCCGATGCGGTGCTTGGGCCGGGCCTGTCCGTCCGGGGCAGCGCCGTCCGGGACGCGGGCGCCGGGATGGCGGACTGGCTGAATCGGAATCTGTGAGGGGGCGGGAAAATGACGATTGCCGAGGTGGCAAAGCAATACGACCTGACGCCGGACACCCTGCGCTACTATGAGCGGGTGGGCCTGCTGCCCCGCGTGGGGCGCACGTCCGGAGGCATCCGGGACTACAGCGAGAGCGACTGCCGCTGGGTGGAATACATCAAATGCATGCGCTCAGCCGGCGTTTCCGTGGAGACGCTGGTGAAATATGTCCGCCTGTTCCATCAGGGCGCGGAGACGATCCCCCAGCGCAAGGCTCTGCTGACCGAGCAGAGGGAGCAGATCGTGGCCCGCATTGCCGAGCTGAACGAGGTGCTGGCCAAGCTGGACTGGAAGCTGGACGGCTATGAGGAGCGGATGCTCCGCTGTGAGGAACAGCTGAAATAAAAAGGAAGCCCTTTGGAGCGTTCACACAGGGATTAACGAAAAAACTTGAGTGAACAGCTTCAAGCGGCGGCAACAGGAAAGCGACCATGTAAGAGCATTATGCTCCTGCATGGCCGCTTTTTTGCGTTTTAAGAAAATCCCTAAGTTTACCGCGCTGATGGCGGTACACCAGTGATGTAGCTCGTTTTAGTCCTTGACTGCGCGGAATTCAGAAACCTCTGCCGCGGACATATCATAGTATATCACACGGTTTTCGGCATCGTACTCGCCCACGACCTTATAGCGTTTCTTGGGCTGGTAATCCGGGATGAGCGCAGCAATCACATCGTGCAGATTCTTATTGTTGCAGCCGAGTGTATTTGTCTGCTCAGCGCGGGGCTTGGAGAATGATACAGCTTTTGCCTCGTTGCTCTTGCAGACGCGAATAGCGAAAACACTGTGAGCCGGGTCATTGCAATACTGCACATTCTGCGGATAGTTCAAATCCTCAAGGACGCGCTTGCTGAAGGTGATGCCGTTCTGATTGACGAAGATATCTGGGGTCGCGTTTGTTGTGAGGTCGAGTACCTCCAGATTGATATTGGAAAACTTAATAGCCATAATATTACTCCTTTTCTGCTTGGGAATTGCCAAGCTCGTTTATATTGTGAATGATGTTGATGAACTGCTCACGCTCGTCACTTGTCCAATTCATATCTATAAGGTAATAACCGCGTAAAACGCCGGATTTGACCTTTGCAACAGTGAACTGCCGCTTCATTGCTTGAAGCGTAGTGGCGCGTTTGCTCCATTTGCCGGAGGCAAGCAGCTCCTGCGCTTTCGCCCAATTCTCACGCTTGATGATGGCGGGGTGATTATTCTCCCAGAACCATTGCGGGAGAACATCCTTGTTTTTCACAGTTTTGTGCGACAGATAGTCTTTGGAGTATGTCTTTTGGTATAAGACATCGCCGCAGTATTTCTCGTTTGAGAGAATGCTCCGTATCGTTGCCTGACGCCATGCGTCCATACCCATTGGCGAGCCTATGTTTTGCTGGGTGAGGGACGCTGCTATCTCCTGCGGAGACGCACCTTCAAGAAAACTATCGAAGATGTACCTTACAATTTCTGCCTCGGCAGGCTCGATTTTTACCATGCCGCTGTAGTCTCGATAGTATCCGATTAGGTTTTTCACAGGAAATTTGTAAAGCCCCTCCTGCATACGGTAGCGTATGCCCTCTTTGATTGCGATGCTTTTCTGCTGACTCTCAAGCTCTGCAAGCGCCGACAGAATGGATATAATCAGTTTGTTTTTACCGTCGCTGCTGAAAATGCCCTCCGACTCGAAGCTCACAGCTACGGGCGGCTCCAAATTGCTGAGGCTCCGTAGCGTAGTCAGAATGTCCACTATGTTGCGTCCAAATCGGCTGATGCTCTTCGTCAGAATGAGGTCGATTTTGCCGTTCATTGCATCATCAATCATGTTCTGAAAGCCCTTACGCTTGTTCAGCGAAGTTCCGGAAATGCCCTCGTCCGTATAGATTTTTACCAGCTCGTATGTGGGATTGTTCTCTATAACGGCCTTGAAGTGCTGTACTTGCATCTCAAAGCTGCCCACCTGTGCCTCCTCCGCAGTGCTGACACGGCAGTATGCGGCGACACGCACTTTGGGCGCTTCTTGATACGCATACATCTTTCGCTCCGGCATGATGACATGACCTTTGCGCTCACCACTACGGTTTTTAGCTATGGTTTCCTGTATACGGCGTTTTTCTTCCTCACGACGGTCGGCCGTTTGACCTTTCTGCCGAGCTTGTTCGATGCGTTCTGCATCTAACTTTTTTGCCATTTAGCCATCCTCCGCATTCTTATTGCTGTGCATTTCCATAATGAACACCCTCCTTTCTGCGAATAATGCACCTGTCATAAGCCTCACCTCCCTTCAAGCGCTTTAGCGTAAAAAAAGACCACACCGAGAAAAATCCCCAGTGTGGTCTGTGCGCGACATCTGCACTATGCAGATGTCGGCCATATACTTGCGCTTATATCTTTAAAAATCCCTGCTTGAACGCATCCGGGAAGATGAAGGCCTTTTCACCGGCGCTGAAGGTGACGCGGATATGCTTCTGTGCCTTGTCTATCCATGTGACCGTACCCGCGCCAAAGGCTTTATGCGTAACGGCAGAACCGACTTCCACGCCGGAAAGGTCAAGCTCCGGCTCTTTCGGCTTCTGCGCCGGCGTAACCACGGGAGCTTTCGGAGCATCCGGCTTCTTGATGCCATAGGCTTCTGTAACGAGAGCAGGTTTGGGCGCGACAGGCGTAACGGGCGCTGTAGGCTTTTTGACCTCCGGCTCCTCAACGATGCCGGGTCTATCCATTGTGGACTGCTGATTATAAAACAGCCGCTCGTATTCCTCACGCTTGATGACAGTATCCCAGCCGCCGATGTCCTTGCCATCGTGCTTGTCGATGCCGGTATAGGACAGGCTGGAATCCTCGTAACGCTTGAATTTGAATATGGCGTCGTTCATCAGGCTGGCGTTGAACACGCCGATGGAGCATAGCAGCTCAAAATCCTTCACGCCGAGACCTGTGACCTTTTTGAACAGACCCGGTTCAAGCTGTGTAATAACATCCTTAAGAGACCGCTCACGGTAATCGGTCAGATACATGAACACAGGCACACGCGTAGCAAATTTGATGAGCTTTTCCTGTATCTGCTTGCGCATGGACTTGTATTCTTTTTCTTCGTCGGAAAGCTCTTTTTTCTCCTTGGGCGTCAGCTTGTCGTCGCCGTCCTTTTTCGCTTTTTTTACGGCTTCTGACTTGTTGATAATCGTCTCGATGTCGGAATTAAGACTGCGGAATCCCTCAATATTCATCAGCGCCTCAAGCGCGTCTTTGTTGTTCATGAGGCGGGTGAGGGTGTCGTTGTCAACATTGACCAGCAGCGCGGACTCCCAGCGCTTGGCAAGCAGAGTGGCGGATGTACCAGCCATAGCGATGTCCAGAACATCCTGTGCATTTATCTGACGCATGGTGCTGCCATCGTAGGCGAGGACAGGTAGAAAATTGATAAACTCTGCTACCTTCTTTTCGGGATTACCCTCGTTCACATCAAGGCGGCAGCTATAATCGGAGATCTGACGCAAAGCACGGTCGAGCGCAAAGTCAAAAACATAGCATTCCTGCTTCATGATAATGCGTTCGCCGCTGTCGTCCTTGATTTCCCACGGTGACTGCACACGAAATGCCGCTTGGAAATAGGTTTCCGGGCTTTTCAGATTACGCAGCATGAAGATACCCGTCCACGGGCGAATGGTCACGCCGGTGGTCAGCTTGCCACAGGAGAGTGTGATGGTATTCGTGACAAGCGGGTCACCCATTGCGGCTTGAACAGGGGCAAGCGCATCAAGTCCGATACCGGCTTTCGTACCGGCGCAGACGATGACCTTGTATTTCTGATTGTAATAGCTATTCTGCTTCTGGGCGAGAAGATTAGCCATCGCCTGACAGGAGGCGACGTTGGGAAGAAACCACATAGTGTGTGATAGCACATTCAAAAGCCGCGTATCGGAATACGGCATCGGCGGGCGCTTGTCCTGTCCCAGTTTCAAATCATCGACGCTGGCAGGCAGATATGAGCCGCGAATAAGGTCGAGCCACTTCTGCACCTCGTTCTCATAAGTAAACCGCGCTTCCGCGCCCTTGCCCTTGGCAGAGAAAAACACGTTGAGGTCGAATTCGTCAAACTCGCCCTGCATGGCGATCTGGCGGATGCTGTCCGGGATTCGATAGGTCAGCATGACCATTCGCGGCAACGACAAATAGGGATTGCCGGAGCCGATCCAGTTCTCCTTTGCCCGCTGCTCGTCGGAATATGTCCAGTTATAAATCTGATCCTCTATAAATTCGCCGGAGTTAAGCGCACGAAAGGGTGTGCCGGACAAGAACAGGTAATGGCTTGTGGTTATAGGTAGGAAAGTTTCGTTATAAGCGTTGTCCGCCTCGTCCTGCTTGTATTGTTCTGGGTCGAATTCCGTGTCGGCTTCTTCATCGGGATTGTCAAACAGCTTTTTCGCATTCTCACGCCACGCACCGAAATGGTACTCATCGAAAATAACCAAGTCCCAGTTGCCGGAATGGATAAACTCGTTTTTTGCCTTGATGCCGCCGTTTTCATTCGTGCCAAGCAAGTCTTGGAACGAGCCGAAAACCACGATGGGACGGGATTTATCCGCCTGTGCGAATTGCTGGTCGATATTGATACTGCCAGCGTGAGCATCCTTGTTGGAGACGAATTGCCAGCCTTCAAAATCCACATGGGTCATGAGGTCTTCATACCATGCCGATTCTACGGCAGGTTTGAAGGTCAGCACCAAAATCCGCTTGAAGCCCATCTTCTTCGCAAGCTCATAGGACGCGAAGGTCTTACCGAAGCGCATCTTCGCATTCCATAAGAATTTCGGAGGACGGTTTGGCTCGTCCTTTTTTGCTGAGGCGTAATACTCCATAGTGCGCTTAACGGCGAGCTGCTGCTCGGGGCGCATTTTGAAGGCCTGTGTTCTACTGCCGTCCAGCCGTATGCCGGTGCGCAGCTCTGTTAGAGCAGCGCGGACGTCACCTATGGAGCATTTGAACCACTCGTTACGGTCGGCGCCTTCCTTGAGCTGTGGAAATCCCTTACGGCGCAGGATGGCGTGAACATCATGGTCGGAAAAGCAGGTGCCGTCCTGACACATGGCGGATTCCTTGAGCAGAATCTTATATGACACGCCGCTGGTGTGCATTTGCTCGGCAATGCGCTTTTCTACGTCGCGCTCGGTATAGCCTATCTTGATATAGCCCTTATGGGACGCCACATCCGGCAGCACATAAGCATAGATGGTGGGAGTGACCGATGGACGCTGTACGAAGAATTCAGTCGGCATCCGTGTCACCTCCGCTCAAATCCATCGGGCGAATTGTATTCTCTACAAAGGCTATTTCCTCGTCTGTCAAACGATACTTTTCATACAATTTTTTATCTGTCCATTCTTGAGTATAATCTTCATGCGGGACAAATCTGAAGCATTCCCGTGTAACATTCAAAGAGGATATTGCCTGCCTTAATAGAAAACGAGGGAGCTTTTGATGTAGAAACCTTTCGAAGTTTATCGCTTCTTTTTCTGTGGGGAACACTCCAATATCAAGATACGTTTCAGTATTGATTTGTCCCGGCCCGATAATACGAGTGTCTGTTATTACCTTATATCCATCTTTTGGATTTACATCCAGCTCACCATTACTTGGTACAAGGCGTCCGATTAAAATCTTATAAGAATCAATTATATCCGTATTTTTTGTTACTTCTGAGCGTGGAACATAATGTGTGCCGACACTTGTAATTATCTCGATATCGCCAGCTTGTTTTTCAGTACGACCTCTATAATTTGTGGCAAATCCAAATGGGTTTCTTGGATATGCGTGATCGCTGTGAACATCCTTACAAATACTCAGCACTTTATGGACTATCGAAATTGCCATATTAGAGCGAATTAAAATTGGAAACTCATTCAATGCACGTTCGAGTTCTACTGACGTATCGCGATTGATATTTACTATATTGCACAATCCGGGATTATCTCGTTCTGTTTTCGGTAAAATGAAAGTATCGCAAAAGGTCTCGAAAAAGTTAGCACCCCAAATGGCATAAAAAGTGAGCCATTGTCAGCACCTGAAATAACCGCTACCATTAGTTTGTTGAAGACTAAGGAG